>ODAK010007196.1_pt1 | contig 11172 bp, 10 predicted proteins | sample 1539591 | NCBI WGS metagenome assembly ODAK01 (sample SAMEA3539303, study PRJEB22396) | soil metagenome | biome: tundra; feature: field; material: soil | place: USA | collected 2010-05 | depth 0.15 m | reverse complement strand
CCGGTGTACCCGGTGCCCGCGGCAACGCAGTCGAAGCCGTTCGAGGAAAAGCGTGTCACTCGGAACCGCGCGATGGCGGCGGCGTCAGGGGCAACCGACGCCAGGCGCCATCGCGCCTCGGGGCCCTGCACGGCGATCACGGCGCGCGAGGCGGTGGTGTCGTCGCCTCCGATGGCGTCGCGCACCCGGGCTGTGTTCGAGGCGTTGGGCATGACGTCGAAGGTGTCGTCGTCCAACCACCACACGATGATGTCGTCGACCACAGAGCCATCGGCGTCGTCGAGGAGCTGTGTGTACTGGGCGTGTCCGGGGGCCACCTTGCGAAGGTCGTTGCTCAGCTCGCGCTGCAAGAGGTCTGTGCTGCTCTGTCCCTCCACCCGGACGGTTCCGAGGTGACTGACGTCGAAGGCGACCGCCTCTGTGCGACAGGCCATGTGCTCGGCGAGGGTGCCCGTCCCGTACGCGAGGGGCATGAGCCAGCCCCCGAACGGCACGAGCCTGGCCCCGAGCGCCCGGTGGGCGTCTTCCAGAGGCGAATGGCGGGTCTCGGGCTCCCCGATCGGAGCAGGCCCGTGGCGCGCGTCGGTCGAGGTCGGGGCCGATTTGGAGGGCGCCACGCCGCCAGGTTAGGCGGCGGGCGACGAGGGCCGAGCGAAGCCGTACTTTGAGAGCAGCGCTTCGTAGTCGCGTTGGTAGAGGAGTTTCACCTCGACTCCCGGGTGCAGGGCACGCAGCCGCCGAACCTTGGCGTTCTTGCGGGTCACGAGCTTCTGGCTGAGGGTGGTGAGCTCGATGAAAGACTCGTGATCGGGAAGGTAGAAGTCAGGTCTGAATCCGATACGGGGAGTTCCGTCGGCGTGCCACTCGAGCACGAACTCGACCGGCTCGTACTCCCAACGCACACCGTAGGCCTCGAGGAGCTCCGCGAAGTGCCGCTCCGAGTCGTGGGCGAAGGCAACCTTCGTCGACTGTCGGGCGACCTCGGGGCTTTCCACGGTCAGCCCCGAGCCTCCAGAACGGCTCCGGCGAAGCGCTGTGGTGTGCCGGGCGCGGCACCGCGCGCGCCCTTGCGCTCGATCTGCAGGATGGCGGCGTCGAGCTCTTCGAGGACACCTGAGAGCGGAACGATGTTCAGGACTCCCTGGCCCCCCTTCAAGAGGTCGACGACCTCACCGTCGGTATGGGCGAGCACCGAGTTGGTGCCGACCAGCACGAGATTGGAGGACGCCAGGTCTCCACCGAGACCGTCGCGCAGACACTCGACGGCGCGACGCGCCCGCTGCAGTGAGATGCCCGCATCGAGAAGCTGCTTGATGACCTTCAGCTCGACGACGTCGGTGTAGGAGTACAGGCGCTGTGTACCGCTGCCACGAGCATCCGCGATCGAAGGTCGCAACAGCCCGGTGCGCGCCCAGTAGTCGAGCTGGCGGTAGGTGATGCCGATGAGGGCGCAGACCTGGGGCCCGCGGAAACCCTCTGCTTCTTGTGCGGGTTCCGACATACCCGGGAACTGCGCGGCATTCGACGGACTGTCGACCATCGGGGTTCCTCCTCCACCTCAGGTGCAGGTTCATCCTACCCCGCGGTGTGACAACAGGGTAGTTACGGATCTGTCACCGATGGTGGATCGAATCAGGTTCGGACGCGACTCCCATACGGTGAACGCCGACCGGGGTTGGGCACCAGGAGTCACTTGTGCCACAAGGAAAAACCAGGTGTCCGTACCGCTGAAAATCAGGTGTCCGTACCGCTTCTGAGTGTCGGTGCTCGAGGGCTCGGTGGTGGCCATCCGAATGGTGCTCAACCAACCTCAGCAAGACCCAGATGTGCTCAGCAGATCTCGACCTCAACTAGAGGGTTAGGCGGTACCTCAATCCAGACGGCGCAGGTCAGCCCGGTAGCGCCGGCCGTTCTTGATGTATTCGGCGGCTGCGATGGTGATGGCGTCGAGTCGGGCCGCTCCCGGCTTCACCACGGCGGGCACCCCGAGGGCGAGGGCTCCCGGTGGGACCTGCATTCGCCCTGGGACGACGGCTCCGGCTCCGACCGCGGCGCCAGAGCCGATGCGGGCGTGGTGAAGCACCACAGCCCCCGACCCCACCAGGCATTCGTCTTCGAGGGTGCATCCTTCGAGGTGGACGAGATGACCCACCACGCAGCCGCTGCCCACGGTGGTCGGGAACCCGGGGCCGGCGTGGATGACGGTGCCGTCTTGGATGGAGGTGCGTGCCCCCACCACGATGGCCCCGTAGTCGCCCCGCAGGACCGCGCTCGGCCACACCGTCGTATCGGGGCCGAGGGTGACGTTCCCGATCACGACGGCGTCGGGATGGACGTAGGCGGTGGGGTCGATCTTCGGCTTCACTTCGCCCAATGCGTAGATAGCCACGGGCGGCGACGCTATCGGCCCGGGTGGAATCGGCGGTTTTCGGGACCAAAGTCCCCGCCGCCGAAGGGACCAAACAGTCGATACCCAGGGGGAAGGGTTGCATCGCGGGCCGCATTCGGACGGCAACGCGGACCCCCCGATGTGGTGAAGTCGCCGGCGATGGTCAAGGGACGTGGGCACAGAGCGGTCAAGCTCTGGCAGGTGGTCGCCATCGCCATCCTCGTCTTCGGAACGGTGGCGATGAGTATCGGCTCGTGGACCTGGTTCCAGCGGAACAAGGTCCAAAACCACGACCAGACCGAGGCCAACGCCGCGCAGGTCGCGGTGACGACGAAGAAGACCCTTGACGGGTATGCCAACGAGATCGCCACCGCGGTGGCGCTGTTCACGCCGCCGGCTCTGATCAATCGGACCGAGTTCCACACCTATGTCAACAATCTCGACCTGTACGACCGCTACAAGGGGATCTACGGGCTGGGCCTTATCTCATGGGTTCCCGCCGCCAGCCTTCCCGCGTTCGTCGCCGGCTGGCGCGCCGATGGCGACCCGACCTACCCGGTGGCACCTCCAGGAGCCCGGTCCACGTACTGCTTGGTGAGCCAGTTCGACCAAAAGCATCTCAAGACACCCGTCGACCTCGTGGGATACGACTTGTGCACGCTCAAGACGCTCGTTCCCGTATTCGAAAACGCCACAGCCAGCGGGAAGGCGCAGGCGATAGCAGAGTCTGTCCTCGTCCCGGGGCCCGCCTACCGGGGAAACTTCCTCTTGATGGCTCCCGTCTACAGCGGAGACCCGACGACTGTCGCCGGGAGACGAGCAGATCGCGTCGGTTGGGTCGCCGCGCTGGTAGACGGATCCCAGATGCTCAATGCGGCCCTCGGGCCGGCCGGTGCTCACCTGGGTATCGAGTTGTTCTCCGGTGCCAGGGCGTCGGCGACGGACCTGGTTGTTTCCTCGCCGAGCGGTCTCAAGTTGAGTGCCGCGGGGTCGGTGACAGAGCACTTCACCGGCGGCGGGACCTGGACCATGCGCATCCGCCCGCTGCGCGGTGCGAGCGTGCCCACCAATCCGCTCGAGGCGCCGGCTTTGGTGTTCGTGATGGCCATGCTGCTCATCATCGGCCTGGCCGTCTTGGTGTGGGACCTGGGAAGGGGCCGTCTGCGGGCCCGGATGTCGTTCAGGGAGAGCGAGGAGCGGTTCCATTCCATGGCGTCGTCCTCGCCGGTCGGCATTCTCGAGTTGACCCAGGACGGAACGGCTCTGTATTTCAACGCGAGCGTCAACGAGATCGCCGGAGTCGATGACGACTTCTGGCTGGATCACAAGTGGTCCGACTGCATCTACCCCGAGGACGGGCCGTCGATGGTGGCGAGTGCCCTGTCGGCGTGGGACAACAGGGAAGACCTTGAGGCCAGTTTCCGGGTGCAGCAGCCGTCGGGAGAGGTGCGAAACGTCCGCGTCCTGGCCGCTCCGGTCTCGGGAAGCGACAACGTCACGTCGAGTTTCGTGGTGACCGTCCAGGACGTCACCGAGGAGGTCGCCGCCACAGAAGCCCTTGCTTACCAGGCCATGCACGATTCGCTCACGGGACTGCCGAACCGGGTTCTCTTCTTGGATCGGCTGAGCATGGAGCTCGGCCACGCGGCCCGCTCGGGCAGCGATCTGGCCGTGATGTTCCTCGACCTGGACGGGTTCAAGGTCGTCAACGACGGCATGGGACATCAGGCCGGAGACGAACTCCTCCAGGCCGTGGCGACGCGGTTCCTGGACGTCGTCCGAGCCGGGGAGACGGTGGCTCGACTGGGGGGAGACGAGTTCACGTTCATCTTCCACGATGTGCGCGGAACCGAGAAAGCCACCGAGATAGCCAACAGGATTCTCGGTGTTCTCTCCGAGCCCATCGAGATCCACGGTCGCACGATGGTTGTGACCGGGAGCATCGGAATCGTGCTGCCCGGCCCCGGCGCGCAGGCTGCCGCCGTGCTGCATGACGCGGACGTCGGCATGTACCGCGCCAAGGAGTCCGGTCGTGCCCGCTTCGAGATGTTCGACGAGCAGCCCAGCGCGGTCTGACCAGACGGTCCCCCGTCGCCGCGCCACTTCCCGGCCCAAACGGCGAAGCGACCGTGGTCAAGGGGCGGGACCTCGACCACGGCGCTTTCGCCTTGGGTGCTGTACTGCATCATTGTGACGGCCGAGTCTGAACGGTTGGTGATTGTCGGCTGTGTGCTCGCTGAGTAATTCCCCGGTGCAACCGTCGTCAGGTCCGCCGACACCGCGCATGAAATGGCATCCACGATGTTCAGGCTCCTTCCGGTCCCGTTCTCCCTCAGAGCGCTACCATGACCGGCGAGCGTCACAGATCAGGACCAATCGGTGCTGTCATGCACCGACGTCCGCGTATCTGGAGCCCGCGCGACACGACTACTTCCCCGCCGCCAGGAATTCGACGGCCGCGTTCGGGGCAGATAGGCGGGCTGGTAGCTGTTGTGGTCGTCGTGGCCGCAGTGCTCGTGGCCGGGTCCACCGCCCAGGCGCTCACCGCGGGTCCTGTCAGTACGAACTGGACGACATATCACGCCAATCCACTCGAAACCGGAATCGCTCCGACCACGGCGTCCTTCTCCCATCCGAAGCTCGATTGGACATCGCCGGCGCTCAACGGCCAGCTCTACGGCGAACCGCTCGTGGACGGAAGCTTGGTGGTGGTCGCGACCGAGAACGATGTCGTGTACGGGCTCAATGCTTCCAATGGCGCTGTGGCATGGTCGACGACCGTGGGCACACCGGTGCCCGCGTCGTTGCTTCCCTGTGGCGACATCTCTCCCAATGTGGGCATCACCTCCACCCCGGTGATCGACGAGTCGCTCTCCGAGGTGTTCGTCGTGGCCGACGAGGTGAATGGTGCGGTGATCTCCCATCATCTGGTGGGATTGGGGTTGAGCACCGGAACCGTCCTCCTCGACCAGGTGGTGGACCCGCCCGGGTCGCTCACCACGGCTCAGCTCCAGCGGCCCGGACTCGCGCTCGATCACGGTTCGGTCGAGATCGCCTTCGGTGGGAACGCGGGCGATTGCTCGACCTACCACGGCTGGATCGTCTCGGTGCCAGAGTCCGGCGGCACCCTGCGGATCTGGGAGGCCGACCCCACGCCCGGCAACGACCAGGGTGCGGTGTGGATGGGCGGCGCTGCTCCTGTGGTCGACTCCATTGGCAACGTTTGGATCGCCACCGGGAACGGGTCGAACACGACGGGGTCGTCACCCGACGGGAGCGACTCGGTGATCGAGTTGTCGTCATCCTTGGCCGTGGTGCAGTCGTTCACGCCGTCGACGTGGCGGCCCGACAACGCCAGCGATGCCGATCTCGGGTCGTCGGCCCCCGCCATCATGGGGAACGGACTGGTCTTCATGGCGGGGAAGTCCAGAACGGCGTATTTGCTCAATCAATCGAAACTGGGCGGTGTCGGGGGTCAGGTGGCTCAGCGCTCGTTCTGTGGGAGCGACGTCGACGGCGGAGAGGCCTTCACCACCACGGTCGTCTATGCACCGTGCGTGAAAGGCGTGGTCGCGGTGAAGGTCAACACTCGCACCCACAAGATGCGGGTGCTGTGGAGCACCTCGACCGGTTCGAGTGGACCGCCGATCGTGGCCGGGAACATGGTGTGGACGATCCGACGCGACGGCACCTTGTTCGGCCTGAGAAAGTCGAACGGCCGGTCTTCGGTCCGGTTGACGGTCGGGGCGCCTTCGAACCACTTCTCCACACCGTCGGTGGGAGACGGCCTCTTGTTGGCCGCTTCATCGAACCAGGTGCTGGCCTTCCACTGATCGTGTGATCGTCGGTGGAGGGTCGAGGCCCCTAGAGATGGAGGCCGCACTCGGTCTTGTCGGTACCGGACCAGCGTCCCGCTCGTCGGTCTTCGAGCTTCGAAACAGGACGGGTCGTGGGGCTGCACCCGATGGAGAGATATCCCTTGCGAAACAAGGGGTGGATCGGAAGCTTGCGGTCAGCCTCGTAGTGAGACACGTCATCGTGGGACCATGTTGCGATCGGGTTGACCTTCACCAATCCCTTGGCATCGTCCCAGTCGACGATGGGAGTGGCTGCTCTCGCGTCGCTGTCGGCTCTCTTGAGGCCGGTCATCCAGGCCCCTTGTCCCTCGAGAGCGCGCTCGAGGGGTGCGGTCTTGCGTAGTTCACAGCATCGTTCCGATCCGCACGGCCACGCGTCGGCGTCGGCATCGGGCGTGATGACACGGAGCTTCAGCTGGTACTGGGTCTCGACCCGCTCCACGTAGGTCATGGTCTCGGGGAAATGGGCTCCGGTGTCGAGGAAGATCACCTCGACCTTGGGGTCGACCCGGGTGACGAGGTCGATCAAGACGCAGTTCTGGAAAGAGGACACGAGCGACAGCCGACGACCGAACCGCTCGACCGCCCACGCCACGACGTCCTCGGCACTGGCCCCCTCGAACTGGGCGGCAAGGCGTTGGTATTCGGTCGACGAACTCTCGTCGCCCACCATGGACAGCTGCGGGTTGATCCGTCTTGCCGGTGAGACCACGTACCCCCCCCGTGTCCGTCGTGTCCCCGAACGTACCGTTTCACACCAGGCATCGGCGCAGAGCGTTCGCGCTTGGCCCCACCGCGAGATTACGCAACCGGCGCCACAATTCGCATCGTCAATAGTGACGAATGCCGCGGTCCCGGTCCTGGTCACAGGCTTGTCAGGTCCGATTGGCGGCGCCGAAGCCCATCGTCGATCGTCGCGAATTCCCGAGCCCACGCGGGGTCGGTCCCACCAGTCGAGAGGTGGACTCCCTCGCGCTGGCGCGGTTCAATGGCTCGAGTCCTGGCGACAGGCGACGAACGAGGGGTGTCCCATGACCATGACCGATCTTCCGCCGACTGCGATCCACAGAGGAGAGAAGGAACTGCCCTTCGTCGACATCGGGGACGGGGCGACGCTTCAGCTCCTGCAGGTGGACCTGTCGAACGGGGTGTGGATCGTGCGGAACCATTTCCCGCCTGACACCACCATTCAGACCCACAAGCACACCGGGCACGTCCTGGCCTTCACGCAGAAGGGTTCGTGGTTCTACCAGGAGTACCCCGACGTGGTGAACACTGCCGGCTCCTACCTCTACGAGCCGGCCGGGTCGATCCACACGCTGCACGTCCCCGCCACCAACAAGGGTGTGACCGACGTGTGGTTTGCGATCCATGGAGCCAATCTCAATCTGGGTGCCGACGGCAACGTCGAGCTCGTGATCGACGCCCACGCCATCTTGCCGTTCTACCTGGCCGCTTGTGCCGAACAACACGGCGTCCCCGATCCCCCCGTCGTGGTCATCGGGGGCTGACCACGTGCGAGCCGCTGTCCTCGCCGAGGATCGTCCCCGGCTCGAACTGGTCGACGTCCCCACCCCGGATCCCGGGCCGGGGGAGGTGCTGTTGCGCGTGACGGGCTGTGGCATCTGCGGCAGTGACCTCCACATCGCCAGCCAACTGGCAGCGGTCGGGGGGATCCTCGGTCACGAGATCGCCGGTGCCGTGGCGCGGGTGGGTGCGGGGGTCGGCGATGATCGGTGGAGAGAGGGCAAGGCGGTGGTGGCGCGCCCGTTCTCAGGCTGCGGCACGTGCGCGTACTGCGTGGGTGGTCGGGCCGACCACTGCACGCAGTTCCAGCTCATCGGTCTGGAGCGCCCCGGAGGCTTCGCTGAGTTCGTGACGGTGCGGGCCGACGAGCTTTTCGCTCTCCCCGCATCGGTTCTGGCCGACGAGCAGCCCCTGGTGGAGCCTCTGGCCATCATGCGACGTGCCTTCCGGCGCGGTGCGGTGGTTCGGTCCGACCGCGTGGCTGTGCTCGGAGCGGGGCCAATCGGGCTCGCCGCGGTGGCGTGGGCCGTGGCGATGGGGGTCGAAGCCGTGGTCGTGAGCGAGCCATCGGCGCTGCGTCGAGACCTGGCTATTCGTCTCGGGGCCAGCGCCGCGTTCGATCCTCATGAAGGCTCGCTGCCGGCCCGAGTCTTCGAAGCGATGGGCGGCGGGCCGACCGTGGTCGTCGAATGCAGCGGCCGACCCGGTCTGATCGAACAAGCCCTCGAGATGACCGCCGTGGACGGACGGGTCGTGGTCGTGGGCATCTGTCTTCAAGACGATGTCATCTTCCCGTTCTGGGGCATTTCGAAAGAGCTCGACGTGCGATTCTCCATCTACTACGGGCGCGAGGACTTCACCGACACGCTCGACGCACTCGACCGTCGTGGTCTCGACGCCCTTCCGATGGTCACCGAGACGGTCGGCCTCGAACAACTTCCCGAGCGATTCGCCCGTCTCGAGCGAGATCCTGACGCCGGCAAGGTCATCGTCCGACCGTAGGTCTTCGAGCCCTTGACCGCCCCTGGCCGGATCCTGGTGGTCGGCGGCGCGCTGATCGTCTTGTTCAGCGCGACGACGGCACGGCTCTTTGTCTGGCCCCCGACCGACGCTCCGACCCGGGTCGATGCCGTCGTGGCGCTCGGTGGGGACCCCGGACAACGGCGCGCCCACTACGCGCTCGAATTGGTGAGGTCGGGTTTCGCCCCGGTGGCGCTCATCTCGCTCGGTGGCAAGCGATCCGTGCCGTGTCCGACGCATCCCCAGACCGAGCGGGTGATCTGCTTTCGCGCCAATCCCCTCGACACCAGGGGCGAGGCCCAGTACGTGGCGCGCCTCGCCCGTGAGCGACACTGGAACCAGCTGATCGTGGTCTCCGAACGGAGCCAGACCACACGGGCCCGGCTGCTGTTCGCGCGCTGCACCAGCGCGCACCTGCACATGGTCCCGGTCAGCGATCCGGTGTCACACATCGTCTACGACATCGTCTACGAATGGGGGGCTCTCGCCAAGGCGCTGGTGCTCCACCGGTCGTGCTGAGCCGTTAACGCTGTGTTCGGTGACGCTGGGCCGTTAACACAGTCGTCATCGTCAGGACCCAGCCCGTTCACCGCGGGCTCGTACGCTCGGGACGTACCGTCCACAAGGCGCACCGCCGCCCAAACGGTCGGAAGGTCCAGATGTTGTCCTCCTACCAACCCGGGCCTGGCTACGACGAGCTCGTCGAGCCCGGTGGTGCGCCACGGCCCACGGCTCAGGGGCTGTGGCGCCATCTGACCGCGCTGGGCCTCGAAGCCCTTCTCGAGCGCCAACAAGCGGCGGACCGGGAGATCCGCAGCATCGGCGTCACCTTCCAGACCTACGACGGCGATGCCGTGCTCGATCGTCCCTGGCCCTTCGACGTCATCCCTCGGGTGCTGGCGGCGTCGGAGTGGGCACGGGTCAGAGAGGGGCTCATCCAGCGGCTCCGCGCCCTGAACCTCTTCATCGACGACGTGTACCACGATCAGCGAGCCGTCCAGGCCGGGGTCATCCCGTTCGACCTCATCACGGGCTCGCCGAACTTCCGACCCGAGTGCATGGGCGTGGACCCGCCCGGCGGGATCTGGGCGCACATCTGCGGGAGCGACCTGGTGCGCGGTGAGGACGGCACCTTCTATGTCCTCGAGGACAACCTGCGCATCCCTTCGGGGGTGTCGTACCTGCTCGAGAACCGCATGGTGGCCAAGCGAGTCTTCCCCGAACTGTTCCGCTCCTACAGCATCGAGCCGGTCGACTCCTATATCGCCCGCCTCAGCGGCCTGTTGTCGTCGGTGTCTCCGGTTCGAGACGAGCCGACGATGGTCGTGCTCACGCCCGGGATTCACAACTCGGCGTACTTCGAGCATGCATTCCTCGCCCAACAACTCGGCATCGAGCTGGTCGAAGGACGAGATCTCGTGGTGCTCGACGACGACACCGTGTACATGCGGACGGTGGGCGGACTCGAGCGCGTCGACGTGATCTACCGTCGCATCGACGAGTTGTTCCTGGATCCCGAGGTGTTCAGACGCGACTCCTATGTCGGGGTCCCCGGGCTCATGCGCGCCTGGCGGAGAGGGAATGTGGCGGTGGTGAGCGCCCCGGGGGCGGGAATCGCCGACGACAAGGCCATCTACGCATTCGTCCCCGAGATCATCCGATACTTCCTCGGCGAGGAGCCCATCCTCCCCAACGTGCCCACCTGGAGGTGCGGCGATCCAGAGGACTGTCAGTTCGTGCTCGGGCATCTCGACGCCCTGGTCGTGAAGCCGGCCAACGAGTCGGGCGGCTACGGAGTCGTGATCGGCCCCACCGCCGGCGCCGAGGCGCTCGCCCTGGTGGCCCAGAGGATCGAGCAGTTCCCGCCCAACTGGGTGGCCCAGCCGGTGCTCTCGCTTTCCACCATGCCGACGCTGTGCGACGGCAACGTCGTTCCCCGTCACGTGGATCTCCGACCCTTCGCCCTCTTGGGTCCCACCGGGGCCTATGTCACGTCCGGTGGGCTCACCAGGGTGGCCCGGACGGCGGGTTCGCTCATCGTGAACTCGTCGCAAGGTGGCGGCAGCAAGGACACCTGGATCGTCGACGCCACCTTGGCGGACCTCGACGACCCCGGTGGTTCCCCGGAACACGACCCTGTGCCCCCGATGCGCAGTGCGGAACCCGAAATGGCGATGGACCGGTCCGAACACTCACAACGAATCGACGGATGGGAGCTGGCCCAATAGGACGCGACACGGCGGGACTATTCCCATCCCCAGGAGAGGAGCGAGTGATGTTGTTGGCACGGATGGCAGAGGCGGTCTACTGGGCGGGTCGCTATCTCGAGCGTGCCAAGGACACGGCCCGCATCGTCCAACTCCACGGCGAGACCCATAT
>ODAK010007195.1_pt1 | contig 11172 bp, 5 predicted proteins | sample 1539591 | NCBI WGS metagenome assembly ODAK01 (sample SAMEA3539303, study PRJEB22396) | soil metagenome | biome: tundra; feature: field; material: soil | place: USA | collected 2010-05 | depth 0.15 m | reverse complement strand
GCTCAGAGTCTGGATTCGTGGTGAGCTGATCTCGCAGTGATGCCAGCTCCGAGCGATTGATGTCGATCATCTGATGCGTGGCGCGACCATGCTCGAGAATTACAAGCAGTGTGCGCGAACGGAAGCTCGTGAAGTGCGCGCCGACGACGGAGGGCGGGATGCCAGCAACGATTTCTGACAACGGCATCGCGCTGCGTCCCGCCTTGTCGAGCAGCACGCGGGATCGCGCTCGGTCGGAAACCTCGAAAGCCCCCATCCAATCGCCCTTGGTCAACAGAAGGTCTCCGAGCTCTTCGTAGGCCTCCTCGGAGCGCCCGAGGAACGCGTCGCGGAGGGTGTCGCTACTGATGCGCTCGCGACGGGATTCGATCAGACCGACCGCGTGGCGGAGATCCTCCTCAGCGCCAGCGAGATTCTGCGAGACACGACGGACGCGTGCGCGCTGCAGGTAGATCGACGGCAGGAAGCTCGACAATCCGGCACGGGTTCGATAGTCGATCACGTCCGAAAAAAGGCGCTCGGCAACGAGTGGCTCCGACTTGCTAACGGCCATCGCCTCCGCCAGACGAAGTTCATCCACCGAATCATCCCGCTGCTTTGTATCCGGGATGTTCGCCGCGGCGGTTCGCGCCGCGGAGAGTTCGGGGGCACTTCCGGAGGTACCCGCCGCGAGGAACGCGCTCCACATGAGGCCATTGAACCTCATGAGCGGTAGCGCCGACGGAGCGGCCACCTGGACGTTGAAAAGTGAGCGGGCGATGTCCCGATCGGGTCCGTCCACCACTTCGCGCGCGATAGCTTCCAACGCCACTTCGACCATGTTCCACTTTCCTGACCCGGCAGCGCCGGCCAGGGCGGCCTGGCGGCTCTGCCATGCCTCTCGATCGCGCCCCAGCCGTCCCAGCATTGCCGCTTCTGCGGTGCGAAGACGAGCGGCGTAGTCAACCTCTCCCAGTCGCTCGAAGGCCTGGCGCGCCCCTCGGCTCATGAGTAGCAACTCGTAATCGTGTCCTGCGTCGCTGGTGATTCGTGCTCGCAGCCACAAGAGATGAGCGTACAGCGAGAGATAGGACGGATCGAGGCGCGGCTCGAGCCGGGCGGCGATTGCCTTCGATTCCTCTGACCTCCCGAGGTCCACCAGCGCGTTGGCGCGAAAGTAGGCCGCGCTCAGTTCCATCGGGTTGTCGGCCGCGGCGAAGCCGCGCTCGGCTTCGATGAATCGTGCGAGTGACTCTTTGACCCTTCTTGCCGTGTTGTCCGCGCGGCCCTGGCCGTAGGCGTGGAATGCCTGCGCCGAGCTTTCGGAAGCTTTCGATACGGCCTGATCAAGCAGTCCGTCTCCGTTGTGCTTTTTCAGCGCAGCCGCGATCAACCGCGCACGCGCGAGTGATTTGTCAGCGAGCGCAACGTTGCCTCCGAGGAGAGCATCGGCCCATGCGGGGAGGTGCGAGGTCTCGACCGCCGTCCTCGCTTGCTGCGGAAAACGTGCGACGATTCGGTCAACCGTCGCCGCATCTCCGCGATCCAGCGCGTGCTCGAGCGTTACCTCCTCGCGCTTCCACTCCTGATCCCGCGTCGGTGCATCGGAAGCTGCCAGTCTCTCGCGCGCTTCGACTGCCCATGCCGACGTCGCGTCGACGCTCAAATACAAGCGCCAGGCATCTGCGGCGGCGAAGCGAAGGCCCAGCGCGTCGAGCGCAAGGCCCCGATTGAAGAGCGCTGCCGCATGCGCCGGTTGCAGCGCGAGCGCGTCATCCGCAGCCGCGAGCGATTTTGCGATCTCGCGAACGTCGTCGGTGGCTTCACCGTCCTCCAGTCGTGCGACCGCGAGATCGTTCCAGTCGTCGGGGTTCGCCGGTTCGCGGACAACGAGTGCTTCGAGCGTTGCCGCTGCCTGTCCCGGCTGACCGCTCAGCAGGGAGGCCAGTGCAGCGGTGTGTGCCTCACGACGAGGCTCGCTCAGAATCGACCTCGCTACAGATCGCAACGTCCCATCATTGACTCGGGAACCGGAGCGAGTCGGACGTGGAGCATGGCCGAAGGCGCTCAGACGGCCCTCGATCGGTCGCCACGGCGCGGACTCCGCCGAACGGATCAGCCTCTCCAACGACGTCTTGGGAGCGAAGATCAGGAAAGCTGCGCCGATCAACACACTTGTCGCGATGCCAGTGGCCAGCCATCCGAGGCGAGGATGCCATCTCCGAGAATTCATGTGTGGGGGTGACTCGGCAACATAGTAGGAGGGTTTCTTTCGACAATCCACAACGCAGTTTGTGGCCGTCACGAATTGAGGAGTGCTTTCATGACGCTCGCTGAACGCCGGTTGGAGACCCTCATGACAGAATAACCCCAGTCTTTCGGACACTCGATCGTCCCAGCCAGGAGATTCTCATGAAGCGTTTCATCGCCACGATCCTCGTTCTGCTCTCGGCGTTCGCACTCGTGGCCCAGAAGGCGCCGAGCAAGGCAGACAAGCCTCTCACCCAGCTTCCCTATACGCCGAGCCTTGATGTCAAGGCCATGGACCGGTCGGTCGAGCCGTGTGCTGATTTCTACCAATACTCCTGTGGGAACTGGATGGTGATGAATCCGATCCCTCCGGACCAGGCTTCTTGGAGTGTTTATGGGAAGGTTGGGGACGACAATGCTCACTATCTTTGGGGCATCCTGGAAGAGGCGGCGAAGCCTTCGGCGGGGCGGACGAAGGCGCAGGCAGAGATTGGCGACTACTTCGCGTCGTGCATGAACGAGGACGCGATCGACAAGCTCGGCGCTGCGCCGATCGAACCGCTGTTGAAGAAGATCGATGCGATGAAGTCGTCGGGCGAGCTGGCGATGATGCTTGCGGAGGCGAAGCGCGACTCGTCGCCTTACTACTTCGGCACGAACTGGCTCTTCCGGTCGGGTTCGACGCAGGATCTCGCCGACGCGAGCAAGGTCATCGCCGAAATCGACTCCGGAGGCCTCGGGCTTCCCGATCGCGACTACTACACGAAGACCGACGAGAAGTCGAAGGCGATCCGGGAGAAGTATGCGAATCACGTCGCGGCTATGTTCGAGCTTCTCGGCGAGGAGAAGGCCGCGGCTGCGGAAGACGCGAAGACGGTGCTGACGATTGAGACCGCGCTCGCCGAGACGTCGCTCACGCGCGTGGAGAAGAGGGACCCGCACAATCTCGATCACAAGATGACGCTCGCGGAGCTCGCGAAGATCACGCCATCGTTCGACTGGCCGCACTACTTCTCGATCCTCGGGCTTCCGAAAGTTGGTTCGCTCAACGTCGCGCAGCCGAAGTTCTTCGCGGCGGTCGAGACCGAGATCAAGAACGTTCCGCTGGCCGAGTGGAAGACGTACCTTCGCTGGCACGCGGTTCACGCCCACGCGCAGTACCTGTCGTCGAAGTTCGTGGCCGAGGATTTCAACTTCTATCGGAAGACTCTGAGGGGCGTTATGGAGATGCCGCCGCGGTGGAAGACGTGCGTGCGCCTCGTCGATCACGATCTCGCCGACGCCCTCGGGCAGGAGTTCGTCCGCCGGACGTTCACGGCTCAAACGCGCCAGAAGACCATCGAGATGACCGTCCAGATCGAGAAGGCGATGGCGCAGGAGATCGCGTCGCTCGACTGGATGACCGACGCGACGAAGAAGCATGCCCTCGAAAAGCTTCACGCGATCGCGAACAAGGTCGGCTATCCGGAGAAGTGGCGCGACTACTCGTCCGTTCACCTCAAGCCGCAGGACTTCTACGGCAACGTGGCGCGCTCCGCGGCGTGGGCGAGCGACCGCGACTTCGAGAAGATCGGCAAACCGGTCAACCGGGAGGAGTGGTTCCTGTCGGCGCCGACCGTCAACGCCTGGTACAACGCGCAGCTCAACGACATCAACTTCCCGGCCGGCGTGCTGCAGCCCCCGCTCTACGATCCGAAGATGGACGATGCGCCGAACTACGGCAACACCGGATCGACGATCGGCCACGAGTTGACGCACGCCTTCGACGACGAAGGACGCCAGTTCGATGCTGCGGGGAATCTCAAAGACTGGTGGACATCCGACGATGTCAAGGCGTTCGAAGAGCGTATCCAATGCATCCGCGATCAGTACGCGCAATACACGATCATCGACGACATCAAGATCAACTCGAAGCTGACCTCCGGCGAAGACGTCGCCGATCTTGGCGGCACGCTGCTCGCGTATGTCGCGTGGAAAGAAGAGACGGAGAGCGGGGATCTGAAGCCGGTTGACGGTCTCACTCCCGATCAGCGCTTCTTCATCGGATTCGCGCAGTGGGCCTGCACGAATGAACGTCCTGAAAACGCGCGCATGAATGCGGTCACAAACTCACACTCGCCGGCGAAGTACCGCATCAACGGGATCGTCTCGAACCTCCCGCAGTTCCAGAAGGCGTTCCAATGCGCCGACGACAAGGCGATGGTGCGAAAGAAGATCTGCAAGGTCTGGTAGCGGCGTCTTTCGCAGAAGAAGAATAACCACAGAGGCTCAGAGAGCACAGAGAGGTACCGCTATCTCTGTGACCTCTGCGTCTCTGTGGTAGAGGCTTTGCTCTTCTGACCGAGCAGTGCAGCGATGCCCATTTCAGGCACCGCTGCACGCTCAATGGCTTATCGGTTGTCGCCGCCCAGCACGAAGACGCCGTCGACGATGACGTCGATGCTCGGGGTTACGTCAGGGGAGCCGGCGATGGTGAAGGTGTACTTGCCGGTTTGGTCCTGATCGTCCGGAACGAAACTCCGCAGTTCGCCGCCGCGGACGCGCGCTTGGATCAGCGAAGCGTAGCCGGGTCCGAAGTAATTGCCGAAGCGGTCGCGCGGGGTGACGGTGAGCGTCGTGATGCCCGTTGCGGTGGTGCTGATCGTGATGTCGGTCTTGGCCCGGTCGGCGCGCAGCTTCACGTTCTCTTCGATGGTTTCTTCGCGGACTACGTGGCCGGTGAGCTCGGTGTTCCAGTCGAGCACTGCTTCGAATACGTACCTTCCGGGCACGGTGGTGTCGGGGAACGTCGCGGCGTAGATCCCTCTGCCCTGATCCTTGAGGGTGAGGACGGCGACTTCCCGAGGGGTGATGCGCTCGAGAAGGGACTGTCCGTTGAACGATGCGATCTTGGCGTCGAGCGGCGTGAGGATGTCGCCGGTAGCCGTGATCGTATTTCCGCGCTGCACCACGCGCTGCGTTTGGTGCAGGATCGTGCCCATGCCCTCGGGCTGCCGCAGAACGCGGACCCGGATGGCGCCGTCGGGCAGGCCGGCGAGCGGCTTGCCGTCCCAGTCGATCAGGACGTGGATGCCGAGCGGGTCGCCGGTGACTGCGTGGAGATTGTCGAGCGAGAACTGATAGTCGAGGTGTTTCTCGAGGAAGATGACGTTGAGCGCGTAGGGCACCGGCTCGGCGCTCTTGATGCCGCGCTTCACGCGGACGCTCCAAACGCCCGGGCCGAACGAACGGCCCATGTCAAATGCCTTGATGGACGCTTGCGCCGTTTTCTTCGACGAGGTCGGAACCGCGGGTGTGACGGCGCCCGGCGGGTAGACGTCGAGGTCGAGCAGTTGGCGCGATGGCGGCGCCCATTGCACGGAGAAGACCGCGCGCTGCGCCGAGCGGTCGACGACCACCGGAACGGCGGCACTCGGTCCCGCGCCGTTCAGCGTGTCCTGCCGTGACACCGCCATCGACGCGGTGTTCCCTTTGAGGATGGCCACCAGCGTCTTCGCCCAGAGATCGAAAATCGTCGTGGCGCTGATGGCCTGGAAGGAAACGCCGGAGGTCTCGAGCGACATGTTGGTGAGCAGAGTCTGGTCCACTTGCGCCGGCGTACCGAAGGCGATGGTCTGGATGGGGATGAAACGCTTGCGGAGCTCCTGCGGGAATCCGGCCACGGGCGTCAGGCCGAGGAAGCCGCTGCCAGTGGGCGTGATCAGGGGCGCGGTGTTCTGCATGCCGTCGGTGACGACGATCATGTTCAGATCGCTCTTCGGGTCGGCCTTCCACTTGCTCATCCCTTCGTTGACCCCGCCGCCGATCGACGTCGAGCTTCCCGGCGCCAGCGCATTGGCCGCGTTGATCACTTCGTCCCAGGCGCTGGCGTTGCCGCGCTGGAGGAAAAAGTTCGCCGGCGGATCGGCGCCGGCGAGCGTCTGCGGGTGCGCGGTGGAGTCGAAGAAGACGAGGCCGATGCGGTCGCCCGACCATTCCGGTCCGCCGCCCGGAGGCGCGTCGAGCAGCTCCCACTGGCCGACGAAGTTCTGCACGGCCGTCTTGAGGATCTCGAACTTTTTCGGGCCCGCGTTCGCGCCGGGCGGCAGATCGGCCATGCTGCCGGACTTGTCGAGGACGAGCGCGACGTCGAATGTGTTGCGGCCCTTGTAGATCGCGGTTAGCGCCGGGGCCACGCCGTCATCGTTCGGGATCAGGCTCGCCGGCGTGTCCCCGGTGTGCTTCGACACCGCCGAGCACTCGGCCATCGGCGCGGCGACGATGTACGTCGACATCCGGTAGGCCGTCACATCCTGCGCGCCAATGAAGCGCATCGGGATGTTCTTGTCCACGGCGGCGTTGCCGGCGCAGAAGTCCGCTCCGAAATTGGAGAGCGGCACGTAGGTGATGCGGACGTTGTTGCCGGTGAGAGCCTCGTAGGTCACCGAATCGCCAGCGACGATCTGGGTGTCACCGAGGTTGAGGGTGGTGCTGCCGTTGACGACGAGCTGCGAGCCGGCGGGAGCGGAGTCGAGCTCCAGCGTGGCGCGCACCATGCCCGATTCCTGGTTCGGGATCCCGCGCACCGGAATGTTGAGAATCCACGCCTCGCTCGCGGCGGCCAGGGATGGCTGCAACGCCGCAGCCAGAGCGAAGAGAACAGAGAGAGCGACGATTGGTCGTTTCATGAGTTGACTCCTTTTTTGTTAAGGGAAAATCGCAATACGCGAGGTTAGGCGGATGCCCCGATCGCCCGCGTGTCCATCATTAATCGGTCGCGAGCTCGGCTGTTTCCGTGTTCCAGGTCACAAGGTGGGGGCAATACCCACACAATTGCGGTTCCCGTCATTGGGAAAACGCCGCCTGCCATCGGTGACGGTGCGAGACGCCGCCGAGCCGATTACGCGGACTCGATCAAAAGGGTTTGCGCAGCTCGAGAAAATCGAACCGGCGAAAGTCGGCGTCTCTGGTGTAGAGCGTGGTCACCCCGTGCTGCAGGAGGATTGCCGCGAGGTGCGCGTCGGGAACGTGGTTGCCGCGAGCCGGCGTGCCAGCGACGGATTCGTAGATGCCGAGGAAGCCCTCCTCTTCGCCGAGGGCACGGGTCTGCGGCAGGGAGAGCAGGCTTCGGATATTGGCGAGGGCTTCCAGTGGGGATAGTGGCCACGAAAAGATGGATGGATGGGTCGAGATCCGCAAGTACCCCATCACTGTCGGCCAGGCAAGACAAAGGACCTCGGGGCGCGCGGCACACTGCTCGAGAAACGATCGTGCTTCCTCATGCTCCGCGGCCTCGGCGTTCGAGGCCAGGAGGAGGATGTTGAGATCGACCGCGTAGCTCATGACCGGCGGCGCGGTTTCTTCGGATGCTCATCGAGTGTAGCGAAGAGCGCCTCTTTGTCGTCGAGATCGACTAGTGCCCCCATCGGACGTGAGATCCATTGCAAGTGCACCGCGGGAGCGGTTGCGAGCTTGCGATCCGCGAGCGCCGATGCCAGTAACTCGGAGGCTAGGTCGCCGAGCGCCTTGCCTTCCTTGCGTTGGAGCCGCTTGAGGTCAGCGAGCACAGGGCCGTCGAGATTGATTGTGGTGCGCGGCATGATGCGTGATGCTAAATACCGAGGCATCTGATGTCAATTGTGCGGTTCCGTTGTTTGGAAACGGCCCTCATCCGCCTTCGGCACTTTCTCCCAACAAGAAGCGTGGGGAGAAGGACGCTCGATCGGGGGCTGCGTCGTGCCTGTGTCACAATTGGCGTCCTCCGAGGTAATCCTTCGCAATGCAACGTGATGACAGTGAGCTTGCGCTGGCGCGGCGCGAGGATTGGATTGCCATCGGCTTGCTCGCGCTGCTCGTGGTGATTGCATTCGCGAACGTCGTCTTCGGCGGGAAGTCACTCATCCCGTCCGAGAATCTCAATCCGCTCGATTCGCGGCCCGAGGTGCGTTTGCGTGGGCCGGGGTTCGTGCCGGACGAGGAGTGGCGGCGGCGGGATCTCCTTCCGTATCCGAACTTCCGCGACATCACCGCGGCGATCATGCAGTCCGATCCGTCGCGCGAGTTTCTTCGCCGCAGTCTTCTGCGCGGGGAGTTTCCTTTCTGGGATCCATACCTCGGCGGTGGTGAGCCGTCGTTCGCGTCGCTTACTCCGGCGTACGCGTTTCCGCTGTCGCTGATCGTCGTCCTGCTGGGCAACGGGAGTGGCTTGATGAACGCCTACATCCTGCTGCTGATCGTCACGGCCGGCGTGCTGACGTATTTCTTCCTGCGGCAGCATGGATTGAGCTGGCCGGCGGCGCTGGCAGGCGCGATCGCGTTCAGTTTCTCAGGAGCCGTCGTGCAGATGGCGCCATCGAGTTACGGACAGCCGGTGCCGTTCTTCGCGCTGCCGCTGATCGTCACGGCGCGTCTGATCGACCGGCCCAGTGCCCACCGTGCCGCGCAACTGGCTCTGGCGTTCGCATTCGTTGCCCTGGCCACGTTCCCGCCGGTTCTTCTGCAGATTTTCGGGATGAGCGTCGTCTACCTGCTGGTCGCTCTGCTGCGAAAACCTGGACTGCGATCAGGGATCGCGGCGTGGTTCGCGGCGGGGGCGGCGGTGAGCCTGACGATGGTCGGTTTCGCCTATGTGCCTGCGGTGATGTGGCAGAACGAGATGCCGCAGGTCAGCGAGCACTACGCGCACGCCGCCGAGGAGACGCTGTCCATCCAGAGGGTGGGGCAGATGCTTTCGCCGACGATCATGGGAGGTCCCCTCGTCTACGCGCATCCTGCTGTCGGCGAGACGGCTGTTCATCTTTACTACTCAGGAATCGTCGCACTGCTGCTCGCGGGGATTGGAGTCTTTGCCGCCGCTCCCTCCGCCGCGCGTGCAATCAAGATCACGGCGATGATCTGCGGACCGCTAGCGCTGGCGAAGATCTTCGGCGTGCCGCCCGTGCAATGGATTGCATCGGTTCCATTCCTTCGCAATATTCACTACGCCGCGTATTTCGGAATGCTGGTCGCGTTCTCCGCCGCGCTCCTTGCCGCCCTCGGCGTCGATGCGCTGATGCGCGGCCGTGCCCGTGCATGGAACGTCATTGGCAGCGCCGGACTGATGGCCATCGCTCTGATCGTGCTACGAGCTCTGGCTACGCGGTATGGCGTTCCGCTCCGTCCGCAGGGCTGGCGCTGGATCGCGGATTTCAACTGGCTCGTCGTCCTCGGTGTGCTCACCGCTGTCTTCGCGTGGATCGGCAGCCGCGTGCAACGCCGGACTCTCGCGGTGATGCTCGTCATCGCCGTTCTCGCGTTCGAAGGCGTGACGAACGCCAGCTATCCGCGTCCGCGGCGGTGGGACATCTGGGCGCATCCGCCGCGCTACATCGAAGTGCTGATGGAGCGCAACAGCGGCGGACGCATTCTGCCGATGCCTGTGTTTCCGGCGAACACCGAGTCGGTGTTCCGTCAGCCCACCATCGACGTGATCCTCACTGCCTCGACGCGAATGTACGAGCTTTACCGCGCCTATTTCGGTCCGCTGAATGATGTGATCCTCCGCGAGACCCATCGGATTCCGCCCGAGCGCGTGCTCGACGCCGCGAACATCGAATACCTAACGATCACGCCGCTCGACCCCGGACACATCGCGGAAGCATCCGGACGCGGGTACGAGACGATCTACGCAGACGATTGGGTTCATCTGATGCGACGACCCTCCGATTCGCGCTACTCCTTTACATCGAGTTATCAGGTGATGCGGTCGCCGGCAGAGGCGCTGGCCGCGCTGCCTGTGCTTCCGCGCGGCAGCGTTTTGCTCGAACAAAAACCATCGTTCACTGCGTTGCCCGTGTCGCCAACGGATGTGCATCCGCGTCTGGTCAACCTCGCGCTGAACGAGGTTGCGATCATCGTCGAGACTCCGCGACCCGGCCTGCTGGTCTGCTCGGAAAGCAACATGAAGGGGTGGACCGCAACGATCGATCGCCAACCTGTGCCGATCATGGCCGCGAACTACGCATTCCGCGCAGTGGAAGTGCCGCCCGGCGTGCATGCGATCCGCTTCGTCTATCACCCACCCGGTCTGATCGCCGGTGTCGCGCTCACAATTCTCGGGAGCTTCCTATGCGTCGCGGGATTGTTAGTGAAGTCAGAGATCAGAGACAAGAGATAAGGCCCAGAGATCAGAGACGAGAGATAAGAGATCAGGGGGGTATGCCCTAGTCTCTGATCTCTGACTCTCTGCTCTCAATGCACCATCACGACCGCTGCGATGAGCGAGCCACCGAGGAGCAGCACCATGATCCCAACGCGCCCGCCCAACAGAAGGAGCACGGTCTTGAATGCAGTCGATGCCGCACTGTCGCCGAAGAAGCGGCGTTGCGCGAGGAAAAGATAGACGAGCGTGATGATGTTTGTGGCTGCGACTGTCACCTTGTAGGTCAGCCCGGGCTGGAAACCGGCGACGGCGAAGATGGGCCAGACAAAAACAATGCTGAGGATGTACGAGAAGGCCAGATAGTGCGCCGCGAAGACGAGGTGCTCGGCGAGATACCGCCGGTGATAGAGCACCTTCAGCACGAGCGCGAAACCGACAATGTTCGCCAGTTGCAGGAGCGAGTAGTTCTTGTGCCACCGTTCATCGATCCGCTGCTCGAGCTCTTCGGCGCTGACGTGAATCCGTTGCGCTTTCTTATCGAGAAGTTTGTGCAACGGCCCCCTGTCGAACTTCTTCATCGACTTCACTGTGAAAAGTGCGGCAGGCGGGTAGGCCGTGAAGGCGAGGAACTGCAAGGCGAAGAGGACGAGGAACAGCCGCAATGCCGGGACGTACCGCGACTTGCGCCCGGCGAAATACTCCTGCGTCAGAAACCCGGGTTTCGCGACGAGATCGCGCAACGTCAGGAAGAGCTTCGAGTCGACGTGCGCAATCTCGTGGAAGACCTCGTGCGCGAAGTGAGATCGGAAGAGCGTCGTGTAGGG
>ODAK010007194.1_pt1 | contig 11172 bp, 14 predicted proteins | sample 1539591 | NCBI WGS metagenome assembly ODAK01 (sample SAMEA3539303, study PRJEB22396) | soil metagenome | biome: tundra; feature: field; material: soil | place: USA | collected 2010-05 | depth 0.15 m | reverse complement strand
CGCGTGAGCTTCGAGATCGAGCCCGTGCGCGTCGAGCAGTCCAAGGACTTCGACCGTCTGGTGATCGAAATCGAGACCGACGGTTCGATCAGCCCGCGTGAGGCGTTGGCGTCGGCCGGCAAGACCCTGGGCTCCCTGGTCGAGCTCATCGCTAGTTTCGACTCCGAGGCTCCGGCCCTGGAGCTCGGCGACGTGGGCACCGCCCAGGCCGCCGCCAGCGAACTCGACATCCGTATCGAGGAGCTGGGCTTGACCGAGCGCTCGCGCAACTGCCTCAAGCGCGCCGGCATCAACACCATCGCCCAGTTGGTGAACGCGACCGAGCGTGACCTCACGTCGATCACCAACTTCGGTCAGACGTCCTTGAAGGACGTCACGGACCGCCTCGAAGAGCGCGGCCTCTCACTGCGAGTTGAGGACTAAGCATGCGTGGAACTCCAACCAAGGGCAAGCGTTTTGGTGGCGACAGCGCCCACCAGAAGGCGATGATGGGCAACCTCGTCGCCTCGATGATCGCCGCCGAGGGAATCGTCACGACCGAGGCCAAGGCCAAGGCCCTGCGCCCGATCGTCGAGAAGGTCGTCACCGCCGCCAAGAATTCGCCCGAGGGATCGGTGCACGCCCAGCGTCGCGTCGTCGCCTTCATCCGTGACAAGGACATGGCCCACAAACTCTTCGCCGAGATCGCGCCGCGTTACAGCGACCGCCCGGGTGGCTACACCCGCATCTTGAAGCTCGGGCCGCGTCAGGGCGACAACGCCCCGATGGCGCGCATTGAGTTCGTCTGAGCCGACCCCAGCGGCCACCCAACGGTGGCGCCTGGACATCGCCTACGACGGCCAGGGCCTGAACGGCTTCGCGTACCAACCAGAGGTCTCGACCGTCGTCGGTCTGCTGCGATCGACGATCGCCACGACCCTGCACCTGGACGAGGAGCCCTCCATCGTGGGTGCCGGTCGGACCGATGCCGGCGTGCACGCCTTCGCCCAGGTCATCCACGTCGATTTGCCGAGCAACTTCTTCGCCTCGCGCGGCGGCCCCGACGCCGAGCGGCTAGTGCGTGCCCTCAATCGCCAGTTGCGCGGCCGGGTGCGGGTGTTGAGCGCCTACGTCGTCGACGACAGCTTCCACGCCCGTTTCTCGGCCACGTGGCGCGAATACCGCTACCTGGTGCTCGAGACCACTCCGCCGGCCCTGGCCCTGCACGACGCCTTCTCGTGGGCTGTGAAGGGCCCTTTGGACGTTGTCGCGATGAACCGCGCCAGTGAGATGCTGCTCGGAATCCACGATTTTCGAGCCTTTTGCCGTCGCCCTGATGGTTCGGACCCCGGTGAGCCCCTGAAACGCCTGGTGATGGGCGCGCACTGGGAACGCCTGGCGGACACCTGGCAGATGAGCCCCGAGCGCGCTCCGGCCGTGCGATTTACGATTCGAGCGCAGTCGTTCTGTCACAACATGGTCCGGAGCCTCACTTCGACGCTGGTGGTGGTGGGCCAGGGCAAACTACCCGAATCGACGATCCCGGAGCGTTTGGCTAGCCACCAGCGCGACCATCTGCCCGCCCCGGCCCCGGCGGGGGGGCTCAGTCTCGTGGGGGTCGGTTACAGTGCATTTGCCGGAGGGCCCTCAGGTTTTGTAAGATGAAAGGTCCCCCTCGGCGTGTAGAGGGATCACGAAGAGATCGCTGAAGGAAGAACTGTGCGTACGTACTCACCGAAGGAAAAAGAGATCACGCGCGAGTGGCGCGTCATCGACGCCGAGGGACTCGTCCTGGGCCGTGTCGCCACCGTCGCCGCATCGTTGCTCCGCGGCAAGCACCGTCCCTACTTCGCCCCCCACCTCGACACCGGTGACTTCATCATCATCATCAATGCCGACAAGGTCGTCGTCACCGCCAACAAGGCTCAGCAGAACTTCCACTACCGCCACTCGGGCTACCCGGGTGGTCTCCGCTCGACCTCGTGGCAGACCCTTATGGACACCGACCCCGAAGCCCTGGTCTTCGAGGCCGTCAAGGGCATGGTGCCCAAGAACCGTCTGGGGCGCGCGCAGATGGGCAAGCTCTTCGTCTACGCCGGTGCCGAGCACCCGCACGCCGCCCAGCAGCCTTCGCAGTTCGACACCTCGGCGATTCGCCGCGGCTAAGGAGATTTGACCGTGACCACCCCGCTGACTCAGTCCACCGGCCGCCGCAAGGAGGCCGTCGCTCGCGTACGGCTTCGTCCCGGTACCGGAACGATCACCATCAACTCTCGCGCCTTTGACAACTACTTCACCTCGGCCACGCACCGTCAGATGGTGATGGAGCCGATGCGCCTCACCGACACTGTCCAGACCTACGATGTGGACGCCACGATCGAAGGCGGCGGTGTCGCCGGTCAGGCCGGAGCCCTTCGCCTGGGCATCGCGCGTTCGCTGCTCGAACTTAACGAGGAGTTGCGCCCGGCGCTGAAGAAGGCCGGCTTGCTGACGCGCGACGCGCGTAAGAAGGAGACCAAGAAGTACGGTCTCAAGAAGGCCCGTAAAGCCCCCCAGTACTCGAAGCGATAGTCGCCATGACCGTGCACTTTGGCACGGATGGTATCCGGGGTCGCGCATACGAGGAGATTTCCGTCGAACTGGCGTACCGACTTGGTCGGGCGGTGGGTTCGGTCTTCTCGGTCCCCATCTACGTGGGTTACGACACTCGCGAAAGTTCGCCCATCCTCTCCCTTGCGGTTCTCGCCGGTCTCGCCGACGTGGGCGCACGCGGTTTCAACCTCGGCGTCTTCACGACGCCCGGCGTCGCGGTGATTGCCCAGCGTCGCGGCGGGGCGGGCATCGTAGTGTCGGCCTCACACAACCCCTACCACGACAATGGGCTGAAGGTGTTGGGCGTCGGTGGAGCGAAGCTCGACTTCGTCACCGAGGCCGCGGTCGAGGCCGCGCTCAACGCCGCACCCGGCCCGGGGCGCGACACCTTCGACGACGTCGCCATTGACGAGAACGCCGAGCACGAATACGCCGAGCACCTTCGCAGCCTGGTGCCCGGCGACCTTTCGGGACTGCACCTCGTGCTCGACTGTGCCAATGGTGCGGCCTCGCACGTGGCGCACGAACTCTTCGAGGGCACCGGCGCGCGGGTCACGACCCTGCACGACGCGCCCAACGGCACGAACATCAATTTGGAGTGCGGTTCGACGCATCCCGATGACTTGCGCCGTGTCGTGGTGGAACTCGGCGCCGACGTGGGCCTCGCCTTCGACGGCGACGCGGACCGACTGATCGCGGTCGACGCGCAGGGCAACTCGCGCAACGGCGACGACCTCGCGGTGTTGTTCACCCTCGATTGGCACTCGCGTGGCGAACTCGACGGCGTCGTCGTCACGGTCATGAGCAACCTCGGTCTGCACCGGGCCCTGGGCGCACGCGGCGTCGAGATCATCGAGACCGACGTCGGTGACCGCAATATCCTGGCCGCCCTCGAAAAACGCGATTGGAACTTTGGCGCCGAACAGTCCGGCCACCTCATCTTTCGCCACTTGAGCCCGACCGGCGATGGTCTGCTCACCGGGATGCTGGTGGCCGACATGGTCGCGCGATTCGGCCCCCTCGCCGAGCAGTGCGACGCCGCGTGGCAGCGCGTGCCCCAAGACCTCATCAATATCGCGGCCGCTGACTACGACGACTTTGCGGTGCGCGAGATGTTCGAAGAGGAGTGCCGAGTCATGAGTGTCAAGGACAGCGACGTTCGCCTGCTGATTCGCCCCTCGGGCACCGAACCACTGGTGCGCGTGATGATCGAGGCGCTCGACGAGTCCTTCGTGACGCGTTTCACCAACCGCGTTCGTGCACACTTCTTCGGTTGAACTGGCTTCGGCTGATTTTCGAGCGCGGTTAGACTGAAAACATGTGCGGCATCATTGGGGTCGTTGGATCCGACGATACTCTTGCGACCTTGCTCCAAGGACTACAGCGCCTGGAGTACCGCGGCTACGACTCGGCCGGCATCGCCCTCGTTCGCTCCGGTCACACATGGCGCGCACGCGCGGCGGCGGGCACCGAATCGGTCGCGGCGCTGCGCATCGAGTGCGAGGACGCGCCCAAGAACTGCCGTTCGGGCATCGGCCACACCCGATGGGCGACCCACGGCGCGCCGGAGGCCGAGAATGCCCACCCTCACCTGGACTGCTCGGGCCACGTAGCGATCATCCACAACGGCATCATCGAGAACCACACCGAATTGCGCGAGGAACTGATCACGCGCGGTCACCTCTTCACGTCCGTGACCGACACCGAAGTGGTGGCGCACTTGGTCGAGGAGTTGCGCGGCAACGGATTGGAACTCCTCGACGCGGTGCGTCACGCCCTCTTGCGCGTGCGCGGAGCCTTCGCCATCGCGGTGATGGACGCGACCGAGCCTGACGTGATCGTCGCGGCGCGACGCATCTCACCCCTCGTGGTCGGCACGGCGCCGGGTGTGAGTTACCTCGCCAGTGACGTGCCGGCGATCCTCGACCGGGCCACTGCGTTCTACGCCGTGAACGACGACGAGATCGTGCGTCTGGGTCCTGAGGGTTTCCGTGCGGTGGACCTTGAGGGCGCTCCGGTGAGGCTGCGTCAGTTGCAGATCGACTGGGACCTGGAGACCGCCGAAAAGGGCGGCTACGACGACTTCATGAGCAAGGAGATCGCCGAGCAACCCGCCGCGGTGCACGCGACGCTGCTGGACCGCCGCCGCCGCGACGGCACCATCGTCTTCGACGAACTGCGAATCGCGGATCAGGAGTTGCGCGAGGTCAAGCGCGTGGTCCTGGTGGCGTGCGGTACGTCGCTGCACGCGGCCCAGGTGGCCAAGTACGCCATCGAGCGATGGGCCCGACTCAGCGTCGACGTCGACATCGCGAGCGAGTATCGCTACCGCGACCCCATCGTCGAGATCGGCACACTAGTCATCGGGGTCTCGCAGAGTGGTGAGACGATAGACACCATCCAGGCCACGCGTGAAGCCCAGCGCCGCGGGGCGCGGGTCGTGGCGATCTCCAACATCGTCGACTCGTCGTTGGCGCGCGAGGCCGACGCCGTGATCTACACTCGCGCCGGCCTTGAGGTATCGGTGGCCTCGACCAAGGCCTTCGTCGCCCAGGTGGCGGCGCTGGAGCTCCTCGCCCTGCGCCTGGCGCAACTGCGTGAGACACTCGAGCCCGAGGAGATCAACCGTCTGCTGGAGGGACTGCACGGCATCAGCGGGCACATCGCCACCGCCCTGTCGCGACGGGACGACGTGAATGAGGTCGCTGCGCAACTACTCGACGCCCACGACTACTTCTTCATCGGTCGTCACGTGGGCTTTCCCACCGCGCTCGAGGGGGCCCTCAAACTCAAGGAGATCACCTACCTGCACGCTGAGGGGTACGCCGCGGGCGAACTCAAGCACGGACCTCTCGCCTTGATCGAACCCGGCGTCATCGTGGTGGCGGTCACCACCGACGCGATCATGCACGAGAAGATCCTCTCTAACGTCGCCGAGGTCAAGGCGCGCGGCGCGACGGTGATCGCGGTCGCGACCGACGAGGACGAAAAGATCGACGCGGTGGCGGACTTCGTGCTGCGAGTGCCCTCGACCGATCCCATGTTCACGCCGATGGTCGACATCGTGCCGCTGCAGCTGCTGGCCTATTCGCTCGCGCGAGGACTTGGCCGCAACGTCGACCGGCCGCGCAACCTTGCCAAGACGGTCACGGTGGAATGATGTCGACCGTGGCGGTGGGCGTCGACGTCGTCGACGTGGCGCGCTTCACGCTCGCCCTCCAGCGCCGACCACGAATGGTGGAGAGACTCTTCACCGCGCGCGAACGCAGCGATACTAGCGAGCGGCCCGAGCGCCTGGCGGCGCGCTTTGCCGCTAAGGAGGCGGTCTTGAAGGCTTTGGGGTCGGGATTGGGTGACGCGTCGTTTCGCAGCATCGAGGTGCAGCGCGAACCCAGCGGGGCGCCGGTGATCGTCTTGTACGGGAAGGCGAGCGAGCTCGCCACGGCGCGGGGCATCGCGACGCTGCACGTCTCGCTCTCGCACACCGACACCACCGCCACGGCATTCGTCGTAGCGTCCTCGGAAGTGTTCAGTGCCGGTTGAGGGAGTGCACCGTCCCGCGTGGGCGGAGATCTCGGCCTCGGCCCTAGCGCACAACATCGCCGTCGTGCGCGAATTGCTCGGGACCACGCAGGTCTGCGCGGTCGTGAAGGCCAACGGATACGGTCACGGGGCCGTCTTGGCGGCGCGAGCGATGATCGACGGCGGAGCGGACTCCCTGGCCGTGGCCATCATCGACGAGGGGATCGAACTTCGCGCCGCCGGTATCACCGCGCCGATCCTGCTGCTCTCAGAGATCCCGAGCGAGACGATTGGCGCGGCGCTGGCGGCTGATTTGACGTTGACGATCGGTTCGCTCGACGGCGCGCGCGCCGCGGCGAGCGTCGCCGCGCAGCTCGGGGGGGTGCATCGGGTGCACCTCAAGGTCGACACCGGCATGTTGCGACAAGGCGTCGCCCCTCGCGATTCGTTGCGCGCGGCGCGAATCTTGAACGATTGTGCGTCACTCGAGCTCGATGGCGTCTTCACTCACTTCTCGGTGGCCGACGGCGCGAGTGTCGAGGACCGCGAGTTCACGGCCCGCCAGATCGACGTCTTCAACCGTGTGCGCATCGAGCTGAGAAAGAACGGCATCGAGCCGGCCAGCGTGCATCTGGCTAACAGTGCCGGGGTGCTCGGGCACGCGGCGTCGCACGCCACTCTGGCCCGGCCCGGCCTGGTGCTCTACGGCTATCTGCCCGCCCCGTGGCTCGGCGACGTACTTGGCGCGCGCGGCGCGGCCCTTCGTCCGGCGCTCTCTTTGCGGGCCCAAGTGGTGGCCACGCGCCGCGGCGAGATTGGCGACCGGCCGAGTTACGGGCGCCGCCGCGAACTCGAGGCCCCCTCCAATATCGCGACCGTCCCCTTCGGCTACGCCGACGGCTATCCGCGACGGCTCTTCGACGCTGGCGCGCACGTGCTCATCAATGGACGTCGCTATCCGTTGGCGGGCATGGTGACCATGGACCAGCTACTGGTCAACTGCGGCGACGACGACGTCAAGGTCGGTGACGACGTGGTGCTGCTGGGCAGCAGTGGCGACGAGTCGATCACCGCCGACGACTGGGCCGCCTGGGGTCAGACCGTGACGTGGGAGATCCTCTGTGGCATCGGGGCACGCGTGCCGCGCGTTCTCGTCGAGTGATCGTGGACCTGGCGGAGCTGCCGTTCTGCGAGGCGTGTGCGCTCAGTCGCACTCGCCAACGCGTCGTCATCGGTTCGGGTCCCTCCGTTCCCGGACTCCTGGTGGTGGGAGAAGCGCCGGGCCGCAGTGAGGACGAGGGCGGAGAGCCATTCATCGGTCGCAGCGGACAGTTGCTGGTGCGACTCATCCACGAAGAGCTCGGACTCGAGCGCCGGGAGTACTTCGTCACCAATGCTGTCAAGTGCCGACCGCCCCAGAACCGCACTCCGCGCACCAGTGAGGTCGTGACGTGTCACCCCTGGCTCGAGGCCCAGATCGCCGACTTGCGACCCACGTTGATCCTGGCAGTGGGCAACGTCGCGGCCAAGGCGGTCTTCGGCCACGAGGAAGGCATCTCACGTACGCACGGGCGAGTGAGCCGGTGCGGCGAGGTGCCCGGCGTGGCGACGTATCACCCGGCGGCGGCGTTGCGCGGGGGTCCTAACGTGGTGGACGTGATGCGCGCCGACCTGCGAGTACTGCGCTCACTGGGGGTGTGAGTGGCCTACCAACGTGTGTGCGTCAGCGACGCCGCGACCCGCGACGCCGGGGCGGACTTTGCCGCAGTGCTGCGCTCGGGCGACGTGGTATTGCTCTCGGGACCCCTCGGAGCGGGCAAGACGACCTTCGTCAAGGGTGTGGCGAGCGCGTTGGGCGTCGTCGAGCGCGTGACGAGCCCGACGTTCACGATGGTGCGTCAGCACGACGCGCACAACGACCAGGGGATTTCGTTGCTCCACCACGCCGACGTGTATCGCGTCGACTCGCTGGGTGAGGTGCTCGACCTCGACCTGGGCGAGCTGGTCGAGGAGGCCGGCGTGGCGTTGGTCGAATGGGGCGATCTGGCGGCGACGGTGTTCGGTCGCGAGGTCCTCACGCTGGACTTCGTCGTCGACGAGGACGACGAGGACACTCGGCGCATCGACGCGGGCGGCGCCGTCGACGCGGTGCGCGCGAGCGCCCTGGCGATCTGGAGCGACGCGTGAACATCCTCGCCATCGAGACCGCGACGCCGGCGTGCGCGCTGGGCCTGCGCACCCACGACGGCTTCGAGGTCGCCTGGGTCGTCGACGACGAACGCCACCACACCGAGGTGCTCACGTCGTCCATCGCCCGACTTCTCGCCGGGTCGGACCTGCGCGTGCGCGACCTCGACCGGGTGGTGGTCGATCGCGGGCCCGGTCTCTTCACCGGTCTGCGCGTCGGACTGGCCACTGCGCTGGGACTGAGCGAGGCCACGGGCTGCGCCCTGGTCGGCGTCACGTCGCTGGAACTCTTGGCGCACGGAAGCCACGAGTCAGGTACACGCGGCACGCTCGTGTGCGCCGTGGATGGTCGTCGTGGCGAGGTGTTCGTGCAGACGTTCCGACTCGAGGCGTCGGTCGCCGAGGTCAGTGCACCGGCCGTGGCGCGTCCGCGCGACGTGGTCATCGAATGGGCCACCAACGGCGCGCCGGTCACGTTCAGCGGCGACGGCGTCGAACGTTACCTGCGTGACTTCGCGGCGGTACCCAATGGCACGGTGGAGCGTCAGCTGGTGCCCTCGGTCGCCGCAGCCCTGTCGCTGGGGGCGACGCGCGACCCCGTGGCGCACGTCGATCCGCTGTACCTGCGAGAAGCCGATGCGGTCGCGAACTTCTCGACACGCCAACGATCGTGAGTGCGTCCGCGGGCCCCTGGCGCATCCGCCTCGCCGAGCGACGCGACGTGGGCGAGCTACTCGCCATCGAGAATCAGCAGTTCCCCGAACCCTGGACGAGGTCGATGCTGCTCGACGAGATCGCCAACTCCGAGAGTCGTCGTTACACCGTCGCCGAGGAGGCGGGCGTCATCGTCGGTTACTTGGGCCTCATGTTCGTGTTGAAGGATGAGCTGCACATCAACACCATCGCCACTCGCCGCGGTCGCGAAGGTCGCGGCGTGGCGACGTCACTGCTGGACGACGCCTGGGAGCAAGTCAGCGTGCGCGGCGTGGCGCGCGCGACTCTCGAGGTGGCGGTCTCCAATACCCGCGCGCTCGAACTGTATTACCGCTACGGCTTCGCGCCGGTGGGGGTGCGTAAGAACTACTACGAGAGGACCCACGAGGACGCGTTGATCCTGTGGGCCGACATCGCCCCGCGCGACGACGCCCCTGCGTCGGGAGTCGATGCTCCCTAGGCTGGGGAGATGGCCCTCGCCCTGGCGATCGAAACTAGTTGTGACGACACCGCCGCCTCGGTGGTGGACTCCAACCTGCACGTGCACTCCTCGGTCATCGAGTCCTCGATCGACCAGCACCGCGCCTTCGGTGGGGTGGTACCGGAGTTGGCGGGTCGCGCGCACCTCACGACGATCGGCCCGGTGGTTCGCCGTGCGCTGCTCGACGCCGGACTCGACCCCTTGGCGCCGGCCATCGACGTCGTGGCGGTCACCAGCGGACCGGGTCTGATCGGGTCGCTCCTCATCGGCCTCTCGGCCGCTAAGGCCTTCGCTCTGGCGTGGGAGGTGCCCTTCGTCGGCGTCAACCATCTCGAGGGCCATCTCTTCGCGCCGCTGCTCGAACGCCCTGACCTCGACTGGCCTCTCGTGACGCTGCTGGTGTCGGGCGGTCACTCGATGATCGTCCTGCAATACGGACCCGGTGTGCACGAGGTGCTAGGTGAGACCATCGACGACGCGGCGGGGGAGGCCTACGACAAGGTGGCGCGATGGCTGGGACTGGCCTATCCCGGCGGACCCGAGATCGACCGCCTCGCCGCCCAGGGCACCGCCGGCGCGTTGAAACTACCGGTCTCGATGACCGGCGACGACTACGACTTCTCCTTCTCGGGCCTCAAGACCGCCGTCGTGCGCGCAACCCAGAAGAATCCCGACGTGCCCCTCGCCGACGTGGCGGCGTCGTTCCAAGCCGCCGTCGTCGAACAGCTGCTGCGAAAGCTGCGCCGCACCCTTGAGGCGTACCCCAACGTGAAGGGCGTGGCCCTGGCGGGGGGTGTGGCCGCGAATTCAGCCCTACGACGAGGTGTCGAGGGGCTGGCGGGTGAATTCGCCGTCGCGAGCTACCTGCCCAGCCTGGTCATGTGCACCGACAACGCAGCGATGATCGCCGCGGCGGGGCTCTATCGCCTCGCCCACGACGGGCCCAGTGACCTCTCGCTCTCGGCGCGCCCCAATTGGTCGCTGAGTGAGGTCTCGTGAGCGAGCGCTGGTTGCCCCTCGACGTCGTCGACACCGACGAGGACCCCGTCGTGCAGTTTCGCCGTTGGTTCGACGGGGCTTTGGCCGAGATGCACGAGCGCGAAGCCGTGGCGTTGATCACCGCGACTCGTGACGCGCGCCCCAGCGCGCGCATGGTGCTGCTGCGCTACGTGGGCGATGACGGGTTCGGCTGGTATTCGAACTACGGTTCGCGCAAGGGCCGTGAACTGAAGGAGAACCCCCACGCGTCGCTGCTCTGGTACTGCGAACCCCTCGGACGTCAGATCCGCATCGAGGGTGACGTTCGCCACATGGGAGCGGCCGCGTCGGACGAGTACTTCGCGTCGCGCCCGCGCGGACACCAGATTGGGGCACACGCCAGTGCGCAGAGTTCGGTCCTGTCGAGCCGCGCGCAACTCGAAGAGCGTCTAGCGCGCCTCGAGGACGAGTTCGACGGTGTCGAGGTGCCCCGTCCCGAGAACTGGGGCGGCTTCTTGCTGACCCCGACGTATTACGAGTTCTGGCAGCACCGGCGGGACCGTTTGCACGACCGGGTGGTCTACCAGCCCGACGGGGTGGGGTGGCATCGCGAGCGTCTGTCGCCCTGAGCCCGCAACGTCAGGACGGGTCGAGGCCGCCGATGCCACGAAGGAACGAGCGCACGTTGGTGCCCAGGTCCGCGTGGTCGTAGCCACCTT
>ODAK010007193.1_pt1 | contig 11172 bp, 3 predicted proteins | sample 1539591 | NCBI WGS metagenome assembly ODAK01 (sample SAMEA3539303, study PRJEB22396) | soil metagenome | biome: tundra; feature: field; material: soil | place: USA | collected 2010-05 | depth 0.15 m | reverse complement strand
ATAGCACCTCACTCACCAATCAGTGCATCCTCGACACCAGCGGTGACGTAACTCCTCCCTCGCTGGCGCTTGATCTACCGCTGGACTACGCGGTGTCGGGCGCAATTACGAATTGGTACAACCAAACCACCCTGGGCGATGAAGACCTCCTTCGCCTCCACGCCGTGACTGACGAACGTGGTGTCACCGCCTCCTTCACGGTCACAAGCTTGGGCGCAACCAACGGACCCTACACCGGTGCCATCTCGGGGACCGACATCTGGGCCCGGGTCGTGCTCTTTCCCGGAACAAATATGCTTTCCTGGGCGGTTTCCGATGCAGCAGGTAACCAAACCCAGTCCAATCGCACGATCATCCGTGACACCAACTTCGTCTTCCGGATCACGTCCCCGACTGACATGGCCATGCAAAACGCCAGCTCGGTTACGGTTTCGGGCATCGCTTCCACTGCTTTCACTAATGCGTCGGTCACCGTCAATGGGGTCAACGCCATAGTGGCCAACCAGGGAAGCAATGTGACCTTCGCCACGGCGTCGCCGGTCCCCCTGAACGTGGGTCTGACGCCGCTGATCGCCGTCGCTGTGCTGAACGGCCGCACCTACCAGGCTGATCCATACGCCGTCGGGTACAACGTCATCCACTGGCGCCATGACTACGAACACGAATACTACGGCCTCTACGCCCCGGATTCCTCTGGCTATTCCGTCTATGACTTCCAATGGCTTCGGCAGGACACGTGGGATGACGGGGCGAGCCGCCCTAACACACTCGCTCAACGCGATTTCCATCACCTTGTTCAAACCGACTTCTGGTACCCCGCCGGAAGCCAAACGTATGTGGACGACTACGACCATACAACAACAAGTGACCACGATGCCCAAATCACCTCGGGTTCCTTCGGCTTTGACGACGTCCGCGACCAATACGTCGCTTATGGGCTTAAGAATTGGGACCATGACTACGTCGCCAACCACGATCAAATGACCTTCATGAAAGTGGAAGATGGCGATCAACGTCACAACCAAAACGTCATCTTGCAGTTCACCGACATGGCTTACCTTGGGAATCCCAGCGCTCCGCCGGTGATCGATCCCGCCCAAATCACATTTTGGGAGCAACCTGGGTTCTGGTGCAAGGGCCTGGTTTCGTTTATCGTGCCCATAGAGACACTCCGTCCTTACACAATCACCGAAGGGAACTTTACCTGGCCAGCCTTCCAATTCAATGGCCCTCGGACCGATATGCAGTCGTTCTACACCACTAGCGACGTTGCCTCGACGCGCCACATGCTGGTCTTCTCTGGCATCACCAACCAACCAGAGCCGATGGAGTTTATTGAGGGAAGTTACGGCGTCACTCTCGGTATTCCCAACTGGGCAGCGGTATGGTGTAAGTTGGATCTGGGTGCGGGTAATGTTAGCGCAAAGAACGACACCGTTTTTATAAATGGATGGGGTCAAGTGAAAAGCTGGATTGACGCTAACCTTCCGCCTAGCGGTAACGCTGGCGCCCGATACTCCGCAGCCATTAACGGTAGTTTCTTTTTCTGGACGCAACAGGACACAACGTGCGCATCCGTTGAGGGATTTGTCGGCACCGGAAGTCCGTCGTGGACCTGTGGCAACCCCACAGTGAATTTGACTGACCATGGGAATCGGTGGGGATTTGGAATCAGCGCTAATGACCCACAACACGTCCTTGGCCACGATTTTATGGATGATTCTGGCTATCACCCCGACAGTCAGGTCCAGACAAAACCATATGGCTTAAACAACGTTGGCCTTTTGTTCCAGGATGGCGTCGCGCAAGACGATCCAACCGATCCACCATGGCCGGCTCATGACCAGTCGAGGCCGCGCTCGCTTCTCGTGTGGAGTAAAGATAAGAAGGATCTATTTATGGTGATAGTTGGCTACCACGAGGGTCTGCCTCAGGTTACGTGGAACGGAACGATTGATTTTATTCAGACAAGTTTCAAAGCCAAAGTCAGAACAAGAATACCCACCTTTGAAGTTGGTGATGCAATTATGCTTGATGGTGGAACGAGCACTCAACTAAGCTTCCGCTGCGTAATAGGCGATCCATCCCACGGTGGCACAGTGCTTCAGCAGAAGGATTGGTGCGATGATCTTGTTGTTCCCGGCAGCTGCATTACAAAACCCGGCGTGCCGACTTTGGTTCATGCCTATGCAATTCTGCCGGCGAACTAAAAGGTATCTTCAGGTGGCTTTTTTCCGGATTGCTTCAGGTTTGTAGCAAGGCCGGAGGTTGTGCGATGTGCTCACTCGACACTTTTCCGAGCGAACGTAGAAATTGATATTGCAGGACTGCGCCTCCGAATGCCCGTTTCTGCGGAAACGTCCCAGGCCAAGCCTCACATCTCGTTGCGAGCGAGGCCGCGGCGGTCTAGCAGGCGAGCCTGCGCAAGTCGTTGCGGAGGAAATGCTCCCTGGATTCCGAGTTTTTAGAACAGTTGCATGGCTACCTGCTCGCTGGCCGTGAAGGTATTGAGCGGAAGAACTGCCGGGATGTTGGTCGTCAGCAGGGTGAAGGGGCCAGGGACGCTCACGGCGCTCAATAGGGTCTAACGGATGTTGCTGACGCTCGACCATTCCAGCACGACGTTGGTTGAGTCAGCGCAGGCTATGGAGCTGATTCTCAGGTAAGAGGCCGCGTTGGTGGGAGATTGTGCCGGCCCCAAACTCCGCAAGGTCAGGAAAACCATCCCTATCGCTGTCCGACTGGGTGGGAAGTCGCATTGGTCAAGCTGCCCCGATGCCGAAGTTCTAAAGCGTCAGCTACGCTGTCGCCGTCATCGTCCGTGAACTTGGGATTTCCGACGACGGAATTGAGCGTGTTGGTGGGCTGGAGAAAGACCGGACTAATCAATCCACAAATCGATAATGCTTTCCAGTGACCTCGAACCCGACGCGACGAGCAAGAACAAAGCGTGGCAAGGGACGGACCCTTGCCACGACGAAGGAAAACCGACTGCCAATGGGTTTTATCCCACGAGCTTTCGTCGGAGAGCGACGAGCGAGGTCATAGCCAAGCCGAGCAGTCCCAAGGTCGAGGCACCATCGGGCACGCCCGAAATATCCGTTGTAACTGTCCCGATCAAGTCCGCCGTGGCAGTTTCTTCCTCGAGCACGTGCAACTGGTTACCGGTTTGGAGGAAACCACCGCCCGTCAGGTTTTGGAACCCCAGCGTCAAGGTATACGTGGTTCCGGAGATGTCGAATACACTGGTCGGGAAAGTGCTCAAGATGAGATAGTCGGCACTGGCAATCGGATCGGTGGTGTTCGACGTGTTGATTAGTTGCATTGCGTAAAGGAAGTTCTGGTTTACCCCACTGGGGAGCGCAAAGGTAACATTCAGGTTGAGGCTGACTCCGTCCGCGCCGGTCTGGGCAGTGATACCTCCATTATAGTAAGTGAGGGTCCCGATCTTGAAAGGTGTCTCGGACGTTGAACTGAATGGGACGTTTTGGTAATGAAGAGTGCTTGGGTCGCCGCCCGCCCCCCAAGCGAAGGTGGATGTTCCAACCCCGGCGACAGTCATGCTTGGGTTGTCAGCCCCAGGATCCGGGCTTACAAAAATGCCGGCACTATCGCCACCGATGCTTATGGCCCAAGCATTTCCCAACATCGCGCAGCATGCAACTGCCACAATTAGCAGGGGTTTGAGGAGTCGCGTCGAACAATCTGGGGCTTCCTTTGTCGCAATCTTCTTATTCATAATCTACCTCTCCGTTGAGTTGTTTTCCGTGTGTTCGCTTTTCTATTCATCTCCGCATCCCGTTTAGTCGCGGACCATGTTGCGCACTAACGCTGATTGATTTGAGCATAAGTCATGCCACATAATTTACTTTCTAGTTGGAGACGCATAAGGTATTGATGAACAATAATTTACGGATGCAGACTCACATGCGCCTATCAGGAAATTATTATGCAAACTGTAAGAATTCCCGACGGAAATCGGCGAATAAGAAAGTCTCCTGCTTGCAAGTCATTGCGCCTAAACCACTTGCGTAGTAATCGGTCCAGTGTAAGAAGAAGCGACGCAAGTCTCTAACTCGCTCTCTCGATTTGGAATCCTCGTACCGGATCCCGTTTCCGCCACCACGCACGTGGGCAGCGCAAGGAGCGGTTCAGTTCAAAAGGCGGAGGCGATAGAACCGCTGGCTCAATCCAGCCCCGCCAACATGCCTCACTTGCTGGACGGTCCCGTCACCCGAAATAATGTCCGGCAAGCTGGTCCAAATGCCGCTACTCAGGTCCGTTGTCCACTCCAGCACATATTGCCGGTTGGTGGCTGTGGCAAAGGTGAAGACCATGTCGCTGCCCTGCGGCACAGCGGTACTGATGCGCAAGGCGCTGCCGGGCTCTGTGGGGTTGGTGCCCGCCAGAAACTCCTGCAGGTTCGTCATCCCGTCGCCGTCCGCATCGTCATTGGCCCGCGATTTGTCTGCGGCTTGGCCAGTGGGATGCCCAAAATACTGGTTCATCCACCAGTCCGGGATACCGTCGCCATCCGAATCCACCATGACGTTGACCGTGTTCGTCGTCCAGTTGCCCACCGCATCGTAACTATAGGCGAACGAGGAGTTGTCTGCGTAGGCAACCGTGGAAAGACGATTCAGGGCATCGTAGCTATATTGAACGATGGCTCCCGAAAGAGAGTTTGTAAAGCAACATCCAGAGAATAGAAGCAATAAGCTCTGAAGTCCCTTGACCGTTATGTTCCTCACTGATTGCTCAATCCTACGCGGCCTTTTCATATTCAACCTGATTTATTCTTGCCATTACAAGCGCTATTGTCATAACTTTCATGATATTTATCATTCACATTGCTCTTTGACTCTCTTTCTTGCAGTCAACCAGACGATCTCACCAATGTCTGGGTCTCGGCTCAACTTAGTCCATTCCTTTCCAATCGTTGAGATTATCGCCTCAAGCGGCGCCGTCCACTTTACGAAATCACGGCCTTCGAATTGTCCAGCCGCAATATCACCATCAGTCAACAGTTTGCCGATTATTGCAAGGGTTACTTGTCTGGTTTGAGAAGGTTCGGGTAGACTGCTCCGAACCAGTCTTGCTACGGACCAAAGTCCTACGAAGTCGTCGTAGCACTCGGTCCGGACAGACTCAATGATAGGATCAAGCGAGATCATCTGTTAGGGATTGAATTTGATTTTGGTGATCGGAATGTCCGGGACATTAACATCAATGGTTGCTGCCGTTCCGGGACTGCCTGTGGAGTAAGTTCTCAATCCAACGGTACCTCCGTTTTGCAGGCGCACTAATGTGCCTGGGTAGGATGTGTCGGTTATTACCTCGCCGCCCTGCGACAATTGGCTAAAGAGATCCTCTGCCTCGTTCAATCCGCCTTCCAGCTCGCGAATCGTGATACTGCTGCCCGCTTCCCCGATAACTTCTCCATCAGTTACTAGAATATCTGCGATATCGGCTCCCTCAAGAAGCGCGGCGTCCTCAGCAAGTAACAGTTCTCCGATTCCAAACTCCAAAGTCGCCACCCCCAATATCCCGAGTCCGACGATGAGTAAATCGGTGCCAAAATCGCTCTCCAGTCCGTCCTCGGGTGCCAATCCTGAAGGGTCTCGCAAATTCAGTGGATTGTTTCCTGCATAGCGATAAAGATTGAATCCGCCCGCGTACGAAATCGGGTCGGGTTGCATGAACCGGCCCACCTTTGGATTGTAGAATCTGGCACGGTAAGAATACAGGCCGTTTTCGGAATCATATTCCCGGCCGGTGTAGAGGTAAGGATTCCCCACGGAGCTGGCAACGACCGGCTTCCCGAACGGGTTGTAAAGATACTTTTCCTTGACCGTGCCAGTTGGGGTGGAAAGCGCGATGACGGATCCGAAGCCGTCGAAGTGATAGTAATAATTGGTGGTCCCGGTTATCATACAGACCGGCTCATCCACCCGGGCGCCATAAACGTAACGGCGGATTAACTGTGCGGAACTGTTAAGCTCCATGATGACTTGGGAGCCATCGTAAACATACGTTGTTGTGATGGAGTTTGCGCTTTTCGAGATTCGGTGGCCAAAAGGATCGTACGTATTGGTCACGGAATACGAAGCATTAACCGTTGATTTGAGGCGGTTTTCCGCGTCGTAGAGGCAGGTGTTCGTTCCATCGGACGTGAGGTTTCCGTTTCCGTCGTGAGCATAGGGAACATCATCCACGGTTGTGTATTGATTCAGGTTGTTGTGGGCGTAAGTGTCCTGGGAATTGGCTACTGGTTTGAACAGGTAGCTGCCATCATTGATCTCCATGCTGGTACGGTTGCCGATTTTGTCGTACGCATAATTGAAGTTCGCACCACTACCTGAAAACTCATTGGCGATGGCAGCAAGGTGATTGTCAATTTGGTAGTTATAAGCGGCGGATGTCCCGTTGCCGTAAGTGGCATTGGTGCGATGGGAGAGCGCGTCATAGCCATATTGGGCCAAAAGATTCGTGCCCTGCTCCAAAACCTGTGTCAATCGGTTCAACGCGTCAAATCCACAAGTGACAAAATAGCCATCGGGATATATCAGAATCGTGCGATTGCCTGAGGCATCATATTGATACGCGACGGTCGCGGAACCGGGATAGGTGACGGAACTCAACCGGCCCGCGTTGTCGTAAATGCGATGGGTCGTGCCATTGGAATCTGTGGCATCCACCATGCGGCCGGCCAGATCGTAAGCAAACTGGTCGGTCGCTCCCGGGGGTGCTTTGGTCCACAACCGGTTGAGATTATCATAAGTAAACGAGATGGTTTGGCCCGCCCGGGTTAGCTTTTGGACAATATTGCCCATTGCGTCGTACACGAACTGTTCGTAACTGGAGTCTGGATATAGTGTTCTGTAAACCCGGTCGAAGCTGTCGTACTGATAGGTGGTAAGATTGCCATTGGCATCCTTGAGGCTCAACAGTTTCCCATTTGGTGTATAAAGATGATCTTCGTTGGTGTGGCCGAGGGCGTCAATCACTCGGTACAATCTCCCTGCGGAGTCGTATTGATATTGCGTGGTATGGCCCGCTGCGTCGGTGACAACAGATAGCCTTTCGGCCTGATCATATTGGTAGGTAGCGGTGTTGCCCCTTGGATTGGTTTCCGTGTGCTTCTGGCCAGCGGGTGTGTATGAGAATGTCGTGGTTCGCCAGGGCGTCACAGGATCACTGGTCTGTTTGTCCGCTTCAATCAATCTTCCGTCCGCGTCGTATCGATTCGTGGAGATATAATTAAACGGGCTGGGGGCGGTGCGTTGCGTTAATCGTCGCATCGTGTCGTAAGTGAACGTTGTGGCGTGGCCCGATGGATCAATGGAATGCAATACATTGCCTGCGACGTCATAGTCCAAGTGCTTCGTGATATTCAGGCCGCCGGGGTCAATGGTGGTGGTCAACAGATCGCCAGTGGTGGGATCGTAACTGGAGGAACGTACTCTGCCGGAAGGATCCGTGGTCTGTATCACTTGCCCTCGGATATTTCTGCTGAAGAGGGTTTGCGGAACAAGGCTGTCCACGGCAGGACCGGTGATCGTTAGGAGGTTCCCCTGAGCATCGTAAGACAAAGCATTGGTTCGTCCCAATGGATCCACAGATTGGGTAAGCCGGTTGAATACCGGGTCGTATATAAATGTTTTGACGATTGGAGTGTTGGTTGAACCTGGCTTGGGAATGAGGGTGAGTCGGACGATGTTGTGACTGGAGTCGTACTGGTAAAGTGTGGCATTGCCTTCGGGCAGCGTTCGACTGACCAACCGTCGCTGGCCGTCATAAACGTTCACCGTCTTATTGCTGAGCGCGTCTATATCCGAGGTCGCTTTGCCATACGAAGTCAGGTACAAAGCGTGAGAATTGCTCAGGGGATTCAACTCCTCGTTACGGTATCCCGAAAAGAAATACTGGTAGGTGTTGGTCTGAGCGTCTGTCTGGGTCATCACGCGCCCAAGGGAATCATAGACATTGCTGACGAAGGGCGTGTTCGGGTTGGCAGGATAAAAAATGCGGGCCAGGCGGCCAGGAGTATCATATTGGAACTTGGTTGGCTGGCCGGCGGCATCCACGGAGTTGGTAAGATCGCCGGAGGAGTCGTAGGCGAAACTCACGGTGCGACCAGCGCTGTCAGTGACACGACTGATACGGGAACCGCTGTAGGTGAAGGAGAACGAGCGGCTCATTCCATTGTTGACGCTTTGGAGCAGACCGCCGCTGTAGGCGAAGGTCATCGTGTTTGAGTTCGGGTCGGTCCAGGTGAGGATTCGGCCTGAGGTGTCGAAGTCCAGCAACTCTCCATGTTTCAGCCTGGCCTGGTAGCTGTTGTTGGTCTTGAGGGTCAGGCCGGCGGCAACGCCCGGCTGCGGGCTGTAGCCGCCGCCCGGCAGTTTTACAAACTGGAGGCTCTCCTGCGGCTGGCGGATGCTGACCACATTTTTGATCTGCTGATCCATGAACCAGCGATGGCACAAAGTTGCGATGATAACATGTTCTTTGGTCTTGGTTCCCTGGAGAACATCCCCGGCGACACAGAGTTCTGCGATGGCGGCAGCGGCATCGAGGGGCGAGTCGGCGCCCATCCCCTTGAAGCCGTCGCTCAGCACGGCGGTGGTGATGTTGAAATTATGGGTCCAACCCAGCCCCACGGGACCGTCCTGGAGACGCCCGCCCGAGTTGTAAGAGCGCTTGAACTGGAGGCTGAAAGGATAGGGACCATTGCCCAAAGACAAATCGGTGTGGCCATAAGTGTAGTCACCTGTGGCTAAATCAATAGGTTCCGGGCTGGCCGGGTGGTCATCGAAGAAAAAGTCGTCGGGCGACAGGAGAGGGTCAAGCAGCCACGGGTCGATGCCGTATCCGCCCTTCAAACCTCCATTGATGATATGGGCAATCTCGCTCTGGTCGGGCGTGATGGCCAAAAAACCCATACCGCTCCACTGCCCTTCTCCGTTGTTGCCGTCGTCGGGCAGGAGAACTCGCCAGCCGGAGTTGAGATAGACCTCGACCTGGCTGTATTCCCAAGCTTGGTAGTTTCTCAAGAGCGGCTTTATGCTGGCGTAGTTGGCACTGGTGACGTCATAGAGCTTGTTGGACCGGGAGTTGGCATCGTCCATGAGCTTGACTGTGGACACCGCGGTGTCGGGTTGGGTCTGCTCGATGACGCCCCATTCGAAGGCGCTGCCGTGTCCGGCGCTGCTAAAAAAGAGCGCATCCTCGGGCGCCGAGTTGTCGTTGGCAGAAACGACGCTGACAAGGTTCAAGGGCAGGTCCACATACGGGCTTTGGTTTTGGCCGCAGATGCCCAGGTTGTGGTGCTCAATGATGAACGTGTTGTAAAGGCGGCTCGATAATTCATCAGCCCGGCTGCGCTCGGCCAGCCAGGTCGAGCCGAGGGCGGCGAGCGACTCGCCGAGAACAGGTTCCGAGGTCTTGGCATTGCCAGCGAAGCTGTTTTCCATGGTCAACCGGCGGTGGCGATCGACGATGGCCTTTCCAGTACCGGCCCAGCCGTTGACGATGAAGTAAGCATTGGTTCCGCCGGCGGTTACCGTCTGGGGTTGGCTCTCGTCACCGTAAGTGCCGCCGTTGGCCGCATACGGATGATCGACCGAAAGGATCAAACTCTGGCTGCTGTTGAGCGGCGCCGAACTGCCCGTACCAAGGGTGGTTCCATCCAGACGGAGCACGGGCCGGTTGGATCCATCGTAGAACACGGTCAGGCGCTTGCCGTAAATGTCCTCGGTCAGCAGGGTCACGTCGATACCGAGATGCTGAATGCGCAATGTGGTTTTGTACTGTGCCGGGATGTCCGTCCACTGGTAAAGAACGCTTTGCTGGTACGGCAGAGAAGACTGGCGGGGAAATGCCTGGACCGGGATGATGGATTTCCCACCGATAATCTGGTCGAGGGAGGCAGCCGGAGAATTGCTGCGAATGTAGTTGACCAGGTTGGTGGCATAGCCGGTAAGCGCGCCCCGGAGGCTGGCCGAGTTTACGTTTTGCAAGTAGCTGCTGGTGCTAGTGGCCCCCGCCAAAGCGTTCGAGAGGAAAGTGGCCTGGTTGTAGCCCATTGCAGCAGGCAGATTAATGCCTGCCGTGTAGGTGTTGGTCTTGAGGCTGGGGTCAAAAGAGTAATCGTTTATGCCGATGTGGACGCTCACCCACACGTGGTCCATATCAACAAACGCGAGGCTGTTATCGGGGTAGGTCCAGGTCGTGGCCGGAATGCCTGCCGAGCCCAGGAGCCACCCGATTGCGTTGGGACTGGCCGTAACACCCAGCCAATTGGTGAGTTGAGCGGGGTACACTCGGATTTGTCCGTAGATGAAGTTCGCGGTGAACCCCGCCTGCCGGAGCAGGGCGATCATGAGCGAGCACTGGTCGAAGTCATTGCCTTTGCCATCGAGTAGCGTGGCGGCGGCGCCTTTCAGGGAACCGTAGATCGGCGTGTATTCGACCCGGTCATAAACGTATTGGTAGATCAAGTTCGGGTCATTTTTCAACGCGCGCGCCAGTTCCTGAATTTCCGAGGTGACCGCAGTCGAGAGGTTCGGCGCAGGGAACTGAGTTGGTGCGACGATTCTCTTGGCCAAAGTATTCTGAGCTTCTTCGCTGGACACCAGACCCGCCTGAGCGCGCCTGGATGCGGGCAGAGGAGATTGCGCCTTACCCATCACGGGAAGAAGTGTGAGCATCGCGACCACAGCGGTAGCCTGTAGGCCGCGAAGCCAACTCGACCGAAGGTGATTGCCGCTTACGTTTTCCACTCCTTTTGAATTGATCATACCGATTCCTTCCGTAACTAATGCTGCTGTAAACCGAATGCCGCTATTTGTCCTTGGATTAGTCGCCGCAGTCGCAACACCTCCTTGCGACCTGCTTTTCCTTATGGTTGGAGCGCAGGGACCCTCCGATGCGGGAAGATCCGCCGTAACCGCCACTAGACTCTTGCAACCGATAAACTCCATATATCCTTCCATCCTTCCTTCCTAATCCTCTTGAGAAATCACGCATGCACAGAACCAACCGCTTCAAACGGTATCTGATGATTGCGAGTCTCTGGCCTAATGAGAATCGAAAGGCAATTTGCTTGTCAACAACTTCCACCTATTCCAGCATCCGTACTTATACGGATATTGGGTGCGGGGAACGAAT
>ODAK010007192.1_pt1 | contig 11174 bp, 10 predicted proteins | sample 1539591 | NCBI WGS metagenome assembly ODAK01 (sample SAMEA3539303, study PRJEB22396) | soil metagenome | biome: tundra; feature: field; material: soil | place: USA | collected 2010-05 | depth 0.15 m | reverse complement strand
TCGCCATCATCGACGGACCGGCCTGACCGACCCCTCGACGATCGCTCACGGAAGTTAGGGGGACTAGGGATGGCAAAGTTACGACTCGGGGTAATCGGCGCGGGATCATGGGCCGTTGCCTCGCACCTACCGGAGTTGGCGAAGCGCCGAGAAGAGGTGGAATTCGTGGCCGTTTCCCGAAAGGGTCCGGAGATACTGGAGAAGATTCGGTCGGACTGGGGCTTCGAGTTCGCCAGCGAGGACTATTGCGAAGTACTCGACGCCGGGATCGACATCTGTCTCGTGGCGAGCCCCACGGGTTTTCACCACGAACACGCCAAAGCGGCCCTCGAGGCGGGAGCGCACGTCCTGGTCGAAAAGCCCATGACCATTCGACCCGAAGATGCGTGGGACCTCGCCCACGCGGCCGAGCGTCTCGGTCGTCACCTGCTCGTCAGTTTCGGTTGGAACTATCGACCCATGATGCGCGAAGCCAAGAAGTTGATGGACGAGCAGGGCGTGGGTCAGATCGAACAGTTGATGCTGCACATGGCTTCGTCCACCCGAGAACTGCTCATGGGCACGGGGTCCTACCCGGACGCCTCGCCCGAAACGACGCCCGAGTCTCGAACGTGGACCGATCCGGCGCTCTCGGGCGGGGGTTACGCGCAGGCCCAACTCACCCACGCCCTCGGGGCCGCCCTTTGGCTCACGGGCCTTCGCGCCACCGACGTCTTCGCGTTCATGTCGGCACCGCATGGTGCCGGCGTGGAACTGCACGACGCCGTGGCCATGCGCTTTAGTGGCGGGGCCATCGGGACCATGGATGGCGGTTCGGCGCACGTGAATGCGGGCGACAACAAGCATCAGCTCGAACTTCGCGTCATTGGCTCGGAGGGACAGTTCCAGCTGGACCTCGAACGCGAAGCCCTCTGGCTCTTTCGCGCTCCGAACAGCAACGTGCGTCCGCCGCTCGAACCCGACGCCGGTCTCTACGACTGTGTTGGTCCTCCGCACGCGCTGGTCGATCTGGCGCTCGGTATGGAGGTACAGAACTGCTCACCGGGATGGCTGGGCGCGCGAACGGTGGAGATTCTCGACGCCTGCTATCGCAGCGCGACCAGTGGCGCGTTGGCGAGCATCGAGACGGCGAACAACTAGGAGACTATATGCAACGACTGTGCTTTTCGTTCGAAATCAAGTCGGGAACCTTTGACGAGTACAAGCGTCGACACGACGAAATCTGGCCCGAATTGGTTACCGAGTTGAAAGGGGCGGGACTCTCTAACTATTCGCTCTTTCGCTACAGCGACGAGCGGATAGTCGGCTACGTTGAATGTGAGCCCGACGCCGCGACCAGCTTTGGACAACTCGCGAACGCCGACGCCAATACCCGCTGGAGCAAGTGGTTCGGAGAGATCATCGTGTCACTCACCGACGACGAAGGTAACATGCACCAGCTGGAAGAAGTCTGGCACCTCGACTGAGGCCGCGACCATCATGACCATTACCAAAATTGACGCCATTCCGGTGGCCTATCGCGAACCGAACGACTGCAACTCCACGCGTTCGCTGCTGTTCTGTCGGATAGAGACGTCCGACGGAGTGGTCGGCTGGGGCGAAGCGATCACCCAGTTCGCGGAGGCCTCGCGCTCCGCGGCGATACTACTCGAGGGATTGGCCGACGCCGTGATTGGTCGCGATCCACTCGATCACCACTCGATTCTCACCGAATTGGAGCGGCGATCGTGGTGGTACACCTACGGCGGCGGCATCGGCGCGTTCGTCATCAGTGCTATCGACGTCGCGTTATGGGACTTGAAGGGAAAGATTCTTGGTCGTTCGGTGAGCGATCTCATCGGCGGCGCCCTTCGCCCAGAACTGCCCGTTATTTCCTCCTCGCACGCCTTCAACGCGAGTCTCGATTTCGAAATTGAGCGACACGGAGCCTACGTAGTTGACGACGGCTACCTGGGCATAAAGATCGGCATGGGCAAGCGTGGTGAGGCGCGGCTCGGTTACGATTTTGACCGCGACGTTGCCTTCGTTGCCGGATTGCGCGACGCGATTGGGCCCAGCGCCATCTTGATCATGGATCGGGGCCAGAGCCTCGAGTGGACCGTGTCGGACGCTATTCGTCGCACCCTGGCCTTCAACGAGTATCGACTGACCTGGATGGAAGAACCCCTGGAACCTCGCGACGTGGAAGGTTTCCGCCGGCTGCGCGAGCAGGTCAGCTGCCTCATCGGTACCGGAGAACGCGAGTTCACCGTGGACGGCTATCAGCGCGTCATCGCCAGCGGCATCAGTGACGTGGTGGGATTCGATCCCGGACGGGCTGGCGGCATCACGGCGGGACTCAAGGTAATCCGTCTCGTCGAGGACGCCAACGTGTGGTTCAACGCTCACGCCTGGAGCAGCGCGGTGACCACCGCCGCGAGCATCGCCCTCTCGGCGAGCACCAATCGGTGTTTGCTCTTCGAGCAAAAGCCTCTCGCTAACCCGATGCAGGACGAACTCGTTACCCAACCATTCATTCAGCACCGAGGTTCGATGGTGGTGCCGACCGGTCCCGGACTGGGCATCGAAGTGATCGAGTCGGTCCTCGAGCACTACCGCTTGCGTTAGTGCGTCGCCATCTATTTCGCGCGACAGATGGCATCGAGACGCGGCACTGACGTTATCTCTTTGTTGCAATCAACAACAACACCCGGGGCCCATGGCCCCGGGTGTTGTTGGGTAACGCGCAACTCTTAACTAGAAACCAGCGCTCTTCACGGTGGCGCTGGTCCATACCACGGGATTACCAGCACTAACGGTCTTACCGGGAAGAACTACTTCCTTGGTACCCTTGCATTTGAAGGTCTGACCCGTCTTGCCGGTCAACGTTCCCGCCAACACGTAGTGCATAGCGCACGCCGCGACCACGCCCTCTTCGTTGAAATTCCAAAGAGCGAAACTGTGAACACAGTTGTTGGCCGTGGTCATGAACGGCTCCATTTGGTTGGGGTCACCCAAACCGGTCAGTACGTACTTGCTGCACAGGTTGTTGGTGGTCAGGTACTGCGCCGCTGCGGCAATTGCCACGGTCGTCGGCGAAATGATGCCGGTGACGGTGGGGTTGGCTGCCAGAGCCGCCTGCAGACTGGTCGTGGCGTCAGCCGCTGAGTCCGATGGCGGGTTAATAATTGCCGCCAACGTCATCTTTGAGTACTTCGACATCGACAAGTCAGCCTTGACCTGCGCGTTCCAGGCCACCTGGTTGGAGTCGGTTGCTTGGGCCGACAAGATGATGAAGCTACCGGTATAGGCCGGCGTCATCTGTGAGCCCAGCATTTCCAATTCGCTAATGGCGATGGCCGCGGTGCTACTGCCTTCGACGTAGACGGTGCGCCCACTGGGCAGCGCGTCGGAGTCAAAGGTAACAACCTTTACACCGTGGTGTTCAGCACGAACCAACGATGGGTTGGTGGTGGCGGCGTCGTCATTCGAGATGAAGATGCCCTTGTCACCAGCGGCCACTGCGTTGTTGATGAAGTTCACTTGGTCGGTCGCTGAGCCGGTGGTGGGGCCGCCGTACAGGCAATTGAGCCCTAGCGCCTTACCCTCCGTCTTGCAACCAGCGGCGGCGTCGGTGAACGGTGCGATGCCAGTGAACTTAGGAATCATGAACACCTTTACCGTTCCCGATGCACCAGCACTGCCGGCACCGGCGACGACACCCATTGGAATCAGTGCGACACTCATCAAGGCAAGTGCCATCACTAACTTTCTGTATATACCATTTTGTTTCATATACTCCCCTAATCAATTAAGAAACCGAAAACTGCTTAGTTGACGGTTTTACTGCTACCTATAACAACGTGAATTGCACTACTTCCCCTCCTCACTAATAGGACTAGTACTAGCGAACTTGAGAAATCGCGTACTGCGACGGCGGTTCCAATCTTGGTAGGTACGCGCGAGCGGTGGTAGGCCAATGGCGATGATGAGCAGTACTCCGATGGCCATGGTCTGGCCCTCCCCGGAGAAACCGTGTAGACCTAACGCGGATTGCAGCAGTGCGAGCAGCACCGCGGCGAGTACCACGCCCGGAACGGTCCCCGTTCCACCGTAGGCGCTCACGCCACCGAGGATGACCGCAGTAATCGCGGGAAGCAGTTCGGACGCGCCCATACCGGCCTGGGCCGTCTGGTAATTGCCGAGAAAGAGCAATCCCGCAACTCCTGCCAGCAGGCCCGAAATGACGAAGGTCAAGATTCGAACACGATTCACCGCAATCCCCGAGAACAGGGCCGCCTTTCGATTCCCGCCAATGGCGAACACCGAGCGGCCAAAAACCGTGCCGTGAAGGACGTAGGACATGATGATGCCAATCACGATCAAGACGATGACGACGATGGGAATCTGGGTACCCATAAAGTTCCCGCTTCCCAACGTCACGATGACGCTGGGGAACGTTGTTATCGCCAGGCCCTTGAGGATCAAGAACGAGGCCCCGGTGTAGGCACCCATCGTGCCCAGCGTTACGGCCAAAGCGGGCAGATTGAACATCACGACGAGTAGTCCGTTGATCAATCCGCAGGCCAGCGCAATTAAGAGACCGATGGCGACCGCGAGCCAGGTGTTCATCCCGTGAGCGAAGCAGTAACCAATTACTACGCCGACGAGGGCCAGCGTCCCGATGACGGAGAGGTCAATATCACTGGTCATGATTACGGGCGTGAGTCCGTACGCCAGGCACAGCAACACGGCACTGTTCAAGGCGGTGGTCTGTAAATTGAAACTTGAAATGAGGTCGTGATCCGCCGCCTGGCCGACAATCAAAACAATGAGAATCAAGACGATCAGTCCTACTTCCCAGTGAACCAGGAGCTGACGGGCCTTAACCATGGATCACGCCTTCGGACAGACCGGGCGGTCGGTTGGCGCCGCGGGCCGCATTACTTTTTTCGGCATGATTGGCGGTGGAGGATTCGCGGCGCACTGGGCGACGCAACCGGCGACTGACGATGGCGTAGACCGCGACCGCAATGACTATCGACGCGCCTTGGAGAGTCTGTTCGGCGAAGATTGATATGCGGGTGAGCTCGAGAATATTTTGAATTTCACCGAGCAAAAGAGCGCCTAGCACGGCGTTAAGGGCCGTACCGGATCCCCCAAAGAGACTGACACCTCCTACGACGGCGGCGGCAATCACGGTTAGGTTCAAACCGCTGCCCGCGGTGGCGTCAACGTTGCCGAACTGCGAGGTGTAGAGCAGTCCTCCCAGGCCGGCCAGCGCTCCGCAGAGAGCGAATATTTGGTAGGTGCGCAAGCGCACGCGAACGCCCAAGTAAATGGCCGCTTCCGGATTAGAACCGAGCGCGTACACGTCGCGGCCAAATCGAGTCTTGCGCAGGAGAAAACTCACCACGATGAGACAGAAGAACGCGATCCAAATAAAGGTGCCGATGCCAAACCACGCGTTGCCGCGCAGTCCCGCGAGCCATAAAGGAACTTGCGTGAGGTACAACTGGGAGCCGTTGTTCACAATTATCTGGATCCCGGTGTAAATGGAAAGGGTCGCCAGCGTGGCAATGATCGCGGGCATCTTGAGCGCATTAATAAGGAAGGCGTTGCCTATACCGAAGGCGGCGCCAAAGCCCAGGGCCATCAACACACCCATGACCGGTCCGAAAGGCCCGGAGAAGTGGCGCGAAAGTTCGCCCACCACGTAGGCACATATGCCGAGGATTGCTCCTACCGAGAGGTCGATTTGGCGGGCGAGAATGACCACGGCTTCACCAATGGCCACGATCGCGATCAGCGCCGTGGTGTTCAAGAGGTTGTTGATATTGGACAAGGTCCGAAAGTCTCCGAGCGTGGCGGTCGCAATAAGTGTGATGAGCACGACTAGGGCACAAAGAGTGGTGTCACTGCGTCGGAAGATGGAGCGGCCGAAAAAGCGGCGCAGAACAGTCTTGGACGCCCCTTCGTAATTCGTCTTGGTCTGCACGGTACTCATGATGAGGTTGCCGACAACACGCCCGAGGCGGCTTCTAAGATGACGTGCGGCTCGACCGGAGTGGTCAGTTCGGCCACAATTCTTCCTTCACGCATCACGAGTAAGCGAGTGCTCATGGCTCGGACCTCTTCAAGTTCCGAGGAAATGAAGATCACGCTCACTCCTGATTTGGCGAGTTCGGCGACAATGCCCAGAACCTCCGACTTGGTTCCGACGTCGATGCCGTGCGTGGGTTCGTCGAGAATGAGAATGCGAGGTTCGGTCGCCAGCCACTTACCTAGGACAACTTTTTGTTGGTTGCCACCGGACAGGGAACTGGTGAGCTGATCCAGTCGACCGGCCTGTAGCTGGACCCTTTTGGCTAGGTCGCTGGCTTGGCGATACATAATGCGGGTGCGAAACCGGCCGAACTTGTTCGCGATGCGTCCCCACACGGTCATGGTCATGTTGAAGGGAACGCGCATGCCCATCACCAGGCCATTGGCCAATCGATCTTCAGGCAGGTAGGCAATACCGCAACGAACCGCTTGACGCGGAGACTTGGCCGTGTAGGGAAGGCCGTCAAGGGACATCGTGCCCGACTTCGCCGGGGTAATCCCGAAGATTGCTTCGGCGAGTTCGGTGCGCCCGGCGCCCACCAGTCCCGCCAGTCCGAGAATCTCACCTCGACAGAGGCTGAATGACACGTCTTGGAAATAACCAGGGCGAGTCAGATTAGTGACTTCGAGGATCACCTCACCACTGGCACGCGTCAGGGCAGGGTAGAGATCACTGATCTCACGCCCGACCATCATGTGCACCAGTTCCGATACCGAAACTCCCGCGGTGGCTCGTTCGGCGACGAAAGCCCCGTCGCGTAGGACTACCACTCGGTCGGTAATCGCGGTCACTTCGTCGAGCTTGTGACTAACAAATACCAATGCGATGCCGCGAGCACGTAGTGAGGCCAAAAGTGCAAAGAGTGAATTGACTTCGCGACTGGAGAGCACCGAGGTCGGCTCGTCGAGGATTAGTACGCGCGCCCCAGAAATCAGCGATTTGGCAATTTCAATAAGTTGGAGATCAGCGATGCCGAGTTGATAGACGGGGGCGTGCGGGTCGAGATTGATGCCGATTTCGGCGAATACCTCTTCGGTCCTTTGGTACATCGCGCCCCAGTCGACGACGCCACGCTTCGTGGGCTGGCGTCCGGCGAAAACGTTCTCCGCCACGTCAAGGTCGGGAAAGACCGCGGGCTCTTGATAGGTCGCCGAAATGCCGAGCTCTCGAGCGACCCGAGGATTCGATATTCGTTGGACAACGCCATCGACGAGGATCTGTCCACCATCGGGCTCGAGCACGCCCGTGAGGATCTTTACCAGCGTGGATTTGCCGGCTCCGTTCTCTCCCAAAAGACCCACTACTTCGCCTGCGTGCAACGAAAGGCTCACACCACTTAGGGCCTGAAGACCACCGAAACTTCGTCGGATACCGATCAACTCGACGATGGGTGCGCCGCGATCGGACTTCGTAGTGACGACATTGCTGCCGTCAATGGAAGGTGTCAGTGGATTTTCCACCTCAGAACCTTCCATGTCCTATCTCACGCTTCATTTACGTATCCCCATTTTCGTCTGACGACGTGCTCTACGCCTCGTGCTGCGGCTTCAAGCGATTCCCCAACCCTTGTTTGGAAACGATACCAATCTCATTCTCACAGTGCAAGCCACGACGCCCCCTCGAACGTCAAGGTAGTAGTGGTGCAATCTCAATAAGCCTGAAGACATACGAAAAAACCAGCAAATGGAGAATTTAGTGCTGGCGTCTTCCCAGGAAAGCCTTCATCTCAGTCCGTTTGGAATCGATATTCTTATGAGTTATGGTGTCAGTTTGTAGGACTCGCGCCTGGGACGCTATGTGAGGAGATTGGTGAAGATCCAACTTGATGCAGAAATCGGCACCATGGGCCAAGTACCTGGTGGTCTTTCAGCGCTCACGATCACTCGAATCGAGACGATTCCCATTCGCGCACCCCTGGCGGCTGACTTCAAGGGCAGCCATTATCACATGACTAATCGAGCCACTTTGATCACCCGCGTGCACACGGCTGACGGAATTGTGGGCGAAGCCTACGCCGGTGACGAGGACGCCACGTTGCTCGAGATTGATCGAATCGTTCACGCAGAGTTGTCCCCGGCGATCGTTGGCCTTGACGCGATGGCCACCGAAAAATGTTGGCAGGCGGGCTACCCTGTAACCTTCGATATTCTCAGGGATCGCCGCCTAGGACTGGTGGCGTTAGCGGGCGTTGACGCCGCGATTTGGGACGCCGTAGGAAAGGCACTCGGGCAGCCGCTTTGGCGCTTGTGGGGTGGCTACCGGAGGCGCATTCCGTTGATTGCCATTGGCGGCTATTACGGTGATCCTCTGGGAACCATTGAGGAGGAGATTCAGTCCTACGTCGATTTCGGTCTCGCTGGGGTGAAGTTCAAAGTCGGCGCGCTTTCTCCGACGGAGGATGCAGAGCGTGTCGCTCGCGCCCGTGCCGCCTCACCCAAGGGATTCAAAATTGCTATTGATGCCAATCAGGGTTACAACGTCGCTCAGGCGATTGAACTCGCGCAACGCATTGCCGATCTCGACATCATGTGGTTCGAAGAGCCCGTCGGTTGGGACAACGATGCCCGAGGAATGCGCGACGTACGCATGAGGGGCCCTCTGCCCGTGTGCGCTGGCCAGAGTGAGCATTCTCCAGTCGGTTGTCGAAATCTGATGGATATCGGAGCCATTGATTTTTGTAATTTCGATGCGTCCTGGTCGGGCGGCCCGACGGTATGGCGTCGCATGGCGGCCGTCGCGGGCACCTACGGCGTGGCCGTCGGACATCACGAGGAGCCCCAGGTATCGTCGCACCTTGTCGCCAGTCAGTCACACGGTTCGGTAGTGGAGTGTTTTCACCCCGACCGTGACCCATTTTGGTGGAATCTCATTGTTAATCGACCACCACTGGAGAAGGGTGAACTCGTGCTTTCCGATGCCCCAGGGCTAGGCTGGCAACTCAATACTGACTACATCGAGCGGTATCGAGTCCCAACGGAATGACCGTGTCGCCGTCCGATGTCATCAACCTAAAAGGGCCGAGCCCGAACAGAATAAGCATGCAAGAGGTGGCCAAACGGGCGGGTGTCGCGTCGTCGTCGGTATCACGAGTGCTTTCGGGACATCCCAACGTCAGCGAAGTAATGCGCAACCGCGTGATCGACGCCGTGTCGGCGCTGGGCTACGAACCGAACCTATTGGCTCAAAGCCTTCGACGGGGTTCGACAATGACGGTCGGTTTTGTGGTCAGCAACATCTCCAACCCGCTGCTGTCGGAAATCGCCCTGGGCGCCGAAACGTGTTTGCAAGCTGCCGGGTATTCAATGTTGCTGGCCAATTCAATGAATGATCCCGATATCGACGCCGCGCACATTGGATTGCTCGCTCAGCGACGGGTCGACGGGCTACTGCTCTCGTTATCGAGTGAGGACTGGCCGGGCACGACCGAGGCGGTCAATCGAGCAGGGCTGCCGATCGTGCTTGTGGACCGCGAGATGAGCGTGGTCGGGTCGGTGTCGGCAATTCTGGCAGAACACGATATTGGCATCGAGGCCGCGGTCAAACATCTCGCATCGCTCGGACACCGTCGCATCGCACTGGTGAACGGTCCGGGGAACTTGCGACCCTCGCGTGACCGAGCCAATACCCTTCGGCGTGTGTCTCGCCAACTGGGGATCACGTGTTCGGTGCGTTCTGGAAGTTTCTCTCTGGAGCACGGTGAGCGGGCTACCGAGGGCCTGCTCACCCAGGCCGAACCCCCCACCGCCATCGTGGTCGGCAGCAACCAGATCTTGGTCGGCGTGCTTCGCGAGTTACGTCGAGCCCGTTGGCGCATACCCGAAGACGTCTCGTTGGTTACGTGCGACGAAGTCCCCCTGGCGGAGTTCTTGGTTCCCCCGTTGGCGACCATCGAGCGAGATCATTACCAAATGGGTGCGATTGCCGCGAGCCTATTGCTGGAGTTGCTCTCGGGTGCCAAGCCACGCATTCAGAGAGTGCCCACCGTCTATATTCCAAAGCCCAGCGCCGGACCGGCACCAACGACCACATAACCGCACGAGCAACTAATCGAGGTACATCACCATGGAATTTCTGATTGAAATTGAAGTCCGACTACCGCCGCAGTTGACGAGTGAGGAACGCGCGCAGCTGATCGCCGCGGAACGAGTGCGCGGTGAAGAGTTGGCCGCCCAAGGCATCCTGCGGGCCATCTGGCGCGTTCCGGGACGCTTCGCGAACCGCGCCATCTGGTCGGTCCCTGACGCTACCCAACTGCATGAAGCGATCGCCAGCCTCCCGTCGTGGCCGTACCTGGACGTGCAGGTCACGCCCCTCGCTCAACACCACCTCGGCCCACACTGCCTCGGTCTTCCGGAGGGGCTCGCGATTGAACAGAAGGACTGAGTAAGGCGAATGCACAACCATGGCCATTGATGTCGAACTCGCCACATTCCTCGCCGTTCCATTTCCGAACGACATTGATGACGTCCTCACGACTCGTCGGCTCACCGCGGTGCTCACCGAATCAGAAATCGCCGATCGCGAACCGCTGGCGCCGGGACTTTCCTGGCGCGACCACGTTATTGATGAGTTCGAATACGAATCGTCAGTGCCGATTCGGATCTATTGCAATGAAAGCGCACCAAGCTCCAGCGGGGCCTTGCTCTTTTTCCATGGCGGCGCATTCGTCTTCGGCGGTCTGGAGTCCGAGCACGCACGTTGCGTGAACTACGCGCAGAGGGCCGAGTGCGTTGTGGTGTCGGTTGACTATCGCTTGGCACCCGAACATCCCTATCCAGCCGCCCATGACGACGGCGTTACCGCCCTCGATTGGCTGCGTCGAAACGCGTCCTCCCTCGGCGTTGACCCTAAAAGAATCGCGGTCGGAGGCTCTAGTGCCGGCGGGGCGCTCGCCGCCGGGTTGGTGCTTCGTACGCGAGACCTCGACGGGGAATGGATCAGGGCCCAACTACTCATCTATCCGGCAATCGACAGCGAGGCCGCGACACCATCGATTGAGCAGTTTTATAAAAGTGAGCCTTGGGACGGAGAGCGAACTCAAAAGATGTGGAAGTTGTACCTGGCCGACTCCTCCGGACAGGTATCTCCC
>ODAK010007191.1_pt1 | contig 11174 bp, 11 predicted proteins | sample 1539591 | NCBI WGS metagenome assembly ODAK01 (sample SAMEA3539303, study PRJEB22396) | soil metagenome | biome: tundra; feature: field; material: soil | place: USA | collected 2010-05 | depth 0.15 m | reverse complement strand
CTCTACACGAACGACGCGGCGACGCTGGTGGCCTGCGCGGCGCTCGGGCGCAAGTACGGCGTGCCGGTCATCATCCATCTCGCGGAAACCGAAGACGAGGTAAAGATCGCGCGCGAGCAGCATCAGGCGACGCCGGTCGGATATCTGGAGTCGCTCGGCTTCTGGGGGCCGCGCACGCTCGCGGCGCACGGCGTCTGGGTGAACGACGATGACATCCAGATTCTGAAGAAGCACGGCGTCGGCGTGTCGCACAATCCGGAAAGCAACATGAAGCTGGCGAGCGGCACGGCGCCGGTCACCAAATTCCTTGCCGCTGGCATCGCGCTCGGCCTCGGCACCGACGGCGCCGCGAGCAACAACGACCTCGACATGTTCGGGGCGATGCGCCAGGCGTCGTTCCTCGCGAAGCACGCGACGCACGATCCGACCGCCGTCCCGGCGCAGACGGCGCTCGACATGGCGACGATCGGTGGCGCGCGGGCGCTCGGGATGGAGAAGCTGATCGGATCGCTCGAGGTCGGCAAACGCGCCGATCTCATCACCGTGTCGATGGGCGCGGCGCGGCAGACGCCGATGTACGACCCGATCTCGCACCTGGTGTACGTGACCCGCGGCGACGACGTGCGATCGACGATCGTGAACGGGAAAGTGCTGATGAAGAACCGGGAGCTGCGCACCCTCGACAGGGAGGCGGTCATCGACGCCGCGAATCGGCTGTCGCAGAAGGTGAGGGCCGCGGTCGGCCGCTAATCAGGTGTTTTAGGGTTCGAGCACCGCGATGTGCGGGAGGTTGCGGTACTGCTCGTCGTAATCGAGCCCGTAGCCGACGACGAAGCGGTCCTCGATCGTGAAGCCGGTGTATTCGACCCTCACGTCGACCTGGCGGCGCGAGGGCTTGCTCAGGAGACACGCCGTGCGCAGCGACTTGGGGTTGCGGGCGCGCAGGATGTCCTGCAAGTAGGTGAGTGTCAGGCCGGTGTCGACGATGTCCTCGACGATGACGACGTTGCGGCCGTCGAGCGTCGTATCGAGATCCTTGAGGAGCCGGACTTCGCCCGAGCTGGTGGTGCCTTTCGCGTAGCTCGAGACGGCCATGAAGTCGAGCGACACGTGGCCGCTCATGTTGCGGATCAGGTCGGAGAGGAAGATGAACGCGCCCTTGAGCACCGCGACCAGGTGCAGATCGTCGGGGAAATCGCGGCGGATCTCGGTGGCGAGCTCGCGCACGCGGCGTTGAATCTGGGCATCGGTCAAGAGGATCTCGGTCGGACGCAAGTCAGCCATAGGGTGAGCATAATAACCTAATGCAGAAATTCGACATCATCACCGAAGCCGACGCGCGGGTCCTGCCGCGCGGGGGGACGGTCATGCTGGCCCGCGGAGGGCACGTCACACCGCTGGCGGCCGACACGCTGAAGGAGCGCCGCGTGACGGTCGTCGAAGATGGCAAGACCTCGGCAGACGACGCGTCGCTCGTGCCGCGGGCGGACATCCGCACGGTCGCCATCGCCAGCGACCACACCGGCATCGCGATGCGCCGCGCCCTGGTGACGTTTCTGCGCGGGCGCGGGCTGGCGGTTCAGGATCTCGGCACCGAGGGGACCGAGCCGGTGGACTATCCGGACATCGCCGCGTCGGTCGCTTTCGCCGTCGCCCGCGGCGAGGCCGACGCCGGCATCGTCATCGACGGCGCGGGGATCGGGTCGGCGATTGCGGCCAATAAGGTCGACGGCATTCGCGCCGTGATGTGCTGCAGCGAGACGATCGCGAGATACTCGCGCGAGCACAACGGCGCGAACGTCATGACGCTCGGCGCGACGCTGATCAGCATTGATGACGCGCGCGCCATCGTCACGACCTGGCTCGGGACGTCGATGCGCGAACCGCGGTATATTCGACGTCTGGCGAAGATCCGAGATCTCGAGAACAAGTAACCCGGGCGGACGAAGGGCGGAAGGGCAGGACGGGCGGGATCGGCAGGACGGCACCGTTGACCGAGCAGACGAGCGCTGGAATCAAGATCCGGAGCGTAAGCGACGGCTGCGAGCGGGGGTGGGGCCCCACGAGAAACTAATAAATGACCCGGGACGAGCTTCAACGCCTCATCGACGTCATCGTGCAGGAGATGGCGGCCGCCGGCCGCGTGCCGGGCGATCGCTGCGCCTGCCACTCCGTGCTCGACGACTGCTGTCCCGACCGGCTGCGCGGCGTCATAGACGCGGGCGCGACGCGCGTGGGCCTGCACGCGACGGGCGGCGCGCCGTCAGGCGTCGCGGCGATGATCGATCACACGCTCCTCAAGCCCGACGCGACGCGGCACGACATCGAAGAGCTGTGCAGCGAGGCGGGCAAGTTCAAGTTCGCGACCGTCTGCGTGAATCCGACGTGGGTCGCGCTCTCCGCGCGGCTGCTCGCCGGCACCGGCGTCGGCGTCTGCTCGGTCGTCGGCTTTCCGCTGGGGGCGACGACGGCCGATGTGAAGGGCTACGAGACGCAGCGCGCGATCTTCGACGGCGCGACCGAGATCGACATGGTGATCAACGTCGGCGCGCTCAAATCCGGAGACCTGCGCGTCGTCGAGCGCGACATCGAAGCGGTCGTCACGCCGTGCCGCGAGTGCGGCATCCTGAGCAAGGTGATCATCGAAGCGGCGCTCCTGACCGACGAGGAAAAGATCACGGCGTGCACGCTCGCGAAGGCGGCCGGGGCGGACTACGTGAAGACGTCCACCGGCTTCGGCCCCGGCGGCGCCACGGCGGCCGACGTGGCGCTGATGCGCCGCGTGGTGGGCGCCGAGATGGGCGTGAAGGCCGCGGGCGGCGTCCGCGATCTCGAGAGCGTGAAGGCGATGATCGCCGCGGGCGCGACGCGCGTCGGAGCGAGCGCCGGCGTCAAGATCGTGCAGCAGGCGCGGGGGGAGAACGCGACCGCTGCAGCCCTTACTCCGCTCGCCCGATGAGGCGGTCAAGGCTCCACCGGCCGCCGCCGCGTGTGGCGATGTAGAGGAAGACGAAGCAGTAGCCGGCGGCGAGCTCGCCGCCGTTTTGAATCGGCAGGCCGCCGCGGGGGAAGTGGGTGGTGAAGAAGGCGACGGCCAATTCGCCGCTGGCGATGAAGGCGGCCCACGAGGTGGCGAGACCGAGGCCGATCAGCGGGCCGAGGACGAGTTCGATGATCCCCGCGACGCCGAGCCTGGACGCCAAGGGCATCTGGTGGCCGCCAAAGGCGCCGAAGGTCTTCTGGATGCCATGCGACCAGTAGAGAAACGCGACAACCACGCGCATGGCCACATATGCGATGTCGCTGTACCGTCTGAGCACTCGCATCATGGCCTCATTCTAGCGCGACAGTAGCGCCTTACTGAAGCCCCAGCAATTCCTGGCGCGCGATCCCGCGCCTCAACCCCCGCACATCGTCTCCCCGAAGCTCCCGCAGCGCGTAGGTGACGAAATCGCGCGTGACGCGCTTGCGCCAGACGAGCGCGAAGTCGGTGTTGTCCATCGGCCGCGCCGGCTGCGCCGCGAGATCGGCGGCATGAGCGATCGCGGCATCACTGAGGTCGTGCCCGACGAGCGACCGGTTTGCTTCCGGCGCCTCCATCGGACGCGACGCCACCGCGCCCAGCACGATGCGCGCCTCTTCGACCGTGCCGTCGCGCGCGAGCTTCACCGCCGCGGCGATCGACAGGACGGGGAAGTCGAACGCGCCGCGCCGGCGCAGCTTCCAGTACGTGCTGCGCCAGCCCTCGAGCGGCGCCACCTGAATCGACGCGACGATTTCCGTGGGGCGGCTGGTGAGGTAGTGAATGCCGTCGTTGCGATAGAGATCGGCCACCGGCAGCGTGCGGGTTCCCTCGGCGCTGACGAGCGTCACGCTCGCGCCGAGCGCAATGAGCGCCGGGGCGGTATCGGTCGAGGACACGGCCAGGCACTTCGGACTCGACGTCGCGACCCAGCACGTCTGGCCGTCCTTCTTCATGCAGAAGTCGATCGCCTTGCGCCACTCGTAATTCTGATCGTAGTAGTTGCAGCGCGTGTCGAGGCAGAGGTTGCCGCCGATCGTGCCCATGTTACGCAGATGCGGCGTCGCCACTTGCGCGGCCGCCTGCCAGAGGCCGGCGTAGGAGCGGCGCACGCGCGGGTCGCGGACGAGGTCGGCGAGCGTCGCGCCGGCGCCGATCGTGAGGCCATGTCCGTTCGCGATCGTTTTCAGCTCGGCGATCTGGCGCAAGCCGACGAGCGTCGCCGGCGTTTGCTGCCGGCGCTTCATGTTCGGCAGGAGATCGGTGCCGCCGGCCACGATCATCGTCGTGTCGGGCGCCGCGGCAAGGAAATCCGCCGCCTCGCGAACGGTGCGAGGCGCGTGGTAGGTGAAGTGCGGCAATCGCATCATATTTTATTTCTCGCGGGGCCCCACCCCCGCTCGCCCACACGACTTCGCTGTCCCTCGGCCTCGAGCGTAGACTCTCGGCCTCGGGGTGTCTTGGTCGCAGTTCCGTCTCCGCCAGCCCAAGGCGGTGGAACCTGCAGAGTGTCTGGCCACGGCACGTCGGGAAAATGCGTCGGCCCGAACCTTGGCGCCTTGCCGGCCGCCTGCGCCTGCAGCGCTTTGACGATCTTCTCCGGCGTGATCGGCACTTCGTCGATGCGGACGCCGATCGCGTCGTAGACGGCGTTGGCGATCGCCGGCATGATCGGCAGCAGCGGCCCCTGGCCGACTTCCTTCGCGCCGAACGGGCCTCGCGGGTCGGGATTCTCCACGAGCTCGGTGAACACCTCCGGCATGTCGAGGGTCGTCGGGCTCTTGTATTCGAGCATCGACGGGAACTTGTGCACGAGCGCGTGCGACAGGCGCGGCGGCAGCCGGCGGAATTCCTGTTCCTCCATCAGCGCCTCGCCGAGCCCCATGTAGACGCCGCCTTCGACCTGCCCGCGCACGAGCGTCGGGTTGAGCGCGCGGCCGATGTCGTGCGCAATCCAGACGCGCGGCACCTGAATCCATCCGGTCGAGGGATCGACCTCCACCTCCACGATCGCGGCGGAGTAGGAATACGTCGGCGACGGCCCGACGCCGCCGCCTTTGTAGCGCGCCGCCGAGCGCGGCGGAGTGTACGAGCCGACCGTGCCGAGCGTCCCGAACATCGCTTCCGCGAGACACACCGCGTCCTTGAACGCGACGCCCCTGGCCGGATCCTCGGCGTCGAACACGCGCCGCTCGGCGAAGACGAGACGATCTTTCGAGATCTCGAGCTTGCGCGCGACCGCCTCGGCGAGGAGATCGCGTGCGCGCTCCGCCGCCTGAATCGCGGCGTTGCCCATCATCAACGTGACGCGGCTCGAGTAGGACCCGAGATCGACCGGCGTGAGATCGGTGTCGCCGGTGACGGGACGGATGTCGTGCGGATCGATGCCCAACACCTCCGCCACGCACGCCACCAGCACATCGTCTGATCCCTGGCCGATTTCGGTGGCGCCGCAAAATGCCGTGACGCCGCCGCTGCGATCGAGCTTGAGCTGGACGCCCGAGTGCGGCATGTCGTTGTAGTAGATCGGGAGGCCCGCGCCGGAAAGATATGAAGAGCACGCGAGCCCGACGCCGCGCCCGCGCGGCAGCTTGCGGAACTTGTTCGTCCAGTCAGATGTGCGCACGATCCGGCGAATGCATTCGGCGAGGCCGATCGTGCCGACGTGCAGGTAGTTGGCCGTGAGCGTCTCTGGCTGTTCGACGATGCGGAGGCGGTATTGGGCGGGATCGAGCTGGAGCTTCTCGGCGATTTTATCGAGTTGAATCTCCTGGCCGAACCGGCTCTGCGGCGTGCCGTGGCCGCGCTTGGGGCCGCATGGAGGTTTGTTGGTGAAGACGCGGCATCCCTGAAAGTGATACGTGGGGATGTGGTACGTCACCGTCTGCAGCGCGCCGGTGTAGAACGTGCTGGCCACGCCGTACGAGCCGTAGGCGCCGCCGTCGAGCACCGTCTTGAGATGAACACCGGTGATCGTGCCGTCGCGCTTCACGCCCGTCTTGAAGCGCATCAGCACCGGATGGCGTCCGCGGTGGCAGTAGAACACTTCCTCGCGCGTCAGGCAGATCTTCACCGGCCGGTCGAGCAGCCACGCCGCCTTGCAGACGACCAGCTCATGGTTGAAAGGATCGCTCTTGCCGCCGAATCCGCCGCCGTTGGGCGTGGCGATGACGCGAATATGCGCGGCGGGGAGGTCGAGCGTCTTGGCGAGCGCGCGATGCACGTAGTGCGGCGTCTGCGTGCTGGACCACAGGACCAGCTTGCCGTCCGGATCTTTCGCCGCGACGGCCGCGTGCTGCTCGATCGGGAGGTGCGTGTTGCCCTGGTAGAAGAACGTGTCCTCGAAGACGAGATCGGCGTCGGCGAACGCCTGCTCGACGTCGCCGAAACCGAGCGAGACGGCTTTGTGGATGTTGCCGCCGTCGCCGTAGTCGTGAATGCGCGGCTCGTCGTGCGCGAGGCTGTCGTCGGGGTTGCTGAAGGTGCGCAGCGGCTCGTATTCGACGTCGATGAGATCCAGCGCCTCGACGGCCGTCGCCTCGTCGCGGGCGATGACGGCGGCGACCGGATCGCCGACGAAGCGGACGCGATCGACCGCGAGCGCGTGCTCGTCCTGGCTCACGGGCAGGATGCCGTACGGCACGGGAAAGTCCTTGCCGGTCAGCACCAGATGGACGCCGGGGTGCGCCTGCGCGCGCGCCGTGTCGACGCGCACGAGCCGGGCGTGCGGCACCGACGAGCGGAGCAGCTTGCAGTGCAGCATCCGCGGCAACATGATGTCGTCGGCGAAGCGGGTCTGGCCGGTGACCTTCGCGCGGGCATCCACTCGGCGCCGGGGTGTGCCGATGATGTTCATTCCTTAATTTCTCGCGGGGCCGATGTCGCTGTCGGGATCGCGGCTTCGACGGCTTCGAAAATCTGTTGATAGCCGGTGCAGCGGCAAAGCACGCCTGAGAGTGCTTCGCGGATCTGGTCTCTCGTCGGATTCGGGTGTTCGTCGAGGAGCGCTTTCGCCGTCACGAGAAAGGCCGGCGTGCAGTAGCCGCACTGCGCGGCGCCCAGATCGGCGAACGTTTCCTGTAGCGGATGCAGCCGGCCATCAGCCGCCAGCCCTTCCACCGTGGTCACGTGTCTGTCCGCGCATTCGACGCCGAGCACCAGACACGACAGCACCGGCTGGCCGTCGAGCAGCACGGCGCAGGCGCCGCATTCGCCCAGCTCGCAGCCGTGCTTGGTGCCGCACAGATGCAGGTCCTCGCGCAGCACCTCGAGGAGCGTCTTGTACGAATCAAAGGCGACCTCGGTCGCTTCGCCGTTGACGGTGAGTGCGATGTGGGCCTGTTTCACGCTGTGCGCCTCTCGTTCTCGCCAGGCTCGGCAGGCTCGCGAGGTGCGAGCCCGCGGACGGCGTAATCGGCGACGATCCCGGCGACGCGGTCGGCCGGATGCGGCCCTTCGGGACGGAACCAGTGGGCGGTCCAGTTGAGCGCGCCGAGGAACGCGCGTGTGGCGACGGTCGGGTCGGTCGGGCCGAGATCGCCGCGGCGAATGCCGGCGGCGACCAGCGCGCGCACGCCGCGTTCGTACCGATCGCGTTTGGCGACGATGGGCGCGCGGAGGCGGACGGGGAGCGCATCGACCTCGAGGTGCGCCGCCGATCCGTCGACGTCGTCGACCAGGCAGAGGACGTGGGCGACGGCGAGGCCGTGGAGGCGCGCGGCCAGCGGGCCGCGCGCGGTTCGTGCGCGGGCGAGCGCGGCGAGCAGCCGATCGAGCGCCCGGTCCTGACAGAAGAAGAGAATCTCGTCCTTGCCCCGGAAGTAGGTGTACAGGTTGCCGGGCGACAGATCCGCGGCGACTGCGATGTCGCGCATGCCGGCGGCGGCGAAGCCTCGGGCGCGGAAGATGCCGGCGGCGGCGCGCAGGATCGCGAGACGGCGCGCGTCGGCGCGGCGGCGGGCGCGCGCGGCGCCGCCAGGGGGACGTGTTGAACGACGGTTCGAAGACTGAACCACCGTTCAATTCTGCTTGCACCGAGCGGCGGCGTCAAGTCCGCGCCTATAATGACGGGTACCGTGCGTTTCTCCGTTGCGCGCCGCCCATGGTTTCCTTACGCCGCCGCGATCGCGATCGTCATGCTGTCGGTGGAGGTGCTGCGGCACGTCCCCCTCATCAATGCCGTCGCCGTGGCGCCCGTCTTCCTGCTCTTCGTCTTGATCATCGCGCGCGCATGGGGAACCGGCCCGGCGCTCGTCGCCTCGGCGACCGCCTCGATGTCCTACTCGTACTACTTTCTGCCGCCGGCCGGATTCGGCCTCGCTAACCCGAACGACTGGGTCGCCTTCGTCAGCTTCACCGGCACGGCCATCATCGTCGGCGAGCTGTCGGCGCGGGCCGAGCGGCGGCGTCTGGAGGCGCAGGAAGGGCGCCGCGAGATCGAGCGGCTGTATCAGGAGCTGCAGGTGGCGTTCGACCGCGCGAGCGAGGCCGAGGCGGCGCGCCGCAACGAACAGCTCAAGGCGGCGCTGCTCGACGCGCTGACGCACAACCTGCGGACGCCGCTGACCGCCATCAAAGCCGCCGTCACGGCGGTGATGGGATCATCGGGCGGCCTGGGGCAGTCGGCGCTGTCGAGCGAGAACGAGCAGGAGCTGCTCGAGGTCATCGACGAGGAATCGGATCGCCTGAACCGCTTCATCGAAGGGTTGTCGTCGGCCGGATCCGGCGACCTCTCGCAGCCGCTCGATTTTCCGCCGGTCCGCCTCGAGGAGATCGTCCGCGCCGGGCTCGCGCGCGCCGAGGCGCTCACGCGCGACCATCGCGTCGTCTCGATCATAGAAGATGACATGCCGCCCGTTGCGGTTGACGCCGCGGCGGTCACCGAGGTGCTGTACATCCTGCTCGACAACGCGAGCAAGTACTCCGCGCCGCGGACGACGATTCGCGTGAGCGCCGAGCGCGAGGACGCGCGCCACGTGCGCGCCGCGGTCACCGACGAAGGCCCCGGCATCGCGCCGGAGTACCGAGAACGCGTGTTCGAGAACTTCTTTCGGATTCCGGGACGGGAGTCGCGCGATCCGCGGCGGGTCGGCGTCGGCCTCGGCCTGCCGATCGCCAGGCGGCTGATCGAGGCGCAGGCCGGCCGGATGTGGATCGACACCCCGCCGTCCGGGCGGGGCACGATGTTCGCGTTTACGCTGCCGATATCGGTCGAGGCGGCTGTCCCTGGGGAAGGCGTGGAGGTAGGAGCACATCATGGCAACGACAGCAATTGACACTGCCCGAGTACTGGTCGTCGACGACGAGCCGCAGATTACGCGCGTGCTGCGAACGGTGCTGACGAGCCAGGGATACGAGGTGCAGACGGCGGGCGAGGGAGAGTCGGCGCTCGCGATCTTCACCGAGTGGCATCCGGAGCTGGTGATCACGGACCTCTTCATGCCGCGCATGGACGGCCTCGAGCTGTGCAAACGGATCCGCGCGGTGTCGAACGTGCCGATCATCGTGCTGTCGGTCAAGGGCGAGGAGCGCACGAAGGTGGAGGCGCTCGACCTGGGCGTCGACGACTACGTCACCAAGCCGTTCGGGACCGACGAGCTGCTGGCGCGCGTCCGAGCGGCGCTCCGGCGCGCGACGGGCACGGCGGCGGACGTGCCGTCGTTCGAGGTCGGCGACTTCCGCGTCGATCTCGAGGGCCGGCGCGTCCACGCGCGCGGCGCCGAGGTGCGCCTGACGCCGAAGGAGTTCGACCTGTTCGTGTATTTCGCCCGCCACCCGAACAAGGTCATCACGCACCGGACGCTGCTCCAGGCGGTGTGGGGGGAAGCGTCGCAGGAGCAGCCCGAGTACTTGCGCGTGTTCATGGGTCAGCTCCGCAAGAAGCTCGAGCCGGATCCGTCGAATCCCAAGTACCTCGTCACCGAGCCGTGGGTCGGCTATCGGCTGAACCCCGCAGGGTAGCATTCAGGCGAGGGCTACTCGCGTTTGTCGAAGGCGTCCGCGCAGAGCTTCTTGAGGGCATCTTCGGTCTTGGGTTCGAGTTCGATGAACGCGAGCGCGACGGCATATTCCTGGTGGTCCCACGTGGCAAAAGGCAGGGAAACCGATGCCGCGTGTGAACGGACCACACGCACCCGCAGTTGCACGGGCTCCGGCTGCACCTCGATGCGCATCGTCCATTCGCGGTCGGACGGCAGGGCGTCGGGCAGTTGCACGAGCGCACCGGTCGCGCTGATGTTGACGAGCCGACCGACGATTCCGCCGATAGAGACAGGAAGGGCGGTGGTCGCCACGCGGAGACTCCGCAGCCGCGCCAGGTCCGCGAGGATTTCAGGCTCTAGGCGGTGCGTATGTCCGGAGAGCATCAACGCGACGGCTTCAACGAGCCCCTGCCTGGTGACCGGCTTATCGATGAACGCCTCGTTCGCCCCCAGCGTCGTCGTTTCAGCGAAGAGCTGGTCGTGATACCCGGTGAAATAGAGGACCTTCAGGTCCGGCTCGATGCTCAGAAGCCGCCGGGCCAGTTCGTTTCCGTGCATGTCGGGCATGACCACGTCGGTCAGCAACAGATGAAAGGGGGCCTGGGCTTTCGCGATCCTGAGTGCCTCGGGACCATCGGCCGCCACCGCCGTCTCGTACCCGGCGTGGTGGAGCACACGCTCGACAAACATGCGAATGGGCTCTTCATCGTCCACGATGAGCACGCGAGAGTCAGGCTTCATCGGTCGGTACCATCCATATCGATCTATCGAGCGTACCGTTCTATCGGCAGCTGACCGTCGGACAAACAGGTGTGAGTTACGGCTGACGACATGTCGACGGTGTGGGGTTATCGGCACGCGCGCCACCCCACGTAACCAAACACGAGCGCGTAGAACGCCAGGTTCGCCGCCGTGGGCCATGTATGCCGGAGCAGTGCGACGAGCACTTGGGTATGGGCTACCCGCGCCAGAAAACGGATCGTCAGATCATTGAGCAATTTGAACGGAGCGACTCTTGCCCTCAACTCGAGTTGGGACCGACGCCAGTCGCGGGTCGTCGGATTCCGCAAAAGGGAGGCAACGGAAATGGGGAAACCGTTTGGTGCCGTTCTCCTCGTCTGGTCGTTGCTCGTTTCCCAACTCGCCGGGGCCGGGCGGGGCAACGCGGCCAC
>ODAK010007190.1_pt1 | contig 11175 bp, 7 predicted proteins | sample 1539591 | NCBI WGS metagenome assembly ODAK01 (sample SAMEA3539303, study PRJEB22396) | soil metagenome | biome: tundra; feature: field; material: soil | place: USA | collected 2010-05 | depth 0.15 m | reverse complement strand
AACGGATCGGCCTTACCGACCTGCTGGTCATCATCTGGGCGGTCCTGGGGGCGCAGCTGATCCGCTTCGGAGACAGCGCCGCCCAAGCCACGCTGTCGGCCGAAAGGGGCACCTCTTTCGAACTCGGGTACACCCTCTTCTCCGTGGTTCTGATCGGCGTCTGGGTGCTCTTGCTTAATGTGCACAACGCCTATGACCACCGCCTCCTGGGGCATGGATCCGAGGAGTACAAGGCCGTCGCCACCGCTTCGTTCTGGCTGTTCGGAGGGTTGGCAGTTGTCAGCTACGTGCTGCGCCTTGACGTCGCGCGCGGCTATGTGGCTATGGCCCTGCCAGCCGGCATGATCGGTCTGCTGGTGTCCCGGTGGCTCTGGCGCAAGTGGCTCACGCTGCACCGGGCGCAGGGCCTGCTGTCAGCATCAGTGCTGGTCGTTGGTGATCAAGAGCACCTCGAGGGCCTCATCCGGGCGCTGGACTCGGTTCCCGAGGCCGGCTACCGCGTGGTGGCTGCCTGTTGCGGCGATGCCGACCAGGGCAGCTTCGGCCCGATCCCGGTGCTGGGGGACGAGTCACAGGCAGCCGAGATCGCACGGCGGATCGGCGTCACCACGGTGGCCTGCACCTCTTCCTCCAGGTTTGGCGCCGACGGGCTCCGGCGTCTCGGCTGGGCCCTTGAGGGCCAGGACGTCGACCTGGTGGTCGCGCCCGGACTGACCGATGTTGCCGGACCGCGGGTGCTCACCCGTCCTGTGGCCGGTCTGTCCTTGCTCCACGTGGAGGAGCCCGTGTTCAAGGGCCCAAAGCTCGTGGTCAAGACCACCTTCGATCGATGCGCGGCCGCGTTCCTGCTGATCCTCCTGTCGCCGCTGTTGGCCGTCGTGGCCGTGCGGATCAAGGCCGACCGCAAAGGCCCGGTGTTCTACCACCAGGAGCGCGTCGGCAAGGATGGCACCTTCTTCCCGATGCTCAAGTTCCGGACCATGCTAGTCGGGGCGGAGGCGATGCTCCCATCGCTGAGGGATCGAAGCGAGGGCCAGGGGCCCCTGTTCAAGCTGCGCGACGACCCGAGGATCACCCCCATCGGAGTCAAGCTGAGGCGCTACAGCCTCGATGAGCTTCCGCAGCTGATCAACGTCCTTCGTGGTCAGATGAGCCTGGTCGGCCCGCGCCCGCCGCTGCCGAGCGAGGTCGAGAACTATTCGCACGACGTCCGCCGGCGGCTTCTCGTCAAGCCCGGCATGACCGGCCTGTGGCAGATCAACGGGCGCAGCGACCTCTCGTGGGACGAGTCGATCCGCTTCGACCTGTACTACGTGGAGAACTGGTCTGTGATGTCAGACCTGATGATCCTCTGGCGCACGGGAAGGGCAGTTCTGCACGCTTCAGGTGCCTACTGAGCCGTTCCTTGCACAAGGTGGGGTGGTCGGGGCTCTGCCGGTGATGTCCCATAGGAGGCTCAGACCTCCTTATCGAACTCCCCGAAACCATGTCCCAGCGCGAGGCCGCGCATGACAGAATTGTACATGTGGCCGCGCCTGAGCTTCTCGCCCTCCTTGGGCCCGAACGCAGTCCGCGATCACCGTGCATCTCCTCTGGCGACCGGACGATGTCGCGGGGCGAGGTCTGGGAAGAAGCGGCTGCTCTCGCCCGAACCATCGAACTGCAGGTGCCACCGGACCATCGGATCGGGCTCGTCGATACTCAGGAGCCCGCGAGCATCGTAGGGATCCTCGCAGCGTTCATCGCCGGGAGGTCGGTCGCACTCCTGCCGGTGTCCGGGGTGAACGACCCACAGGTGCAGGACTTCGCCAGCGATGCGCGATGCGCGGCCGTCCTCGTCGGCGGCGTGGTCGAGCTCATTGGGCGGCCCTCACCCAACGACCCCATCTGCCTACTGGACCCCACAGCAGGGCTCGGGCCAGCCGGGCTGGTCTCGCCCGAAGTCGTCGTCCTGTACACATCGGGAACGACGCGCAAACCTCGCGGGGTCCGACTTTCCAGCGGCAACGTCGCGTCCAACCTGTCAGCCATGCTGCGGGTCACGGCGCCATGGACTCCTGCGGACCGGCTTGGCCAGATCCTGCCCGTCACGCACTCCTTCGGTCTGTCAATGGCTCTCCTGGCCCTGGCCCGGGAGATCCCGATCGTCTTGCTCGGGGAGAGTCTGCCATCCAGGCGCTTGGCAACCGCGTTCGACCTGCACGGGGTGACCGTCTTCGCGTGCGTGCCGTACTTCCTGCGCCTGATGTCGCACCGTGGGTTCACTCTCGGCAGCGACTGCGCACACGGAATGCGCGCTCTGTACCTCGCGGGCGGTGGGGTGTCCGACGCCGACCTGCGCACATTGCTGCCCGACTACCGCGGCGACGTCTACCTGATGTACGGCTTCACCGAGGCGACCGCGCGTGTGGCCGTACGGCGGATGGGCGACGGCGCCGCTGCCGACTCGGTGGGTCTACCGCTGCCCGGTACGTATGTCGATATCGTCTCCCCGGACGGTGTGGTGCAACCGCCCGGAACCGAGGGCTTCATCCGCGCCAGCTCACCGTCCCTCATGATCGGCTATCTCGGCCAGGTGCCACGCACACGTGGGTCAGCGTTCGTGACCACGGACCTCGGAATCACCGACGTGTGCGGCAACCTGTCCATCACAGGACGCGACAGCGAAGTCATGAACTTCCGTGGCAACCGCATCTCGGTGGTCTCTGTCGAAGCCAACCTGATGCAGATCACGGGCGTCCTGGACGCCCGGCTCAAACCCGACTCTCGCGACGAGGACGCCCAGTGCACACTGCGGGTAGTCGCGCAGGCGGACGCGCCCCGCACCGAGCTTCGACGGGAGATCATCAGGACGGTCACGCCGAAGGGGCTCATCGGCACGATAACCTTCGTGGAGGCGCTGGAACGAACGCGGTCCGGTAAGCAAATCCGGCGAGAGGCGACCAGCTCAACATCCAGCTCAGGGGGAACCGGCGCGTGACTACTGCCCTGTTCATCCATCACTCCGTGGGTCAGCAGATCATCCACGACGGCGGGCTGCGACAGAAGCTATCCGCCGACATTGCCTCCCTGGAATTCTGGGACCACGACTACAACCAGCTGGGGTTGTCAAACGCTGCCGGGTCACCTCTAGGAATCTCCTTCCCGATCCCCGGCGACAACACCGACCCTGACGGACTGCTTACGATCCTGCGGGGGATCGAGGCGGGCGAGCCTTGGGCCGAGCACACAAGGACCTTCGACGTCCTGATGCTGAAGTCGTGCTTCCCGAACAACGCGATCCACTCGGACGCGGCCACCACATCCTTGAAGGGCGTCTACCAGGAGATGCGCGAGGTCGCCATGGCCCTGCCGCAGGCAGTGCTGCTGATGTCCTCTCCTCCCCTCGTCTTCGAGGCCACCCGACCCGACCAGGCGGCGCGAGCAGCCGACATCGCGGCATGGCTCGGGTCGCGCTGGACCGGCCCACGCCTGGGGTACGCGAACATCTTCGATACCCTGACGTATCACTGCGGACCAGCCCGGGGGACGCTGCGGCTCCGTTACCGGCGCAAGCGCCCGCGCGATTCGCACCTCGGTGTGGCCGGCGCCGAAGCAGCCGCCCGTGCGATCGTGCCCGCGGTACGTGCCTTGCTGTGACCCTGCGCGGCCGGGTCAGTTCGATGCGCGACGAAGGACACGGGTGACGACCTCGGCGGGACGCGACCACAGGCCGTTGAAGCTAGTCGCGGGGACCGACGTCGAGGTCGTTCGCTGGACGAGCCCAGCCGGAAATGGCGAGTGCACGGTCGTGTGGTTGCCGACCGACCGACTCGACACCCAGGTGGCGAGCACCGAGGTCACGACGGGCGAACGGCAGCGAGCAGCCCGCTACGCGCATGAGAGTGATCGCCTCATGAGTCTTGGTTCAGCCTGGCTCACGCGGCGGCTCGTGGCGAATTTGCTCGACGTGGCGCCTCTGCAAGCCCCGATCGTTCGCGACTGCGACCGATGTGACAAGCCACATGGTCGACCGGTCGTGGGGGCGGCAACCAAGGACGGCACAACGATCCAGGTCTCGGCAACGCACTCGGGCAGGCTCGTCGGCGTCGCGCTCTCGACGTCGGCGGCAGTCGGCGTCGACGTCGAGGACCTGCAGGGCCGCGGCCCCCACGTCTGGCCGACTGTGTGGCGGGTCCTCGGGCATCACCCAGTTCCTGAAGATCCAGAGGCAGGGCCAGAGGCCGCGCGTACCGCAGCCACGGCGTGGGTGCGGACCGAGGCGGTCCTGAAGGCGACCGGGCAGGGGCTTGCGGTGAGCAGTCGTACGGTCGACATCAGCACGGAAGAGGAACCGCGGGTGATCCGCTGGCCCTGGGGCGATCCCACGGGCCGAGTCTCGCTCTTCGACCTCAACCCGGGACGACGATACGTCGCGGCGCTCGCTGTGATCCACGAAGGGCGGAACGACTTCACCGGCTCACATCACATGTAAAGCGGCTGCTGTGAGCCGGCGCCTTGAGGGATCCTCGGCCCGATCAGGACAAAGGATTCGCCTTGACATCCTCCCGGCCATGAATGACGGGGAATCGGGCGGTGGAGCACCGCCCAGCATCGTCAAGGACCACGTCGCCAACCAGAAGCGACCCGACTAGAAAGGGCTTCCTCCCCGCCCTGAAGAACAGGGTTCCGCCCCAGATCACCGATGAATCTCAACAAGACGCCCCAGCCTCGGAGCTTGCCGGAACTGCCCCACCGTCCAGTGATATTCGCCCGTTGGGGGCGGGATAGGCCTGCTGCCTGCGGCGTCGCCGAACCGCCCCATGTGCGTGCCACCACGACCCTGCCTTCCGTGCGTATCACCACGACTAGGGCGAGGTTCAGCCCAGCCGCGCAGCTGATTGCTGGCTCAACCGCAACCGTCTCCTGGGTAGTGAGGCTGGGGCCACAGTAACCGGCATCAACCCGACGATCGGCTTTGGAACACCGGCGACTCGCCACGTCCGAATGAGTGTTGACGACGGTGGAACTGGCGTGCAACCTCTCTGCCAACAGCACTGCGTCCATCAACGGTGTGGCGTCCGGCGCAACACTGATCGAACACGGGTGGACAATCGCCACAGCCTAGATGGTCTCCCGCAGGTAGTCGGAGTAGGCAGCCCGACGCCGGTAGACGCCGAAGAACTTCTCCACGTCCGCGACCGTCAACCCGTGGCGTTGTGCCACCGCGGCCGGGTCCTCACCATTGTGGTAGGCCAGCCACAGGTCGTCACTGGTCTCAGTGGCCGCCCCGTAGAAGTACTCCTCCTGCGTCTGGGGCGCGCTGAAAGTGTCCGTGGTTGGCGTGCGCTTCTGGACCGATTCGGGGACGCCGAGGTGTGCGGCGAGCTCGAAGACCTGCGTCTTGACCAGGTAGCGGAGCGGGAACACATCCCCGCACCCATCCCCGTGCTTGACGAAGAAACCCTGATCGAGCTCTAGGCGATTCGAAGTGCCGATAACGAGACCGTTGTGCTCGTCTGCCCACCGGTAGGTGAGCATCATGCGCACCCGCTGCTTCTGGTTCGTCGCTGCCATGATGGTGAGGAAGTCACGACCGCCCAGCCGATGACGAGTCGACTCCCCATCTCCTACGACCTTCAGCGAGAACGAAGGCAGCCGGTCGCCTGCTCCGAGCGCCGGCACGAACTCGACCGAGAACTTGTCACGCGCCGGGTCGAAGTCGGGATCCAACCGCTGCACCACTGCCAGGCGGTCGGCATAGCAGCCCAGCGCCTCGAGAACCCCCGTGATATCCCGCTCGATCGGCTGCGCGCCGAAGTGCCGGGCCACCTCCAGAGACAGAACGGATGTCTCCGACGAGCTCTCCTTGTCGGGCAAAGTGAGGGCGGTGACGCGGTCCTGCCCGAGTGCGCGGACGGCCAGGCCGACGGAAACAGAGGAGTCGATTCCTCCGCTCAGCGCCACGACGGCCTTCGTCCGCCCGAACCTGCGAGCGGCATCTCGGATCGACTGAACAAGTTCGTCCGCTGTATATGCCACGTCTTGGAGATGGATCGACGCACTCAGAGCATCAACATCCAACATTGGGAACCTTTCCTAGAGATCTGCCACGCCATAGGTGTCTGCCAGGACCTGGGTGCTGAAGACCCACAGAATTGCCAGGTCGTCATAGAAGCTCGTCCGGGATCGCTCGAGTTTGCGCATGAGCCATTCCACGCGGCCGGCGTCGAAGACACCGATCCGCTCCAGCGCGGGCCTGGACAGGTAGGTGCCCAAGAGCAACTTGCCCGCGTCGGACCTGAATACGTTGCCCTCGGGGGCGGTATATGGCTGTTTGACCCGGTTACGAATCTGCGGGGGGACCGTTGACCCCATCGCCGCTTTCAGGACAGCCTTCTCGTTCATCCCGTCGAGCTTGGCGGACTGCGGGAGGGTGAGGGCGTAGTCGACGACGTCCTCGTCGAGGAACGGGTAGCGGGCTTCGATGCTGTGCGCCATGTAGGGCCGGTCGCACTGGCTGCCCAGGAGCGCGGAGGACAGGAAGTAGGTGACCTCCAGGTACTGGGCCTGCTCGACGGCCGACCAGTGGTGGTACTCCTCGGGAAGGCGATCCCGGACTCCGTCGAGCACCCGCTCGACGTCCAGTCCCGCCCGGATGTCCGGCGCGAGGTACTGGGTAATCCGGAACGCGCTCCTCCACCTGTTCTGGTGAGAGAAGATCGGGTCGGACCTCTGGTCCAGCCCCTGCTCGTAGAAAGCGCGTTCGACAGTACGCCCGAGTGCGCGTTGCGGCCCAAGCGCCTCTTCCAGCATCCGGGGCCAGGTGTTGGAGTCCGGGTCTTTGCTCCATGAGTCGCGGATACTCGCGACCTTGAACAGGTCGTAACCGCAGAGCAGCTCATCCGCGCCCTCGCCGCTGAGCACCGTCCGGGTGTGGTGGTTCTCGATCTCTTGCGCCAGTTGGTACGACGACGCCGGGGCCGTCCTTACGAGGGGAGTTTCGGCGTGCAGGATGGTCTCAACCAGCATGGTCGCCACCGTCTCGTCGTCGCAGGTGACCGAGCAGTGATCGGTTCTGAAAGCCTGGGTCGCGACTTCCTGGAAACGAGACTCATCCAGCGCTGTCTCAGCGAAGCGGATCGAGAACGAACGGATGCGTGCGTCCGGTCGAGCACCGCGCAGTAATGACAGCACGGCGCTCGAGTCAAGGCCCCCAGAGACGAGAACGGCTGGATCGCCGTAGGCCGGCACACGGCGCTCTACCGCCGCCGCCAGGAGATTGACAAGGTGTTTCCCCTGCTCCTGGAGGGACCCGCCCGCTCGTGTTGCTGGGAACCGGAACTGCCAGTAGGCGCCACGATCGAGGACTCCCGAGCGGAACCTAACGTAGGAGCCGGGCGGAACGCTCTCCACGCCCGCGTACGTCGAACGCCCGGAGTGCAGTCCCCAGAAGACGCCACTGTCCACGACGTCCCGCACCGACAGCGGGACCTGAAACCCGCCGGCATGGATCGCCTTGACCTCGGACGCGAACGCGAGGAGTCCTGACGGGGTCCTCATGAAGAAGAGCGGGACAATCCCGAACCTGTCGCGGGCAAGCACGACCGTCTTGCTCGAGGAGTCCCAGAACGCGAGTGCGAACTGACCCTTCAGGTCGGCAAGCCGGTCCACACCCCAGCGGACCAGCCACTGCAGGAGCACCTCGGTGTCGCCGAACGTGCGGAAGTGTATGCCCTCGAGCTCGAGGCTGCGGCGGAGCTCGCGGTAGTTGTAGATCTCCCCGTTGAAGGACAGCATGTAAAGCCCGCTGGGGTCCTGCATGGGCTGTTTCGACGTCGGCCTGTCGACTAGCGCCAGCCGAGCGGTCCCGAAAACGGCGCTCCCGGCGCGGAGTACCTGGCTCTCGTCGGGACCCCGGTGAGCCAGCGCCGCCAACATCCGCTCGGCTGTCCGAACCTCTGGGGCGGCGTCGGGACTGCTCCCGACCAGCCCCACAATTCCGCACATCGAGGGTCAGCGGTTCCTAACGATGAATTCCACGACCGCGTTGATAGTTGCGAAGGTCACGCGAGTCTCCTCCGACTCGTCAAGCGGCCGACCAATCCTGTCCTCGATAAAGATGGCGAGCTCGGAGATCCCGAGCGAGTCGAGAACGTCATCCACCAGCTGGGCGTCGTCACTTAACTCGTCTTCCTCAAGTGGGACCAGCTGGAAGATGATGAGGTCGCGTAGGTCACGGCGAATCTCGACTGCGCTTGTCACTATCTCGTTTGCGCTCTTCACTGAGAAGTCCTCCTCGGTTTCCCTAGCCTAAGTTTAGCCACATGTTTGGAAGCCTCAGACCTTCTATAACTTATCGCAGTCACCTACCGGGATCGAATCCAAGGCACGTGAGCGGCTGCAACCACTTCATGTGGCCATAGGAGCGGATCCGAATTGGCCGCACGTGGTTCTCCTTCGTGCTGGCGACCGGGCATGCGGGTGCGGTGAGATCGCGGCTCCCGCGAGGAGCTCAGCCGACGTCCCAGATGGCCACCGGCTCATCGTCTCGAAATGACAGCGGCCAAACCGCCAAGAACCTTACGTGCTACGTTGCCCGAGTTCTGTGTGACCGTGAAGCCTAAGGTAACTCAGTGGTCGAAGGCGAGGAGGACTCAGTGGTCGAAGACGAGAAGGACTCAGTGGTCGAAGGCGAGAAGGACTCAGTGGTCGAAGGCGAGAAGGACTCAGGGGTCGAAGGCGAGAAGGACTCAGGGGTCGAGAATACCGCGTCACTGAAGGGCGATCAGTGGACGATTTCAGCGCCGACTGCCTGGGATACTTCCAGTCTCGCGGGTCTGATGGCAGTTTTGCGAGAGGACCGAGTTGCCTTAGACACAAGTCCGCTGGCCCCAGGCTACATAGCAATAGCCGTCCACCGCTTCGGCGAATGGATTGGATCTGACGGCTTCCCGCGGGTCTTGCGACGTCCGGCCGCTATCCTCCACAGGTTCATGGCGGGCTATGTTCGGAGCTTCTTAGGCTTCGAGATCGACAAGTCGGTGTGTCTGGGGCGGCGCGTCAGGTTCCACCATCAGCACGGTGTTGTGATAGACGGTGCATGCGTCATCGGCGACGACTGTGTGTTTCACCACAACGTCACTCTCGCCGCTCGCCACAGAGTCGACTCGCCCACGAGCTTGTATCACGCACCGCAGATCGGTTCCACAGTGCGGCTTGGGGCTGGTTGTATCGTTCTGGGCGGGGTACGTATCGGTGACGGTGCGACCATCGGTCCGAACGCCGTGGTCACCTCGGATGTCCCGCCTGGAGCGAGCGTCATTGCCCCGCCTGCTCGAATCCTCCGTATACGTTGAGATGCTGAGTGGCCAGAGTAAGTCCCTCCTCCCCCGCCTTACCGCGATCGCCGTCACTGGATTCACCTATTTGTGAACCTAGGCGAGATAAAATGGCGAAGGTGAGTTGATTGGCACCGCGCTGAAGGCCAGCACCACGCGGAACTCGTCTCACTAGAAAAGACATGAATCAATGTTCCGAACGTGAGCCGCCAAGGCAGTAGAAGATCGCGCGGCGGAAAGATCAACCCAAACCGGAAGCACGAAATTGCGCTGACAAAGCGAAGTCAGGCTGATAACGTTTCACAAGTGAGTGAACACGAAGTTAAATGGGTGCGGCTCTTCTGAAGGGACGTCATGCGGCCTTCGGAACGGTGTGGTCGACGTAGAGGGTCTGGTGGACGCGTTGCTGTTCTTGGTCGAGGTGGTAGCGCCAGTAGGTCTCGAAGTCGCCGTTGCATCGTAGGGCCCGGAGTTTAAGAACTGCTTCGGCGCCGTGTAGCCCCCAGCGGGCACCCGTCAGATCCATCCGGTCTTTGACGAGGTGCCTGCAGGCGCCTTCGATGATGCCGGTCGCGATCGGCCAGCCTTGTTTCAATGCGGTGGGGTAGTCGAGGTAGGTCCGTTTGTTGGTGAGGTATTTGGCGCAGGTGTCGGCGTTGGCACGTTGAGCGGGTTCCAGGCCGGCTCTGGTGGCGGCCCTTCTCAGGTTGCCGGCCACGCGGGTGGCGCCGCCGTCGAGGACGGCCTGGGCGTGACGGCGGACCCAGGCATCGGCGGCTGGGTCCCCCTCGGCATGGAACGACCAAGCGGCTCTCCATAGGTATTCCAGGACGTGGACGAAGTCGATGAGGATCGGCACGTTCACCTTGCGGGTGCGGGCTTCGGCATGGATCCGCTCGATCTGGTGGTTGTTGCCGTCAACGAGTGCGACCCAGGTGCGGGTGTGGTTGGGGTCGCGGCGGTCGGCTTCGTCGAAGATCTGGGCGACGATGGTCGCGGCGTCGTGGGCGACGCTGGCGGTCAGCCACTTGTTGTGTGCGCTCGGTCCCTTGGTGGCGTCGCGACGTTGTGTGTCGTTGCCGGGCAGGATGTCGGCTGGGGTACGGGGAACCGGTGTGGCGTCGTAGACCGCCCCAACCTCAGCCATCCGTTTACGGCCTCGTTTCTCGCCTTTGGACAACCGGGTCGCCAGCTTCGGGTTGGTCGTCGCGGCGGCCTTGGCGGTCGCCGGTCTCAGGGCATTCGGACGCATGACGACGCCTTTGCCGTCGCAGGACAGCACCAGGACGTCAGCAGCCTCGCCGGTGGGTGCCTGCCGTTGTGCGTAGAAGGTGTCGAAGTCGACGGCGGCCCCACTGGCGAGGTACTCAACCTGGCGTTTACCCAGGTGCTGGCCGGTGCTGCGTTCGATGGCTTCCACGGCCGCGTCGAACGAGTCCCTGGATGCTTCGATGGCGGCGAGCTGTCGTAGCCCGTGGGAGTGCTTCTCCACTGGCAGGTTCAACACCGCGTCAGCCGGGTGCAGGTTCATCAGATCAGGTTCGCGGTAGGCCAGCCGGGTCACGGTTACCTGCCCGAAGATGGTGGCGAGCCCGCGGGTGTGACCGGTCTCGACTCGACTTCGACGGTTCCCGTCCGCGTCGCGAACCTTCACCCGTATCTCCCGCATGCCGCGCAGGTCCAGGTGGTCCTGGAGCAGTTGGCGAAGCAACCGTCGTCCTTCGATGTCGAGCTGACGCTCCAGCTCGCCATGGTCGAGCAGGGTGCTGGGGCCACCGTCCAGCCAGCTCAAGATGGTCTCGAAACGCTCACGGGCCCCCGCGAAACCATCCGGCGACTCCGCCGATTGGTTGCT
>ODAK010007187.1_pt1 | contig 11176 bp, 8 predicted proteins | sample 1539591 | NCBI WGS metagenome assembly ODAK01 (sample SAMEA3539303, study PRJEB22396) | soil metagenome | biome: tundra; feature: field; material: soil | place: USA | collected 2010-05 | depth 0.15 m | reverse complement strand
AGCCCGGCGCGGCCTGGGCCGGCTCGCGCAGCAGGTCGATCAGCGAGCGGGCATCACCGGGAAACGCCGGCCGGCCATCGAGCTTCTCCTCGAGGGCCGCCTGCACGCGCGGGGCTGCGGCCGCACGCTGGCGCAGCGGCCGGAGGTCGATGAGCTCGCCAAAGGGGGCCACTGCAGGGTTCTCGGACAGGACGCCGAGCAGCAGGAGCTGGGCGAGCGCGACCTCAGGGTCGGGCGCCTCGGGCTGCTCGAGCTGGCGCGGAAACTCGATTGGAAATGCCTCGACGGTCGCCTCCAGGCCAGCCGGGCCGACGTCCGCCTGGAGTTGATCAGTAGCCAGCTGGAGGGCGTCGGGGTCGGTCGTCTCACGGTAGCGATCAATCAGCCGGCCGAGGATCGCCACGAGAATGCCCGCTGCCTGGAGCTCGCCTGGGGTAACCGGCCGGTCGGCAGCGTCAGCGACCGTGTCCGCGTCCGGGCCGTGGCCCCCGGCCGTGCCTCGGCCGGCGGCCAGCCGGGCCGCAATCGTGCGGGCCGTGGCCAGGTTCGGTTCGAGGGTCAGGTCGGCCAGGCCGTACTGCTCACGGGCCAGCCGGGCGAGTCGGAAGTCCCGGTCGGTGGGGCGCCGGCCGGCCACGTCAGCGGCCGGCGCCGACCGGCGCCGGCGGGCTGACCCGGCTGGCCTCAAACCGGGCGACGGCCGCCGGCTCCGCCTGGACGCGCTCGATCGCCCGCCGGAGGAGCTCCAGGCCGGACGGGTCGAATTCGTACTTCCAGGCTCGGATCCGCTCGGGTCGGCTGAACCGATCGTCGAGCCCGAGGGCGATCGCCTCCCGCGACAGCAGGATCAGGTCGGCCACTTCATCGATATGTTCCAGGCCTGGATCCGAATCGATTACGGCACTGATGATTTCGACCCCAGTCGCGCCGGCCAGCTCGAGCGTCTCGGCGATGTTGTCCGTGCCCGTCTCCGAGGCGCACACGAGCCCGACGGAGGCACCAGGCGGCAGCGCGGTGATCTCGCGGACCAGCTCCATGTAGCCAGGCCCGACGATCATCGCGATGACCGGGATCCCCAGGCCGACCGCAAACGCCTGGGCCACGTCGGCGTGGAACGTGGTCGTCGCGATCAGGTCGTAGTGGAAGCGCTCCAGCCGCTCGGGGATGTCGTGGAGGAGCGTGGCGTCGGCCTCGATCGACTCGGGGAACGCCTCGACGATGCAGGCGGCGTCATAGACCGCGTCGGCGTTGGTGCACTCAGCGAACAGAACCCGGACGAGTGGACCGGGCCGCTTTCGCCCGGCCGCGGCCGCGAAGGTGGCCGAGGCCACCTCGTCCGCGCTGAACCCGGCGGCGCTCGCCCGGCGGAGCATCTCGGCGACGATCCCGGCGAGGGCTTCCTGGCCGCGACGCTGGGGCGGCCGATCCGCGACATGGGTCCCGGCGCCATGCCGGCTGGTCACGTAGCCGGCGTCGGCCAGGCGCCGGTAGACCGCCCGGATCGTGTTCGGGTTGACCCGCAGGGCTGCCCCGAGCTCGCGCACCGGCGCGAGCCGGGCTCCCGGCAGGAGTCGCCCCGAGTCGATCTGGTAGGCGACCTGCCAGTAGATCTGGGTACTGATTGGGACGTCCGAGTCGCGCTCGACATCGAGGCCCCGATGGGTGGTTGACGTAGTACGATGGTCCAAGTATTATTTGGCCTAGTCCACTGTATCAACATCGAGCGCAACATCCGCACCCGACCCGCTATCGAGAACTCTAATGGCACTCATCTTCGGTATCTTCATCATCGTCACCATCCTCGCACTATTGGCTAGCGCAGCGCAGGCCTGGGGCGTCGACTCCCGCGAGGACTCGCTCGACTCGCACGCATCGCAAAGGGCGCTTCGGTAGTCAAACCTTCTCCGCAGCGCAGCGGCGCGAGCCGCTTGCCGGCCCCGAGCCCCCCTTTGAGCGGCCCCGAGCGCGCTTGCAGCCAAGCGCCTGATCAGCCCAACCGCGCCTGATCGGCATAGCCCGAGTCGCGCTTGCAGCCACGCGCGTTTGGTTCTTCTGGCGCTACAAATCGGCACAAACCGGGCTCGACCGGGACGATTCCAGGGCTCGCCGGGCTGGTTGATGGCTGGTCGGTTGAAAACTTGTCCCGAGCCGTGCACACGTCGGGATGAAATCTCAGGCAGCCGCCGGGCATCGTGCTTCCTTTGGCTCGGAAACCGCCGCTTTGTCGCTTCAGGAGAACCAAACGTCGCAGGAATCCGGCGGCGCCGCTGAACGACCAATGCGGCGGGGGACATGGCGGGCGCTGGTCGCAGGCGCCAAAAAGGGCTTAAATGGTTGCGCGTGCAATAATGAGGGAGGTCGCTGGCCAGCGACTCTCGAATGAGGCACCAACCCATGACCTCCTCAACCTCCGCAGCCGCCCCATTGCCGGGGACGCCTCAGCTCGATGCCGCCGGCACGCGATACCAGCCGGGGAACTGCAACATCGGCCCGGCGGAGATCGCACGACGGCGCCAGGCGGGCCACGTCGGACTGCTGGTGACCATCATCGTCCTTGGCGTTCTCATCCTGGCCAACGCGCCGCCGATCATCCGGCTCCTCATTGCCCTCCCGGCGGCGGGAGCCGCGGCCGGATACCTTCAGGCCGGGCTGAAGTTCTGCGCGGGCTTCGGGTCCCGCGGCATCTTCAACTTCGGTGAGCTGGGGCAGACCGAGCCGGTGGCCGACGTGGCCGCCAGGGCGCGAGACCGGGCGCGAGCCAACCAGATCTTCCTCGGGAGTCTCGGGATCGGCATCGCTTTCGGCGTCGTAGCCGCCCTCCTTCCGCTGTGATGACACTCGAGGAGAAGGTCTTCGAGGTGGACGCGGCCGAGTCCGACAGGATCGAGCGGGTGGCCACTGCCCTCCGTTCGCACAAGATCGAAGCGATCGTCGTCGACACCGGGACGGAGGCGCGCGGCGTCGTCCTTGGATTGATCCCGGCTGGTGCCGAGGTCCATTCGGGCAAGTCGAAGACGCTCGAGGATGTCGGCCTTTTCAGCGAACTGGTCGAGTCAGGTCGCTATGACCCAATTCGGCCCCGAATGTTCGCGATGGACCGCCAAACGCAAGGCAGCGAGATTCGCAAGCTGAGCTCTGCGCCGGAGTACATGGTGGGGAGCGTCGGCGCGCTGACCGAAGGCGGGGCGCTCGTTGCCGCATCGGGCACCGGGAGCCAGCTCGGGGCCTACGCCGCGGGCGCGGGCCACCTGATCCTGGTCGTCGGCAGCCAGAAGATCGTGCCCGACTTCGACGCCGCGCTTGAGCGAATCCGTGATGTCGTCTTTCCCTATGAAGACGCCCAGGTCATGGCCCGAATGGGCGTCCACACGATCCTGGAGAAGGTCCTGATCATCTACGGCGAATGGACCGCGGGCCGGACCACCGTCGTCCTCGTGCGCGAGCCAGTCGGGATCTAATCAGCCTGCGCGCCGGCGACCTGCGCGGCAGCGACCTGCGCGGCGGCCTGCGCGGCGGCGACCTCCTCCGCGGCGTGATCGCGGGTTGTGCTGATCCGCTGTTCCAGGCGAACCGTGCGCTGCTCGCCTGGTTGCAGGTGAATCGGCCACGAGAAAAGCTGGCCGCTGCCCTGGTAGATCCGCTCGAAGCCGCCGTCCGAGTTCGAGACGGTTTCGATCGGCGCCCACCAGGTGTCGGCGGCTGGATCAATGGTGGTTTCCAGCCGGATCCCGACGGCGTCATTGCCGGCCGCCACCTCGGTCAGTGCCGCTTCGGCTCCGCTGCCATCGTGGGCTGATCGCTCGCCTCGAACCTCGTGGTAGGCCGCCGGGTTGGCGCCGCCGCCCAGGAAGATCAGCGACCACTCGATCCCCATGCGGCCGTCAATCGGCTCGTTGCCGCGATGCTCGACGACGATGTCCAGCGCGAGCGTTGGGCTGCGCCGATCGCCTCCGATCGTCAGGCGCTTCTCGAGCCGCAGCGCCTGTCGCTCGCCACCGGCGGCGGCCCGCACGGAGCCATCCCGGCGCACGACCAGCCGGTCGTCGGCGAGCTCGACCAGCTCGAAGGCGCCGTCGACGAAATCACCCAGCTCGGTCTCGTTTGCGGCCGCGAAAGCATCGGGCGACGTATCCGCCGGCAGGAATCGGACCAGGCCGGATCGGCGTTCGTGGCTGTCGTAATGGATTCGGTCCGCCAGCCCGGTCTCTTTGGAGCGGACGGCGCCGTGGATCGAGGCCACCGGCAGGACCGTGGCGAAGGGGCCCCCGTCGGGCGCCTCGATCAGGGTGCGGTGGTACGCCTCCGGACGCCGGCGCATGACGCAGGCGAGGGCATGACGGACCGCTCGAATGTCCCAGCCGCCGATCCCGGCGCCGGAGTCGAGCTTGATCCCGAGGACCTGGCCGGGAGCCGCCAGGCGGACCTCTGCAATCCCGTCCAGGTCAAGGTCGACCAGCCCGCCGCCGTCGACTCGTCCTCCCTCGGCGCGCACGGCGTTATCGGCCAGGTCCTCGGCTGCGATGAGGTGCTCCGCGGTGGCCAGCCGAACGTGGGCGATGTAGACCCCACCGAACAGGCCGTGCCAGTAGCCATCATTCGATTGGCCCTGGTAGAGATGGTCGATCGCGCGCCGGCGGATCAACGCCTTCTCGCCCGGATCAGAGCCGAGCGCCGCCACCTTGGCGCTCGTCCGGAGCATCTGCTTGTGGAGGTCGTTGATCTCGCGGTAGCGGACCTGGAAGTTTCGCCAGAAGCCACCCCGCAGGTAGCGCGCCTCGGGGCTACCGGCCTTGATCGCCGCGTGCAGGATCCGGCTGAACTCACGGCTCTCGTCGGGGGGCAGCGCCCACTCGCCCATCTCGGCATAGGACGAGGTCGGAACGTAGATCCGGCCGATCGGCGGTTCGCGCGCCAGCCAGGACGAGGGGCTGACGGTTGTGAGCCAGTCGCGGTTTGCCTCCAGCGCATCGAAGAAGCGATCGACCCAGCGCTGCGAGCCCCAGCACTGATCCCAGGTGGTTGGCCACGCCCCGAACTTCTCGCCGTCGTCGCCCATTATTCCGATCCGGGTTCCGTCCTCGGTCGCATGCTCGCGCAGGTAGGCGATCACGTCCTCCACCTGGCCGAACGGGATCCGGTAGCGCAACCCCTGCTCGGTTCCGAAGACCGTCAGGAGCTGGCCCTGGTCCTCCGTGACGTAGGCCCCCCACAGGTTCGCCTCGGGGATCGCTGCCGCCCGGAAATGCGCGTCGTCGAGGATGGTCCAGGCGTAACCGGCTCGGGCCAGGGCGAGCGGCAGGTCCGGTTCCCAGACGCGTTCGGCCAGCCAGGCGCCGCGTGGTCGGATGCCGGCGATCGCCTCGAGCTCGTCAGCCATCCGGACCAGCTGGCCTATCCGGTCGGACTCGGGCAGCGATGCCAGGACCGGCTCGTAGTACCCCCCGCCGAGCAGCTCTACCCGTCCAGAGGCGACGAGGGCGCGCAGGCGTTCGAAGAAACCCGGCTGCTCGCGTCTGAACCAGTCGAGCAGCGGGCCGGAGTAATGGAGGGACAGGCTGAGCCCGGGGTGGCGCTCGATCGCCTCGAGCATTGGTTGGTAGGCCTGCTCGTAGACCTGGCCGATCACCCAGCCGAAGTTGCCGACCGGCTGATGGTTGTGGATCGCGAGCGCCAGGGCGATCCGGGGTGGCACGCGGGTCAGCCCGCTCCGAGGCTCGCCGGGCTGCGCTCGACCGCCTGGCCGTCGACCGCCTTGGGCTCGGCCGCCTTGCGTTCGGTCCGGCGGTCAATCGGCACGCCGGCGGCCGGCAGGTAGAGCTGCTCCGTGTATTCGTGGAGCATCCGCGTCGTCGAGAAACGCCAGATCGTCGAGGCGATCGAGCTCCGCATCCGCTCCGTCCAGCCGGTCGGGATGCCACTCGGGCCACGCTCGTAATAGCGCGGCACGATCTCATCCTCGAGGATCCGGTAGAGATCCAGGGCATCCGCCCAGTCCTGGGCACCTTCGTCGGGGTTCTGCTCCCGGCTCCCGATCGCCCAGCCGTTGTCGCCGGTCCAGCCTTCGTCCCACCAGCCATCGAGGATCGACGCGTTGACCACGCCGTTCTGGGCCGCCTTCATCCCGCTGGTCCCGGAGGCCTCGAGCGGACGGCGCGGGTTGTTCAGCCAGACATCGACGCCCTGGACGAGGAAACGGGCGATGCGCATGTCGTAGTCCTCGAGGATGAATACCCGGCCACGGAGGCCCGCGGACCGGGAGCGCTCGAAGATCTGCTGGATGACGCCCTGGCCCGGGCGATCGGCCGGATGAGCCTTGCCGGCGAAGACGATCTGCACCGGGCGCTCAGGGTGCCACAGGAGGCGGGCCAGCCGTTCGACATCGGTGAACAGCAGCCCAGCCCGCTTGTAGGTTGCAAAGCGTCGGGCGAAGCCGATTGTCAGGATCTCCGGGTCGAGCGCCTCCTCGAGCTGCTCGAGGACGCCGGGTGCCTCACCGTGTCGGGCGAACTGGCTGCGCAGCCGCTTGCGGGCGAACATCGCCAGCTCGCTCTTCTGGCGCTGGTGGGCGGCCCATAGGTCGCGCTCAGGGATTCGCGCGAGATGCTCCCAGAAGCGGCCCGCCTTCGTCTGAGGATCGAGGTCGTCGAGGTCCGCACCGAGGACATTGGCGTACAGCCCGTTCATCTCCGTCCCGACCCAGGTCGGGGCGTGAACGCCATTGGTGATGCCCAGGATCCGCCGCTCGCCGAGCACCGGTGCCCAGGTCGCATTGGCCGTGGCCGCGTGGAGCTGGCTGACCGCGTTCGCGGCACACGACAGGCGGAGCGACAGGGCGGTCATGTCGAATTGGCGAGGATCATCGTCCACCCCACGACCCAGCAGCAGCAGCCGCTCGATGTCGATCGAGCCAGCGGCCGACGGGTCATCAGTCCCGAGCAGCGGCCCGGCGACCCGCCGGACGAGGTCCGCGTCGAAGCGCTCGTTGCCGGCCGAGACAGGGGTGTGGATCGTGAACACGCTGCTCGAGCGGACCTGCTCGAACGCCCGGTCGAAGCTGGCTCCACCGGCCACCAGCTCGCGGGCGCGTTCCGCCAGCAGGAATGCACTGTGGCCCTCGTTCAGGTGCCAGGCCGCCGGACTGATCCCGAGCGCCCGGATCGCCCGGGTCCCGGCGACACCCAGGACCAGCTCCTGGTGGAGGCGCATCTCGCGGCCGCGGACATACAGGATGTGACTGATCGGCCGATCGGCCTCATCGTTTTCATTGTTGTCCGTGTCGAGCAGAAGGGTCGGGACACGGCCGACCTGGGCGACCCAGACCGCCACGTGGAGCGTTCGACCGGGCAGCTCGATCGTGACCGTCAGCGGATCGCCGTAGCGATCGGCTGCCCGCAGGACCGGCAAGCGGGCCAGGTCGTAATCCGGGTAGGCATGCTCCTGGTGGCCGTCGGCGTCGATCGTCTGGCGGAAGTAGCCCTTGCGGTACATCAGCCCGACGCCGATGAACGGCAGGGCCATGTCAGAGGCGGTCTTGAGGTGGTCGCCGGCCAGCACGCCCAGGCCGCCCGAGTAGATCCCCAGGCTTTCGTAGAAGCCGTATTCGGCGCAGAAGTACGCTACCGGCCCCTCAAGCGACCGGGGGTACTGGCGATGGAACCAGTGGTTTCGGCCGTTCGCCACGTACGCGTCGAGGTCGGCGATCACGGCCTGATACTCGACCAGGAAGTCCTGGTCCTCGAGCAGGGTCCGCCAGTCGACGGCGCCTTCCAGGACAGCCACGGGGTTGCGATAGCGGGTCCACGCTGCCGCGTCGATCCGATTGAACAGGACCTTTGCCCGGGGATGCCAGGTCCACCACAGGTTGTAGGCGAGCGGCCGGAGACCTTCCAGCTGGGGTGGCAGGCGGAACGGCGCGCCGGGCATCGTCGCGACGCGAACGAGAGGATCCATGCGCGGCGAATGATAGGCGAGCGAACGGGCCATCGGCGCGACGCTCCCGTCCGACGCGCCCAGTCCGTCCCGGCGGTACGGGCCCGCGCCGCCACACTGACCACCGGACACGTCGACAATGGTGCCATGCATGTCGTCTCCGTGGCCGCTGAATGCGAACCGTGGGCGAAGGCCGGTGGACTGGGCGACGTGGTTGACGCCCTGGCGCGTGGCCTCGGCCGAACGGGCGCGCTCGACGGACCGGTGGATGTCTTCCTGCCGGCCTACCGCTCGGTCGCGCTGCCCGCCAACAGCCTTGTAGAGGAGGTCCGGGTGGACGTACCCGGACCCTACGGGCCGTCGACCCCGGCCCACCCCGACGGCGTCGGGACCGTGATCATCCGCTCGGTCGTGACCCGCGGCTACCGGCTCAGGCTGGTCGATTACCAGCCCGCCTTCGACCGTGACGCGATCTACGGTCACCCGGACGATGCCTGGCGATTCGGCCTGCTGGGGCGGGCGGCGCTCGAGACGCTGCGGGCCGAGGCTCGGCCGGTCGACCTGCTCCACGTCCACGACTGGCACGCCTCGACCGCGCTCGTCCTGCGCGATCGCTTCTACCCCGCCGATCCGATCGTGGGCCGGGGCCACCTCGCAGCGATCCTGACGATCCACAACCTTGCCTATCACGGCTGGGTCGAGCGGACGGAGCTGGCCACCCTCGGCCTGGTCGTTGGTGATCCGGTGGTCGGGCGTGGCGCCGCCGGCATCGACCTCCTCAGGGCGGGGATCGAGCGGGCCGATCTCGTGAACACGGTCAGTCCTACGTTTGCCGCGGAGGCGTTGACCGCCGAGCTCGGATTTGGGCTCGACCAGACCCTGCGCTGGAAGGCCGCACAGCCCGACCTGGCCGGCCGTCCGCGTTTCTTGGGGATCCTCAACGGAATCGACCCAGCCGTGTGGGATCCGTCGACCGATGGCGACCTAGCGGCGCCGTACTCGGCGGCGGATCGGGCCGGCAAGGCGAGCTGCCGAGCGGACCTGCTCGATCGAGTCGGCTTCGACCCAGGCGACGATGGACCAGTCCTGGGGATGATCGGCCGGCTCGATCCACAGAAGGGCTTCGACCTCCTGGCTGAGGCTGCAGCGCGGCTGCTGGCGGCCGGCGCTCGACTGGTCGTCCAGGGCAGCGGCGATCCGGCGCTGGCTGCGCCATTCCGGGCGCTCGCCAAACGGCGGCCGGACCGGATCGTCCTGAACGAGCGGTTCGACCGGGTGATGGCCCGCCGGATCTACGCCGGCTGCGACCTGTTGCTCATGCCCAGCCGGTTCGAACCCTGTGGCCAGGGCCAGATGATCGCCCTGCGCTATGGCACCCCGCCGGTCGTTCACCGGACCGGTGGCCTGGCCGACACGGTGATTGACGAGCACCTCCACCCCGGCACCGGCACCGGCTTCGTCTTCGAGCATCCGACCGCTGAGGGGCTGGCCGGGGCGTGTGAGCAGGCGTTCGAGACGCGGGCCGACGCAGCCGCCTGGTCCGGCCTGGTGGAGCGCGGCATGGCCGTCGACAACGATTGGGCCTCGGGCCCGACGGCGGCCTACCTCGATGCCGATCGACGGGCGATCGCCCTCGCTGGTCCGCCCGGGGCCGGGCAGAGCCGGCGTCGGGCGCCGAGACCGTAGCAAGCGTCCTGGCGCGGGCGTCCACCGGCGATCGCCTCGCCGTGTCAGAATCGACCGACCCAGATCAGCGGAGGTGTCCATGGCCCGCCAGTTCGTCGTCCAGCTCCCGAACCAGCCCGGTGCGCTCGCCGTCCTCGCCGAGGCGCTGGCCGAGCGCGGTGTCGACCTGCGGGCGATTGGCGGCGGCGGGATCGGTGACGTTGGCCACGTGATCATGACCACGGCCGACGACGACGGCGCGCGCGCGGTACTCGACGGCGGAGGCTATACGTTTGTTGAGGGCGAGTCGATCCTGGCCGAGGTCGGCGACCGACCGGGCGGGATGGCCGGCGTGGCCCGCGACCTGTCCGACGCCGGGGTGAATATCCTCGGCCACCTGTTCCTGGGTCGGTGGGGCGACCGAGCGATGTTCACGTTCGTCGTCGACGACCCGGACAAGGCCCGGCCGATCCTCGAGCGCAAGCCCTAGGCCGGCCTCAGCGCCGGCCGGCCCGGGCGCATCCGCGCAAACGCAGCCTCGAGGCATCGCCCATGCGGTTCGATCGAATGATCACGGCCGTGGACGCGCACGCGGCCGGTGAGCCCGGCCGGGTCATCACTGGCGGTGTCCTCGACGTCCCAGGCGCGACGATGCTCGAGAAGATGGCTCATCTGCGCGACCACGGGGATGACCTGCGCAAGCTGATGCTGCGTGAGCCGCGGGGCTACCCGGCAGCCAACTGCAACCTGATCCTGCCGCCGACCATCCCCGGCGCCGACGCCGGTTACGTGATCATGGAACAGGTCGAATACCCCGCGATGTCAGGCTCCAACACGATCTGCGTTGCCACCGTCCTGATCGAGACCGGGATGGTCCCCGTTGTCGAGCCGGTGACGACCCTCCGGCTCGAGTCGCCGGCGGGCCTGATCGAGGTCAGGGCCGAGGTGCGCGGCGGGCGTGTCCTGAGCGTCACCTTCCGGAACGTACCGGCGTTCGCCGTTCATCTTGACGCGGTGGTCGAAGTGCCCCACCTGGGCTCGGTCACGGTCGATGTTGCCTGGGGCGGCATGTTCTATGTGATCGCCGACGCCGGGCGGTTCGGCCTCCGGATCACGCCCGACGAAGCGCGCGACATCGTCCGGATCGGCGAGATGGTCAAGCTGGCGACCCAGGAGCAGTTGCCGGTCCGCCATCCCGAGAACCCCGACCTGACAACCGGGGTGACGATCGCCCAGATCTCCGGGCCGGCCCACGCTGCGGGGTCGAGCCGGCGTAACGCAGTGATCGTGTCGACCGGCCAGGCCTCGTGGGATCGGCCGGAAAGCTGGACGGGCGCGATCGATCGGTCGCCGTGCGGGACAGGCACAAGCGCGAAGATGGCCTGCGAGCATGCCCGGGGCCGGCTGGCCCTCGATCAGTCGTTCGTCCACGAGGGGATCCTCGGGACCACGTTCACCGGCCGACTGGTCGCGACGACAACCGTCGGCGATCGCCCGGCGGTCATCCCCACGATCACCGGCCGAGCCTGGATCACCGGCTTCGCCCAGTACGTCCTGGCGCCCGACGATCCCTTCCCGACGG
>ODAK010007186.1_pt1 | contig 11177 bp, 13 predicted proteins | sample 1539591 | NCBI WGS metagenome assembly ODAK01 (sample SAMEA3539303, study PRJEB22396) | soil metagenome | biome: tundra; feature: field; material: soil | place: USA | collected 2010-05 | depth 0.15 m | reverse complement strand
TTCATCGTAGTGAACTTGCATCACCTACTCTTTGCCGGTTTCTACCGGCGCACCAAAAATCAACAAAAACGCTCATTGGTGGTGCCTCTCAAAAACGAGGGTTTTTGAGAGTGCGCGAAGGCGGGCACCGGATGACACTTGATTTCTGGCGTGATAGTTATCTCACCTTCGAAAAAAGGCCAGGGAGGCCGTTGTGGGCCGTAAGCATCTCCTCCAAAAAGTCAGATTGATTCCAGTCCTGTTGCTGACAATAACTGCGGCGGCATATGCACAAAACAGCTTTCCGCCGAATAACACAAAGCCGACGCCGCCCGATATACGAAAAACGCCGCCAGCAAATCTAAGAAACACCCCGCCGCCTATTCCAGGTGTTTGCCCACAACTCCAGAGAATTGGCCCTTTCCAAACGAGCGATGAGGCCCAACTTGCCGCACAATCAGCGAGATATCAAGTAATCCAGGCGTCATCTGTATATAGTCAGGGCTTGCCAGATTCCTATTTCAACCCTTTGAGATACTTTTTCGATGTCTATATTTTAAGCCCGTGCAATTGATTCTTAAGCGGCAACAAATTGGGATGGAGATAGCTCCAGAGCATACAAGCTGATGGGTAAAGGCGATGAGACGACTGACTCTTGTCTGCTTGATCCTCGCTATGCGCCTGTCAGTGAGGTTGACTACCAAGCCGCAGCAAACTTGATGACGGCATGGAAGCCAGATTTCCGCGTTCACCTTTTCTATCTCGGCAGATTTCTCAACCATGACCTGCCGCCCGATGTGCGCTGGTTGAATGGCTATCGACTGCTGGAATGGCATTTTCGACGAGGCCAAGGGGGGCTTGCTAAGGACAAGGCTTACCTCGCCTTCCTCGCACAGCACGGTCAGGCCTTCGATGCTTTGCTAGGGCCGAAGCAGGATCGAAAGGGTGTGATTGAGGAGGTCCGGGCGCTGGTGGCGCACGCGATCTTGTCTCGGACCAAAGACCCGAGAAACGACAACGCCTCAACGAACCTGATTACTAAAACTTTTGCCGCGATGGAGTGCCTCGTCACGGCGCTGCTGAACAAGGGAGCTGTGGAGGGAGTGAGCTTCGTTCCAAAACAGCCGGAAACTCCATCAGGCAACTGAAATGACATCGTGGTGCCCTGCCTGTGCGAAAATCAAGACTTTTGAGAATTACGCTTGATCGTTGCCGGTCAATGGGTTAGGCTTATCGAAAGATATGTCCGGTACTCCGCGCCCAAAACGCCTCGGTTACGCCCGCGTCTCAACCGTCGGGCAGACCCTCGAAGCCCAGCTCGAACAGCTGAAGGCCGCCGGCTGCGCGGCCATCTACCGGGAGAAGGTTTCCGGCGCGAAGGTGGACCGCAAGGAATTGGGGAGGCTCCTCAAGGCCCTTGTTTCCGGCGATGCCCTGGTGGTGACAAGGATCGACCGCCTCGCCCGCTCGACCTTCGAGCTGTTCGCCATCGTTAAGCGCATCGTGGACGCGGGCGGACAGTTTCAGAGCCTTGCCGAACCATGGGCTGACACCGCCACCAGCACCGGGCGGCTGATGATCGCCGTGCTGGGTGGATTGGCCGACGTGGAGCGCGACTTGATCCGCACCCGCACCAGCGAGGGGCGAGAGCGGGCAAAGAAGCGCGGCCAGCACATGGGCCGCCCCGCCAAGATGACCCTCGGGCAAAAGCTGGAGGCTCACCGGCGGCGAGCGGACGGGGAGTCCGTGGCCGACCTCGCCCGCTCCTATGGGGTGAGCCCCGCCGCCATCTACAGGGCGACCGCCAATGTCTGAGGCCGTCGTTCTCCGCCGAATGGACCCAGGCCGGAACATGGCCCGGTTCTATCGCATGGACATCCAAGCCGATCTGTTCGGCGAGTGGTGCTTTGTCCGGGAATGGGGGCGCATCGGGCAGGCGGGGCAAACGCGCCAAGCCGTCTATCCTTCTCAGGCGGAAGCAAGAGCCGCTCTTGAACGCCAAGGCCGCGCCAAAGAAAAGCGCGGATATGTATCTGTAATATAAAGTATATCATCATATAAATGATATTCCAGATGCCCTTCCACGTAAAAAACGCTAATTGCGTTTTTTACGCAATTAGCGTATGTTGTTTTCAAGAAAGATGAGGATGGATATGCCTGACACCGTTCCCGCCTCCGAGTTCACGCGCAATTTCGGGCGCTATCGGATGCTTGCCCAGCGCGAAGCCGTCGCTGTGTCGAGTCACGGCCAGATCACCGGCTATTTCGTGCGCCCGGACGAATACGAGGATTTCCTGCGCTTCAAAAATTATCGGCGCAGCTTCGCCACGCGGGAGCTTCCCGGCGACAAGGTTGCGGCGATACTCGCCGGTCGCATGGATGCGCGGCACGATCACCTCAACGCCCTGATGGACGAAGAGTAACGGGGACGCATGGCGATTCCGAACCCCGAGCTTGGTCTTGTTATTTCGTATTCCTACCTTTGGCATCACGAACATGCAGCCGGACATGAGGAAGGGCGGAAAGACCGCCCGAGCGTCATTGTGCTCGCCATCGAACGCGCGAATGAAGCAACGCTCGTAACCGTTCTTCCGATCACGCACAGCGCGCCGGAAAACCCTGAAACCGTCGTCGAGATTCCACCGCGCGTCAAAAGCCATCTCGGTCTTGATGACGCGCGCTCGTGGATCGTCGTTGACGAAGGCAACGAATTTCTCTGGCCAGGGTACGATCTGCGCAAGCGCGCAAACACGGACGGCTACGACTACGGCTTCCTGCCGCCCCGATTATTCGCCAAGGTGCATATGGCGTTTCGGACATGGCTTGAGGCAGGAAAAACGAAGAAGACTCCTCGCGAATAGGCGTCGATTTCGCACCTATGTTTTGCACACCGCAAGCCCTTGGAAAATCAAGGGCGCGGCAATCATGCAAAAGGTTTGATTTTTGCACCACGGGGCTGACTTGGCATCAAACTAGGGCAAACATCCCGCCTAAATTTCTCGCAAACTGGAATCGGATTACAGCAGGGATGAAAGCATAATCGCGGACACGAGTTCCCCCGTCCCCGCCTACCAATCAAGGGTGTCATCCGATCCAGCAACGCGGACAAGGACGACACCTCGATGAGACCTTCCAAACAGATCGAAACCGCGCTGTGGTCAAGCTTATGGAAGGTCCAAAAACATGCGCGGCTTCAAAATTGAAGAGGCACCCTTCGGCGTCGGACCTATCGTCTGCATGTCTCACGGTATTTCCGGCAGTTTCCTTCGCCCTGTTCGCCTAATTCCTCCTTGTGGAGGCACGCGTTTCGGAGTTCCCGACATATCTCCCGTCGAGACTGTCTTTGCTGGCACGTCTCACGGTATTTCCGGCAATTTCCTTCGCCTTGCTCGCCTAATTCCTGCTTGTGTTCGCAGGCTCGCCGCAATTCCTCGCACTGCTCAGACCGGCCGCCGCCAATGCGGACGCCTCCCGGTCCAACCTCAACAGTTTGAGAAGACGCTGAGATGGGTAAAGAAAAAAGAGCTGCTGCGGCAGCGATGGCGAGTGCATTCGTCCACATTCATAATCCTCCTACGTTCCCACCTCGAAGTTAAGTGCAAAGGTCCTAATCGAAACGGAGCCTTGCCCCCCTCGACCCGTTGAATTTTGCCAGAGCTTTTACAACAACTGAGCTGAGCCTTTAAAGTTCCCAACACGGGTAAGCACCCCGCCGTTTTGCCTTATGTGAAATCCGCAGCTTGCGGCGCGTTGCATTAATGTTGAGTTTTGCACACAATAGGCAGGGTCTATTGCGCAGATTTAATTTGAGATGTCAGGCTCAACCGCCTCATCTATCTCACGACCCGTGCTGGCATCAAATGTAAGACAAACAGAGACATGGGGATTAACTGACCCTGCGCAAAACAATTTGGCAGGGTCAATCCAGCCCCAACTCTCGCATCCTCTTATGCCTACGCGCATCGTGCCATCAGGTTCAACATCCCAGACGTGAGCCACGGCAACTTCTTCGCCCGCCGATGTATATACCGCAAGCCTTTCAATCTCGGTTCCCTTGGCAACCTTCTGGCCCGTCAAATGAACAGCAAAACGCTTTTTGTCTGGCGACCAAACCATAGGGGGTTGCGCCTTGGCACCGGCCTGCGCGGCAGCCTTCATGCAAATTTCAGCAGGTGAGGGGGGACTCGCAAAACACGGCGCAAGGGGCAAGGCCAGCCATGCGGCGGCGGCAAGTATAATGAATACGTGTTTCATCCTGACGAAGTAAGCACAGTATTATTGTGCCAGCAAAGGCTTTTTCAGGCTTTGCGAAAGTGGTGAATTTTGCACAGACCAGCGGTGAACCGAAACGAACGGAAAGGGGGCATCAATAAAAATAGATGCGGTCACTGATATCTTCTGCTTCAGGGTCCAACATTTGTTTCAACTCGCCGCGTAGGTCATCGCAGTAATGATCGAGGCGCTTAATGTCCGAATTGACCTTGACAATATCGACCTCGAATGAGCTGTCCCATTGGGCGCCGCCTGTGACTTTTATCGATAAGTGGCCCGATTTTTTGAGCGCTATGTGACACCGACCACAAGGGTGCTTCGGGCGGCTTCGACGACATCGTCGGTGATGACGGTGAGTTGGTTGATTTTGAGGATGCGCTCGATTTGCACGAACAGCCGGTGCAGGAGTCGGAAGTTGCCGCCGGTTATGCGAGCGATTGAGGCAATAGCTTGCGCGTCGGTGAAATCGGCGTCGTCGAGGTCGAGGCCAAGCGAGCGCCAATGGCGGGTCAGCACGAAGGATAGCTCGTCGCCCCTCAAAGCCCGATAATGATGGGCGAAGCCGACGCGGCTGTAAAACTGCGGGTAGCGCGACAGGCGCTTTTCCATGCCGGGCATGCCAATCAAAATGACGCCGACGCCCGTGCGGTCGAATATGTCCCGGATGAGTTCGAGCGCGGTCATTGTCAGGCGCTCGGCTTCATCGAAGATCAGTAGTTCGACGAGGAGGTCGGTAATCTCAATGACACGGCATCCGGTTTCGTCACGGTGCAGATGATCGTCGATGCACATTTCAACGCGCGTGATGCGCTGACTTAACGTGTCGCGCAGGTCGCGCACCGTCCCCAAGATCGGCGGCGTGTAAAAGACAGTGCGCGAACGCGCCAGAGCGGCATTGATTTCCGCTTCCGTAGCAGCGTCGCGCTGCCTTTCATCGATGAGCTGTTCGGCAATATCCCAATGCGCGTAGCGCCGTGCCGACAGGGTTTTGCCGACACCCGCCGCGCCATAGCACAAGCCGATGTAGCGGTGTTTTCGTACCGCGTTGGCGAACTCCACGAAGCGCCGATGCTCTTTAGTGGCGATGAATATCCCTATCTGGCGTCCGTTGTGCTCCATGGTTCAGTCACTATCGAAATAGGTTCGCAGTCTTGGTTTTTTCGCGGGCGCGACGGGATGCGGCAGCGGCGCGGTTTCCGCCGTGGGCAGAAAATCCGTAACCCGTGCGACGCGCTCCCTGATCTGAGCGCGCAAAGATCGGCGATAGGCAACGCGCGCCGTCTCGATGTCTTTCAGCGTCACGGTGCTCCCCGCATGCTCCGGGCTGACCGCGCGGCACAGAAAGCGGTTTTGGTGGAAGACCCGGATTTCCGAGAGGTCGCGGGGGTCGTAACGGATCGTCACGGCTTCGCCGACATAAGCGGCCAGCGTCGGATCGATGTAGCGCAGCCCCTGAAAACGTATCCCGTCCCGGCGCACGGTTCGCGCCTTCGCGACCGTCAACAGAAGAAGATCGAGATCGTCAAGACTGTCGGGCATGCGCGGCAGCCAGCCTTGGCCAAGCCAAGCCGCATGCGGTGTTTCGCCGGTCTGACTGTGCGGGCGCTTGTTGTAGACGCCGACAATGAAAGCGGCGACCGCTGCGTCAAGTTCTGAAAGCGATAACGCCGGTGCGCTCGCGGGCCGCCCCTTTATCAGACGCCCAGCCAATTGGGGCAGAAGCTCGGTGTTGATCGTGCCGAAGAAGCGTTCGATCTTGCCGCGTCCTTGCGGCCTGCCAACAGTCGAGTGGACAAGTTCGACGCGCAGCGCCGCCGCAACTTGTTCAAGATGAATGCTTGTGAAGTCGCTGCCGTGATCGACATACAGCACGTTGGGAATGCCGCACACGGGCCATGACGGCTCCAGTTTGCGCCATATCGCTTGGCGCAACGCCAAAGAGGTATGCAAGGCGGAAGGTGCGCCGAGAAAAACCATGTACCCGGCGACGGCGCGGGAATAATCGTCCAAAATGACGGTCAGCCAAGGACGCGCGTGCTTGCCGTTCGCATCCACGATCAAAATGTCGAGCACCGTGTGATCGGCCTGCCAAAGCGCGTTCGGCGCTTCGGCGCGGTGACGGTGAATCAATTCATAGCGGTTTCGGAAAGCCGCCTGACCTTCCTGCGCCAGCGTCGTCAGCGCCGGATCGAGGTCGCAAACGATGGCATGGACGGTCGCATAGGACGGCGCGGAGGCGTTTTGCTCTTTGGCGATTTTCACGGTCTGGCGATGAATCGCGGCGACCGAGGGGCGCGGCCTGCGCAGCGCCATACCCTCAATGAGCTGCGCAAAATCGGCGGGCAGCTTTCGACTTCTGGCGTCGCTGCGCACGGGCCGGGCAAGACCGGCCAGCCCGTCAGCCCGATACCGGGACAGCCAACGTTTAGCAGTGCGCGTCGCGATACCGGCATGACGCGCGGCGCGGGCAAGTGAAACCTCATGCTCAAGGTGAGGTCGAAGGACGGCGAACCGCGCCATGGCTTCCTTGCGCCGTTGCTCTGACAGGCAAGCGAAAGAAGCAGGTTGCGCGGTCTCCTTCATCGTTTGGGTTCTGTTGCAAAAACTAGAGCTTTGCAATTCGTTTTCCTGTCAGGTTGAAGCATACTCTAACCTGATGTCAGGCAAGGGCCTGAAACCGTGTCAGACTAGGGTATGAAAACGCAATTATTGACAGAATTTGCAAAGGGTAACAGACTCTATCCTGACACAATGGTCAGGAGAGAGCATTTGAGCGGTCAACGCATCGGCTACATTCGGGTCAGCAGCTTCGATCAAAATCCCGAACGGCAACTCGACGATGTTGCCGTGGACAGGACGTTTACCGACAAGGCGTCCGGCAAGGATGTGCAGCGACCGGCTTTGGAAGAGCTTTGCGCCTTTGTGCGCCACGGCGACACGGTTGTCGTGCACAGCATGGATCGGCTTGCCCGCAACCTCGACGATCTCCGGCGCACCGTTCAGGAACTGACCAAGCGCGGGGTGCGCATGGAATTCGTCAAGGAGGGCTTGACGTTCACCGGCGACGATTCGCCGATGGCTACTTTAATGTTGTCCGTCATGGGAGCCTTCGCCGAGTTTGAAAGGGCGCTCATCCGCGAGCGGCAACGCGAAGGCATTACGCTGGCGCGACAGCGGGGCGCTTACCGTGGCCGCAAGAAATCCTTGTCGCCGGAGCGGATCGAAGAGTTGTGCCGCCGCGCCGCCGCCGGAGAGAAGCGGCTGCATCTTGCCAAGGACTTCGGCATCAGCCGCGAAACCCTCTACCAATATTTAAAACAGAAAACCTGACGGGGATGGTGTCACATAGCGCTCAAAAAATCGGGCCACTTATCGATAAAAGTCACAGCCGCCCTTCACATTTTTTGGGTAGCGAAATCCGTCCCCGTGAGGGTCAACTTGTTCGAAATCATGCTTATCCGGTTGACACCCAACTGACTACATATAGATGACCACGGCTTACTCGCTGGCTCCGACAGGGCAGCGCGGCGATCTTATTACTACTGTGCTCTCACGGTTGGGCGATGGGTTTAACTCCAACCCATATGCGAACGAATTTCTCCGGCCAAGCCGCTGGTCCCTCAGCGTCTGCAATGCTTTCAATGCCCTTTGATTTGAGGATTGCCGCGATTGCTTCACCTATGGGCTTTCCTGCCGTGCTGGACGAAATCCGTACCCCGGTAATTAACATTCCTGCATCGGCGTTCGACATTTGCTGGGCGAAAGAAAATCCCGCTAATCCTAGAGATGTTTTGATCTGGGCCTCAAGTCGCCGCGACTCCGCGTCGCTTGGGTACAGCCATGTCACGAACTGGGTGCCTTCAAATTGTCGCAGCGCATCGCCGATCTCTTTTTGCTGGTCTGGGCTCAAGTTTCGCGGCGCGATTTCGGCCTCTAGTTTTAAGTTCGCGGCTTTTAGTTCTTGTGCCTGTTTTTCTAATTCAGCGGCTCGCACAAGCGCACTACCAGCAGCCTTTCCTGCATTAACCCCTTCGTTTTTTGCTTCTTCCACATTAACCGCAGCATCACTTTTATATTGTGCGAGTTCGATAGCAGATTGCGCGATTTCCGCCCTTTGCAATTTCACTACAAACCATGTTGAGAGTCCCGCTATTAATCCTGATACTCCAACGATGAGTAGCGAGCCGCGCATTAAATCTTCCCAGCCGTGGAGTGAGAAGCCCCAAATCATTTTCACTCTCTTTGATAAGGTAGTGGTTGGCATTGTCTTATTTTCAATGGCGGGAATGCTTGTGATTGGTGGCCTCTTTTTCCGGAACGCATGGAGAAATTTCAGATGCTAGCATCCCCCAATCGCCGTTCCGGAAATGTAGGGCGCATTGCTACTTACATGGAATGTCACCCATGACGACTAGCCATTGTATGATGCTTCCAGTCGCCAGAATACAGGCCCGCGTAGGTCGGTCCTTGGGGTCTGAGTAGCAACGGAACAGAAACTGGCATTGGCCAAAAACCCCTCCGAAATCAGCTCCTGAAAATCCCTGATTTACATGGGTTTTTCACGGGTGCTTGCGACGTGGCCAAAAACTTTAGTTTTTGGCCAGCCATTTGCCGACGCGGTGAATTGAGTCCCTCGAAAGCCTTGAAATCAAACGACTGTTGAGGGCTGAATGCCAGTTTCTGTTCCGTTGCTACTCAGACCCCCATAAGCATTTCTCGCGCGTTTCATAAGTCTTAATTAATGCAACAAGCCGACTCGCCGGAGAGGATGTGGCGAGTTCGGCCGCCGACGTCATCGCCGGTAACGGCGATGAAAGAAATATGAATCGTCCGGGCCGCTAGGCCAACCGTTTGGACAGGCATCGCGATAACGATCCAGAAGTTTGCCGTGTCTCTCGGCAATTGGCGCTGCCACCTGGTGAAGAAAGTCACGATACAGACCGTGTGGCGTCGCGCTCCGTCTCCGGCGGAGCGAAAGGCCGCCGGTCGGCGCGGCGCTTCACGGTTTAGGCGACTTAGCGGCGGTCGGTGGATTGGCTGCGGCAAAATCAGATTTAATCCGCCGCACGATGATGGCCTTCATTTCGTCATCGACCGGCAAGGTCTTTGCCAATTTCAAAAGCATTTTCTTGCTGACGCAACCATAGCGAACCAAGGCTTCATTGAATGCCTTGTCCTTCTCGCGCCCCGCCGCGTATTTCGAAAGAACAAGGTCGTGAACGTCGAGACAAAGCCCCGCCGCACCGTCAGTGTTCGGGCTTGAAAGCCGGATCAAGCGTTGTTCCCATCCTGCCGCGAGGATTGCGGTTTTCGGGGAGACACCATGCGCATAATAGCCGTGCGTCTCGTGAAAAGACGAAAGCTCGCCGATGGCAAAATCTATAGCGTCGGCGCGGTCGGGGTGGTTGCGGGGATACACGTCGGCTTCTTCCGATATGTAGGCAATCGGGGGAAGCTTCATCTCCTGCGCGTGGATGGCCTGACTACCGATAACGACGATTTCGGCGTCATCCGAGATTCGGCTCGCGGCGCGGATGATATGTTCGAGTTGAGTACGATTCATAAATGGCTTGGCGTTCGGCCTCCGTCAAAATTCCGCAAAACGGGCTGGACTGGCGAAGGCGGGTCGCCCTCTCGGAGCGTTCCACCAAAAACGCCGTCACCTGATCGACAGGGCTGCTGAGAATCTGCTCCCACTCCGCCAGCGCCAGCGAAGGGCTACCGCTCGCTTCCTGCCAGCGACGCACGTTCCCCCGCGCTTTGTCGAGCAAGGCGGGTGCGGCCTGCACCTTCTGGGCGACAAGCTGATGCAAGGCAAGGCTGCGCTCGTCAAGGCGGCTATGATCGCTGTGAAAGGGTTCCATAAGCAAAATTGTACCACAAACCGGCGTTTCGTAGAAGTGTCTGAAATCTAGGGCGTTTTAAGGGTCAATAACTGCATTCTAGCCTTATGTTGCGGGGCTTTTCTGCGCTGAGCGTAATTCGTGAATTCTGCACAGCGCACGAATTTCGAGCTTCTTTCTTCGTCGTGAAAGTATTTTTGCTCTACCTTTCCTCCAATGGCGAAGCTATAGCTTAGGGCAGCATTGCAACAACAAAACATTTTTAGAGGAAATTATGAACACAAGTGAAAAAATATTGCTTGGAGCCTTTGGCGTAATTACCGGAACCGGAAGTGCTGTGATTGTGGGCACTCTCCTTCGACCCAATGAACTGCAAGCCCCTTTTATTAGCTGCGACTTCTCTGATCGAAATGAAGCACAAACGCGCCGTGATTTAGGTGTGCTTCCAAAAGCAGCGGTTTACGAAGCCTGCAAAAAGGCCGTCGATAACTATTTTGAAAAAGGGCTGAGCGGCTACGAGGGAAGAGTTATTATAAAACTCCCCCCACGCGCAGAACTCACAGGATCGAAGCAAACGGCCCAGCCGGTAACACCAACTCCCTAAGCCGAATGTTTGGGGTTCCCTCAAGGGGTCAAAACCTGCATTCTAGCCATATGTTGCAGGGCTTTTCTGCGCTGTGCAATAATCGTGAATTCTGCACATACCCCAATCACTTTTGCGCGGGGGTTCCAAAACGCGCCACGAACGCGGCGATTTCTGCCGGTCTCGCAGGTTTTGGTCGTGACAGGTCTTCGAGCTTTTCCACGGCCTGCTGCTGAAGCGCGCTGCCGGAATCGGAATTTCTGGCCGCATCTCGGTAGGCTGCCACACGCGCCGCCGCGTCAGGCAGGGCGTCGGCATACTTCACGAAGCCAGCCACGGCCTGCTGCTCAAGCGCGCTGCCGGAAGCGGAATTTCTGGCCGCATATCGATAGTCTGCCCCCCGCGCCGCCGCGTCGGGCAGAGCGTCCGCATGCTTCACGAAGCCAGCCACGGCCTGCTGCTCAAGCGCGCCGCCGGAAGCGGCATAGTTGGCCGCATAT
>ODAK010007185.1_pt1 | contig 11177 bp, 11 predicted proteins | sample 1539591 | NCBI WGS metagenome assembly ODAK01 (sample SAMEA3539303, study PRJEB22396) | soil metagenome | biome: tundra; feature: field; material: soil | place: USA | collected 2010-05 | depth 0.15 m | reverse complement strand
AAATCTGGTCGGACCTGCGAGGCAGGGATGTTTTTCCGTTTACCTTCGCCAGCGCATTTGGCCTGCTCAGGCATCCAGGTCATTTCGTCGACTCCAAGGGTCTACGGCGTCTGATCAAGACCAACTTGCCTTACGAACTCTTGGAAGACGCGGCGATTCCCGTTCACGTCACCGCGACCGATGTCGAGGGGATGGCCGTGCTTCTCTCGAAGGGACCGGCGATCGACGCGATCCTTGCGAGTGCCGCGATACCGGGCATCTTCCCGCCCGTTCGGATCGATGGCCAGTCGCTCATGGACGGCGCGATCGCCACCAACACGCCCATCCGGGTGGCGGCGGACCTCGGAGCGTCACGGATCGTGGTGCTTCCAACTGGCTATGCGTGCGCCTTGAAAGAGCCTCCGAAAGCAGCGATCGCCAGGATCTTGCACGCAATTACCCTATTGATCGAGTGGCAGCTCATCCGTGATCTCGAACGGCTCGCCGGTGATATCCATGTGTGCATCGTGCCGACGCTCTGTCCGCTCGATGTGTCGCCCTATGATTTCTCGGCGTCGCGTTATCTCATTCAACGCGCGGCGGACAGCACGCGAAAATGGCTCGATCGCGGCGGCCTTTCGCGCCAATCCTCCCCCCAGGAACTACAGGCGCATGGCCATTGAGTGGTCCAAGCCGCCCAGGTGGAGGATGGCGAGGAACGTGGTCCAGCCGTCCTAATGAAGAACTCGTTCCCGCGCGCCGCCGCCCGGCCCGGGATCAAGCTTGCGTCTAACAAGTGCCGGCGGCTCCGGCGACGCCGTTTCATCGAAAAGCTCCGCGAGTTTTTCGGTCATCGCGCCGCCCAGCTCCTCGGCATCGACGATCGTCACGGCGCGGCGGTAATAGCGCGTCACGTCGTGGCCGATCCCGATCGCGATGAGTTCGACCGGTGAACGTGTCTCGATCTCCTCGATCATGAAGCGCAAATGCTTTTCGAGATAGTTGCCGGGGTTGACCGAAAGCGTCGAATCATCGACCGGCGCGCCATCGGAAATCATCATCAATATGCGGCGCTGCTCCGGCCGCGCGAGTAGGCGCCGGTGGGCCCAATCGAGCGCCTCGCCGTCGATGTTTTCCTTGAGCAGGCCCTCGCGCATCATCAGCCCGAGATGTTTCCGCGATCGCCGCCAAGGGGCATCCGCTGATTTGTAAATGATATGGCGAAGGTCGTTGAGACGGCCGGGCGAAGCGGGTTTGTTCGCCTGAAGCCAGGCTTCGCGCGATTGGCCGCCCTTCCAGGCCCGTGTCGTGAAGCCAAGAATTTCGACCTTGACGCCGCAACGCTCCAGGGTGCGGGCCAAAATATCGGCGCAGGTGGCGGCGACCGTGATCGGCCGCCCGCGCATCGAGCCGGAGTTATCAATGAGCAGGCTCACCACCGTATCGCGGAAATCCATATCCTTCTCACGTTTGAAGGAAAGTGGCTGCCGCGAATCGGCGATCACGCGAGGCAGCCTCGCCGGATCGAGGATGCCTTCCTCGAGGTCGAATTCCCAGGACCGGCTTTGCTGCGCCATGAGGCGCCGCTGCAACCGGTTGGCAAGACGCGAGACGATCGAGGAAAGGTTATTCAACTGCTTGTCGAGATAGGAGCGAAGCCGTTCGAGTTCCTCGGCATCGCAAAGGTCTTGCGCCGCGACGACCTCGTCGTATTTCTTGCTGAAGGCTTTGTAATCCGTGCCATGGAGTTCGGCGCGCGGCGGCGGTTGCTGGCGGCGCATATCGCCGGCTTCCTCGGCGGCATTCAATTCGCCCTCCTCCTCGATTTCGCCGGCTGGCGCGCCGGCGGCATCGATCTCGCTTTCTTCCATGAGATCGGAGGAAGCCTCGGCCGTTTCGCTCCGGCTCGCGTCGCCGGTATGATCCTCGGCGCCTTCCTGGGGCTGGTTGTCCTCGGCGCCATCTGGCTCGCCGGCGCCGTCGTTTTCCTCTTCTGGATTACTGTCGAGGCTGCCTTCGTCGATCATTTCGAGCGCGGTCAGCAGTTTGTGGACGGCCCCCGCGAAGGCTCGCTGATCCTCGATTTGCAGCGAAAGCCTGTCAAGCTCGGTGCTCGCGCGCTCCTCGATCCAAGGCCGCCAAAGATCGACAATTCGCTCCGCGTTTTTGGGAGGCCTGAGCCCGGTTAGACGCTCGCGCACGATCATCGCGAGCGCATCTTCGAGCGGCGCCTCGGCGCGGACCGCGATATCGGCATAGCGGGCGCGGTGAAACCTATCGTCGAGCATGGCGTCGAGATTGGCCGCGACCCCCGGCATCCGGCGCGACCCGATCGCCTCGACGCGCACCTGTTCGACCGCATCGAAAACCGCGCGCGCGGAAGCCGATTGCGGGGTCAATCGCCGATGCGTTTCGATGTTATGGCAAGTTAACCGCAGAGCCATCGAATCGGCGTGACCGCGCAGAATCGCTGCTTCCCGCGCATCGAGCTTGCGCGAGGGTTCGGGCAACCGCGCCTTGGCGCTGGCGCCAGTCCAAACAAGGCTCGGCCGCTCCGCCGCGAAAGCAACCTCGGCTTGCGGCATTTTTGCCATGGCGCGCAGGCACGAGGCGACGGCCCGTTTAAACGGCTCCCGGGGAGCTTCCGGCTTCGCATGCGGATTCTGGTTGGAACTCATCCCGGTGGCTTCTGGCGTTGCTCTTTTATTAACTCAATCACAAGCTTCAACTCATGACGACATTGACCGCGCTCTCCGGCAGATCCTTGCCAAAACAACGCTGGTAGAATTCCGCGACAAGCGCGCGCTCCAATTCATCGCATTTGTTGAGAAAGGTTAGCCGGAACGCGAAGCCGGTGTCGCCGAAGATTTCCGTGTTCTCGGCCCAAGTGATCACCGTGCGCGGGCTCATCACGGTCGAAAGGTCGCCGCCGATGAATGCGTTGCGGGTAAGGTCGGCGACGCGCACCATTTTGTTGATGGTGTCGCGGCCTTCCTTGCTCGCCTGGAACCGCTTCACCTTGGACAGCACGATGTCGACCTCCTTGTCGTGCGGCAGATAGTTCAGCGTGGCGACGATGGACCAGCGATCCATTTGTCCCTGATTGATTTGCTGGGTTCCGTGGTAAAGCCCGGAGGTATCGCCAAGGCCGATCGTATTCGTCGTCGAAAAGAGGCGGAAAGCTGGATGCGGCCTGATCACCCGGCTTTGGTCGAGGAGGGTGAGACGGCCCGACATTTCGAGGACGCGCTGAATAACGAACATCACGTCGGGACGGCCCGCGTCATATTCATCGAAACACAGCGCGACATTGTTTTGCAGCGCCCACGGCAGGATGCCATCCTTGAACTCGGTCACCTGCAGGCCATCCTTGATGACAATCGCGTCCTTGCCGATGAGATCGATGCGGGATACGTGACTGTCGAGGTTGATCCGCACGCATGGCCAGTTCAGCCGCGCCGCGACCTGCTCGATATGCGTCGACTTGCCGGTGCCGTGATAGCCGGTGATCATCACCCGGCGATTCTTGGCAAAGCCTGCTAGAATGGCGAGCGTGGTGTCGCGATCGAAGATATAATCTGGATCGAGGTCCGGAACATGCGGATCCGTGCTCGAATAGGCGGGCGCTTCCATGTCGCTGTCGATGCTGAAGACTTGGCGCACCGAAACCTTCATGTCGGGCAGGCCGCCAGGTGCCACGCTTTCTTCCATTATCATGCTCTGCTTTTATCCTTTGTACCGGCCATAGCTCTCGTCCCCGCGAGCACTAGAACGCTTTCTAATTCCGCGGAACCGGAAAGCAGCTCAAGATCTTTAATTTATCGCATTTTCTTGGCCGGTATCCACTTCGCTTGAAAATGCTATAATTCGTCCAGAGCTGCTCTCGAATCGCTTCCAAGAGGTCTGGCTTCCAAGCGATCCGGCAAGCGCCGCGGCGCGGGACGCCTCAAGCCTGCTTCACCGACCTCAGATAATTATAGGCGCGGATGATCTCGCGCAATTTGTCTTCATTCGACCGGTCTCCGGCGTTGGCATCGGGATGGAGGCGCTTGACCAAATCCTTGTAGCGGGCCTTGATCGCGGCCATGTCCACGGTGTCGTCCAGCCCCAATTGATTTAAGGCTTTCAAGGCCGCCAGCCCATAAATTGGTTTTTGGGGGGTCTCGCAAGAATAGCGCCGGACGCCCGTCCGGAACATCCCCGACGTCGCGCTCGGACGCGACGTATCGTCGCCCTCCTCGCGAAAATTCTTGGCTCCGCGTTTTACACCCATCGACCAGGTGGGGCGATGCCCAACCAACGCTTCGCGCTGATAGAGCGCCATTGCGTCCGCGCTCATGCCATTGAAATAATTATAGGATGCGTTGTATTCCCGGACATGGTCGAGGCAGAAACAAAAATATTGTCCCTCTCGCAAGCGGCCCATCGGCGCGCGGAATTCGCCCGCCTCGCCACAGCCAGGATGCTGGCAAAGCGTCTGATCCGGGCGCTTTTCCTCCTTGAGCCCGGACTTTACCCTGATGCGGTCGAAAAGACGTGATCGTAAATTCATGGCGGCCACATTATGAATGTCTTTGGGATGGCCGCAAGCGCTTCGATGCGGTAAAATGAAAATGGCTCCCCGGGTTCCGTGGCGGTGCCGGTAACTTTTTTTTGTCTGGCTGTGTTGAGATGAGCGAGCAAAGCGGCATGGCCGTGAGGGATCGCATCAAAGCGAAATTACAGGCGGCCTTGGCCCCCTCCTCCATCGAAGTCATCGACGAATCCCACAAACACGCGACCCATGCCCATGCCGTGACGCGGCACGGCGCGGCGCGAGGCGCGGGTGAAACCCACTTTCGCGTCAAAGTGGTTTCCGAATCCTTTAGAGGCAAGAGCCGGATCGACCGTCACCGCTCAATCAATCACCTTTTGGAGACCGAATTCGAAGGCGGCGTGCATGCCTTGGCGATCGAGGCCAAGGCACCGGGCGAATAGGCCCAAGCCGGATAGATCCAAAGTCCCGGCCAGCAATCCGATTCACACTGGCGATCCGCTGAATGGTTTGGCCGGAAAAAGCTGGAGCATGATCGCTTTATGATCGATGACTCATTGTCTCCATCGCTTTGTCTTCCCGCGTGAGCCCATCCAAAAACTCTATAATTCTTCTGAGTGTCAAGCTCTAGCGCAGATGCACGCGGCCAGAACCTGCGACGAACGCCAGAGTTGTTCTTTTGCCATGCCGGTGCGCCGCCGCTGTCGTGTGGTGCCAATGGCCATATCTCGCCCTGCCATATCTGGCCCCGCCATGCCTGGCCGAATGATGTCTCGTCCAACCGTGGCGGCTGGCGTGGCGGCGATCATGGGCATGGCCCAAATCCTCTTCGGGAGCCGCCGCGACCTTGGTACCGGAGTCTTCACCGGCCGCGCCTGCGTCCTGGCTAGCGGTGTCCCCACTATCGCGTGCGGCACCATGGCCGCGCGGGACGGGCCCGAATATGGCAAGGCATTGATTATAGGCATCCGCCGCCTGAATTTTTTCGCAATCGTCGATGCTGCGAGGAGCGGCCATCGAACAGGCGGGGGCCGCGATCAAGGCGGCGGCGAAAACACTGTGCAAGATAAATCGCAAGGCTTTATCCTCTTAGGCTCGCGCCGGTTTTCTTGGCGACCTCGGCGATAATCTTGCCTGCGGCGGCATCGATCTCGGCCTCGGTCAAGGTTCTTTCGCGCGGTTGCAAGGTGACGGATATGGCGACCGATTTCTTGCCTTCCGGGATGCCCTTGCCTTCATAGACATCGAAAACGACGGCGTCCGAGACGAGCCCGCGTTCGCCAGCAGTGGCGGCCTTCACGATATCGGCCGCCTTCACCGATTGATCGGCCAGGAAGGCAAAGTCGCGTTGCACGGGCATGAACTCCGGAAGATCAAGCTTCGGTTTGGTTCTTGTGGGCCTCAATTTCGGCGCCGGTATGTCATCGAGGAGCAGCTCGAATCCGGCGACCGGCCCCTCCGCGCCCATGGCGTCGAGGATACGTGGATGGATCTCGCCAAACGCGCCAATGACATTTTTTGGCCCAAATTGAATCGTGGCGCAGCGGCCGGGGTGGAACCAGGCGGGTCCGCCGGAAACGAGCTGCAAACCGCCGGCCGGCACGCCAAGCGCCGAGAGAAGAGCGAAAGCATCCGCCTTGGCGTCGAATGGATCGACCGCGGCGGGAGGCACCGACCAATGCCTGCCGGGTCCTGCTTCCTTCGCCATGCCTCGCCGGATCGCGCCCGCGGCGATTTTTTGACCCCCTTCTTCATCGCTCAAAAAGATTTGGCCGACCTCGAAAAGCGCGACGTCGCCCTGGCCACGGTCGGCGTTGCGTTGCGCCGCCGCGATCAGCCCCGGCAGCAGGCTTGGCCGCATATCGGAAAGCTCCGGGGCAATCGGATTGGCGAGGGCCAGCGTGGCCCCGCCGCCGCCAAACATCCGCGCCCGCTGGCGCGAGACAAAGGACCACGTCACCGCTTCGACGAGGCCGTTGGCGGCAAGCGCCCGCTTGGCGCTCTTGACCCGCTTTTGCGGCAAAGTCAGCACCGGTCCCGCGACCTGTTGGCCGGACCCACGCGGCAGGGGAGCCGGGCGAACGCGGTCGAGCCCCGCGATTCGCAGGATTTCCTCGACGAGATCGGTCTTGCCCTCGATGTCTGGCCGGAACGAGGGCGTCTTCACCACCACCTCGCCGGCGTTGCCGGCAAGATTGGCAAGTTCGAACCCAAGGCTCTCGAGAATGCCGGCCATTTCCGAGCCGTCAAGTTCGAGTCCAGTCAGCCGCTTCACCTCGCTCCAAGGAAAAACGATGCGCTTGTCGGGCCGCGGAATCCGCCCAGCAAGGGTGATCTGCGAGGCCTCGCCCCCGCAAAGCTCGACAACGAGCCGCGTCGCAAGCTCAAGTCCGGGCAATAAAAATGCCGGATCGACGCCGCGTTCGAACCGGTAGCGCGCGTCCGAGTTAATGCCAAGGCCACGCCCGCTGCGCGCGATATTCACGGGATCCCAGAGGGCCGACTCGATCAACACCTCGGTCGTCGTCTCGTCGCAGCCGGTGGCCTGCCCACCCATGATTCCGGCGAGCGATTCGACGCCCGATTCGTCAGCGATGACCACATTGTCCGGGTCGAGCCGGTAGGTCCGGCCATCCAGCGCGATCAGCTCTTCGCCCGCCGCCGCGCGGCGGACAGTAATGTTTCCCTTGATTTTTTTGGCATCAAAAACATGCAGCGGGCGGGCCCGGTCGAAGGTCAGGTAATTGGTGACATCGACGAGTGCATTGATCGGCCGCAGCCCGATCGCCTTGAGCCGCCTCCGCATCCACGGCGGACTTTGCCCATTGCGCACGCCCTTGACGAGGCGCAACGCGAAGGCCGGCGCGAGATGCGCGTCCTGGGCCACGAAATCGAGCCGGACCTCGACCGGACACGCAAAACCGCCTTCGACAGGCACGATCGCCGCGCTCTTCGGGCGGCCAAGCCCCGCCGCCGCGAGGTCGCGGGCAATTCCGTCGATGCCCGCGGCATCGGGACGGTTGGGCAACAGATTGATCTCGACAACCGGGTCATCGAGACAAGCCCATGCCGCATATGCCGCGCCAACCGGCGCCGCCTCGGGCAAATCGAGAATGCCGTCATGCTCATCGGACACTTCGAGCTCGGCGCCCGAACACAGCATGCCGTTCGATTCGACGCCGCGGATCACGCCCTTGCCGAGGGCGATCTTCTTGCCTGGAATAAAAGTGCCGGGCGCGGCAAACACCGATTTCATGCCAGCCCGCGCATTCGGCGCGCCGCAGACGACCTGCACTGGGGCGACGCCTCCGGCATCGACGAGACAAACCCGCAGCCGGTCGGCATTGGGGTGGGGCTTCGCCTCGACGACGCGGGCGATGACGAAATCCTTAAGGGCTTGAGCCCTGTCGTCCACATTCTCGACCTCAAGGCCGGTCTTGGTCAATGTGGCGACGATTTCGCCGAGAGGTGCATCGGTCTCAAGATGATCCTTGAGCCAGGAAAGCGTGAATTTCATTGCGGTCTCGAAAAACTCCCGGCAGGTCCCGTCATGAAACGAATTTCGGCCCCAGCCCGTACTTGCTAAGCGTTTGCGTAGTGGATCGGCGGTTCCGTGTCTCTAGTGGTTTTTGGCCACGAGGGGAAATGCTTCTTCGCTTCCAGCCCTGGAGCATGTCCTTAAAAAAGCGGCTCGCCCACTTCGATTTTGACATGATCCCACTCCTTGAATTTACGCGATACCTTTACGATCACGTGATTCCAGGCGATCGGGAAGCGCTCTAGCACCCCCCTGGCGGCTTGAGCACCATCACTCTCTCGGGTAAAGGACAGGACGCGCGGCAATGCCCTCGGCGCATAAGGTTTTTAATGAGATGAACAGAGCCAAGGAAACAGCGAGGCCGGGGCGCCAGGGTTTTCGGGCAAGCGCCCGGCTCCTCTCCATCGCCGCATGTTTGAGCTTCGCGAGCGCCGGTCACGCCGCTGATTGGGCGTCCGGCCCGCCGCTTTCCGCCGCCGCCGCGAAATATTCGGAGAGCCCGGGAGTCCCCTGCTCCATCGGCGCGCCGCTCTGGGCACCGCCGGTGGCCACGGCGGCGGTTCTCCCCTGGCGTTCCGTTTGGCTTGGGCATTTTTCCGGCGGCCGCCCTTACACCGATAGCCATGGCCGGACCCTCGTCGAATGGCGGGACGATAAAATCTGTTTCCCGGCGCGGCAACAATGCCAAGCCTTTGTCCGCGACATGCGCCGGGCCTATCACCGGCCGGAGGGATATTGGACTTGTCTTCTCCTTCGCTGAAATGACAGGATGCGTTTGGCGCCTCAGCATCCTATATGCTTCACCGGAAACCGGGATTGGAGAGTTTTGATGTTCGATGCCTTGAAGACATTTATCGCCGAGGTTAGCGGCGCGGAACCGCTCGCCCGGCGCTTTGACGAAGAGGATTACCGGCTTGCGGCGGTTGCCTTGCTCGTGCATGTCGCCAATGTCGACGGCAACACCGGTCTCGCCGAGCGGCGCCGCCTAAAGACCCTCATCGGGGAGCGATTCGGCCTCGACCCCGAGGCGGCCGCGGAATTGATCGCGACGGCGGAACAAAGCGACCGCGAGGCGGTGGATTTCTACCATTTTACCAGTGTCTTGAAACGCGCCCTTGACGACGAGGGCCGCCAAAAAATCGTGGAAATGCTGTGGGACATCGCTTATGCCGATGGCACCGCCGATGAGTTCGAGGAAAATACAATTTGGCGCATCGCCGAACTTCTCGGCGTTTCGACGCGCGACAGAGTCTTGCTGCGCCAGCGTGTCGCGGGGCGGGTCCCTCGGGCGGCTCCCTTCGAGGGTCCGTGGGCGGCGGCGGCCGCCAAGGGCAAAGCATGAGAGAGGCAGTTCTCACCGGCACCGGGACCGGCGAGCCGGTGGATGCGCAAGTTCAATCCGGCACGAAAACGCGCCGTGTCACGGTCATTACAGGCGCCTCCGGCGGAATCGGCGCCGATCTTGCTCGCGTCTTCGCGAGTCATGGTCATGATCTCGTTCTGATCGCCCGGAGCCACGCGCCGCTCGAAACCCTTGCCGGCGAAATCGAGGCATCCGGCCGGCCGAGGCCCTTGGTGCTGGCGTTCGATTTGCTCGAACGCGGCGCACCGGCGCAAATCGCCGCCGCGTTAAAAGCCGCCGGGGCGGCGCCGGAGATTTTGGTCAATAATGCCGGTTTCGGCCTTATTGGCCCGGCCGCCGAACTTGATCCAGCCGGGCAACTCGCGATCCTCGACCTCAATATCCGCTCTGTTGTCGATCTGACATTACAGCTCTTGCCAGCGATTCGCGCCGCTCGCGGAAAAATCCTGAATGTTGCGTCGGTCGCCGCCTATTTTCCTGGCGGACCGGGAATGGCTGCCTATTATGCGTCGAAATCCTTTATTCTCTCGTTCTCGCTCGCGCTTTCGCAGGAACTGCGCGCGCACGGCGTCACGGTCTCGGCTCTGTGTCCCGGCTACACCAAGACCGGGTTCCAGGCCAGAGCCGGTTTCGGACCGAAACTCGGCCTCACACGGTTTCCAAGCACCAGCGCCATGCAGGTCGCCGAAGCTGGTTATGCCGGGCTGATCGCGGGACGCCGCGAGGTCGTGCCAGGATTCTTTAACAAACTCAGCGTTTTGCTCTTGCCATTTTTGCCAAAGCCCGTAGTTTTGGCGGTGATTTCGCGGTTACAGCAAAATCGGGCTCCTCGTCCCTGAAGTCCGGGTCGCCTAAAGTCCGGTTTGATTTTTTTAAAATTGCGAATGATGCCAGCGGGTCCCAATTTTCGCCGCAGGATTCTCATCATCCTGCATCAAAAACATTCAACTCCCGGGCGGCTCGGGCGGCTCTTGCGCGCCCAGGGATGCGATCTCGATTGCCGGTGTCCCCGCTTCGGCGATCCACTGCCGGAAACATTAAGAGGGTACGCCGGCGTGATTGTTTTCGGCGGCCCAATGAGCGCCAACGACGAAGACGCCTGGTTGCACCGCGAAATAGACTGGATCGGGGTTCCACTTAAGGAAGACACCCCCTTCCTTGGCATTTGTCTTGGCGCCCAGATGCTCGCGCGCCATCTCGGTCACCGCGTCCGCCCACACCCGCAAGGGCGAGTAGAAGTCGGCTACTATCCGATCCAGCCGACGGAACACGGTCATCGCATCTGCGATTGCCGGTTCCCCAGTCACGTGTACCAATGGCACCGGGAAGGTTTCGATCTGCCGTGCGGGTCCACTCTCCTGGCCGGCGGCCAGGATTTCGAAGCGCAGGCCTTCCGCTATCGCGACAAGGCGTACGGCTTCCAATTCCATCCGGAAGTGACATTCGCGATCATGTGCCGCTGGTCGCTCCTCGCACGGGAGCGTTTGGCCGAACCTGGCGCCCGCCCCCGCCATCGTCATATCGAAGGATGGTTCCGGCACGACCGGGCCGTGGCGCGCTGGTCCAGCGCGTTTCTCCGCCGCTGGCTCGCTGGCGGCCAGCCTGGCGCGCTTCCCGTGCGAACGGAGGACTCATCAGATTGGCAAGCGGCCGCGCCGGATCGTTCAGTGACCGGGCGCGGGCCGGAACTCGAAATCCCGAGAGTGGTCTGAGAGCGTGAAAATCTATCGATTTTCCGCCCTCATAGTTCAAGATATAGTGGA
>ODAK010007182.1_pt1 | contig 11179 bp, 8 predicted proteins | sample 1539591 | NCBI WGS metagenome assembly ODAK01 (sample SAMEA3539303, study PRJEB22396) | soil metagenome | biome: tundra; feature: field; material: soil | place: USA | collected 2010-05 | depth 0.15 m | reverse complement strand
GACCCTGCGCAACTATCATCCACGTACGGGTAGACGGGACGCCCGTTCACCGGCTGCATGGCGAACTGATCTTCGTCAAACCGGATCGGCACCTGCTCGCGGGTCGTGCCATGCACGCGCTGATTGGCAACCTCGGCGACCCAATCTGCGCAGTTCGGCGTTGAAATCGGCGAGGCTGGCCGGTTCGCGCCCCGGCAGTCCGCACAGAAAATGTACTCAGCTTCGTTGCTCAACTGTGTGTCCTCCGCACTCAGGGATGCCACTTACTTCCGAATCGACAGCATCTTCTGAGAAGCCGTCCACTCCGCGACCTTTGGGGAATCAGCAGAAACGCTGCCTCCGGCTCCGGATTCCACAGGAGCAAGCCCGCGAGGTCGACCTACGGCGTCACACAACGCTTGATTCAGCGAATCGCTGAGGTCGCAAGTCGGAGTATCGCCGATGCCGCGTATTCCGCTCTGATTCAGTGGCCTCAAGTCGATTGGCTTTGTGCTGGCAAAAACTTTCAAAGTGTCTTTTACCGAAGATCTCCCAGCGGCGACGAAGGCCCTGAAGTCTCGCGACAGCGTCAGGCCCGGATTCAAAACCTCGCTGGCCCCATTCACAACAGGATAAATCGTCGAGATGCTCCCATCTGTAGACAGATCGAGGATGCTGATATAAAGTGCCCTGGTTGAGTCGTTCTTTACCTTTACAGTAACGATCTCGCCTCCCCGGACGCTTGCCTCTGCCCCTCCGATCTTCTGAAACGGATCACGGCTCACGTTACCTGATCCACCCGCTGCGATGGTTACCTGGGTCTCAGGACCGGGAAACGCGGGCCGAATAGAGAGAACATCGAACCATTTTGCCCAGTTACTGATTTCCTTTACCAGGTGGTTGATTGCATCCGCGGAATTCACCGGCACAGGATTTGAAAAGGTCGTTTGGTCGGGCCCCAGAATCAATATCCTGTCACTACTCTCCTCAAGCTGAAGATGACATAGCGCAGGATTCGCCACAATCTCGACCTGGGGCATTAAGCTAAGTGCCGCCTTGAGATCCTGCAACGTCCTGGAGCTATCTGCTTCATGCAAATACAAACGGAGCTTTGCAGTTCCGTATCTATGGTTTCGTTCGACGCTTCTCGACCCCGTCAGAATCACGCCACCCGACAGAATTTTCGCCTGCGCCGTGAAATCGGCCACAGAAGTGACCTGCACGGTAGCCAGAGGTTTCTCAGTTGAATCGAACCGCTTCGTACCGGGGCGATACACGTCATACGTGGACCCGATGGTTACGTCCGATACAGTTCCCGCGCCAAGCTGAACACGTGATTTATCCAGAGGGCTTGCCGTGACGTATGCCTGAGATAGCGCGACGGCGCCGCTGAACACCTGTTGATCAGCGTCGGTTCCTTCCAGTTGTGGATGCTGGGCTGGATAATTGGCGTTCACATTCGCGATTACGCTATCCATCACATCGCGATAAGTCGAACCCGGTTTTGAAAGCCTGAGTTGCTGGGTGAGGAACCAGGTAAGGGCTCCGTGTTCCTTCCCTCCCCCGATATGCTCGAACGCATTCTCTTTTGAAGTGGCAGCTGCGATCAGGGCAAACGGCGGAGTCGGCTCTGAGGCTACCTCGTGGAGTCCCCGCTCTTTGGATGCGTACGCCGGCAAGGGTGGAGGAGTGCGTTTGTCGGCAGCCGTCCATCGGATACGGCCTCCTCGTACCAGAGTGCCGGAATGACAGCTATCAAGAATAAACGTGATGTTCCTGGTTTTCGCCGAAAGCTGCCGCAGCAAAGCATGCAGTTCCATGCCGCTGATATCGAAAACCTTGCCCTGCGGGTCGCGCGAGTCGTACGGAACAATCGTCTCATCGAGACCGCTTATCTTCGTTCCACTGACATCCTTCATCTGCGATCCGTGGCCGCTGTAATGCACCACGACGATATCGCCGGGTTGTGCTTTGGCGATCAGGTGATTCTGAATTGCTGCAATAATTGCCGCGTGTGTAGCCTGGGAGTTCTTGAGGACCACGATGCCTGCCTCCGGGAACTCGTATTTACCAATCAGCAACGCCTTCACATCCTCCACATCATTGAGGCTTCCCGCCAGCGGAGAAACGGCGTTCGGGTATTCGTAGTTGTCGATTCCAATCAGCAGCGCCAGTTTGTTCGGTCCGGACGGGCCTCCGGACGCCGGCGCCTGTGGAAGCGCCGGTATGCTGCAAATAAGAAGCAGCGCGGCGAGCAAAGAGCACTTCTTCATAACTTCTCCTTCAGCTATTCAACGATTCCCTTGTAAACCAGCGGGTAGTAACCGATGAAACGCGACCATGAACTCTTGCGATAAATGACCCGCGAAGCAGCGCCATTCGCTTCGTAAACATTCGGAGTCCCGTCGGCGTTGTACCCGGCGAACAGCACAATATGGTCACCCGGTTTAACGAGCGCGTCTCCTGGTTGCATATCCGTAAACCAGTTGTAGCTGGGCCGCCCTGCGATCTGACGAATGTCGCGCGTGCTGTAGATGTGTGACTTCAGGCCCCAGCACATTGCAACAAAACCCGAGCAATCAACGCCTGCCGTGCATTTGGAAATCCCGTCACGGCTGTGAGCACCTGCAGCCATCCCCCTGGCCAGTTTCTGGCTGAATGCCTCCGGCGTGTCCATGTCTCCCCAGCCGTAAGGCAGCCCGATAATCTCCTGATCCGCATGCCAGTTCGAAGCGTAATTTTTCAGGCATGCTGCTTTCAGATTGGTGGCCCTGCATGTCCACTTATAGGCGGCCACTCGTTTCGCTGTGGCGAGCATCTGTCCGCGTGTAACCTGTGGAAGCGCCGCGATGCGGGCAGTGGCGCTCTGATCCGTCGGATCCACACCGAAGCAGAACGCGGGCGCAAACATCAATATCGCCCCGATAGCGAGTTTTCTCCTGATCACACGCACCTCACTTCATGTCCCAGCTATTCATGCGAATCTCCGTCCGGGACGGAGCCATCTGATAAAGCACATCCTTGTCGAGGCGCAACTCATCGTTTGGAACCAAATAGTAGTCGAGAGGAATGTCTGTGACCTCCGAAATCAGTTCGCCGCCAGGTGAATACTTTCTCACCCTCTTGCTGACACTGATCGACTCGCCTCCGCTGGCCCCGACTTCCATAGCGACATAGACGGCTCCGTTTCCGCCGGTACTCAGCGGTTGCAGAGATATGAGCCGTTCTGTACCGCTTTGCAGTATAACTTTTATCTGTTTGCCTGGCTGGCCTCCCGTGATCACCCCCTGAGTGGGGCTTGTCAGCATAGCTTCGAGCGGCGGCTGAGCGGCAGCGGGCACGGCCGAAACAGAGCGTCCCTGATCGTCATAGACATGCTCGTCAGAGGATTGAGCATCAACCACTCGATACAGTCCTCTCGTGATCTCGCTGACGCTGCCGGCCGCGAAGCCGATGGGCCATTGGGAGCGGTATGAACCCTTCGAATCGTAAATCGCCAGACGTTTCCGCACTGGATCCGCAACAAGGTAACTGCCGTCGTCCATTACAGCGAAGCTTCCCGGGCCCTGAGGCAATTCATCCGACCCCCCTGCGACGATCGCGAGAACATCGATCCGCGATTGCGAATCCAGCTCGGAAGGGCTTCCCTCAATCAGAATCACCGGCAGTCTTATTGTCGACCTGAGCCGGATCGTGCGATAAGCTCCCGAAGCGCTCTGTGTTTGCCCCCGGGAGCAGCCGGTGCAGGCGACTGCACATACTATCGACAACAGCATCGCCCCAAAGAGGATTTCCCGCGCCTTTGAAACCCCGCGCGCGCCGATGGGTAATCTGATATCCGGCTCCGTTGCGCTGATGCTTGTCTTAGGTCTCATCAGGAGAGGTCCACGTTGCCCAGTCCGACAATCCTTTGGGGCGTAAAGCGCTCCGGGCAGCCGGCGCCACGTCGCGGCCTCTCAACGGATGCCGCAACGTGAGTCTCGCAACGACTGTCGGCTGGTCGATAATCAGCCGGTACTGGCCCTTCTTTTCTCGCCTGACCTGCACGGTCATACCCGTTAACGCCCCGGCTTTCCTGTTCAACAGGCTATCCAGCCGGGCAGTCAGATTGTGATTCTGCGCCTCGTCGAGATCCAGATCGAGTTCCAGTGAATCGATCACCACATCGCCGGCAACAATCGCGAGCCGATCGCTATCTAAAGCCTTTCGAACTGGTGAGGAGGCGGGCAGGTTATCGATAAAAGTGAAAATCTGTTGCTTTTTCAAAAAGCGCTTTGAAATGTTTCCGAGACGAAGCGTCATATGCTCCAGCCTGATCTCCGAAGTTTCGGCGCTCAGACGAAGGACATTGAAGATTGCAGGGGCGAAGAATCCGCCGGCGAGCGCTGCACTGTCCGATCCGGATATCGAAATCGGGCCGCCGCTGCCGACATCCGCAAATCCATTTACTGTAAGCCGGAGTCTCGGATCGGACGGGATCTGATTTTCGCTAAGGCCAATACAGGTAAACGTCGCACACCATTGGTTTGATCCACTGGGTCTTGACTTCTCGCTCTCCAGTACGTACATCGTTGCCACACCGAAATTGTTCGTTGGATAAGACAGCCATTCGTATTGCCTGAAATCATCGCCGAGGCTGTGTTTGAGCGTCGACTGCATAATCTTGCCATAATCGGCCGTTGCGCCATAAGAACGCAGTGCGCAGAAGGCGACGAGCATGGCCAGCCCACGAGTCATTGGCATGATTGCTGCACCGTGAGCGTTGAACTTCCCAGCGCGTTGCTCAGAGAGACTGAGACCCCGCTGACATCGCCTGGAACGCCGAATATCTCGAAAGTCTGGGTATAGTTGAACGCAGTGAAGTTTGTGCTGTAGTAAGAGTCAAACAAACCTTTTGCGCCATTCTGGGGAATAGTCGTCGCGGCTAGTTTGTTGCCGGTTAACGCGAATTGGGCTCCGAGTACCTGTCGCGTGCTGGATGAACCGATGACCCTGACACTGAATGTACCAGTGCCCAAACCTGTAATGCAGGCGCTGTCAATTGCCGGCGCGGCTGCGTTTACCGGAATGTTAAGGGGTGCCTGCGCAGCAGACGTGATATCCAGGCCATTCAGCAAAACGTTGCTCGCCCTGACTGTCAAAATGCCTGCAGCCAGGCCGGGTATAACGTTGATTAGGGATGAGGTGGTTGCTCCCGCCGGGATAACAAAGGTGGTGCTGGAAAGTGCGCCATTCGCAACCACCGGATCGATGGCCGAGGTGTTATTGACGACGCTGCCATCCAGCGCAAACGAGGAGGAAAGATTGCCGGTGACATCGGCACTCAGTGGCTGGTTAGTGGAGACCGTCAACTTGCCCTGCTGGCCATGAGGAATCGCGCCCTGCACACTCAAAATCAGCGGTACAGTGGGCAGGACCGCGAAATTAAAGGTCCGTGTCGCTGCAACGGATGCTGCGTCGCGCACCGAAACCTGCAGCGTCGTGGAAGCCGCAGCGGCATTCAGCACCCCTTGCAAGACGCCGTTTGCGTCGATGAAAAGGCCGATATTGGCAGGTGAGACGGACCATGCAAACGGCGGCGTACCTCCCGTGGCAAAAATGGGCGTTGCTGGAAAAGCCTTCCCCGCGACGCCCGTGGGAAGGGTGGCAGTTGTGATTACCGGCGGCGGGTTGATGAGCAACTGCAGGCTGTTCGAAATCCCATCCGAAGCGTTTGAGGTTGAACTCCCCGGATTTCGGACCGCTACGTTAACCGTTCCGGGGGTCGTAAGAAGCGCAGGCGGAATAACCGCGAAAATCGCGTTCGTGCCGACAGTCAGCGTGGCATTGGACGGATTGCCATTCCAATAAAGAGTCGTACCCGCGGTGTCCGAGATAGTGGGCGGGGGCGTACCATCGAAAGTCGTAAGGTTGAGGGGCATGATCGCCGGACACAGCGGAGATGTCGGCAGAAACGTTGCGCCGGTCACCGTCATGGTAAGAGGAGCACCTACGGTTGTCGCCACTGGGTTTAGGGCGGTGAGAACTGGTGGAGGCAGAATCGAAAAGCTCGCTGTCGTGGACGGACCCCCAGCGTTTCCGTTCGGATTTGTGGCGGTGATTGTTACTTGTTGAGCAACTGCCAGGGCCGACCCGTTTAATCCAAGCAGAATTTCGTTCGGAGTTGTTGCGAGCACCGATCCGGTTGTGTTCGCTGCATTCAGGGTAACGTTGTTCCACTCGACGATGGTGGACAGGTCGAACCTACCCGCGGCTGAGGGAGGAACGAAGCCGCTGCCAATCAGCAGAACATACGCCGGCAGGCTCGCTCCGGAAGCGGTGACTCCACCTGGACAAACTGCATTGATGACCGGAGGCGTTTGAGCGCATACGAGGCTGCACGTCGCCAGCACCGATAGAACAGCAACCGTCTTGCGCATCAGCTAATTCTCCTTTCCCGTGGTGGAAGCCGCCGGCACAAATAAAACGTCCGGTTGCGAACTGTCGCCATCAAATATCCAGAGCGGAGATTGTGGCAGGTTGTTCAACCGGAATCGCGCGTTGCCGGGCATGGCATACAGACCCGACGGTTTGCACGAACACGAGGCGAGCTTCCTCGCGCCGCCTCCCGGATTCAGCTCGAAGACATCGCCGGCGGTGGTTACGGCAAATGTATGCTGATTATCAAGCGATAGAGCCACGCCAATCAGCGATGAGATGCCATCTTCCGGCCCTGCAATTTTTTTCAGGTTCGGCAGGGCCGAATCGGTTGCGATCCGGTACACGCTGCTCAAATTGCTGTCCGCGATGAGCGCATCATGGCTCCCCAAAAGAAAGGCCATCCCTGATACCGCCGGCAGTGCTCCAGCGGATTGCAATGCGCCATTCAACTCCAGATAGATGCTTTCAACATTGGAAACTCTTCTTCTGCTGTTGAACCTCACTACCGTCATCAGGACCTGACCGTCATCACTGATCGCAGCGAGTGTCATCGTGCCACCAGAGGTTGTCACAGACACACTCCGTGTAACTACCGGACTGCCTGGAAGACCCGTAAGCACAAGAATCAACTGAGCGCTTCGATAGTAGATGGCGGCCGACGACCCTGAAGGGCTCAGAAACAATGAATCCGGCCCGGCTGGTGCATTCACCGGCTGCGAACTGAGCTTCCCGGCCGCGTATTTGAGCAGATACACGTTAGAGTCATCACGGCCCGTTGCCAACACGTAATCGCGACGACGTGAGATCTCGGCGAGCCCCAACGGCATCCCGGCATCCAGTGCACCTGTTACGAGAGCGGAACTGATGGGGCCAATTGCGGGCCGCACAGCTCCCATCTCCTGGTCGAAAATAATATCAAGAGATTGCGCCGCCGGCGGAGTCTGAGCCTGGAGCAACGCAGAAATAGTCAGGGGAATCGCCCACCTCGTGACCGTCTTTAAAGTAAAATGTGCCATTTCCTGATTACCTTAGCCCTGAGGCCCTGAAAGCAGGCGTCACAGTGGCCGACCCCAGTGACACGCTTGTCGTGTGATTATTTTTGGTTGCCGCGAAATAGACACCGATACCGGCGGCAACACTGACTGCCGACAAGATAAGAGACTTCTGGACTACAGTCAGGCCACCCCTGGCGTTCGTCTGAGCGATCCTGGCAGTGCCTGTCTGCCCCTGGTAGCTGGCGGTTGCGGTAATTACAAATCCTCCCGTCAAACTGCCGCGGCGGAAGCCTCTTATCCGGGCGACGCCGTCATCGTCGGTCATCACCGCGATTGAAGCCGCACCGCCGGCGAAGCTCCCAAACCCTGATGGAATCTGGAAAAAGACAACCGCGCCTTTGACTCTGTTGCCCTGGCGATCCCGCACCTGAACGGCGACCTCCCAGGTAGCGGGCTCCTCCACTTCGTTGTTCAGGTTATTGCCTTGAAGCACCGCAACCTCGAGGGTCGAGTCCTGCGCGTAGCCCGCAGTCTGCATTCCCTGGATTATGAGCAGCCAGGATAATGCGACGGAGAGGCAGGACCACAGCCGTAAAATCGCTTTTTCGTAGACCATCAATATTCCCTTCTTCTAAGCCGTAAGTCCTGCCGGAAATGGTTCATCGTGAGCGCAGTTCATTTCACCGGCGTAAAGATTGGAAAGGGCGGCATATCGCGAGGCTCACTGAAAAACGCCGCGTGCTGTTTTTTCCCGGTCAAGTCGAGAACTCGCTGTGATATCCACGAGCCCAGATCGATCGACTGAATCGCCTGGCCCTGTTGAGGGGCTTTTCCCTGAATACCTTCCAGCAGCGCCTTGGTAAAGGCGCCATGCCGCCATTCCGGGCTTTCAAGCGAATACTCGCTTCCCCTTGATGCAGTGAAGTATGTGATACCGGTGTAAGCGAGTTCCTGGTTGTTTTCCTTGATGACCTGCTCGATATCCACTGGCGCCAATCCGCGTTCTCCGGAGACCGCTGCCGCATGGCACGTATCGACCATTAGAATTGCTCTGCCCTTTCCCCCCCGGAGCGCTTCGAGCAGAGATATCCACCGAATTCCATGTATGTCGAGATTCTTCCCCGATTCATGTTCATAGGTGCTGAAGAAATAAGTGTTGTCACCCAACGGGCTGAGTTCGCCGTGCCCGGCGAGGAATAGAACCCTTACATCGTTTTGGTTACCTTCGGTTCTGAGCCAGTCAAGCGCGTTAAGTATCCCCTCGCGGGTAGCGTCGCCGTTGGTAAGCAGCTTTGTCTTGACATTATTAAACAGTTGAGTGTGCTGTTCTTTCAGGATCAGCGTCTGGAGAGCGCGCGCATCTTCGTCCGCGAATTGAAGCGAAATCCCGGCTTCCCGGTACTTGGAAATACCGATCGCAAGAAAAATCAAATCCGGCAGAGCCGAATGCTGGACAGTTGTTGTGGCGGGCTTGAAAACGATATCGCGCAGCTCGGGATTTGAAACTGCGCTGGCATTGTTGGCCACCGCCCTCACCGTGTGCTTACCCTGCTGCAGCGGCAGGTTCTGCAGCGAGACGTCAAGGTCGATCTCCTGCCGCGGTGAATTCGGCTTGTATTCTCCGACCGTGAGATCGTCGACCAGAATTTTCACGGTTGTTATGGGGAGAGTGGTTGAAAGGGCGACACCCTTGATCTTGAAAGAACCGTTAGTGATCACAGCATCGTTCGAAGGCTCCGCCAGGTAAATTTCCGGCGGCAGCGCACGCGGAATGTCCGCCGCCACCGCTACTGGTTGATCCGGACGGCCCCGTCCCACATTCGCGGCGTGCAGGGCAATAGTGATGTCGCGTCTCTTCAGGTGTTCCGAAACGACCTCGGGACGGTAATACGTCTTTTGGAACTGGGCCACGCTGTAATAGCGAACAGCAGAAGAGTTACCCTGATCAACCAGCCAGCCCACATATTTATCGCCGTTCAAACTGGACGCGTAATAACCCTCGGGTGTCCAGGCGACCCACTCGTTATCGTTGCCAAGGAAGAATGAAAGCAGGTTTTTGCGCGAGTCCAGATCCCACAATCTGACTGTCTGGTCATTGGAGCCAGTGACCAGTGTGCGGCCGTCCGGCGAAACATTCACCGCCTCGATAGCACCTACGTGGCCAACCAGATCGAAAAGTTTCTTCCCATTGTCCGCCGAGTAAACCGTCAAATTGCCATTGAGAGCTCCGGTCACGATCCTGCGCCCATCGGGCGTAAAGGTGTAACTAAGGTGGCGGTAGCCTGAGGCCTGGTCCCGAAGAATCTTACTGACCACGCTGCCCCCCCTGCTGATCTGCAGCACGGTCCCGTTCTGTACTGTATCCAGCGATAATCCGCGCATTTGGTGAATCGCAGGAAATTCAGTAAAACCAGTAATTCCCTGTGTGGAACTTACGTGATATCGATCCTCTTCATCCGAAAGGCGGATGACGTGCTGGAGCGGTCCTCGTTCGTCCGGGCCAACCTGAGATCCATACCTCTCCGTCCCGAATGCAACGGAGCGTCCGTCCTGTGAGAATGCCACTGCCCACACCGCTGCGCCGGTTCCAGCCAGTTTGCGCAGAACCGATCCGGAGGTTGTATCCCACAGGTAAATCTCGTTGTCGTCCCCCCCTGCGGTGACCACGGTTCGTCCATCCGGAGAGATGCCCGCGGCTTGAATCAGTTCATTGTGTCGAGTGAATCGAACGCGGGTGGTACCGCCCGGAAAATCCACCATCGAAGCAACAAAATCAGTTCCCACGTGAGACGTCACGAGGAGGCTGCGCCCGTCGGGCATGAACGACAGATTCGCTGGATTGACGCCAATCGTGTTGGCCCGAATTTCGCCGGCTGATGCGAAGCCACCGGACGCATCCCAGAACATCACCTTCGCGTCAACACTTGTAGCGGCCAGATACCGGCTGTCGGGTGAAAATGCGAGAGAGGCAATTGGCGCTCCCGCCACGGTCTTCCCAAAGACTTCACGATTTCGTGAAATATCCCAGACTCGGACGTTACCGTCATGGGTACCCCAGGCAACCCATAATCCGTTTGGGGAGAACGTTATGCCGTGGATTCGTGCTTTATTGGTAATCTCACGCAACATCCGTCTTTGTGCGACATCCCAGATCCGAACTCCAAAATCGGCGCTTCCCGAAACAAGCAGGCGGCTATCAGGCGAAAATGCGAGACACTCGGTCACGTCACCCGCACCCTGGAGCACGGCGGCTACTTCACCCTCCGGAAATGCATGGAGGCGAATCGCGCCGGCGTCCCTGGGGCGTTTTCCAGGCATCTGGCCCGCGACTGCAAGCACCCGATTATCGGGAGAAAGCGCCATGGTGTCGATGGTTCCTTCAAGTCCGGGGCCGACCTGCCCCCAGACTGTCTGGCGGACACGACCGGTCTGCGTATCCCAGATTCGAACAAGCTTGTCGTCACCGGCAGACAGTATGGAGCGGCCGTCACGAGTGAAAACAACACTCCTCACCGTCGCAGTGTGTCCGCCGTTATTGATTACCAGAATCGGTTCGTCGGCGAGGCAAATTCCCAGAACCAGGAACGGCAACGCTGATTGCCGTGCCACGCGCATTGTATTTCTCGCAATCGACGCCATATTCTCAATGCTTCTGATGCTGTGTGATTTTACTCGATAATGCGTTACATGCCAAGGACAAAGTTATCTGGTTCTCGTGGTTTCATAAGATGGGTCTTCGGCGGAATTTGTGGGTAACTTTCGGCATCGGACCGATCACTACCCGA
>ODAK010007181.1_pt1 | contig 11180 bp, 8 predicted proteins | sample 1539591 | NCBI WGS metagenome assembly ODAK01 (sample SAMEA3539303, study PRJEB22396) | soil metagenome | biome: tundra; feature: field; material: soil | place: USA | collected 2010-05 | depth 0.15 m | reverse complement strand
GAAACAGGGTACCAAGTGTCGGATTTCAACCACTAGGGGTTTAGGTCTTCGGTACACACAGCGATAGCGTCACTCCGGCTTGATGCCGGCCGTTTCAATAACCTTATGCCAGCGCTCTCTTTCTTCCTTGAGGAAGGTCGCCGTCTCGGCCGGTGAGCTACCAACGGGACTACATAAAAATGTTTTAAATTTTGCTAAGAGGTCAGGCAATTTTAGGATTTCCGCGATCGCCTGTGACAGCTTGGCAGCTATCTCGGGCGGAGTTCTCGGCGGTGCAACGACGGCGAACCAAGTCGCAGAGTAGAAACCAGGATAGGTTTCGGCTAAGGTGGGCAATTCGGGTAGGTCAGGCACTCGTTCCTTGCTGGTGACCGCAATGCCCTTAACTGTGCGTTGCTTGATGCGCACCAACGTATTGCCGATGTTGTCGAACATCATATCGACGTGTCCGGCAAGCACATCGGTGAGAGCGGGCGCAAGGCCCTTGTAAGGAATATGGACCATGCGGATTCCGGCTGCAATCTGCAATGCCTCTGCGGCAAGATGCGGCGTACTGCCGCTGCCGGGTGACGCGTAGTTGAGCTTTCCGGGATTCTCCTTCGCATAGGCCACCAACTCGGCGAGGTTCGCGACAGGAAGATTCGGGCGCACGACAAGTGTGTTGGGTAATGTAGCAAGGACCGTCACAGGGACGAAGGCGGTAGGATCAAAGGGGAGCTCCGAATATAAGCTCTGGGCGATGACGAGCGGGACTGGTGGGCTTGCGAGCAACGTGTAGCCGTCCGGGTCCGCCCGCGCTACCACCTCGGCGCCGAGGTTGAGGGCTGCCCCGGGCCTATTTTCGATGATCACCGGCTGGCCCCATCGCAGGCTGAGCTTCTCCGCTACGATGCGTGGCAGAAAGTCCGCTGTTGCCCCTGCGGAAAGCGGCACGATGATCTTGATCGGTCGATTTGGATAGGCGTTCTGCGCTACTGCAATCAGGGGTATCGCGGTAAGAAATCCGATAGTCACCAAGACATGCGCGATCTGCGACGTGATGACGCGAGGAATGAGCATAGGTGTCCGATCCTTTCAACTGCCGACGAACCAGCCTTCAACACAGTTGTCTTCGCTCTTAATCTACGTCAATTAGCTTCCAGCTTCAATGAAATCTCCTGTTCGAGGAAAGACAGGAAGGCGCGAGATTTCGGGGCTAGGCTGCTGCGGCTTGGATAAAGCGCATAAATTCGCGTGCTAACCGCAGGCTGCCATTCCCTCAGCAGCATGGTCAGCCGCTTCGCCCGGACCTCAGACCTAAAGAGCCATATGGGTAGGAGCACGATCCCCAATCCCGCAACGGCTGCGTCGCGGCGTACCATCGGATCGTTGGCATCTATTCTGGGCTTCACCTCAACTTTCACCGTCTCGTTATTGCGGAGAAAAGTCCAGACGTGGCGTTCTGCGCCGCCGAAGAAATCAATTATTGAATGAGACTCAAGGTCGCTCGGATGGTCAATCGGCCGGCACCGCTTCAAGTAGCGCGGGCTTGCGCAGAGAGCAAAGTGCAACGCGCCGAGATCTTTCGCGATGAGCGAAGAATCGTCGAGCGGTCCGAGCCGGATCACAAAATTAAATCCCTCTTCAGCCGGATCGACTTTGCGGTTGGTCAGTTCCAGTTCCATGCATACCTCCGGATATCTCTGTAAGAACCCGGACAGAACCGAAGAGAGGAGGGAGCGTCCGAAGGTCACCGGCGCCGCGATGCGCAGCCTGCCGCGCGCCACGCCCTGCAATTGGCTAACCGCCGCTTCCGCTTCCTCGACCTCCTGTGCGACGCGCCGACAGTGTTGGAAAAGGATCTCTCCGAGCTCGGTGAGCGCGATCTTGCCCGGCGAGCGTTGCAGCAGCCGCGCCCCGAGCCTCGTTTCCAGTTGGGTAATCGCTCGGCTGATGGTGCTCTTCGGGATTGAAAGCGCACGTGCGGCGGTTCTGATGCCACCCAGATCGATGACCCGTGCGAACAACATCAATTGCTTGGGATCGTTCATGGGCACGCTCCGTCTGTCCTATTAATGGGACATAGTGTCCAATCGTTATACCATTGCTCCGCGTTCTGGGAACGGGATAGCTTAGCCCTGCGACGCCGCTTGTCAGACTCGGCTTTGATTATTGAAGTAAGAAGTAAACGGCCGCGCGATTGGGCCGGGGGGAGCTTTTTTGCATGGGCTACTACGTAGGCATCGACGTTGGAGGGACGTTCACCGATATCTGCGTCGCCGATAAGGATGGCCAGGTCTCGGTTTACAAGACGCCGACCATGCCCGAGATCGGGACCGGGGTGATCGATGGCCTCCGTCTGGCGGCGCAGGCCGAGCGTCTCGACTTGGCGAGTTTTCTCGGACAGGTGGAACGGTTTGGGCACGGCAGCACCGTCGCGGTAAACGCGTTGCTGCAGCGGCGCGGCGTTCGCACCGGTCTCATAACCACCCGCGGCTTCACCGACACCCTTTGGATCGCCCGGATGATGGCCATGACCACGGGCCTTCCGCCGGAACATTACACGCATTATCGCCGTCGCCAGCGCCCGGACCCATTGATCGAGCGCCGTCTCGTGCGCGGAGTGGAAGAGCGGGTGGACTACCGGGGTGATGTTGTTGTCGGACTGCGAGAAGACAAGGCGCGCCAAGCCATCCGTGAACTTCTCGACGAAGGCATCGAAGCGCTTGCGGTATGTACGTTATGGTCGTTCCGCAATCCGGTGCACGAGCGCATGCTGCGCGAACTTGCGCGCGAACTCGCTCCCAGCCTTTACGTTTCCGTATCGAGCGACCTCGTCCCTGTCATCAAAGAGTACGAGCGGATGGCGACGACCGTGGTCAACGCTTATCTCGGCCCGGTGGTCCGCTCCTATCTTACGGGCATGGAACAGCAGCTCAAGTCGGCGGGATTCAAGCGCGAGTTTTTCATACTCAATTCGGTCGGCGGCGTGATCCCGGCCGAGGAGGCCGCGCTCAAATCGATCCAGCTTCTGTCTTCTGGGCCGGCCGGCGGCGCCTTGGCCTCGCAACTCCTGGCTAAACAGCTCAACGAGCCCAACGTCCTCACCGCCGATATGGGCGGCACGAGCTTCGATGCCGGCGTTATCGTCGATGGCGAGCCCCTGCTACAGAATGAGGCCGTGGTAGGCAATCTCAACCTGCTCAACCCGATGATCAGTATCCGCTCCATTGGCACCGGCGGCGGCAGCATCGCGGCGAGTGTCGACGGCATGCTCAAGATTGGGCCGCAGAGCGCAGGCTCTTATCCGGGGCCCGCCTGCTATGGCCGCGGCGGGACGAGACCGACGGTAACCGATGCCGACCTCGTGCTTGGCCACCTGAACCCCGAATATTTTCTCAGCGGCAAAATGAAGCTCGATCGCGAAGCGTCGTACGAATCCATTCGGAAGCATATCGCGGAACCGCTTGGTTTTTCGGTGTTGGACGCGGCGGCGGGCATCCGCGAGGTCGCCGATCAACAGATGGCCGATCTTCTGCGCCAAAGCACGCTCGAGCGCGGTTACGACCCGCGCGAATTCTGCCTGTTCGCCTATGGCGGCGCGGGGCCCGTGCACGCGTGCGCCTTCGGCCGTGAAGCCGGCGTCCGATCGATCGTTGTTCCCGTTACGGCGCCGGTCTTCTCGGCGCAGGGGATATTGGCAGCGGATATGCGGATTGCTCGCCAGCGCTCGATCCTGCAGCGCACATCCGGCGACATGAAAGCCCGGACGGAAGGACTGGACGGCGAAGCCTTGGAGAGCATCTTCCGGGAGCTGGAGAACGAGGTGCAGCAGGCGTTCCTGCGCTACCGCATCGCCGACAGTTCGCGGCAGTACTTCCTGCGCTCGGTCGGCATGAGGTATTCGCGTCAAGTCCAAGAGATCACGGTTGCAATTAATGGATCGCTGGCTCCGCCGCAGGCCGTCGACAAACTCATCGCCGCGTTCGATCGCATTTACGAGCATCGCTTCGGCAAGGGCGCCGGCTCGCGCAGCGCGGTCGTAGAAATCACGAACTGTCACGTCCAACTCGTGCAGGCGCTACCGAAAGTCGCTCTCGCGGTGCGCAGCCCGAAGGGACCGCTTGCGCCGTCCGGACGGCGCCGTGTCTATTCAAAGGACTGGATCGAGGTCCCTGTCTACCGCTGGCAAGAGATGCCACTGAATTCGAGTTTCGCCGGCCCCGCACTTGTCGATGCACCCGGGACCACTGTATGGGTCGACGGCCGGCATACAGCTCAAGTGGATCAGTTCGGCAATCTGCGCTTGGAGATGACCTCGTGACTTCATCCGTCGACCCCGTCACTTTCGAAGTGATCCGCCACAAGCTGATGGCGATCACCGAAGAGCAGCGTATCGCCTTCCAGTCCATTTCCGGCTCGCCGGTGGTGACGGAGGCGAGCGATTACTACACGGGCCTCTTCCTCGCCGACGGCACGATCGTGACCATGGGCTATAAGGTCGCCACGCAAGGCGGCCCCATGACGCTCGCGATTAAGATGCTGATGGAGATTTTTCCGCAGCAGTGCTTGCGCGCGGGCGACGTGTTTCTCTGCAGCGACCCGTATCGGTCCGCCGTGCATCAGAACGACATCCAGATACTGCAGCCTCTGTTTCACATGGGTAGCCTTGTTGCCTGGGCCGGTTTTGGCGCCCATGAGGTCGACGTCGGCGGCATGGATTTTGCGAGCTGGTGTCCGAAAGCAAAGGATGTCTATCAGGAAGGCATCCGAGTCGCCGGCCTTAAGCTCGCCGACGCCGGTGTTGTGCGGGAGGACGTCTGGCAGTTCATTCTAAGCCTTTCGCGCTTGCCGCATCTGCTCGATCTCGATATGCGCGGAATGGTCGCTGCCGGCCATATTTCCCAAAAGCGCATGGTCGAACTGCTCGATCGCTACGGAGTGGCCACCGTCGAGGCGGCGATGGCTCAGATGATCCGTTACTCGGAACAGAAATTACGCAAGCGTCTGACAGCGATGCCGGACGGCATCTTCCGAGCTGCAGATTTTCTCGAGCATGACGGACATGCGGATCGCCTCTACCGGATCGCCGTTACTGTTACAAAGAAGGACGACTGCATAATCCTGGATTTCAGCGATAGCTCCGATCAGGCGCCCGGATTTGTCAATGCCACAAAGGCCGGCCTTCTAGGCGCGGTAGTCGGTGGCCTGTTTCCCTCGCTTGCTTTCGACATTCCCTGGAACGCGGGTCTGCTGCGGCCGGTCTCGATCGTCTCCCGATCGGGCAGCATCTGCGATGCGCGCTTCCCGGCGCCCGTCGGCGCAGCGACGGTCGAGGCAGTCTGGGTCGCGAAGAACGCGCTCACTGCCGCGCTGGCGAAGCTGAAGGCCTGCACGGGCGGTATGGACCAGGAAGTCCAGGCGGTGAGCTGCGGCACGATGCCGACGGTTAATCTCGGCGGCGTCGATCAGTATGGCCATCGTTTCGGAATCCACCTCCTCGATCCGATGATGAGCGGGTTTGGGGCCTATAGCGACTGCGACGGATATGACGTGGGCGGGTCCTACTCAACACCTATACCGAATGTTGCTAACGTGGAATCGACTGAGTTCCTTTCGCCGATGCTCTACCTCCATCGTCGTGTCGAGCCGGACACGGGCGGAGCTGGAACGTGGCGGGGCGGAATGGCCGCCAGCATGGCGTTCACTGCTCACGGCGTGCGTGAGACCGAGGCACTCATCATGACCCACGGACTCGAAGTGCCGAACTCGGTCGGTATTTTTGGCGGCTATCCGGGAAGCTGCGTGCGCCAACGGCTCATGCGCGCGACTGATCTTTCAGCCCGGCAAAGCGCGGGGGAGTCGCCGACGGGCATTTCCGAACTTGAGGGCGAGTTGATCGAGATGGGGCCGAAACCTGGGCTCACGCCATTGCGCCCGGGCGACGTGTTTGAGACTTCGTGGCAGGGCGGCGGCGGACTGGGTGATCCGCTCGACCGGGATGCGGGCCTCGTAGCCGACGACTGTCGCGTCGCTCATTACACGAGCCGTTTTGCCGAGCAAATCTATGGAGTCTTGCTCTTGCCTAATGGCGATGTCGATCAGGCGGCTACCGCATCGCGGCGCGAGATGCTGCGGGGCGCGCGGCTGCAAGCCGCCGCGCCGCCGCGCTCACCTCTGTCCGGCAAAGCCGATGGTGACGTGCAGCCGATCGGCGGGGCTTTGCGGTTTGCAACCTGGCGGGGCGAACGCTGGTTCGCCTGCGGGTGCGGTCAGCCCCTCGCGCCTCGTAGGGGAAACTGGCGCGACGGCGCCAGCCGCCGAACCATCGCGCCGGAAAGTGTGGGCTTTTCCATGCCCCTTCACCCCGAGATCGAGCTACGCCAGTCGATTTGCCCGGGCTGTGGCACCTCGCTATCCGTCGACGTCGTTGAAAAGAGTGCATCCGACGTTCGGGATATCGAGCTCATGTGAAAGAATTTAGTCCGAGAGAAACGGCCAGGGAGGATTCGATGTTTGGCACTACATGGTCCACGTCTGAGAGAAAACACGACGTCATGTTGGAGCGTGGCGTCCGGATAAAGATGAAGGATGGAGTCGAGCTTCACGCCGACATTTTCCGCCCGAAGAGCGACGGTAAATTCCCGGCCATTCTCGGCTATCACCCTTACGATGCCGACGCTCAGTGGGCGCCGATCACGCCGCGAGCATTTGCTTCGGTCTCGAGGAGCCAGGTCGACCAGGAGAAAGGCAACGGACCGCTGGAGGCAGGCGATCCTAACTTCTTCGTTCGCCGCGGCTATGTCCACGTGATTGCAAACATCCGCGGCTCGGGACCTTCCGACGGTTACTACCCATTTCTTGCCTCCCCCGAGGCGGAGGACGGCTGCGAGCTGATCGAATGGATCGCCCGGCAGCCGTGGTGCGATGGCAATGTCGGGATGTTCGGCGTGTCCTATTTTGCCCGCATCCAGTACTTCATCGCGTCGCTGAGGCCGCCGTCGCTCAAGTGCATCTTCGCGCCTTGGGCCTCCACCGACCAGTATCGCGACGCTCTCTATCACGGCGGCATCCTCGCCCAGAACTGGGCCGTGTCCTGGCCCGGCGCCATGTCGAACATCCGTTACCGCAGCGAATCACGCCGCGACTGGAGCGAGGCGCAGTGGACCGAGACGCTCGCCCACGCGCTCGCGGACAAGGATATCGCGGCCAATCCCGCGATCGTCAACGCGCTCAAGAATCCCGACCAGGGTCTCAATCCCCTGGTGGTCGACATCGTCTTGAACCAGCACGACGGACCGTTCTGGGACAAGCGCAAGGCCAATTACGACTCGATCGAGGTGCCGGCCTATATTGGCGGCGACTGGGGCATTTACGGCCTACACTTGCCCGGCGCGTTCCGCAGCTGGGAGAGGCTGCGCGGGCCGAAGAAGATGATGATGGCGCCGCCGGCCTATCTCGAACGTCCGGTGTATCAGCTGCAATTCGAGTCGCTGAGGTGGTTCGACTACTGGCTCAAGGGACTCGACACCGGAATCATGCAGGAACCGCCGATCCGCGCCTTCATCATGCGCACCGGGCAATGGAAGCATGCCGAGGAATGGCCGCTTCCGCAAACAAAATGGACTCCGTTCAACCTGCATGAAGGCGGGCTCCTATGGGAGCACGAGCACTTCCCCCACGGAGGGTGCAGCTCGTTCAGCGATTCGCCGTGGGGCCGCGAACACCTCACGTTCACGTCACCGGAGCTCGTCGAGAATACCGAGGTGATCGGGCCGGCAGTCCTGAACCTTTACGCATCGACGACGGACAACGAGGTACTCTGGTTCGTCAGTCTTCGCGAAGTGCAGCAGGACGGGAAGGAGCGGGTGCTGACGCGCGGCTGGCTCAGGGGCAGCCATCGCGAGGTGTGCCCGGAGCGCTCAAGACCGTGGCGCCCTTACCATCCGCACACGAAATCGGAGCCGTTGACGCCAGGGCAGATCTACGAGTTCAAGATCGAGATTCTGCCGACCGCAAACCTTTTCAAAGCGGGATCGCGCATCGAACTGAAGATTGCCTGCTGCGATGACGTGCCGGCCAACTCGCTGGAGTCGATCGCAGCCGGTCACGTCCGCCGCCAGTCGGGCGCCCGCGTGACGGTTTTCCACAACGAGGAATATCCGTCTCACGTGCTCCTGCCGGTCACCGCGGGCAATGTCATGGGCACGTATATTTCGGGCGGGAAACCGTATGTCTGATGCCAAATCATTTCGCCGCGTCGTGACCGGGCATAACGCTGCGGGAAAGTCGACATTCGTGATCGACGCGGACTCGCCACATATCTATCAGCGCACCCCGGGCAGTGCGGTCATCACGGAAATATGGGAGACGTGCAGTTCGCCGGCGGACAATCGCGGCAATGACGACGCGATCGATCACCCCTTTCGCATCGCTCCGCCCAAGAGCGGCAGCGTCTTTCGCATCATCGCCTATCCGTCCGACAAGGAACGCCTCGCGGCGCTGGAGAAGGAGCGGGCGGCTGGCGACGACGGGTCGGGACGCAGCGCTGCTCTCGACCGCGCCAATCCTCGGCATCCCGGATTTCATAAGACGAGCAGCGTCGATTACGCGACAGTCCTCTCCGGGGAAATTCATGCGCTGATGGACGAAGGCGAGGTTCTGCTCAGAGCCGGCGACGTTCTGATCCAGCGCGGCACCAATCATGCCTGGAGCAATCGCGCGGACGAACCTGCCTACGTCGCCTTCGTGCTCGTCGATGCGGAGCCGGTGTAGCGATCAGTTTTCGGCGGGCCCCGGGAACGCCGGCCGTGCCATTGAGAGGGAGAACATTTTGAGACGTTATCTTGCAGCATTCTGCGCGCTGGTGCTTGCCGCGCCGACGGCGACGAATGCATCCGTCGATTATCCGGAACGGGCGATCAAGATCATCGTTCCGGTCGCCCCCGGCGGGGGCCCCGATCTTGCCGCGCGGATCGTGGCTCAGAAGCTCTCCGAACTCGTCGGCAAGCCGGTGGTCGTAGAGAACCGCACTGGGGCGAATGGCAATCTCGCCGGGCAGGCGGTCGCCCAGGCGCCGCCGGATGGCTACACGCTACTGCTCGCGACCGACAACCTGATCGTAGTCAATCCGTCGCTCTACAAGAACATTCTGTTCGATCCGGCGAAGGATCTGGTGCCGCTGACGACGGTGACCTCCAACTCGTTCGTCCTCTCGGTCAATCCGTCCGTTCCGGTCACGACCCTGCCGGAGTTCGTGGACTATGCGCGGCGAGCGGACCCGCCGCTCGCCTATGCCTCGGCGGGAATTGGCAGCCAGCATCACCTGCTGATGGAAATGCTGAATGAGCGCGCGGGCATCAAGATGCTGCACGTACCGTTCCGCGGCGGCGTGCCCGCGGTTACCGCGACCATCGCCGGAACGACCCAGGCCACCTTCTCCGGCGGCGCCTCAAGCGCGCCGCTGGTGGCGTCCGGCATGCTGCGGGCGCTGGGCGTCAGCGGATCCGAGCGCGCCAAAAGCTTTCCCGGCGTCCCAGCGATCGCCGAATATTATCCGGGATACGAAGGCCTCGTGTGGTCGGGCTTGTTCGCTCCCGCGTCCACTCCCGAACCAATCGTGGCGCGCCTGCGGGCGCTAATGCGCCAGATTTTGGCCGATCCGGAAATCAGAGGAAAGCTCAACTCCGCCGGCGGCCTCGATCCCTACTTCAGCACTCCGGAGGAATTCAGGGCGCTTATTGCCCGAGACATAGAAAAATACGGCAAGCTGGTGAAGAAAATCGGAATATCTCTCGACGACGCCCGTTAGCAGCCTGTCGGACTTAACACTCCGCCGCCGCATGAATTAGAATAACCACATTGATTTGTGCTTGACAACGAACGGCCCGCCGATGAACAACTTCCGCACGATCGATCGTTAGACCGGATTTTTCTGCCGCCGTTGGTAGACGAGTGGATGCCGGAGACGCATCTGGCGCGCTTCGTGGTGGAGGTGATCGACGGGCTGAACCTTTGCGTGACCTTCACGACAATTCCTGCTCTAATAACGAGAGTTTGAACCGCTCCGGGCCATTTGGGAATCGTCTGATTGATTCAAACCACTAGTTTATTGTCCTGACGCGTTTTCTACGGCGAACCGGATACCACTTCGCCGGAAAACACTCCAGGCGCAACAGCCTGCGGCGACTTGACTGGAAGGAGGGATTATGACCGCGCTCGAACGCGCCATCACCGACTTGGTGATCGCGAACCGCATTCTCGCGCATGAAGGGGTTGTCGACGCCTACGGGCACGTCAGCATTCGCCATCCCGATGATCCGAGGAAGTATCTCATGTCGCGCTCGCGCAGCCCCGAGCTCGTCGCGCACGAGGACATCCTCGAATTCACCTTGGATAGCCGCCCGGTCGGCGAGCGCAAGGAAAAGGTCTATCTTGAGCGGTTCATCCACGGCGCGATTTACGAGGCCAATCGCGACGTCAACGCGGTGGTGCACAGCCATGCGGTAGAAACGCTCCCCTTCGGCATCAGCTCTGTGCCGTTGCGGCCGGTGATCCATGTTGCGAGCAGCTGCGGCGCGCATGTTCCGGTGTGGGACATCCGCGACAAGTTCGGCGACACGACGCTGTTGGTGGAGAACCACGACCAGGGCCGCGATCTCGCGGAATTCCTCGGTCACGGCCGGGTCGCGCTGATGCGCGGCCACGGATTTGCGGCGACAGGACGAACCTTGGCCGAGGTGCTGAAGATCTCGGTCTACCTGCCGCGGAATGCGCGCGTGCTGATGGACGCCATCCAACTCGGCGGCGACATCAGGTACCTCTCCGACGGAGAAATCGAGGTGCGCGAACGCTTAGGGCCCGGCGGCGCCGATGTGGCGCGCGCCATCGAGTATTGGGCGCGGCGCGCCGGCTGCGGGCACCTGCTGAAACCGGAATAACGGTTTTTGCTTACCTGGCCCTGCTCAAAAATCTATTCGGTCTCGGAATCTGTTTGCCGGTGAAGATCACGACTGACGATTATTTATTCGCCGAATAGAACATCGGCCACGGTCCGGCCACATACATGGGCTGTGGGCGTCATGCATTCGAGTGAAACGGTTGCAGAACAAATTGATCCTTCGCGCCGAAACGGACGTGCATGTGCCGTGTGTCACGAGCATCGCCGGTCCAAACGGCGGTGCGCAACTGTACGAGAGATG
>ODAK010007180.1_pt1 | contig 11180 bp, 9 predicted proteins | sample 1539591 | NCBI WGS metagenome assembly ODAK01 (sample SAMEA3539303, study PRJEB22396) | soil metagenome | biome: tundra; feature: field; material: soil | place: USA | collected 2010-05 | depth 0.15 m | reverse complement strand
TGATGGTGTTGGCCGCGAGCCTACGGGATTCCAGGTACATGCGATAGCGCACGACCACGATGCGATTGAAAGCCAAGCGGGGTTCGGAGCAGTACCAGGTGATGAACTGATTGATCGCAAACTGATAGACCCGGCGCGAAATCATCGCGCACGCGGACAATGGTGCCGCCATCTGGCGTTTGAGCTTGTGCGCCCCGGATCTGCAGCGCATTGTCGGCTTGCCAGCTCTGAACGTCTCCCGGATTCTCGGTATCGAGCTCAACCTTCCCGCTGGTCAGATCGATGCTATGGACGTCAAACACCTTCGGGTCGCGCTGGTTCATTTGCACCAGAATCGTGCCCGGAAACTTCCATTCGTAGGCCACGATATCCACGCGAACCTTGTCGAACGGTGTTAGATCTTTTGTTTGCTTGGAAGCGATATCGGTTTGGTAGAGCCGCCAGTTCTCGTCCCCGCCGAGGTCCTGGGTGTAGAGAATGTGCCGATTGTCGAATTGCCAAAGAAAATTGCGGATGCCGCGATGCTTATCGGCAGTCACGGCACGATCATCGGCTTTCCCGAGAGTGCGAATCCAAACATTCAGCACGCCATCGACGGGCGCGAGATATCCGAGTTGCGTGCCATCCGGCGAAATTTGCGGGTCAGCGCGCTCTGGATTCCCAAACAGTACCTCGCGAGGAATCAGTGGGGTTGTGAGCTTCTCCTGGGCAGCCACCGAAGCAAAGAAGAATCCCGCGATTGCCAGGACGGCAAGAGCACGTTTGAGCAGACGCATAAGGCCTCCAAATTCGCATACCATATTCGCACAACATGTAGTCGCGAGTCCCTGAATGTAAAACCACCGGGGTCTCGCCGGCATCGCGGACGATCCCTGCGCAGTCTAGCGTGACATCAGAAATTCGACCCGCTCCTCATTTCAGCGATCGCGATAGGAGCAAAGTTGGCGTCACGCAGTTGCTGGTTGAGTTGCGCCAATCTTGTTTGCTTGAATCGGGCCCACTCTGCGATGCGTGCTTTTACCTGTTGGCTTGACTCCTTGTAAACCGCGATCGCCTGCGAAGGCACGGCACGATCCCCGTTTTCGACAACTCGCAGAGCTGATGCCAGACCCGTGTAGGCATCCTCCAGCCCGGGGCCCTCGTCGGCTGCGTGTTCCTTATTCGTCAGAATCTTGCCAATTCCGGATTGAGCTTCCGACAGCGCCGACTTGAGCTGCGCGTTTTGTGCTCCCAACTTCTGTTGCCCCAGCTTCTGTTGCATGTCAGCCAGTTGTTTTTGAACCGATCCGATCTCGGCCAGTGCGCGTCGCGCGTCGACGGTTTCACCAAAGATCTGTTGGCCCAGTTGCAACTGCTGCGCGAGGACCTCGGGAGTCGCGGGCGAGCGTGGGTCCATGATGATTTTCAGCGACTGGTCTTGTGTTTTTCCATCGACCGTAAGGCGGACCTGGTAGATTCCCGGCACAGCCCTCGGCCCGCTGGGATTGTGGTACTCGGCTTCTTCGTCCGCGCTCGGGCCGCCGGAACTACCCCAGGTGAGGTTCCAGCCGAAGCGGTGCAGCCCCACAGATTTTTCGAGCACTTCAGGCTTAGGGAACCAACGCTCGGCGACGGGAAGCGGCTGGTGCTTCCAGGTTCCCTGATCTTGCGCAGAATGATCCTCTGAAGAATGACCTTCCGAAGAAAACTTCCGGACGAGATTTTGCTGCGCATCGAAAACTTCCAGCCGCACGGCGCGCGCCGGAGACGGGAGAAAGTAATCAATCATCGCGCCATTGGGAGGATTCTCCGCCGTCGGTTCTTCGGGCGGGAGTGGTGTGCCTGAAAAAGAGTCGTTATCAACGCGAACCGCGGTGGCCGGACGATAGAGCCACGAGCCACTCGCTCGTCTCGCCTCAAGCAATTGGCGAAGCGGCGTAATGTTATCGAGAATCCAGAAGGAACGCCCGAACGTGGCAATCACCAGATCATCGCCGTGGATCGTGAGATCGCGGACGCCAGTGACCGGCAGGTTCAATTGCAAGGATTGCCAGTGATCTCCGTCGTCAAACGATACGTAAACTCCGAATTCGGTTCCGGCGAATAGGAGCCCCTTGCTCTGCGGGTCTTCGCGAACGGCGCGCAAGAATGCGGGAGCGGCAATGCCGTTCGTGACCAGTTGCCAGGTGACGCCGTAGTCACGCGTGCGATAGATGTAGGGTGTCCGATCGTCGAGGCGCCCGCGATCGACGGCTGCATAGGCGACGGCGGGATCAAAATGCGAAGCTTCGATCAGCGAGATTTTGCTCCAGTCGCTCAGTCCTGGCGGGGTGACCTCTTTCCAGTTCTTTCCCCCATCGCGGGTCAGGTGAATCAATCCCGTGTCGCTTCCCGCCCAGATCAGATCGCGGTTCAGGGGCGAGGGCGCGATCGTGAACACGACCCCATAGCCGGCGCGTTTAGCGTTCTCGAGAGTTGGCGGACCTTGTGCCTTTTTGCTTGTGGATCGCCGGGCGTCCCCGCCCGCCCAAACGGGCGAGACGCTCGTCCCTCCACTCTTACCGTCTTCTAACTTGCGCGCATCGCCGGTCGCTCCGGTGAGATCGGGACTGATCGTCTCCCAGTGCAGACCGCCATCGACCGTCTTCATCACATACTGCGTCCCGAGATATAGCGTGGTCGGGCCAACCGGGGAAAGAACCAGCGCCGGAGTCCAAGGGCCGCGATATTTGCGCTGATTGATCTCCGCATCCCATGCAAATGCGGGCCATGGACTGATGTCCTGGCTGAAACCGGTCCGTTTGTTGAAACGCGCAATGGGACCGTAAGTTCCACTCAGATAGATAATGTCGGGGTCATTCGGATCGACGACCATGTATCCGCTCTCGCTGGGGCCGGCGGAAAACCAGTCTCGCGGCGTGATCTGACCGTGGTCGGTGCGGCTTAGAACCGCAATACTGCCGCTGTCCTGCTGCGTGCCGTATACGACGTAAGGAAACTGGTTGTCGGTAGTCACATGATAGAGCTGCGCCGTGGGCTGGTTGTACCAACTGCTCCAGGTCTGGCCGCGGTTGAGGCTGATCGTGGTTCCCTGGTCCGTGCCGAGAACCATGCTGGCGGAATTGCGGGGATCGATCCAGAGCTGGTGATAGTCATCTCCGCCCGGCGCGCCTCGCACGATCGAAATTGTCTTTCCGCCGTCCTCCGATCGGTAAAGAGCGACATTCGGGATGTAGATCACATCGGGATTGTGCGGATCGATGGTGCTGCGACTGAAGTACCATGCTCGACTGGTAAGCCGCGGATCAGCGTTGGCGAGCACCCAGGTGTTGCCTCCATCGTCCGACCGATAGAGGCCGAAGTTTTTCGCGTCGGATTTTCTTGCCTCGATGAGCGCGTACACGCGCTTGCCGTCCGGCGCAACGTCGACGCCAACGCGCCCCCAATCCCCTTCGGGCAGCCCATTTCCGTCGAGACGAGACCACGTCTTTCCGGCATCTTGAGAACGGTAAAGGCCGCCACCGGGTCCGTCGATCGGAGCGTACGAACTCCACGGAGGCCGCCGCGTATGCCATGCGCCGGCAAACAAGAGCTGCGGCGCACCGGAACAGATCGCCAGATCTGAAATGCCGCTTTCGGACCCCAGATCGAGAACCCGCGTCCAATGCATCCCCCCATCGACGGATTTATAGACGCCGCGCTCTTCGTTGGGACCATAAGCGTGTCCCAGAGCGCCGACGTAAACGATGCTCGGATTCTGCGGATCGATCACAATCCGGCTGATCTGCCGCGTGTCCTCCAAGCCGATGTGATTCCATGTTGCGCCGCCGTCAATGGATTTGTAGACGCCGTTGCCGGAAGAGAGGTCCTCACGAATGTCACTCTCGCCGGTTCCGGCATAAATGGTCTTAGGATCGGAGGGAGCCACGGCAAGCGCACCGATCGAGCCCACAGGCTGGCCGTCAAAAATCGGAGCCCAGACAACTCCGGCATCGGTCGTCTTCCAGATCCCGCCATTGACCGAGCCAAAATAAAAGGTGGTCGAGTCGCCCGGCACGCCGGCTACGGCCACGACGCGTCCACCGCGGAAAGGCCCGATTAAGCGCCATTTGAGCCCATTCACCAGTTCCGGAGGAACAGGCTGGGCAACCGCTGCCAGGGTGAGCGACAGAAAAGCCAATATGAAAATACGGCGTCCTAAACACGATCTCAGTTTGCGCAAGTGGCAGGTCCTCGTTTTGGGTACCCAGTCTAGCGGATGGGGATGGCATTGTTGAAGCAGGCCGCTGAGAATGTCAGGTTTTTTCTTGACGATCTTCCGATGCGAGCAGGGTGGTGATACTATCAACCTGTTTTAACCAGCTCCCGACACAGGTGTAACGGAATGACTCAATCCTCCCGCTCCGTCGCCTCCCCCCACGTGGTCAGCATCGCCGACTTCCGCGCCATCGCCCAACGCCGCGTGCCCAGGGCCGTCTTCGACTATCTTGATGGCGGCGCCGAAGGCGAGGTCACGCTCCGCGAAAATTGCCGCGTGTATGAGGACGTCACCTTCCGTCCTCGCCACGCGGTCGCCTTCGCCGATTGCAACCTGCGCACCCGCGTTCTCGGCTTCGATCTCGCTCTCCCATTCCTGCTCGCACCAGTCGGCTACAGCCGCCTCATGCACCCCGTCGGCGAAGTAGGCGCCGCGCGCGCCGCCGGCAAGGCGGGCACCGCTTACATTCTCACCACCCTATCAGGACACAAGTTGGAAAATGTAAAAGCCGCTTCGACCGGACCCGTCTTCTATCAGCTGTATCTGATGGGTGGCCGCGGCGCCGCCGAGGCCGTGATTGAACGCGCCCGCCTAGCCGGATTTTCCGCGCTCGTCGTCACCATCGACACTGCTGTCTCCGGAATCCGCGAGCGCGATTTCCGCAACGGAATGAAGGAACTCGTCAGCGGCGGCCTCTTCGAAAAACTCCCGTTTCTTTCGCAAATCCTCTCGCGCCCGGGTTGGCTCGCGAGTTTTCTGCTCGACGGGGGCACTCCCCCGCTCGCCAACGTCGTGATCCCCGGCAAAGGTCCCATGGCGCTTATCGATGTTGCCGCGGCCCTCGCTGAATCCGCCGTGACCTGGAGCGACCTGACTTGGATTCGCAAACTGTGGCGGGGCCCCATCGTCGTCAAAGGCATCCTCACCGGAGACGACGCGCGCCGCGCCGTCGATGAAGGCGCCGCGGCAATTTCCGTCTCCAATCATGGCGGCCGCCAGCTCGATTGTGTGCCCTCTTCCTTGCGCGCCTTGCCCGAGGTCGTCAAGGCCGTCCACGGGCAGACCGAAATTCTCCTGGACGGAGGCATTCGCCGCGGCACCGACATCGTCAAGGCCCTCTGCCTCGGCGCCCGCGCCGTGCTCTGCGGACGGGCCTACGCCTACGGCCTCGCCGCGGCCGGAGAAGCCGGCGTCAATCGCGCCATCGAAATTCTGCGCACCGACCTCGACCGCACGTTGAGGCTGCTCGGTTGCCCGTCCGTCGCCGAACTTGATCGTTCTTATGTGAATGTTCCTCAGAGCTGGGACTCGCACTGACGGCGTTCGAAAAATACGTCTTACTGTAGAGACGGGACTTGCCGCGTCTCTACGGGAAATCAGAAGCCCCTTCAGGGGCTGGGCATCGAATCCCTTCCACGCGTTAAAATCCCGCAGGAGCTACGCGCATGCATCGTCGCGACTTTAATCTCGGTATTCTCAAAATATCCGCCGCGGCGCTCCTGGCCCCGCGCCTGCTCGCTCAACCGATCGACCGCTCGGCCGACCGCCTGACCGAGAATGATTCCCCTTCCATCGCCGCGCTCTACAAAAACGCCATCGTCATCGATTCCCTCTGCGCTCCGCTGGTCGATATGGACGCGCCACCCACCGCTGACATCCTCGCAGCGGTGCGGCAATCGGGCATCACCGCCATCAACTTCACCGTCTCGGAGCCTACCTTCGAGGGCACGGTCGGTAATATCGCTGCCGTCGAAGCGCTCGTCGAGCAGCATCCCGACGCGTTCATGCTCGTGCGCCGGCATTCCGACATCGCCCGTGCCAAGCGCGAAAACAAGATCGGCATTTTCCCCGGCTTCCAGTACACCGCGTTTCTCGAGGAAAATCCCGAGCGCATCGAAATCTTCCGCCGGTTCGGCGTGCGCATCATGCAGCTCACCTACAACAATCGCAGCATCTTCGGCGATGGATGCCTCGAACCCGGCAATGCCGGGCTCAGCAAAGCGGGTATCGCCGCCGTCAAAAAAATGAATGACCTCGGGGTCGCTGTCGACCTCAGTCACAGCGGATACCGCACCACCGCCGAAGGCATCGCCGAATCGAAGAAGCCAGTTCTGATCACGCATTCCGGATGCGCCGCCGTCTATGCCCATCCCCGCAGCAAGCCCGACGAAATTCTTAAGTCGCTCGCCGATCGCGGCGGCTATTTCGGCGTCTATCTCATGCCCTACGTCGTTGCGTCACCCACCGTGCCGACCCGCGAACATGTGCTTGATCACGTCGTGCACGCCATCAACGTGTGCGGCGCCGATCACGTGGGCATCGGATCCGATGGCTCAGTCCAGAAAACGGTCCTGACCACCGAACAGAAAGCCGCCTTTGATCGGGACATCGCGCGCCGCAAAAAACTTGGCATCGGCGCCCCCGGCGAGGATCGTTATCCCTACGTGCCCGACCTCAACGGCCCCGATCACATGGAAATCATCGCCATCCAACTCGCCAAACGCGGCCAGCCCGCGTCGGTAATCGAGAAAGTCCTGGGCGCAAACTTCCAGCGAGTGATCGGCGAAATCTGGGGCGCGGCTTAGAAGGATTCGGAACAGTTGTTGGGGGAGGGTTGGTTTGGTGATGCTTTTGGCAGGAGCAGGCCTTTGGGCCTGCCTGCCAGCAGTCCACTAAATCCGCGGTCCAAAGAAAGATCAGCAATGCAGCCCAGCGCCGGAAACTACTTCATCTCCATTTTCGCTGGCTTGGCCGCCTTGCCTTTCAATTCGATCACGATCACATCCATCCCGTTGTCGCCGATGTTCTCCGGCAAGTGGACCGTGCTCGGGGTATATTGCGCATCGCCTGCCTTAAGGGCAACGTCCTCCTTCTTCCCATCCGGATAGCTGAACTGCGCCTTGGCGTCGGTGAGGAACACCGCAACCGAGTCTGGATGGCTGTGCATGACCGACTTCTCGTGCGGGCCGTAGTGCACTTTCAGAATCCGTACCTGGGCGTTTTCGCTCACTACCGTGTAATGCTTGGGATCAACCTTGGCCGCGTCTTGAGCCGAGAGGATTGGGACAAGACAGACGCACAACATCACACCATAAACCGCCAGTGGCAATCGCATTTTGTTTTCCTTGTGCTTGTGGGATTTTGTTGAAAAGGCACCCAAAGCTACTCCAGAGGTGTTACTGATGTCAATCAGGCTTTCCGTTTGATCACCAGGCACGAATCGGCTATCCCGAATGGCCATTTATGCCGCAACAAGCGCCGCGACCATCCGCGGCCGTCATCCCGCCGGACCCGTGTTTTTTGCTTCATATGTGACAACGGTCACTGCAAGCGCCGCGCCCCTGCGTAAATTTATAGGCATGAACACAATAACCAGGAAAGATCGCGCAGTGTGGTTGCAAGGGCCTTCGGCCGATGGCTCAGTTCAGTGCTCAGCCGTCCCAGGAGAACACAAGCACCCCTGGCGGCTGATCCTCTTGGGGGCGCCGGGTGTGGGCAAAGGTACTCAAGCCGAACTCCTGACGAGGCGTCTGGATGCTTGCCATCTCTCGACCGGAGACGTCTTTCGAGCTGCCGGGGAGCGGAAAGACTGCGATCAATCTCCGGCGATGAAGACAGCACTGGAGTATATGCGTCGTGGCGAACTGGTGCCGGATTCCACTGTGTGGGAGATGGTGCGCGAGCGCAGCGCCTGCATCCTCGATTGCGGCGGTTTCATCCTCGACGGATTTCCCCGCACGCTGGGCCAAGCCGAGTCCCTGAAAGAGCTGATGGAGAAGGAGAAGATTTCGCTCAGCGCCGTGGTGAACTACGAACTGCCCCTGGACGAGATTGTCCGGCGCCTGAGTGGTCGCCGCACCTGCGAAAAATGCAAGTCGATTTTCCATGTTACAGAAAGACCGCCGAAGGTCGAGGCCGTGTGCGATCACTGCGGCGGGCGGCTCTTTCAGCGAGAAGATGACCGGCCCGAGGCCATCACCGTGCGTTTGGAGGCATACGAACGAAGCACCGCGCCACTAATCCAGTTCTACAAAGATCTCGGCCTGCTGATGCCGATTGTCGCCAAGGGATCTCCCGACGAGATCTTAGCGCGAACGATGGATAAGCTGGATAAGCTGGAGGCGTGCCCCAAGGACGGTGACGACAGGCGTACGGCTCTCCACCGGGCATCCTAACTCTAATTTCCTCTGTGCCCATATCGGGCAGTGATGGATGCGCCGGAATTGGCCCTTGCACACACTGCGCAGCATTTCCTTATCCCGTATACTTGCTACCCGGAAGAACATGCCCAATCCTCCGCCAGCTGATCCCGGCATCTGGTCCCGGCGGTATGAATTCTACAGGGCGTGCGCGTGAAACCCTCTGCACTAGCTCGCCCAAGGTACCCCGCCATAATGAGTAACAAATTTGTTATCTACAAGTTACAATCCGGCTCTGTGGCGCTCGACCTGCATCTATCTATCTGAGGGGGGTTCCGTGCTTCTGGACAGGCTCCAATCCGGCTTCGTGCTGTTTGAAACACAGCAGGGATTGGTGCGCGTTGAACTTTCTCTATGGCAACGCATTTATCTGCTTTGGACGTTTCGCAACTTTCGCCAGCTCTCCGTCCCACTCCTGAACCCGCGCCAGAGCGCACTGGTTAACGCCCTCTTCCGCAAGAACGCAGGCGTCGTATCCAATTCGCACAACCCATTGCTTGTGATCGGCCTGGTTGAAAATTTCGTGCCGCCGACGGTGCAGATCGATGCTTCGCCAGCCCAGAAACCGGTCCAGAAAAAGGAACGGCAAGAAAGGGAGGTAGCGCAACGCACGGAAATCGCGCCTAAGCCTAACCCGGTTCCCTCGTCTTCGCCCAGAGTCGCCTGGTCCAGATTCGCATGGCCCAGGCTGGCAACGACAGTCAGCGCGCTATCCCTCTGCATCGTTTCCGTGGTCGCGTGGCATCGAATCCAGGGAATACCAGGCTCCCAAGCCCACAATCAGCCTCGGCTGCAGCAGATCAACGCGACCGCCCTGCCGGATTCTCCACCCTCAGCAAAGCCAGCGGCCATTGCCCCGCCCCTCGCTGCCCCGGAAGCTGCCGTCAAGCCGGCATCGATCGCCGCAGTCATCCCAACTCCAGTCATTTCAACTCCAGTCATTCCAACTCCGAAGCGGGAGATTCGCGTCCATGATGCGGCTTCGACTCCGAACCTCGCACTCTCCGGCCAAGACAGCGGCATCCAAGCCTCCAGACCGCCGTTGCGTTTCGCATATCCGGACTATCCGGATGTCCGCGCTCGCGGCTTAGTCGCTCTGACCGCGCAGGTGGATTCCGATGGCGCCGTGCGCACCGTGAGAATCGTCTCTGGCAACCGTGCGCTGGCAGCGGCCGCAGTCCGCGCCGTTCGCCAATGGCGCTACCGCCCCTATCTCAAAGATGGCCAGCCCGTCGCGACGGAAACCAACATCGTCATTTCATTTATCTCAAACGACGCGATTTCCATGAGCTTCCCTCCCAGCATCCAGGCCACCCGCTAGCCTGCATGATTCACGATTGCACACGAACTATCCCGATTGCCCACTTATGCGATAGCTTCTAGTTTAGGCACGGGCTTCAGCCCACGAGGGGATAGTCCGTTGAATTCGGCTTCCAGAAAGGCACCTATGCATTCCAGCGCCGAAGCGCAGCGTCGCCTCGGCTATTTCAACGAGCGCCGCGACGAGATTGTCTCGACCATCCGCGAGCTGGTCGAAATCGAATCTCCCAGCGACAACAAAGCCGCCGTGGACCGCGTTGCGGAGGCCGTCGCGCATAAATTTTCCCAGCTCGGCGGTGAGGTGCGTGTCCATCCAGCGAAAAACTTTGGCAATCACCTGCAAATCGATTTCGACTTCCCCGGCAAGTCCGCGAAGCCGGTGCTGCTGCTCGGCCATTACGACACCGTCTATCCGCTGGGTGCGCTCGCCACCATGCCCTGCCGCGCCGTGGACAACAAGCTGACTGGACCCGGTGTCCTCGATATGAAATCCGGCATCGCCCTGATGCTCCACGCGCTCGCCGCCCTGCAAGCGTGGCATGGCGGATTGCCGCGCCCGGTAACCGTGCTCCTGGTTTCCGACGAGGAAGTCGGCAGCGACTCGTCGCGGCCGATCACCGAGTCGCTGGCGAAAAAAGCTGCGGCCGTGCTCGTGCTCGAGCCTTCCTATGGAGTCGAGGGCGCCGTGAAAACCGCGCGCAAAGGAGTTGGCGGATACCTCGTCAAAGTTACGGGCAAGGCCGCTCATTCCGGCCTCGATTTCCAGAAAGGCGTGAACGCGATTCTTGAGCTGGCGCGTCAAATCGAGAAAGTCTCCAGCTTTACCGATCTGAAGAAGGGCTTGACGGTTAACGTCGGAATCGTCAGCGGCGGATCGCGCACCAACGTGGTTCCGGCCGAAGCGGCGGCGCAGATCGATGTTCGCATCGCGCGCATGAAAGACGCGGCCGGAATCGATAAGAAGATGCGCAGCCTGCGTCCCTTTAATCGCAAATGCAAAATCGAGATCACCGGAGGCATCAATCGTCCGCCCATGGAGCGCACCGCCGGCGTGGCAGCGTTGTACGCGCAGGCCTCCGCCATCGCGCGCGAGCTGGGATGGAAGCTCGGCGAAGCCGCGGTGGGCGGCGGCTCCGATGGTAATTTCACCGCGGGTCTGGGGATCCCAACCCTCGACGGTCTCGGCGCCGTGGGCGACGGAGCGCACGCCACGCACGAGCACATCCTGATCTCGGAGCTGCCACGGCGGGCCGCGCTCATTGCCGGTCTGATCGAACTGGCCTGATCGAAGCGAGCGCTCTTTGACCTAAGGGTCCAACTAACCTAGAATTCAATTGGGGACCTTAGAGTGATGCTGCGCCCGTTCCGGGCGCCGGGCAACCCCGCTGGAGGTTCTTATGCCGGGAAAACTGGGATTGCCTGAA
>ODAK010007179.1_pt1 | contig 11181 bp, 10 predicted proteins | sample 1539591 | NCBI WGS metagenome assembly ODAK01 (sample SAMEA3539303, study PRJEB22396) | soil metagenome | biome: tundra; feature: field; material: soil | place: USA | collected 2010-05 | depth 0.15 m | reverse complement strand
AGCGCGATGAAGATCCTTCTCCTGAATCACAACGTCGCCTGGAGCGGCGGGACGTTCTTTCGCGCGTATCACTTCGGGCGGGAGTTGGCGCGCCGGGGTCATGAAGTCGATTTGATCTCCATCTCGCGCGACCGGCGCTTTACATTCGATCTCGAAGTTCGGGACGGCCTCAGGGTTCATGGCTCGCCCGATCTGTTCTGGGGCCGGGGGCGGACGGGTTGGGATCCTTGGGATGTTCTGTGGCGTATCGTTCGAGTGAGGCGCAGCCGTCCCGACCTCGTTCACGCGTTCGACTCGCGGCCGGCGGTCATCCTTCCGGCGCTTGCCGCGAAGTCGCGCGGAGTCCCACTGGTGCTCGACTGGGCGGATTGGTGGGGGCGCGGCGGAACGATCGAAGAGCGCCCGACCGGTACGGCGATTCAGATACTTGCGCGTCCTCTGGAGACATTCTTCGAAGAGCACTTTCGTGGCCGCGCTGACGGGACGACCGTCATCTCGACGGCGCTTGCACAGCGAGCGGCATCGCTGGGGATTCCGGCCGATCGGATTCTGAAAATCTCGCAGGGGAGCGACGTCGATGGGGTGGTCCCCCGCGACCGTGATGCCTCGCGATCGCGCCTCGGCCTACCGAGGGATGTTCCGATCGTCGCGTATCTCGGCGTCCTCCTCAGCAGCGATGCGGGCCTTCTGGTCGATTCCTTTCGAATTCTGCGCGAGCAGCGTCCCGATGCGCAGATGTTGATCATCGGTGATCCGAAAAAGGCGATCCCGGATGATCCCTCGATCATCAAAACCGGTTTCGTGCAGCTCGACGACATGGTGAGCTATCTTGCCGCGGCGGACGTTCTGCTGTTGCCGCTGAAGGATACGGTGGCCAACCGCGGCCGCTGGCCTTCGAAGGTGAATGACTACATGGCGGCGGGACGGCCGATCGTCGCCACGGCGGTGGGAGACTGCGTTGGGCTCTTTGCGGAGCAGGCGATCGGCGTGGCGACGACGGATGACGCCGAGTCGTTCGCGGCCGGAATTCGCTCTTTGCTCGACGATTCGTCACGTCGCGCGGAGATGGGCGCGCGCGCTCGCGATGTCGCGGAACGGGTGTTCGCATGGCCGATCCTCACCGAACGGCTGGAGTCGTATTATCGAACCGTCATCGAGCACCACTCATAGACTCTCATGATCCCGAAGCGCTTCTTCGTTCTGCTCGACCTGATCGTCATTTTCGCAGCATTTTGCGTCGCGTATGCGGCGTGGCCGCACCTCTATCATTCCGAGCAGCTCTACCGCGATGTCCCCTTGTTCGCGCGCGTCTTTCATCCGTCGTCAGGGGAAAGCTCGCCGCTGCCGTCGCTGCGGCAGCTATTCTGGATATTCGCCGTGGCCGCGCCGGCTACCGTGTTTTTCATATCGACGTTCCGAGGACATGAGCCGCTGCTGCTACAGTCTCGCGCGCGGATCGCCTTCGCCTGCTTCATGGCTCCCTTCCTGTCGGCCGGCGTGGTGACGTTGGTGGCATTCACGATCAGCCGCGGCGGGGTCAGCCGCATTTTCGTATTCGCATTCAGCTTTTTCAGCGCGCTTGGTCTTTCCGCCATCCGGATGGGGCTTCGCAGTTACCTCATGCAGCGTCGCGACGCCGGGTTCTACGCGAAAGGCGTGCTGCTGATCGGCCGCGCGGAAAGCATTTCGCTGCTGATCGCGAACTTCCAGCAGCACGTTTCCGACAAGGAGTACCGGATCGTTGGATACGTCACCGACGAGAGCGATCCCGACAAGTCCGCCCTGCGCAACCTTCAGGAGACCTCCGGTGTGCCGATCGGAGCGATCGACCAGATCGGCGATCTCCTCGTCCGGCTTCCGATCCACGAAGTGATCGCAGTGCAGCCGGTCTCGGACTCCCCCTGGATGGGGAAGGTGATCAGCGACTGCGATGCGCTGAGCATTCTCCTGCGCATCATTCCGGAGAACCTCCTCCACGAGCAGACGCGCACGCTACGCAATCTATATCCCACGCAGATCCTTCATCTGCCCGCAATCGTTCTCGCCCCGCCGCATTTCGATTCAGACGCTCTCTTCTTCAAGCGAGTCTTCGACATGGTGACGTCGGCGCTGCTGTTGATCCTTCTCTCGCCGTTGTTTCTCGTCATCGCCATTTGCATCAAAGTGGCGGACCGGAAGTCGCAGATCTTGTATCGATGGAACGTAGTGGGCCGCAACGGCGCGCGTTTCACCGGCTACAAATTCACGACCATGTATGCCGACGCGGACGAGCGCCGTAAGGAGCTCCTCGAGAGGAACGAGATGATCGGCCCCGTCTTTAAGATCAAAGACGATCCGCGCGTCACTCCGATCGGGCGTTTCCTCCGCAAATACAGCCTCAACGAGCTGCCGCAGCTTTGGAGTGCTCTTAAAGGTGATATGTCACTGGTCGGGCCGCGGCCTGCGTTCCCTCATGAGCTCGAGGGTTACGGGTTCTGGCACAAACGAAAACTGAGTATCCGACCCGGGATCACTTGTCTCTGGCAAGTTCGGGGTCGCAACAAGATCTCCAACTTCGACGACTGGGTGACGATGGATCTGGAGTACATCGATAACTGGTCACTATGGCTTGATTTCAAAATCCTGGTGCGAACGGCGTGGGTTGTCGTTGCTGGTACCGGGTCTTAGGACAGAATGAAGACGCTCGTAACCGGCGCCGCCGGTTTCATTGGAAGCAATGTCGTCGACCGGCTTCTCGACGACGGCCACGAAGTCGTCGGGTACGACAACTTCTCGACTGGACAGGAGCGCTTTCTGGCTCATGCCCATCGGTCCGACGCCTTCTGCATGGTGCATGGCGATGTGCTCGACCTGCCGCGGCTCAGCGCCGCAATGTCCGGATGTGATGTCGTATTTCACTTTGCGGCCAACGCCGACGTCCGTTTCGGTCTCGATCATCCGAAGAGAGACCTCGAGCAGAATACGATCGCCACGTTCAATGTGCTCGAGGCCATGCGCGCCACTGGTGTCAAGCGCATTGCCTTTTCGTCGACAGGCTCGATCTATGGTGAGCCGAGTCAGATTCCGACTCCCGAGAACGTGGCGTTCCCTGTTCAGACGTCGCTCTACGGCGCCTCGAAGCTCGCTGGTGAAGGCTTGATCCAGGCCTACTGCGAAGGCTACGGGTTCGAGGGCTACATCTTCCGCTTCGTCTCGATTCTCGGCGAGCGCTACTCGCACGGGCACATTTTCGATTTCTACCGCAGCCTTCGCGACAATCCAACCGAGCTCCGTGTTCTCGGCAACGGCCGGCAGCGCAAGTCCTACCTCTACATTCAGGACTGCATCGACGCGATCCTTCTGGCGATGCAAAATCCGGTGGCCCGCGTTCACGTCTACAACCTTGGTACCGACGAGTATTGCGAAGTGAATCAATCCATTGGCTGGATTACGGAGAGTCTCGGCGTCGCGCCGCGTCTGTCGTACGCCGGCGGCGAGCGCGGTTGGGTCGGTGACAGTCCGTTCATCTTCCTCGACTGCTCGAAGATCCGAAGTCTGGGCTGGACGCCGAAAGTTACGATCCACGATGGCGTCATCCGGACTCTCGATTATCTCCGGGCCAATCCGTGGGTTTATGAGGCACGTACTTGAAGGTTTGCGTAGCCGGCCTGTGGCATCTCGGCACGGTTACGGCGGCCTGTCTGGCATCGGGAGGTCACAAGGTTGTCGGCTGGGATGCGAACGAGGAGACAATCGAGGCGCTAGCGCGCAATGAGCCGCCCGTCTCCGAGCCGGGCCTCGCGGAACTGGTGAACCGCGTTGTGGCAGAAGGGCGTCTTCGATTTACCGCGGACGCTGCGGACGCGTTGGGGGAAGCGGAGGTCGTCTGGATCACTTATGACACACCGGTGGATGATGACGACCAGGCTGACGTCCGCTTTGTCGTTCGATCCGTCGAATCGCTTCTGCCCCACGTTCCGGCCGGCGCACTCGTTCTCATCTCCTCGCAACTCCCCGTAGGATCAACGCGTGTTCTCGAGCAAAGAGCCGCAGGGCTCGAAATCACGTTCGGCTACTCGCCTGAGAACCTCCGGCTCGGAAAAGCGATTGAAGCGTTCACGAAACCTGATCGCGTCGTCGCGGGCGTCCGCAACGAGCGGGACCGAGCACGGGTGGCGTCGCTCCTCGCACCGTTTACCGATCGGATCGAGTGGATGAGTGTCGAATCGGCGGAGATGACGAAGCACGCATTGAACGCGTTCCTGGCCACCTCCGTCGCCTTCATCAACGAGATCGCGTCGATTTGCGAGCAGGTGGGCGCCGATGCGAAAGAAGTCGAGCGTGGTTTGAAAAGTGAGCCTCGCATCGGACCGAAGGCCTACCTCGGGCCGGGCGGTGCGTTCGCAGGCGGCACCCTGGCGCGCGACGTCGTTTTTCTCGCTGCGCTCGGACGTGAGCATGACGTGGCGACGAACCTGATCAGCGGCGTGAAAGCGAGCAATGATGCGCACCGCGGCTGGGCTGCACGCCGGTTGCGCGATCTGATCGGCGATCTAGCCGGCGTTCGCATCGCGGTTTGGGGACTCACGTACAAGCCCGGCACGGACACTCTGCGACGCTCTTCCGCGGTCGAGTTGTGTCGCTGGCTGGTCGCGCAGAAAGCGATTGTTGCGGCGCATGATCCCGCCGTGAAGTCGATCGATGTCGATGGCGTCGAGCTCTGTTCGGAGCCGCTCGCGGCCGCCGCATCCGCATCCGCGCTCGTCGTGATGACGGAGTGGCCCGATTACCGGAACATCGATGGCGGCGCGATCGAAAACGCGCTCGCCGGAAAGAAGATCATTCTGGACGCGAATCGCTTTCTCGCAAGCCAACTGGCCGACCATCCGCGCGTCGTCTACGCCACCGTCGGAAAGGCCGTCTAAATCATGCCGTACGATCTCACCGGTCGAACCGCCGTCATCACCGGAGCGAGCCAGGGCCTCGGACTCGCAATCGCTCGCGCCTGCGTGAGCGCCGGTGCCTCGGTGCTCATCTGCGCGCGCGATGCCTCGACGATCGCGGCGGCACGCGAGGAGCTCGAGAACCTCGGCGCCGGCGGGACGCGCGTTTTCGCCGAAGCCGCCGATGTGGCCAACGAAGACGATGTCGCCCGCGTCGTCGATCGTGCCATTTCGGCTTTCGGCACGATCGACATTCTCGTCAACAACGCCGGGATCTACGGGCCGCTGGGAACGATCGAAGAGATCGACTGGCAGGCGTGGGTGCGTGCGATCGAGATCAATCTGCTCGGCTCCGTGCTCTTTTGCCGGGCCGTCGTGCCCCACATGAAGCGGCAGGGGAGAGGGAAGATCATCCAGTTGTCGGGCGGCGGCGCGACGAATCCGTTGCCGCGCATCAGCGCCTACGCGGCGTCGAAGGCGGCCATTGTCCGCTTCGCCGAGACGCTGGCCGAGGAGTTGCGGGAACATCGAATCGACGTGAATTCGATTGCGCCGGGCGCGCTCAACACGCGGCTGCTCGATGAGGTGCTTGCCGCCGGACCGAAGCGCGTCGGCGCATCGTTCTATGAGCGTTCGCTCAAACAGAAAGAGAGCGGCGGCGCTGGACTCGATGCAGGAGCGGAACTGGCGCTCTTCCTGGCGTCGTCCGCGAGCGACGGGATTACCGGAAAGCTGCTCAGCGCGGTCTGGGATCCGTACGCGGAATTGCCGCAACACCTCGATGACGTGACGAAGACCGACATTTACACGCTCCGCCGGATCGTGCCGAAAGATCGCGGCTTGAAGTGGGGCGTCGATTGAATGTCGCAATTGTGGGCTGCGGCCACATCGGCGCGAAGCGCGCCAAGGCCCTGGGTGATTCCCCACTCATCGCCTGTTGCGACGCCGTTCCTGATCGTGCGGCGGTGCTTGCGCGCGCGTACGGCGCGACGTCGTGCGGTGACTGGCGCGACGTCGTCGGGCGCGAGGACGTCGACATCGTCATCGTCGCGACGACGAACGAATCGCTCGCGCCGATTGCGCTGGCAGCGATCGAGGCTGGCAAGCACGTTCTCGTCGAAAAGCCGGGCGCGCGCTCGGTCGGGGAGATCGAACCGCTCATCGCTGCTGCAGAGGCGCGCGATGTGCGCGTCCGCGTCGGATTCAATCATCGCTATCACCCGGCGCTGCAGAAGGCGCGAGAATTGATCGATGACGGTGCGTGCGGTGAGCTGATGTTCGTTCGCGGACGTTACGGCCATGGCGGGCGCATCGGTTACGACAAAGAGTGGCGCGCCGATCCAGCACTGGCCGGTGGCGGCGAGTTGATCGACCAGGGCGTTCATGTCATCGATCTCGCGCGCTGGTTCCTCGGCGACTTCACGCACGTCGATGGTTATGCCGGAACCTATTTCTGGCAGATGCCGGTGGACGACAATGCGTTTCTGCTCCTGCGCACGGAGAAAAATCTCGCCGCGTTTCTTCACGTGAGCTGCACCGAGTGGAAGAATCTTTTCTCATTCGAGATCTACGGCCGCACTGGAAAGCTGGCCATCGACGGACTCGGCGGCAGCTACGGCGTCGAGCGGCTAACCTACTACCGCATGCTACCGGAGATGGGGCCGCCGGAGACGACGTCGTGGGAGTTTCCGCGCGGCGACGACTCATGGGGCATCGAGTTTCGCGAGTTTCTCGACGACATTGAACAGAAGCGCACGCCATCGGCGGGGCTCGCCGAGGCGCGGGCGGCGCTCGACGTGGTTCGCAAGATCTACGAGGCCTCAACGAAATGATCATTGCCCGCAGTCCGCTTCGAATCACGCTCGGTGGTGGCGGCACCGATCTTCCCTCGTACTATCGCGAGCATGGCGGCTACTTGCTGGCCGCCGCAATCGACAAGTACGTCTATGTCACGGTCACGCGTCCGTTCACGCCCGGCATCTTTCTGAAGTACTCGCAGCTCGAGCATGTCGGCGATGTGCACGACGTGCAGCATCCGATCATCCGTGAAGCGATTCGGATGCTCGACTTCAAAACGCCTCAAGTCGAGATCACCACGCTCGCCGATATCCCGTCAGGCACCGGCCTGGGGTCGTCCGGAAGCTTCACGACCGCGCTGTTGAAGGCGCTCTACGCGCATCGGCGTAAGACCATTCTTCCTCACGATCTTGCGCGCCTTGCCTGCGAGATCGAAATCGATCGACTCCAGGAGCCGGTGGGGAAGCAGGATCAGTACATCGCGGCGCACGGAGGCATCACTTGCTTCCGTTTCAATCCGGACGAATCGGTCAGTGCGTCACCGTTGCCGATCTCGTTCGACACGATGGCGGATCTCGAGGACAACGTGCTCCTCTTCTTTACAGGATTCTCACGGAGTGCCGGTAGCATCCTGAAGGATCAGAAGGTTCGCAGCCAGGCGGGCGACGACGAGATGATCCGCAACCTCGACTACGTCAAGGATCTGGCTGTGCGAAGTGAAGCCGCGCTGGTCAATGGCAAGGTGACCGACTTCGGCGTGCTGATGCACGAGCACTGGGAGCACAAGAAACGGCGCTCGGGCGGCATGTCCAATCCACAGATCGACGAGTGGTACGAGCTTGGGATTCAGAACGGCGCCATCGGCGGAAAACTCGTCGGTGCCGGCGGGGGAGGGTTCCTCATGTTTTACGCAGAGGACCGCAACCGGCTGCGCCACGCCATGTCGCACGCAGGGCTTGAAGAGGTGCGGTTTCGCTTCGACTTCGAGGGGACGAAGATCCTGCTCTCATAGCCGGGACCTCTTATCCTTTCGTGCCTCCTCAGCCATGTTATTCTCACCAACTTCCTCTGGAGAATGATGTCCTACACGAAGCAACATCTTGCTGAAGCGTCGGAGGTTATTGCGCGGCTCGACGGCGACGCCATCGAACGGATGGCGGTCATGCTGGCGGATCTCCGCGAGCGTGCCGGGCGCCTCTTTTTTCTCGGCGTCGGCGGCAGCGCGGGCAATTGCTCGCACGCCGTCAACGACTTTCGGAAGATCGTCGGAATCGAATCGTACACGCCGACCGACAACGTTTCCGAGCTGACCGCGCGCACGAACGATGAAGGCTGGGAGACCGTCTTTGTCGAATGGCTGAAGACGAGCCGGCTGTCATCAAACGATATGATCTTCATCTTCTCGGTCGGCGGCGGCAATCTCGAGAAAAACATCAGTCCGAATCTCGTCCGTGCGCTGCAATACGCGCAAACAGTCGGCGCGAGAGTGACCGGCGTCGTCGGCCGCGATGGTGGTTACACAGCGAAGGTTGCCGACGTCTGCGTCATCGTTCCGACGGTGAATCCGGAAAACGTCACGCCGCACTCCGAGGCATTTCAGGCTGTGATCTGGCACCTGCTGGTGTCGCATCCGGCGCTCAAGGCCAAACAGACCAAATGGGAATCCGCGTCGCTTGAAACGAGCCGTGTTTCTTGATCGCGACGGCGTGATCAACCGCGCCATCCTCCGCGATGGCAAGCCCCATCCACCCCAGACGCTTCGGGAGGTCGAACTTGTGCCGGATGCCCTGCCGGCGCTGCAGCGGCTGCGCGAAGATGGATTCCTGCTGATCGTGGTCACGAACCAACCGGACGTTGCGCGCGGTACGCTGAAACGATCGATGGTCGAAGCAATCAACGACCACCTCGCCCGCGAGTTGCCGATCGACGAGTTCGTCGTCTGTTATCACGACGACGATGCCGCGTGTGAGTGCCGCAAGCCGAAACCCGGCGGCATCCTCACCGCCGCCGCTCGCCTCGGCATCGACCTCAGTTTGTCATTTCTGATCGGCGATCGATGGCGCGATATCGAGGCCGGACAGCGTGCTGGTTGCAGCAACTACTTCATCGACTACGGCTATGCCGAACGACAGCCCCTGCCGCCCTTTTCGCGCGTACACTCGCTTGCCGAGGCCGCGGATGGCATCGTTACCCGCATCGCAACGGAGGACTCATGAAAACGCTCCAGAATCTGAAGGTCAAACTGTTCGCTGACGGCGCCGACAAAGCCGGCATGCTGGAGATGTACCGCAAGCCGTTCGTGAAAGGGTTCACCACGAATCCGACGCTGATGCGCAAGGCCGGCATCACCGACTACCGCGGGTTCGCGCACGAGATCCTGGCGGCGATTTCCGACCGGCAGATTTCGTTCGAGGTCTTCTCCGACGAGTTTGACGAGATGGAGCGGCAGGCGCGCGAGATCGCCACGTGGGGTGAGAACGTCTACGTCAAGATTCCGATCACCAACACCCGCCGCGAGCCCGCATACGAGCTCGTACGCTCGCTTTCGCACGACGGCGTGAAGGTGAACGTGACAGCGATGATGACGCTCGATCAGGTTCGCGCCATCGCCGACGCTCTTCGCGGCGGAGCGCCGAGCAACGTCTCCGTGTTCGCGGGCCGCATCGCCGATACAGGACGTGATCCGATGCCGCTCATGGCAGAGTCGGTGCGAATCCTGGCCGACGTGCCGGGCGCGGAACTGATCTGGGCCAGCCCCCGCGAGCTTCTGAACGTCTTCCAGGCCGACGAGATTGGCTGCCACATCATCACGGCGACGAATGACATACTCAAGAAGCTCGATCTCATCGGCCGTGACCTGGCCGACTATTCGCTCGACACGGTGAAGATGTTCTTCAATGACGCCGCGCAGGCGGGGTTTGCTCTCGATGTGACCGCGGCTGCGCCGCGATGATGGCTGCGCCGCGCGGCGTCGGGAGTGGAAGCGAGATTGACCGCCGCCGTGCCTGACACGTCCAATCCGCGGCCCGCACTCCCGCGCCTCGTCTGGTTCGAGTTCTTCCTCGTTCTGCTCCTGGCGCCGTTGCTGGCGTTTCCGCCGCTCGGACATCCGTGGATGCTCTTTGTGGCCTTCCTTCTTCCGGTGTTGTGGCTGATCAAGCCACCGCCCATCACCCCTCTCAACGGATCGCTTTTGCTTCTGCTTGCGTCCGTTCTTCTCAGCCTGGCGGCGAGCTTCGATATCGCCTACAGCACTCCCAAAGTCCTCGGCGTCGTCCTCGGCGCAGCGTTCTTCTTTGCGGTGGTGCGCGTTATCTCTTCGAGAGGCGCGCTGGACCTCGCGATTGAAACGTACGCCGCCGCCGGCGGTGCCCTTGCGGCGATCGGCATTCTGGGGACGAACTGGATTGGCAAAGTCGGCGCGCTGCAGAGTCTTACTGCTCGTGTGCCGGCCGTAATCCGTGGCGTGCCGGGGCAGCAAGAAGGCTTTCAGCCTAATGCGATCGCAGGAGCGTTGCTCTTCTTCATTCCGCTGCAGCTTGCGCTCGCGATCGGTGGCCGGCGGCGCGTTCCGGCGATTCTGCTCTTCCTCTTCACATCGCTCGTGTTTCTTCTGACGCAGTCGCGCAACGCGTGGCTCGATCTCGCGGTGGCGATGGCAGCGTGGGGGATCTGGCAGAGCCGCGGACGGATACGGCGTGTTGTCGTCGCGGTCATCATCGTCGCACTCATCGGCGGGGCGGCGTTCTGGACATACGGCGGATCACGCCTTAGCGAGCGCGTTGTGGGTGCCGGTCTTTCGAACGACGTGGACAGCAGGATCGAGTTGTGGTCGCGGGCCATCTCCATGATCGAAGACTTCCCGTTCACCGGCATCGGCATGAACAATTTCCGCCGGGTGATGCCGGTCATGTACCCGGTTTTCCTGACCCCGTCCGATTACGACGTTGCCCACGCGCACAACCAACTGCTCAACACAGGCGCGGAATTGGGCGTTGCCGGCCTCGTCGCATACATCGCGATTCTGTTGGGAGTCGCCGCGATGCTCGTGCGAACGTGGCGCACTACTAGCGATCAGCGGTTACGCTGGATCGCCGCAGGCCTCGGCGCCGGATTCCTGGCGTTCTTCGGATTCGGAATGGCCGATGCGATCGCACTCGGAGCCAAGGTCGGCATCGTTTTCTGGGCGGCGCTGGCACTCGTCGTTGCCGTTGACGCACGCAGCCGGGAAATGTCGTCGTGATCGATTGGTGGAGCGTGGCGCGGAATGCCGTGTGGATCACGGGCGCCGCGATCGTTGTGGCCTCGTGGAGTTTCCAGCGAACCCTCCTATCGCGTTGCTCCTTGGTCGGGGCGGCGATGTTTTGTGTGGGGATGGCGACGGTGAGCCGTTGGTGGGAAGCCGTTCTCTGGCTAGATCGGAAGAGCGTCGTGTAGGGAAAGAGTGTAGATCTCGGTGGTC
>ODAK010007178.1_pt1 | contig 11181 bp, 6 predicted proteins | sample 1539591 | NCBI WGS metagenome assembly ODAK01 (sample SAMEA3539303, study PRJEB22396) | soil metagenome | biome: tundra; feature: field; material: soil | place: USA | collected 2010-05 | depth 0.15 m | reverse complement strand
CCTGTAAGCCGCCCTCCCGTTCGCCCAGAGTGCATTGTCCGGCGGTATCACCGCCTGTTTGACAAGCCCATAGAGCAACACGTCGCCTGCCCGTAGCGTCACGCTGGGATTACGCTGCCATGGGTAGGCGAGAAGGAACGGCACGAGGAGTACGGCGACGGCCTCGCCGAGAATCCGGCGGTTTGCCCGACGCTGGAGTGTACGATCCGTCGTTTCGCGATGCTTCCACGAGGCCACCGCGTAAACCAATGCCGTGGCAGGCGAGATGTATAGTAGCGACGACCTGTGGTAGAAGCCTAACGCGAGCGCAGCCACTAACCCGGCTACCTGCCATTGCGGATGCGACATCGGCAGAGTCGTCAGGTAAAGCAGAAGGGCAAGGAAGAAAAAGGTTCCGGCTTCCGTTAGCAGCGCATGTTCGTAAGTCACAAGGGTGGGAAACCAAGCGAGCAATACTACGACGATCGCCGCCTCTGTCGGACGGCCCGATCGTTTTATTGTGGCGCCGAGGAGGCAAATCCCGCCAAATCCAAACGCGGACTGGAGAGCGCAAACCGCCAGAGGCTGCCATCCAAACAGCCAAAACGACAGCTTGAGAAGCAGCGGGAATAGAGGCGTCCGTAAATAGTCCCATTCCGCCGCGAACCGTGACGTGCCCAAAACCTCGGCCAACTTGGCATACCAGTATCCGTCGAAAGTGATCAGAATCGGCAAGCTGATAGCTTGTGCGAGGCATAGCGCGAACGCGAGCCAGAGCGCCAGTCTGTATAGCCGGTCCGCTCCATGTAGCGGGAGTGATATTGTCGCTGCGCCGGGAGGGTTCGACAATTGTTCTGGTTTTCTTGGCGGCATCACTACCAGCCCTGCCTCTGCACCTTCGACGGGATAGGCACCGAAACCACAAGTGCTACCCCCGATGGCATCGAACAGGGTAACATGCAGTCGATGAGAGCAGAAGGCCGCCCTACAGACTTGGGGTGTCCAATCACGCAGGCGGGAAGTACGGACCCGTGACGTGCGCCAAGAGGCGTGCCCATTTTTGTTGTCCCGCATGCCGAATCGCCATCATATCGATCTCGCGCGGGTCCTCCGACGCATATTTTGACCTTACGGGATCGAATAACTGATGTTGATTCCCTTAAAAGACTATTCGATCTTCATGAAAAGCCTGGATAGTCTGAAAAATGTAAACCACGTGCCTGCCCAGGCTGGAGCGGCTAATAGTGTAATCTTAGTTTCCTGAAGCCGTGGATGCACATTTTTAGCATGATCAGCCCGTTCTTGAAGACCTTGGTCATTTTGGTGACGCCGTAGATCCGCTCCTGATAGTGAACGGGTTGATCCATGATGCGTATTCCACGAACCCGGGCGGCTTCGGAGTTACGATCACGCCGATGCCGCGGCCATAGGTGTCGAAATCCGCGGTGACATCGCCGCGATGGAACAATTCCGCCTCCAGCAGCAGATCCCCATCCTTGGGCGGCCCATGCGCTTCCCGGCGTTGTTTGGCATAAATCCAGATATCGGTCCCCGACGGCCCGCTCAAGCGCGATAAGAGGCGATACGGAATTTTTCCGCTCGCGACGTCATCGCGAAAAGAAGGGTGGTAATTGATAAAAAAGACGCCTGGATAGATGGCTTCGAAACCCGTGAAACAGAGGACGTAATCCGGCGCTTCGGGACCGGTGGTCTTGTTGTCTTGCCAGGGCAGATAGTGAACCGGACTCCTCCGCGCCGAGGCCAGCAGCTGAAAGTAATCGAAATCGATCAGAATTCCAAGAGCCGTCGTTGTGGCCAGAGCCCCTTGCCCAGGTGCCAGATGCGCCACTGCATCGCGGGCGATCACCGCCTCCGCTTCCGCCATACGGAAATCCCTCCGGTCTAGAGGGTGCGTGTTGTTATACCAGTCGGGTATATCCAGTGGGAATCGCGAACCAAAGACGCGGATATCGCCGATGCGAATGTCGGCGATTGGCAGAATTCCGAAGGAGATTTGTAGGGATACAAAAATAGATGCCGCAGCCAGCGTCGCGGCTGCCGGCCGCGCCCACTTGCGTGAGTCCAAGCAGGCAAACGCAGCTGATGCCAACCCCGCGATCATGGGAAGCCACGTGGCGCTGTAGCGTGTGCCTTTCGGTTGAGAGGCGGCGCAGGCAATCGCGGTCGTGATTCCGAGCAGCAGAATGAGGATCCATGCAAAGATCTCGGAACCACGCGCGCGGCGTTGCAACAATTGCCTCATCACAAGTCCAAACCCGGCGACGCTCACCAGGAAAACCACAATCCAGGGACCGGTTGAGATATCTGCCTGGATCCAGTTCTGGTAAGCGCAGCAATTCATGGATGACTTCGCATGATCAACTGCCGCTTCCCAGTTCTTGCTATACCAGGACCATGCGACAAGGACAGCAATACAGCCTGCAGCCAGCAAGTTTCGGAACAGGCCCAGCAACGCGCGGCGGTCTTTGTGTTGACTAGCCGCCACACCGAATGAGTAAACGAGCGGTGCGAAGACCAGCACCGCAAAGGTGGGCTTACATAGAATGCCGCAGCCAATCAGCACCCCTGCCAGGCCACTGCTTTTCAGAGAAGACCAGGGATCGCGTGTCAGTACGCCCAGGAAAGTCACGCAGATGAGGACCAGCAGCAACTCTACCAGGAAGTTGTGCGTCAGGCCCGTGATCATTGGGGTGGTGAGCAGTAAGATAGTGGCCACCGCCGCATAGTAGGGCTGCAGGCATCGGCGAAAGAGAGAGTAAGAACTCAATCCCACGACCGCAAAAAGGGGGACGAGAGACAAGTACGCAGGCAGCGTCACGCCGCCGAATAGCCACATGAGAATGCCCGCCGGTATGCAAATCAGCGGAGGCTTAAATCCGAGCGCATTCTGGTAGCCGGCCCAGATTCCAGTCAGGCTGCCGCTCCGCAGCCCCTCGCTGATGCTCAGGGCGCCCGTCATGTAGTGCGCTTCATCCGTGCTCGGCGGAAGTCGCGATTCGACCAGGTAGTATGTGTGGCAAGCCGAGAGCGCCAGAATCAGCGCCAGCGTGGCGGGGAAAGCCCACCGGTCCACCGAGGCAATTTTCGCGACGGGCTGAATAGCAACAACTGGTTCCGGCTCCCGTACCCGTTGTACGTCGGGCTGGGGCTCAGGATGTACTCCGGGGCGCTGTTTACGAGGTGTTTTCACTCGCTTAGTGTAGCAAAACGGTTTGACTGGCGAAGTTTCGCAACCGCACCGCCGTGACTTATACTAAGTGTTCCTTCCGATGGCCGTTTAGAGGAGCTCGCGGGCGAAATCATACTGCGAGTTGGATCAGAGGTCGTGGCAAAGGCTGTTGTCGGGATAGATCGGCGAGATGTCACGGCTGCCGTAGGGGTAGCCGATACTGGTTTCATTCTCATGATGCCCAGTCGTCTAAAAGGACGGAACTTCGACGTCTGCGTGAAGTGCGGTAACCGTGAACTCCGACGAATGCAGCCAAAATAACCCACCATCGCACGCCGTGCTACGAGACCGATGCATTCGTCTTACGTCGATGCAGACAGTGTTTGCCCAGTCGGTGTACCGCGCGCGGGCAAGAACACATAGGGGCTTAATCCGGCCCGACTTTTCCGTCTCGGAATCCCACGGAGGGCGTCTCGGTCGTAGTAGAAGGTTAGGTAGGCGGCGGTTGGCGCCGATTCGATAGAACCCGGTTGCCAAACGCAGAAAAACCGAAAGGAGCCTACCGCCGTGAAAGAACCTTATCACATCGTGACCCGTGGACAATATCGGATGCTGGTCATTCTGGACGGCTGTAAAGGTACGCTGAACGCGCTCGACGGTTAGGCCGTTTGCTGCTGCCGCAGCGGCGCATCGCGCAGCCAGGGAACGATTAGCCAATCGCAAAACTCCCAGAGGGCCCGGCTTTTCCATAGGCCCGCCGCTATTGCGCGAAATAGCCGAAAACGTCAAAAACCAAGTGGCTCGGATTGCTCGGGAAGGCGCTGATGAGCCCATTCACGGTCGGGACGACCGCAAGGTTGGACGTGACTACCCCGTCCACGGCATTCAGTGTGGCTACCAACGGCTGCGCCTGGCCTTGCGGCCACAAGGTCAGATAACCCAGTGCGCCAACCGGAACTGCGGTAACCGTCAAGATGTACGCTTGGGCGGCGGCCGGGACGCCACAGGGCGCTGTGACGACATCGAGGGCCAGCGTGCCGCTGATCGGTTGCGCTCCGGCAGGTTGCCGGGTGTCCAGCGCACGGCAAGGACTCACATTGTAGAGAGAGAGTCCGCCCGCGGCCGGAGGGCCGAAGTAGCCGTTTATATCGATGACGAGGTCGGTGTCGTTGGAGGCGAAGACGTCGATGGAACCGTTACTGCCGGCTGGCACGATGGCGGCATTGGCCGTAGCCACGGGGACGATAGCGTTCAAGGTAGACGCCACCGGCCTTGCCGCACCCGATGGCCACACCGTCAGATAGCCCAATGGGCCTTTGGGTACTGCCGTCAAGTTCAAGGAATAAGCCCGCGCACCCTGCTGAATGTTGCAGGCCCCCGAGATGGGAAAGGTGCGAGTCTGTGACGCCTGTAGAGATGGCGCCCCCAGCGGCCCGGTTGCCTTCCGCGTGTCTGCGATCCGACAGGGAGTCACGGGGTAGAACGCCAGCGCAGTTGAGTCGGTCGCAGGCACAAAGTAACCGTTGACATCCAAAACCACGTCGGTGGCGTTTGCGGCGTAGATGCTGATCGCCCCTCCGGCCCCCGCGGGAATGATCGCTCCGACGGATCTGATCCGTCCATCCACTGAGTTCAATGTGGAAACGGCAGGTCGTGCCTCCCCACTCGGCCATACCGTCAGATAACCCAACGGGCCCGCAGGGACCACCGCCACATTCAGTGAGTATGCCAGCGCAGTGGCCGGTACCCCGCAGAAACCGTCCGGGATGACAAAGTCACGGCTGCTTCCACCGGAGATCGCTGGTCCCCCAAAAGGGCCCGCGGGGTTGCGCGTATCCGCTACGCGGCATGGTGTCACCGTTACGAGCCGCAGTGGCTGCTGGTACGAGACGGCCAGAAGAAAACCGTCCTGATTACCTGAGACCGCGGAGGAGAAGCGTCGCTCCACGTACGGCACAGTGCCTGCCTGAATCTGTCCCGCGACTACCAATTGTCCGTCTCCGAGGGGGGCGACGCCATACGCCCGATCGTCTCCGCCACCTCCCACGTAGCTGCCAAAATCGAGCGTTGCCCCGTTCGCGCCCAGAACCGCCATAAACGCATCGAACGACCCGCCCGGCGAAATCTGCAGCGCTTGCACTACTGGAAAGTCCATCGATGAGGTGTAGCCGACCACCGCGATACGGCCGTCCCGCCCTACGAATAGATCGTTGATTACGTCCGCCCCGCTGCCTCCCAGGTAGGTCGCAAACAAGATCCGGCTTCCGTCATTCGCGACGCCGCAAACAAACGCGTCATACCCTCCGTGGTATTGTGTTTGCAGGCCTCCGGACGTCACGGGAAATCCCACGGAGGCGGTATCGCCGGCAACGTAGACGGCGCCCGCCGAATCGACCCGAACCACGGTGCCGTCGTCGGCTCCCTCTCCACCGAGGTATGTGGAAAAGACAAAGCGATCTCCCGCCGGGCCGATTTTCGTCAGGAATGCATCGGACCAGCCACCCAGGACCGGCTTCAGCGCTCCGGTCACCGGAAAGCCGGTGGAGAGTGTTGTACCAGTGACGAACGCCGATCCGCTCGCATCCACCGCAATGCCTTTACAGACGTCGATGTTCTCCCCGCCAAGATAGGTGGAATAGGCCAATGTGGCGCCGGACGGAGCGAGTTTTGCCACGAAACAATCGGACGACCCTCCTCTGAACGCCCTCTGCGGAGCGGTGCCCGTCACCGGAAAATCTACGGAATTCGTGCTGCCGGCGATATATGCCGCTCCGCTCTGATCAATCGCAATCGCGTAGCCGACATCACTGGAACTGCCTCCGAGGAAGGTTGCATATAGCAGGGCGCCCACGGGGCTCAGTTTGGCCACGAAGGCGTCTTCGAGCCCCGCGCTGTTGGAAGAGCGCTGGAATGCCTGCCCCGTGACTGGGAAATCCACCGACGTCGTGACGCCTGTGACGTAGGCATTCCCGATCGAATCTATAGCGATTGCACGGGCGGAATCGTAACCAACGCCGCTCAGAACCACGCTGTAAAGGATCCGGGTACCCGAGGAGTCCAGTTTCACCACAAAGGCGTCGCCCGCGCGCCGCGCCGCGCCCGACGCGGCAGCGTTCGGGAAATCCGTTGAGTACGTCTCTCCCACAACGTAAATATTCCGCGCGGCATCCGTCGCGACCGCGCGCACCGTGTCCGATTGATTGCCGCCCAGAGTAAAGGCAAATTGCAGGGAGGGGGCGCTGATCGCGATTCGCTGGGCCAGAACCCAAGCGGCCATCGACAGCAGGAGCGGGATCATCCGACTGAGGCTGCGCCGATGAGTTCGTTGCATACGTATGATATCGGCACTTTTCGGCGGAGGTTTAACTCTGAGTCGCCGCAAGCAGAGACCGATGCCAGTGATCGTCGGTCAGATTCAGCTCAATCTTCTCGGTTGGAGCCAGCGCCGGCGAAAAATAGGGATCAGGGTGGCGCAGCAGATCCGCCCAGCGCGCGTAGAACCGGTATCTTTCTTCAAACCTGACGCTTCCCTGGCGGCTCTGGCACTCCGTGTGATTGAGGCCGGGAACCGGCACGCAGATTACCCGGTACCCATGGGATCGCACCCGGAAACAGAGGTCCACGTCATTGAAGTTGTTCGGAAAGAGGGTGTCGAACCCGCCTAGCCGGATGAAAAGTTCCTTCCGAATCGCCAGGCAGGCTCCCGTCACCGCCGAGACATTGCGAGTGGCCATCAGCCACGGCCAAAGCTCGCTCGAACGCATGTTACGCCCAGCATGACCAACCCCGTCGCCAACTCCCGCCACGATGCCCGCATGTTGCAGCAGGCCCGAAGGGTACCACAGGACGGCTCCCGCCACTCCCACCTCTTCGCGCGACACCTGCTCGGCCAACAGCTCGGCCCATTCGGGTTCCGTGGCGCGAACGTCATCGTTCAAGAACAGCAAGTTGGGAGCATCCGTCATCTTGGCGCCGAGGTTATTCATGGTGGCGAAGTCAAAGGCGCCACGGAATGTCACGGAGGTCGCTCCGGCTCGTTTGATTACCGCATGCAACAATGGATTCGGCTCGCACTCTTGATGCTCGACGACCACGATCTGCCGGACGACCTGGTCCGCCGTCGCGCGCAGAGACGCCAGGCAGGTCTCCAGCAAATCGGGCGACTTAGAGCAGATAATGGCGGTCAATTCCCCCGCCGGCCGCTTCCGTCGCACGATGAACGTACCGGCTGCGGGGCCTGGCACGCAGGTGGATGCCGTATGCTCTCTTTTTGTGACCGTGTCCGCAATTGCTCGCGCCGCGGCATCCTGCGGCTGCGGAGACGGGTGTGGCGATAGACTGTGGTACAGCACTCTTGGAATGTGGCGGACGCGCAAATGGTCATCGGCTAGGCGCAACACGAGGTCGAGCAGGTACGCGCTGCCATAGTCGCTGGACAAGCCTCCGGATTGCAGAAAACGCTCCCGCCTGATGGTGAGCAGATTGCCGATGTACATGCAGGACGTGAGCAGATCGGGGGACCAGTCCGGTTTGAATATGGGCCGGATGCGGCGCCGTTCCTCATCGAGAGAGTCTTCGTCGGTGTAGAGCACGTCGAACGTGCCCTCCTGCGCTGCCTCGGCCACGAAGTAGAGCGCAAGCGGGGAGAGCACTCCCGTTTCGTGTATGACGGCAAGATAATCGCCACTCGCCAAACCCGCCGCCGCATTCAGCGACTGTGCGTCATCGAGAGCATCGCACGGAACATACCGAACCCGCCCGTTCAAACCGGAAACCCGAGATTTACAGGCTTCGTTGACGGCCGCGCAAAGCTCCCAGTGTTCATATGCCTGTTGTTGTAGCGAATCCAGAACTTCCGGAGCGTTTTCCCCGGTTCGGAACGCCATAATCAGGCTGATCCTGGGCCTTTGCTTCCAGGTGTTCGAAGTCGCGCGCGCTTGTTCTACTGAAGGCAGATGAGCCGACTCGTGGGCCACCCACGTCGCATAAGCCGTTCGATCCTGCTCGCGCTCTTTCGCCCCAGCCGGCGAGCTGCTTTTTGTCCGCTGGAGCAAACTCCTACCGGCCCCAACCATCCAGTTGAACGCTGCAAACGCCCGGTTGTGCTCCACTCGCAGCAGACGATCGTCCAGGAGGGCCTGTTGGACAGCCAGATTGCGTTGCCCTTCGGCAACCGTTTTCAGGCCGGCTGCGATCTGTCCTAGGGCGTCGGCCAATAGAGGAGCGGTGGTTTCAGGCGCCAGCTCTCCCGCGGCTTGAGCCTGTTCCAGTGCCTCTCGCACACGCACCATCGGATCGTCTGCCATACGATTAGTAATTGTCGCACGTGTGACTCATCGTCACCGAGTCATGCTCATCGGCCGGGACGCTGCTGCTCCCAGATTGGGTGAACCGGGCCAAGGCTGCGACTCGTGCAGAGTCCTGGCGTGGCTGAACTCCTGTTGGTATAGTCCGGTACGTTTCGCCTTCGGACCCGCCTGGCGGGCGTTCCTGCCTACTCTCTCAACCTATTGCCCGAAGTACCCTGAGATATCGATAATCATGTGCGTCAGATTGCTCGCGAACGCGCTGATCGATCCGTTGGTGGTCGGCACGATCGCCAGATTCGAGGTGATCGCCCCATCCGGCGCGTTCAGCGTCGATACCGTAGGCCGCGTTTGCCCCTGAGGCCAAAGGGTGAGAAATCCTAACGGCCCGGGCGGGACCGCCGTCACGTTCACGACATGCGCCTGGGCACTGGCGGGGATTCCGCACGTACTCGAGCTGACATGCACATCAAGCGACCCAACCGCCGCCGATCCCGCAGGCTGCCGCGTATCCACGACGCGGCATGGCAGCACGCTGTACAGCGATAATCCCCCCACGCCCATCGGCGCAAAGTACCCGTTGATATCGATGACCAGGTCCGTGGTGTTGCTGGCGAATACGTCGATGGAACCGTTCGCTCCAGCCGGAACAATGGCCGCATTGGCCGTGACCGTACCCGTGATCGCGTTCAAACTGGAGGCCTGCGGTTTCGCCTGTCCGCTTGGCCAAGCCGTCAGGTATCCCAGTGCGCCGCCCGGCACGGCGGTGAGGTTCAGCGAATAGGCTTGCGCGGTCGCCGGAATATTACAGGCGCCGGACAGAATGGGGAACGTCCGGCTCTGCCCGGCGCCCATCGATGGGCCTGCCAGCGATCCCGTTGGCTTCCGCGTATCGGCAATGCGGCAGGGCGTGATCGGATAGAAGGCCAGGGCGGTGGGATCTGTGGCGGAGACGAAGTAGCCGTTGATGTCGAGCACCACATCGGTGGTATTGCTGGCGAACACGCTGACGGCCCCGGCAGTTCCGGCAGGCACGATGGCCGCATTGGATTTGACGCGTCCGTCCACGGAATTCAGCGTGGAGACGACCGGTCGCGTCTGTCCGGTAGGCCACAGGGTGAGGAAGCCGAGCGGCCCGTAGGGCACCACTGCCACGTTGAGGGAGTAGGCCTGAGCGGTGGCGGGTATCGAGCAGGCGCTATTCGGGATTACGTAGTCGCGGCTCGCGCCGCCTCCTATGCTCGGGCCGCCGAAGGGGCCGCTGGCCTTGCGGGTGTCCACAATCCGGCAGGGCGTGACGGGCACGAATCGTAGTCCCGAGCCCGAGGACGCCCCGGCCGCCGCCTGGGTGGCCGTGAAGGACTGCCCGGCTAACGAAACCGAACCTGTCCGCGCTGCCCCGGAATTGGGCGCGACCGTGAAAAACACCGTGCCGGAACTGTAGCCCGAGTTGTTACCGCTCAAAGTGATCCAATCCGCACCGCTGGCCGCCGTCCACGAGCACCCGGAAGGAGTGCTGACGAAGAAACTGCTATATCCCCCAACGCTGGTAAACGAACGGCTCAGCGGCTGGATGGAATATGTGCACGGTGCGCCGCCCTGCGTGACCGTGTAGGTTTGGCCGCCTAGCGTGATGAGCGCAGTGCGCGGCTGGGTGCTGTTGTTGGCGGGGACCGAGTACGAGACCGTCCCGTTCCCGCTGCCTGAAGCCCCTGCCGTGATAGTGATTGATGAATCAGCCGAGGCGATCCAGGCACAACCGGACGGTGCCGTGACGTTGAAGGTTCCAGTCCCGCCTTGATATGAGTAGCTCAAACCCGCCGCGGAGAGTGTATAGGAACACGAGGTTGCGCTCATATCGATCTTGGCGACCCACGCATCTGAGTTTCCCGCTGATGCCGTGCGAAACGCGCCGGGAGTCGTCGGAAAATTCTGGGATGTGGTTTCGCCGGCGAGATAGACGCCCGAGGCGCTGTCTACGGCCATTCCATGCAGAATGTTGGACCCGGCCCCACCGAGATAGCTGGAGTATGTCAGGATACCGCCGGTGGAATCGAGCTTGACGATGAACGGGCCCTGTCCCGATGGTAGATTCAATTGGATGGCCCCGGGTAAAGTGGGGACGTTCCCTGTTCCAGCCAAATAGACTCCACCATCGGAAACGGCGGATGCTAGTAGTACGGGGGTGGGGTAGACGCTACCGAGGGCACCTAAGTACGTCGCAAAGAGAAGAGAAGATGCGTCTGGCGAGAGTTTGGCAACGAATCCGTATGGGCCACAGCACGACTGCGATGGCTGCTGCTGAAAAGCGCCGGGGGTCGTCGGAAACACTGAACTGCCCGTCCATCCTACGACGAAGATCTCGCCGGACCCGTTCACCGAAACCCCGGATGCCGTATCATTGCCCCCTCCCAGTAAGGTCGAGAATTGCAGCGCCGACCCTGTACTGTTCAATTTCGTGAGGAACGCATTGGTCGCATTTTGCCCACCAATTAGCGAACGCTGGACGACGCCGGGCGTGGTGGGGAAATCCGTCGACTGCGTGCTGCCCACAATGTACGCATTTCCGGTAGAGTCGACGAAGATTGCATATCCCCGGTCCATGCCATTGCCCCCAAGGAGAGTCGAGTACGCGAGCGAAGTCCCTGCGCTACCTAGTTTCATCACGTACGCGTCGTAGTAATTGGCGTCTCCCCTTGCGGTTTG
>ODAK010007177.1_pt1 | contig 11181 bp, 9 predicted proteins | sample 1539591 | NCBI WGS metagenome assembly ODAK01 (sample SAMEA3539303, study PRJEB22396) | soil metagenome | biome: tundra; feature: field; material: soil | place: USA | collected 2010-05 | depth 0.15 m | reverse complement strand
TGCTGGCGTACAACCTGAACTGTTGGCTGATGCTGTTCAACCGCGAGCCGCAGGCCGACGTCACCGAACTGAGGCACACGACGCTGGCGACCTCGCGGCTCCGCTTTTTGTTCGTGGCAGCCAAGATCTGGCGCCACGCAGGGCGCACTGGGGTGAGCTACAGCGATCACTACGAGGAAGAAGGGCGTGTTCGAGCGGCTGAGGGACCGGCTCCGCCGGATTGCGCCGCACGCCGAGGGCTATGCGCCAGTAATGATCCCGGCGTTGCGCTGAAGAACACCCGCGCCGGTCCTTCTACCGCCGCGCATAGAAATTCATGCGCGGGCGGCAAGCGCAACGGAGCCAATGATTTCGACGCAGGACTTGGCGGGATTGGACTCACGGGAGGGCGATGGACCAGAGAAACCTTACTTGACCTACTCAACTTTGCGAGACATCAACCGAACGCGGCCGATGTTCGGACCGCTCGCCGTGTGCATAATTCAGGTGCCACCGCCCCATTTTTCAACTTCCTGATCGACCGCGGCAAACATGTTCTGGTGGTGCTCAAAGACGACCGCCGCCATCTGTATCAGGATGCAGCCGGCCTGTTCGCACACGTCCTGCCGCAACGCGCCGAGCGTCGCGGTCGAGACTGCCAGTGGTGGGACTTCCCGAATCTGGTTTCCTGGCCGCAGGTGAAAGTTCCGCTGCGCGTGGTGCGGTCGTTGGAAACTTACTCCGTGCGCCGCCAACTGGATAACACGGTTACCCAGGAAGCCAGCGATTGGGTCTGGGTGACGACTCTACCGCCCCAGCAAGCGCCCACCCAGCGCATCGTCGCTTGGGGCCATCAAAGATGGGACATCGAAAACTTCGGCTTCAATGAACTGGTCAATGGGTGGAAGGCGGATCACATTTACAAACACGATGCCAAGGCTATCGAGGCGTTCCTGTTGCTGATGTTCCTCGCCTACAACATCTTTCATGCCTTCATCGGCCTGAACCTCAAACCTCAACTACGCGACAGCAAGCCGGAGAAATACTGGGCTTGTCTGATCGCCGCCGAACTCTACCGTGACGCCGGAACCAGGACGCGCAAGCGCGCTCCCTGAGTTGCCTCCGTATCTGATCTGCCAAGCATCTTCTGCCCGCTGCCCTCCAGCCATTTCTTGCTCACGGCTCATTGGCCCCCGCAGCTATCCGTGTCTCCGGCCCTCCCTCCACGCCGCTGCCACGGTCCCGAAATGCCCAACCGAACTTGCTCTGATCGTCCGACTCCTTCCAATTCCTTTCGATACCGGTGCTTGGCCCCGTCCCACAACCCTGGATGCGGAATCGCTGCCTGGCGTTACGGGCGGAGCATTTCCCGGACAATTGCGGCTATACTGTGCAATAAAAGAATAGGGAGGCTGGAAAATGAAATTAGTAGCGACCGACAGAGAATCGCTTCGTCTGCTCGCTCATAGCTATTATTTTTCCTGTTCCCTTTTTGCTGCGGTGCGAGTAGGTCTCGCCGAAGCGCTCGGGAATGACGCAAAAAGCGCGGAGGCCCTGGCCGCGGAGCTGAAAACAGAGCCGGATGCGACGGCTCGTTTTCTGCAGTTCTTAACCTCGATGGGAATACTCGAAGAGGATGAACATCGACATTTCGCACTGAGCGAGGTGGGCGAGTACCTTCGGCCCGAGCATCCGAACTCGATCGCCAGGGAAATCTCGATGTTTTCCGGGGGCGAGATCTACAGGTCGTGGGGCGAAGTGCTTCAGACAATCCGGACAGGGAAGCCGGCTTTCGAACTTCTCAACGGAGAGCCTCTTTTCTCCTATCTCGCAGGACATCCCGAAGCCGCCAACCGGTTCCATCAAGGATGGCATGAGATTACCGCGACGGTAGCCAGAGAGGTAGTGGAAGTGTACGATCTTTCGTCAATCGGGACCGTCACCGACGTGGGCGGTGGATACGGCATTTTCCTCGGGACTCTTCTCCACCACGTCAAGCGTCTGAAGGGCGTGCTTTTCGATCTCCCGTTTTCAGTCAAGGGGGCTGAGGAGACCTTCGAGAAATTGGAGGTGGCCGACCGGGTGACAGTGCTCACCGGCGACGCGGCGGAACAGGTCCCTCCCATGGAAATCTGCGTCATGAAGAGCGTCATCCATGGTTGCAGCGACGAACAGGCACAACGTATATTATCGAATTGTTCGCTGTCGCTGCCGGCGCGCGGAAAGCTACTCGTTTTGGAGCGGGTGATACCTAAGGGCAGTAGTTATCATTGGAGCAGATTAGTCGACATGACTATGATGGTCATGACTGGGGGAAGGGAGCGAACCGTGGAGGATTACGCGGCGCTGTACGGGCGGTCGGGATTGCGCCTAAGCGACTGCCTTGAGTTGCCGTCCGGTTTCAGCATCATCGAAGGCTCAAAAGCCTGAGGCTTAGCGGATGAAGGACCATGAATGAGCACGTCTGGTTGACTCAAACGGACATTGAACACGCCGGCGGCCAGCTTCTTGGGCGACGGCTTGCGTACGGTCAAACGGAAAGGATCGACCTACTCGCCGAAGTCGCAAGACACGTCATCGAGTGCGGTCTCGGAACTCCGCTCCTGCTGGAAGAATTCTCAACCTGTTCGCGTGCGACTTCGATTTCGACGAGACCGTCTACTTCACCGGGCGCGAGCGTTCTTCCGCAAGCTCTGTTCCGACGGCGATTTGCGAATATTAGTGCTCCGGAGTTGCAGGCCGGCGGAGGCAGACTATGCCGGCGAGTTCCTCATGTTCTATCCCGGCATCCTCGACGGCACCGCGGAAAATGTCGAGAACTCGACGCGCGTGAGCCTCGACTTCCGGCTGGTTTCACTAAAAGCGTACGAGGCAATGCTGCTCTGCCGGGAAGCCAGCGGGCGGACACACCCGGAGTTTTCAGGAATGGCGAAGGTAAGGGCTCGTTCTACGATCGAATGGCTGGCTTCGAATTGTGGCACGTACGATAGAATGTGATCCGGATCGTGACGTCCGGCACGGTAAATTCCGGGTTTCCAGGGGGCAAGAATGGCAGCGAAAGTGGTGATCGTCGGAGGTGGATCCGCAGGGTGGATGACCGCGTGTTATTTGAAGTCGGCGCTGACGCACCTCCAGGACGTGACACTGATCGAATCGCCGAACATCCGGACGATCGGCGTAGGGGAGGCGACGTTTAGCACCGTCAAACTCTTCTTCGACTATCTCGGTCTGGCGGAGCACGAGTGGATGCCGCCATGCAACGGCACCTACAAACTCGCGGTGCGTTTCCAGAATTGGGCAGGGAATGGCGAGCATTTCTATCACCCCTTCCAGCGTTACGAAGTGGTGGATGGGTTCAACCTTGGCGAGTGGTGGCTAAAACTCTTTCGGGGCGAACGCGCGTTTGACGCTGCCTGCTTCACTACCACGAGCCTGTGCGAGCACTTGAGGTCTCCCCGATTCCTCAATGGCGAAATCTTCGACGACCGAGTGGCGGCATACTTCGGAACCTCCGCGCCGCCGAACACGGTCATCGCTCATCACACGGTGCAATACCCCTACGGTTACCACTTCGATGCGGCACTACTGGCCGAGTTCCTCAAAAGGCAGGCACTGAAACGCGGAGTTAGCCATCTGATTGATGACGTAACGGAAGTCAAGCGCGGCGATGACGGGTCCATTCTGCACGTGGTCACCAGGGACCACGGCCGGGTGGAAGGCGACCTCTTTATCGATTGCACCGGCTTTCGAGGATTGCTCATCAACGAAGCGCTGAAAGAGCCGTTTCTCGAGTTCAAGGACAAACTTCCAAACGACCGGGCGGTGGCCATTCAGGTCCCGACGGACGCTCGCAACGAAGGCATACGACCTTACACCACGGCCACTGCCCTGAGCTGCGGGTGGGCGTGGACCATACCGCTTTACAACCGAAATGGCTGCGGATACGTGTACTGCAGCAAATATATCGGCAGCGAGGAAGCGGAAGCGGAACTTCGGGCGTTCCTCGGCCCCGGAGCGAAGGGTTGCCCGGCAAATCACATCAAAATGCGAATCGGCCGCAATCGAAACTCCTGGGTTAAGAACTGTGTCGCGATCGGTCTATCGAGCGGCTTCGTGGAACCATTGGAATCGACCGGGATCTTCTTCATCCAGCACGGAATCGAAGAACTGGTGAACCATTTTCCGGCGGGCCACACACCGAGCGAGGGTCAGATCTTAAGTTACAACCGAACCATCAACGATTGCATCGACGGAATCCGCGAGTTCCTGTCGATCCACTATCGCGCGAGCAATCGCTCCGACACACGTTACTGGAGAGAGATGAAGCTTCTCAAAGGCCCCGACGCCCGCGAGGAGCGCCTCAAGATCTGGCAGTGTCGTCTGCCAGGCGCGCGCAACATCTACCAGCCATTTCATGGATTCGAAGCGTATTCTTACTCAGTCATTCTGCTTGGATTGGGTTATAAACCAGAGGCTTACCTTCCCTCTTTGGATCTCCGCGACGAGGCAAGCGCCCGCGCGATGTTCCGCTCGATTCGGGACAAGAGCGACCGGTTGGTTCGAACCCTGCCTTCGCACTACGAGTATCTGCGGCAGATGCGAACGTCTCCCGATTGAGCCGGAGGACGCCGCCGGCAATTGGGGAAGCCTCCGCCGGGCGGCTCCGTCGGGATGACCAGGACAACGTCGCGGTCTAGCGGGGCCAAGGCTTTTGCAGAACGCGGAAGGCCTCGGAAGCACAAAGTAGCTTGAGTCGAAAAGCCGAGGACACGTGGTCCTCCAAAAAGGCCCTCGCGCGGCGCCTCTAACGGCATGGAGGCATGGGGGTGGTTGCAGCGGTTGAAATTTATATATTTCGTGAGGCACTTGTGATAACATGCCTATGTCTGTGAGAGTAGTATCGCACTCTCCGAGGAGGAATCGATATGGAAGACTTCGCCCAAAAACAGTTAGCAGCGATTGCTGCAATTGACGATCTTAGCAATGCAATTGAACGGCGACGCCACGCCGAGAGCGAGGTGGGGAAGGCCCAAAAAGCACTCTCTGCCGTTCAGGTGAAAAACGCCACCAATGAGGAAGCCCTGCACGCCTCGTTGAACGCTTTCAGAGAAGTGGCGATGCACTGGTAAGAGACCAGGCTTCGGGGTCGTCGAAGGCGCCGTTTCCCCTGGCCGCGTTAACTGATGCATGCATCTCCGAGCCCGTTGAGCACAGCGGGCTTGTAGCTTACCGATTGATGTGTCTATTGTGATTGCCAATCGCAATGGATCGCCAGTTCCCGTAATCATGCCTAATCTCGATTCGTGTGGGAAGCGTTTTGACTGAAGCCTGGAGCGCACCAGAAGTCTGCGTGCTGGTTGTCGCGGATGAACGGGAAGAAGCGCGAGTCTTGGCTTCGCTCACTGCTTTTGAAGATAGCTTGGGTGTGACGGTGCTCCCGGTCCTCGACCGTAGCGGGCTGGTTGCTAGGTTAACCGCTTCTCTCCAACAGTCGGGAATTTTGGTCCGCATTGAGAGGGCGTCGTCGCACGCGGTTCGAGAGGATATGCGGCCGGCTGCCAGACCACGCAACGGTTCCAGACCTGAGGCGGTTCTGATCGCAGGAAGTGTGGACCCTGCGTGTCAGCTCCTTGCCGCGCACCTCTGCGACACAGTGCCTGTGCCGCTCTCGGCTGCACTTGTGAGCTGCGATTGGAAATCCGGCCGGTCAAGCGCGCTGGTGTTGCTGGAACCTGGCACTGCAAAGCTCGAGAAAGTTCTCCCCGTACTTTCCGCCTTGATGAACCGCGTTCAGCTCCTGGGATTCATATACGCCTTAGAGCCGATAGAGACCCGTTTCGCCATCCTCAAGACGCTAGCCGTTGACCGTCTTTCGGGGCCTGAGGACATGTTCCTGTTGTCCATGCAGGATTCCCAGGATGATGCAGCGGGCCGACCAACATGTTTCTTCGGACCCGAGCGGCCCGGAAGGCACCGTGCGACTCCGTCAGCCTTGCGACGTGCTGGTGGTGAGTGGGCATGCCAACCCTTTCGACGCCATGTTCGGCCGCGACAAGGCGCTATGCGCGCGGGCTGACGCGGCGGAAGAGCCGGCGAAGAACCTCGTTTTTCCCTGTTTCGGCAGCGGTGACTGTTTCCGCCAGCCGCGCATGCAACGAGCGGCCCGCGACGCTCAAGGCCTGATGAGTCTGCGGGACGTCAAAGCACGGATCGTTGTCTTGGCCGGTTGTCACACGGCAGCCTTAGGGGACTCCTGGTTCGACCCGAGTGCGACCTTGGCCTACCGCTGCCAGCAGAGCGCCGCAGCCGCCGCTTTAGCCACCTCCGGCCTCAGCATCGAGCGAATGGAGTTGAATTTCCTGTTGATGGCGCTCCTATCCGAAGGCCGATGCCTCGGAGAGGCAGCCCGCGAGCTGAACCGCGTTCGCCGGGAGTTTCATGGCCACGCCACCAGCCTCCCCGACCACCTGGGACCTTTCTTGGTGCTGGGCAACCCTGGTGTGCGTTTCGCCGGGAACCACCCGGTGAGGAGCGAGGCGCGCTGGACCTCTGGAAAGAGCTTCGAGATCGAGCTTGACGGCATCGAGACGAACCCCGGCCGCGGCGCCCTCGTGCGAGTTGAAATACCAATGACCGAATCTGCATGCTTGCTGCTGCGTTCGGCTCCCGAAGGATTGTGGTGCCGGGGCGTGCTGCACCCGCACGGGGAGAGCGGCACTCTCTACCTTTGGCTTGGAGTGCGCCCAGACCAGGAACCGGTGCTTAGCGGGTCGCTGATGATAGAAACGGACGAAGTTCCGTCGTCCCCCACCTCGGGCTCGCTACAAAGCTACCTCCGCCAGATTCCGTTCTGGATGGTGGCCCTCGACTCTTTCCGAGCCGATAGCGAAGACGCTCCCGAGTGCGCCGCGAAGCTCGCCGCCACCCTGCAACTATTGCCGGCAGTGGCGCGGAGCCTCTCCGTGATCGCCAACGCGATCCGGTTTCGTCCCGGAATTCTAGTGGTCTGGCAGCGGATTCGGGTGCTGGACGACGCCGGTCTGGCCCAAGCGAGCGCCTTGGCGCAGATCCTGCTCGACTGCCTGGTGGAGATTTCCAGTCGATTCGGGACGATGCATTCGGGAGCGTGGGAGAACAGTTTTGAACGGGTCAACGTGACTGGGCCGCTGGACGTTTGCACTTGCGGGTCAGCGCCGCTGTGGGGTCAGCTTTCGCAATTCGTAGGGATCGACTCCTTGAAACGCGCTGAGTATCAGTGCGCGCGCTGCGGGCCGGTGGGAGAGGACGACGGGAGGCGGCTGCTCCGAGTGAGCTTCGCGCCGACCTGGGTTCGACAGGGCGGGTCGCTACGATGCCGGTGCGCCTGCCACGCTCCCGCGGGCGAGCGCGTCCAGTTTCGGGTCGTGTTACTGCTGGAGGGCCTTTACGAAGGAGGGCGGATTGCCGGCCGGGCGTTACACGCGACGGTCGAGCCTACCTGCTCCGTCGACCTGGAGGTCGAGGTGGAGGTTCCGGGCTCGATGCGCCCAGGCATATATCCCTTTGCAGTGCTCGGTATCGTGAGCGGCGCGTCCTGCATCATTCGCCAGATGATCGAAGTCCGAGGGGGCGCCGGATGAGAGCCGCTCAGGCAAATCGAGCGACGCCGGTGGTAATCGTGGGAGCTGGATTAGTCGGCACCCTGTTGGCGATCGTGTTGGCGCGTCGAGGCTGCCGAGTGGATGTTTATGAACGGCTCCCGGCCCTTCGCAGGGGTAAGCGTTGGACAGGGCGCTCTATCAATCTCACGTTGTGCACTCGCGGTTTCGCTGCGCTCGACCGGGCTGGAGTGGGAGATGCGGTGCGCGCCCTGGTGGTGCGCGTCCGTGGGCGGGCGCTGCACGGGGGCGACAAGCCAGCGACATTTTTACCCTACGGCCCGAACGACGAGGCTCTATTCGCCATCGACCGCGGTGAGTTGAGCGCCGTGCTGCTGGATCAAGCCCAGCGGGTTGCGGATATCCACTTCCATTTCGGCCAAAGCTGCACGGGATTAAATCTGGACGAACATCGGATTGAGTTTACGAACACCGCAACCGGGGAGCGCATCTCTCGTAGTGACGGGTTGATCCTCGGCGCGGACGGGGCGTTTTCGACGGTGCGCCTGAGTTTGCAGCGCCTGTACAACTTCAACTACTCCCAGCAATATTCCTCTTCCTCTTACGTCGAGCTTCCCATCGTACCTTCGGGCCACAGCGACTGGACCTCGCGCACCGACTTTCTGCATCTCTGGCCCCGGGGGCGCTCCATGCTGCTGGCCATTCCCAACCGCGACGGTACCTTCACGGGGACACTCCTGCTGCCGTCACGGGGCGCTGCTTCCCACGAGAGTCTGATCGATGCGCCGGAGCTAAGGGCGTTCCTGCGCGAGCGCTTTCCGGATGCGGTCGACCACATTCCCAATCTGGAGGAGGCCTACTTTTCCGCTCGACCTATCCCGATGGTCACGATCCGCTGCAATCCGTGGAGCTATCGCGGGCGGGTGTTGCTGATCGGAGATGCCGCCCACGCGGTGTTTCCCTCTTATGGGCAGGGAGCCAACGCCGGCTTCGAAGACTGCATAATGTTGAACGAGTGCTTCGATCTTTGTAAGGGAGACTGGGAAGCCATCTGCCCCCTGTTCGAAGAACGCCGTCGGCCGCACATGGACGTGATCGCGGCTCTGTCCGAGCAGCATCTAGATGACCTGCGGGACACGATGGGCGGCGCCGACTTTGCGCTGCGATCGCGTGTGGAGACGCGGCTGACGGAGATCTTCCCCGACGCCTACCGCTCCCTTTATGGAATGGTGGCCTTCACGTGCATGCCGTATTAAGGAAGCGTTAAGAGTGGACGTGGGCCGACGGTGTTTGATCGATGAACTGGTCTCTTTGCCTGAAGTCCGGGAGGCGCTCGACCATCCGGAAACCACGCGTATCATCCAGGAAGTAGCTGTGAGGGGCGGGTTTCTGGCGAAGGAGGAAACGTGGAACCGCAATCGCGACTTGCCAACGTGACGCTGGTCCGGCGAGACGAGATCCCAACCTTGCGTACCGTGATGGTGGACGGGGTGGAACACTCTCTCGGCATCCTGAAAGACTTCCGAAAGCACCCACAGGTCGCGGCCTTGATGCCGGAGGATGCCCGACTCTCGATGAGCTGGGTGCGCCTCGAGGCCGGCGAGCAACTGGCCGTCCACGCCCACGAGATTGCCTCAATGATAGTGGCCGCTAACGGAGAGGGACGGGTTCTTGGCGACCTGGAAGCAGCTTTCTCGGATGGCGACATCATCTTGATCCCGAGCGGGTGCCGTCACGGTTTCGAGGGGGCCAGCAGCGATGGCTTCTGGGCACTCTCTATTCAGTTCGAGTCCCGAGGCCTCTACGAGCGCCCAACCGAGCCGCTGGTGAAGTTTGAGAGTGGGTCTGGGTTGTCGGTGCTGTTGTCGCGTAACCGTCAATACTGCGAGGATTATCGCTGCAATCCAATCTTCGAATTCGTGACTAGCGACCGGATTGCCGATCCAGAACGCCGCCGCCGTTTTCTGGCCTGCGTGCAGGTGTTCTCGGGTTATTTTCAGAAGGCCCTCCTGGGCCGGAGCGCGCTCACGGACGAGCCTGGCTACTCGGCGCTTTTCCGGCACCACTTGGACGAAGAATACGGCCACGACACCCGACTGGCGCAGGACCTGGGTCCGAACGCCGGGAGCGTGTGGGATCCGGTGCTGGAAGCGACTGCTAGCTGGTTCGTCGTGAAAATTCTATCCCTGGATAACCTGGACAAGCTGGTGCTCATCCAGCTCGTTCTGGAGAGCGCGGGCAGTGTTTTCCACGAGGTGGCAGCTCCGAGGATGGCCCAGTTCGGAGAAACCGATTACTTCGCCCACCACAGCGAAGCGGACAAAGTCCACGCGGCCATGTCGATCGAGGAGTTGGAGGGACAGAAAGAGGCTACCTACGATCGCCTCATGGATATCCAGCGTCAAGGTTGGGACATGCTGAACACCTTGTGCGCCCGAATGGTGGAAGTGGCCAATGAGAGCGCGGCATGAGCGCACAATCGACGCATCCTCTAGCGCGCCCGGTCCTAGAGGGGCTCAACCTGCCCGATCCCGAACAAAGGGAAGAAATCTGTCGCACGCGCAAAGTGGTAGACCTCGCCTCCAACACTAACCCGTGGGGCTCCGAGCTGGCGTGCTATCCGCCTTCCCGTCCGGTAGCAATCCACGAGAGATACGCAACCTTCCTCCGCGACGAACTCCGCGCCGCGGGTGCGCCGGCACTGGCGCCGCGCGCGGAGCAGGTTCTATTCACGAGCGGTTCGGTGGAGGGCATCAGCTTGCTTGTGGCCGCCTTTTGCGAGCCGTTCAAAGACTGCATCTGCGTCTGCGACCCTACCTTCCCCTTCTACGCGCGAGCGGCCACATGCAACGACGTGGCCGTACGGCACGAGTCGCTTCAGGGCAGGGACCTGAGCAGCTTCGACCCGCGAGCTGTCTCTATGCACCGTCCGAAGCTCACTTTCCTGTGCAGCCCAAGCAACCCGGTCGGAAGCACGCTCGATCCGGCGTGCATCACCGAGTTGTTAGATGCCACATGCGGGCTGGTGGTCATCGACGAAGCATATTTGGAGTTTTCCATGCGGCCATCCGCGCTGCGCTGGCTCACGACGGCTCCCAATCTTGTCGTGCTACGGACCTTCTCAAAGGCTTGGGGGTTGGCCGGCGCACGCGTTGGGGCGGTGATTTCCGATCCCATGATTCTCTATACCCTCCGATTGGTACAACTCTCTTATGCCTTCGGCACGCCCGGTCAGCGACACGTCCAGGAGGCTCTGGAGGAGCCAGCCAAGATGAAGCAGGACGTCCAACGGATCCGGGCACAGCGGGACCGTTTTGCACAGGATCTGCACCGTCTCGCCATCGTGAAGCGAGTTTACCCCAGCGACACAAACTTCCTGCTGGTGGCCTTTAACGACGCTCTCAGCGCGCATAAAGCACTGCTCAACGCCGGAATTCTAGTTGCGGATACCTGTAGACAGGTGCCCGACACTCTTCGTATCTCGACCAGCACCGCGGAACACTGCGATCAGGTAATCGACGTCCTCCGCGGGATGCGCTGAGTTCCATACGGTCGCCGCCGTGGCATGTTGGATATCGTCGACTCCAGCTTCAATTGCCCATTT
>ODAK010007176.1_pt1 | contig 11182 bp, 9 predicted proteins | sample 1539591 | NCBI WGS metagenome assembly ODAK01 (sample SAMEA3539303, study PRJEB22396) | soil metagenome | biome: tundra; feature: field; material: soil | place: USA | collected 2010-05 | depth 0.15 m | reverse complement strand
TGCTGCCCCTGCGCAGATCCACGAAGCGATTGCGGCTGCTTACGGATCTCGCGGCCGAGGATGCGGTTTTCTGTGTCGACACCGGTGAGGTGACGCTCTGGACCGCAAATTGGCTGCGCCTCCGGGGCGGCCAACAGATCACCGGGTCGTTTAACAACGCGGCAGTGGGGGTTGCTCTCGGAATGGCGAACGGCGTGCAAGCCCTCGACACCAATCGGCAGGTGATCGTCATGTGTGGCGATGGAGGCTTCACCATGCTGATGCAAGAGTTCGTTACCTCTGTGCAACACGGACTGCCGGTGAAAGTGTTTGTGTTTAACAATGCGGGTTGGGGACTCGTCCATCTCGAAATGGAGGAGGCTGGACTGCCTGTGTTTACCAAGGGTGCGATGTTTAAAAATCCTGACTTCGCAATGTTTGCCCAAGCCCGCGGTGCTAAAGGTTTTCGCGTCACGCAGCCGCAAATGTTGCGCGAGACCGTCGCGCAAGCTATAGCCACCCAAGGCCCCGTCATTGTGGATGTGGTGGTTGATCCAACCGAAATCCCGTCGATGCCCCATATCAACCTTGGCCAAGTTTGGAAGTTCGGGATCGGTAAAATGCGCGAACTCGTTAGTGCGTAACTCCGCCACGATTGCAGCAGACTCGTCGGCATATCTGTACCGAGTAATAAATCCACAGCAGCAACACCACGAGCGAGCTTGCCGCCCCATACGCCGAGTTAAATGAACTTTTCCCAAGGTAAATCCCTATCAAGAATTTCCCGACCGTAAATAGCAATCCCGTGACCACTGCTCACTCATAGCGCGATCTGCCGGGCAGTCGTGAGCGCATCCCTACGTGCGGTATCGAACATAACGGGCACGGATTTGCTTGCTATTATCCCGATGACGCGTCTCGAGACAGGCATGTCTAGCCAACTTAGATAGCCTCGGCTTACGCACGGCGCGGCATATTGTGTTGACGACACTCACTCTGGGAGTTCGTGTAATGCTGATACGTAAATTGACCTCGACCGAATGCCGCGCCGAACTTGAACGCACGGGAGTTGGCCGACTGGCATTCGTGCGGGACGGAATGCCGCATGTCGTGCCGATGCGCTTTTCCTATGATGGCTCCAGTCTATACGGCTTCAGCATGCTGGGAGAGAAGATCGAGTGCATGCGCGAGAATCCGTATGTTTGCGTGGAATTTGACGATCGAACGAATCTTTTTCAGTGGATCAGTGTCATAGCGACCGGTCTCTACGAAGAGCTGCCCGATTTGCCAGAGAATTTAGCCGCGCGGCGTCACGCGCAGGCGGTACTGCAGAAGCTTGCCATGTGGTGGCAGCCGGCCACCGCGGCCACTGAACCCGGCAACGCTTTTGTGCCCATTTTTTTCCGCATCCGCGTCAACGGTATAACGGGACATCAGGCCAGACCAGACCCAGTGGAAGCAACCCAGTTGAGCAATAGGCAGTCGGCAGCCGTACGGTCCGGTGCGATCCGCAGGTTTCTTAGTGAGGTCGTGCACCCTTCGAAAAAAGGGGTTGCTCGGCAGAAGCATTAAGGAGAGTAACCGGATCCTCGGGGGTCTGCAGCGCGGCGAGGATTGATTTCTCAATCCAGAAACAGCAGCGATCTGCCCCTTCCGCGTCCAATCCCGCCGTACACTATTTCGTGACACCCACATTAGCACTAACGATGCTTTCGGCAACTGGACGATCCCAGCGGCTCCGCGGACCTATGGAGTAACAGTGGGTTATATTTGTTGATGGCGCTGTTACTCGGCCGAGACTTCGCTGCGACGCGCCCGCGATGGTATGGTTCAATGCGCTGAAATGGTTGTGAGTTATCATCGAGTAGGATTACGAATCGGTCCCGAATTGACTCATTCAGCGGACGGAATTGCCGCATGACCTGACTGGCTCCGAGGTGCTCGATGAATTTCTCGCCGCGGACATCGTCGTCATCGGCGTCGCAATGTAAGGGGGGCGGAACCGTAAGATCGAGAGTCAGCTGATATTCACATCATTCCCGGTAATTGCCCAGAGGAATTTATATGGCTAAACCGAAACTCCATGTCGTAATTTGCAGCACGCGACCCGGACGGATAGGGCCGACCATTGCGAACTGGATATTTGACGTCGCACAGGCGCAAGGACACTTCGAATCTGAGTTGACCGACCTTATCGAGTTCAATTTGCCGCTATTCGATGAGCCGCATCACCCCATGCGCCGTCAGTATCAACACGAGCACACCAAGTCTTGGAGTAAACACGTCAACCGCGCGGATGCCTTTATCTTCGTCACACCGGAATATAATTACGGACCGCCGCCGTCGCTGCTCAACGCCCTAGATTATCTGTATTTTGAATGGAACTACAAGCCCGCCGGTTTCGTTTCCTACGGCGGAGTGTCCGCTGGAATGCGGTCTTCCGCACGAGCGGCAATGACTGCCACCACTCTTAAAATAATGCCAATCCCAGAGACTGTCGGTCTACCCAACGTCATGGCACAACTTAAGGACGGCCGGTTCGACGCTAATGGGCTCAATGCGAAAGGAGCTGACACTATGCTAACCGAGCTTGCAAAGTGGGAGGAAGCCCTTCGCGGCCTGCGAACTCAGCACCGAGCAACCGTGCTTGCCGGTGGGTGAGACGCGATGCGGCATGAGCTTTCGCCATTCTCTGTGTCCGAGGCCTCTTCACCCATTTATCCTCAACGAAATGCCGGACTGTAGTCATGGAAATGCGCGACGTTGCGCCAAGCCAAGGAGTAGTGGGGCAAACGCTCGCGGTTGTCCGATGGATCGCGTCGGAGAAGTCGACACCGGGCCCATGAACGGCCAGTGAACCGCAAGGCAGCGGCCACGTCTGAATACCCACGGAGCGTAGCTTGACTCATTGAGCACCCCTACCGCGCGCCCCTCGGCACATTAAATCAATATCCGCTCCAACTCATCCACCGCCACCTCGTCATCTCGCCGATCATACAGCGCCGTGGTGCGCGGGGATTCATGCGCCGCCATCTGCTGCGCGAGCTCGCGCCGGCTACAGATCGCTCTTCGGCATCACCCGCTTCATGAACTGATCGAACAGCGGTACCGTAAAGGCCGTATCGCCGTGGTCCGGGCTGTACACCATGCCCTTGCCGATGAGCGCGCTGCGCGTCGGGCCCAGTGAATTCACCTTGCGCCCGAGTTTCTCGGCGATATCACCCGATCGGTGCGGCCCTGGGCCAAGCGCCGCCATGGCGCGTAAGTAATGTTTTTCGGCCGGCGTCAAACGATCGAAGCGCACGCGAAAGAAACTCGCATCGAGATCCGCCATCGCGTGGATCGTCGCCTCGCGCACGTCATCGGCCGTGATGGGGGATGAGGCCGCCACGGACCAGGCATGTTTGCCCCATTCCTGCAAAAAGTAGGGGTACCCACGCGTCTGGCGCAGAATTTCCACAAGCGCCGGGTCCTCGAACGCTACGCCTTCTTTTGCGGCCGGCGCGATCAACGCCAATCGTGCTGCCGCTTCCTCGAGCGCTCCTACCTCAGGAAAATCAAACAGTCGCTCCGCGTAGGACTTTGCGCGACCCGTTTGCCCAACGATCTGCGGCAGCCCCGCGCCGAATAAAGTGATCGGCAGCTGTTGTTGAGCGCAGCGGTGCAGGGCGCTAATCAACGAGGCGAGCTGATCTTCCTCGATGTACTGCAGTTCGTCGATAAAAAGCGCGAATGCGGTGGAGCGGTCGCGCGCCGCTTCGCCGACGGCAATCAAAAGATCTGTCAGATCGACGTCTAAGTCACCACTGTCCGCAAGCCCCAATTCTGGCTCGACCTCGAGACCCATTTCGACATCGCCAAACTTGATCTTCATGGCGCCCACGAAGCCCGCGAGCGCCCGCATGGCCTTCTTGCCCGCGGCGCTCGCTGCGCGCGCGCGGTCCAATCGAAGCAATGCCGCGCGCATGGCAGGCGCCATGAGAGCGGGCAAGGACCTATCCTCGGGTGCTTCCAAACGCACGCCGTGAATGCCGCGCTCTTCCGCATCCAATTGCACCCGGTTGAGGAGTACCGTCTTGCCAACCCCTCGCAGACCCACCAATATCATGCTCTTGTCATGGCGCCCGCTGCGGATGCGGTCGAGCGCGATGGCCGCCCTCTCGATCAGCGCATCGCGTCCCGCCAATTCCGGCGGCGGAGCCCCGGCTCCTGGGGCATACGGATTTCGTCTGGGATCCATGTATAGGGAGTTTACATCAATTATCGAATATTAATAACTTAAGTAATTTATCTATAATGGCAAATGCAGCCTTCCAGAAGAAATATAATATCTATATTAATCAAGTCGTTATTCGAAAACTTCGCATAAATAAGCATTATGTTAAACGAGCGATGGAAGGTCCTGGCTACTGTCGCGTCTCATCCTTGCTGCGACAGTCTCAAGAATGTTGAGACAGCTGACTCGTGTTGGATCAAGCAGATACATGTTCAGTCTCATTAATCCTGAGACGCAAACGCGATGGCGGCCCATTCTCACATCAGCGCCGCCATCCGTTCTTCGCCAAAGTCTCACAAATGCTGAGACAAGCGGGCCTCTTTGGGTGCGCAAGGCGCCAAAGTCTCAGCAATGTTGAGACAGCGGCCGACGTCTCTGGGGCAATGAAGCGAGGATAGGCCGCGCAATTTCCTCGTGGATTGGATTCGTGTGGTCCCATCGACAGAGAATTTCCGCCGCCGCCACCATCATACCGATGCGGGTTTCCAATAGTACGGGTGGATCCGGCAGCACTTCTTTGTGTCTTCGGATGTCGCTCTCGGTGAGCCGCAGCGCGAGCTTTTCTCCAGCTGTGGTCACGGCATCGCACACAATCCGCGTAGTCGGTCGAAATTCCGTCGATTGCCCGAAACGCAGTGCTCGCTCAGCAAGTGTCTCTTCGTGGCGGATCACATTCTCCCCTGCGATCACATCAACGGCTGCCAAGCGATCAAACTGCGAGATCAATCGACCCCATTGTGTTGCCGACCACATATTGGCTCGCCCTGGCGTGTACCAGGCTGTTTCACCGTAAGAACTCTGCTCAGGCGCCCGCTCGAACGGAGCGATCCAACTCGCATTGGTTCGCCAAAACGGCATCCACTCCAGAAACTTTCGAAAGGGATCCAAAACCGCCGCCCGGGACGCGAGAAATGTATGATGGCGTCGGCAATACACCGAGGACCATTGTCCCCACTCACGCCGAATATAGGGCTGACGCCCCGCTGCCACATCATCATCCCAGCACGCTGAACAAAATGCCAAGCGTGCAAGCGGTGGTAATACATCCTTGCGAATGCTCGTTAGAATCGGTGGCACACGCGCTGGCGACAGACCGGTCCATTCTATGAATACGTCCCGGCATCGGGGATCCGAATCCACGTCCGTCGCAGTAGCCGCTTGCGGGGCTCCGAGCTTGGCCACGACCGGCCCCAGCCAATGATCATAGCTACAGCCATAGAACAGACCGATTCGCTCGACCCAACTCGAAAATGCTTCGTCATTCGCCGGCGTCGGGTATGCGGGAAGTACTGGCAGATTCATAATCTCGCATCCTCTTCGGGTGCCACCGCCATTCGAGACGCAGACATGACCGCGGATGGACCATCTGAATTGGCCTGCGAATCGCTGGATTGCCCGTCATGTGCTGACTTGGCAGTACGCTTTGCAGCCAACACGCGCGCTGGGTCCAGTCGCTGAACTGTCAGCAACTCTGGCGTGATGCGTTCTATCCGCTCGTGAATGGCCACCATCGCGGCTGTGGATGTCATTAGATAATGTCACAAATGTCACGAATTAATGTCCTTTGACGGCGATGCCGAAACGCCTTAAATCCTACGCTCTGAGGCATCAGACCACAGTTGATTTGCCTAAATGCGTCGTTGTCCAAAAAATGGCGCATTTTGACAAAATTGTCACTTAATAGTGTCATAAATCGGAACCGCGGATAACATGCCCAAATGGCCCGTCGCCGCGAAAGCCGTACGGTACACCTGTCGCGCCTTCCCAAAGGCGTTCGGCACGCCGCAGCCCGGCGCCTCGAACGCCTTCAACAGCGTGGACCGGCTGCGGATCTGATATTCACACCAGAGAGGGCTTTGGAAAAGGCCCGACGGCGCGAGCTGCTGCTGCAATATCTTGACGAAGGATCCGGTCCTCTCGGGCCGCGCATCGATCGATATGCGCAAACCTTTCGTGTGACGCCTCGAACGATCCGCCGCTGGCTCGATCGGTATCGTGAGAACCCCGGCGTGACCGTGCTCGTTCCCCAGCGGCGCGGACCGCCGCTCGGTCAGCGCAGACTGTCAGTGGGCCATGAGAACATCGTGACCGATGCGATTGATGCGTGGGCGAGTCGCACGGAACGCCTGCCGCTGTCATGGATCATTGAGGAGTGTGCGCGTCGCTGCAAGGTGGCCCTTCTACCGGCCCCGAGTCGTGGCGCAGTGGTCGCCCGTCTGCGGGACCGGGGCATCAGCACTCTGAGGGATGGCAGAGATGTCAACGTAGCGTCCGGTGCAGTGCGCCCGCCGCGCGCTATTAATCCTCTCGATATTGTCCAGATCGACCACACGCTCGTCGACATCATGGTTGTCGATGAGGTGCAACGCGAGTCGATGGGGCGACCTTGGGTTACAGTCGCGTTTGATATTGCGACCAGGGTGGTGCTCGGGTTTGTTCTGAGCCTGAACCCGCCTTCCGCGACCTCTGTCGGCCTTGCGCTCGCCATGGCGGGCCTGCCGAAGGATCGCTGGCTGAAGGGGCAAGGGCTCAAGATCCGATGGGCTCCTCACGGCATTCCAAAGGTCGTGCATTTGGACAACGCCGCCGAGTTTCACGGCTTGGCGCTCAAGCGTGGTTGCGAACGCTACGGTATCCGTCTGGAGTATCGCCCTCCGGGACGTCCCCAGTTTGGCGGCCATATCGAGCGGTATCTCGGCACTCTCATGCGGCGGATACATGGCCTGCCCGGTACGACAATGTCGAATCCTACGCAACGTGGCAAATACCCGAGCGAGGCCAAGGCGTCCATGACAATGGTGGAACTTGGACTATGGATAGCCCTTGAGATCGCCGGTCGATACCACCAACAGATTCATAGGGGCATACATGCGGTTCCGGCGCTGGTGTGGGATCGAGCGATCAAACACCGGCGGCGCAGCGTCATCGATGACCCGACGCGCTTCACGATCGACTTCATGCCTGCAGAAACGCGCCGCATTACGAAAAATGGCTTTCAGCTCGGCCTTATCCGCTATTGGGATCCGCTACTGACGCAGATGTTCCCGGTCGGTACTCGAGTCCTCGTGCGCTATGACCCACGGGATCTGTCGAAGGTATTTGTGCCGTCGACCGAAGGCAAAGCGTATCTGGACGTACCCTACGCAGACCTTCGGCGCCCACCGATCACCCGGGCTGAGCTGGAACACGCCCGAACAATCTTGACTCTGAAGGGCGAACGCCATCCAACCGAAGATCAGATATTTGCAACTACACTGGCCCAGCGCCGACTTGAGGATGCCTCTCGCCAGCGTACTCGACAAGCTCGTCGGAACGCGTCCCGCCGGCCCGTTGCGACGAAGAGCACCAAATCTACCCGGCCGAAGGCAATCGTGGATTACAGCCGCCCAGCAATCCCCTATGAAGGTGAAGAATGGTAACGGTGACGCGTCGGAAGCGCGTGGCAATCCCCCGCCGTCCTGTTCCGAAGGCACTCCTCGCTGCTATTGAGCGAGATCGCTGGATCGGCTACCCCGCCGGTGACGCCGGACTTCTACGACTCGGACAGCTTTTCGCAATGCGTCCGCGTGTACGAATGCCCTGCCTCCTAATTTACGGCGTCAGCGGCGCCGGGAAGTCCATGTTGCTGGAAAAGTTCAAGCGTGACCACGCCCCGAAGCGTACCAGCCGGACTGGACAACGGCCGATCATAGCGACGCAGATGCCACCCGTACCTGTTATCCGCAGCCTTTACGGTGAAATTGTCAGGACACTCGGTGGCAACGTCCGCCCCACCGCCCGGTACTACGAGTTGGAAGACACGGCGATCAGTCTGCTTGGTCACGCGAACTCGAGGATGCTGATCATTGACGAGATCCAGCACCTTCTGTCCTGCAGCGCTCGCGAACAACGCGCAGCATTGAACATGGTAAAGTTCCTGTCCAATGAGCGCCGAATGACGATCGTCGCTGCCGGCACCCATGAGGCGCTCCATGTCATGCGTTTCGATCCCCAAATCGCCAGCCGGTTCGAGCAGATGGAATTGCCAGTATGGTCGGAGTCCGAGGAATTACGCCGCTTCATTGCCGGTTACCTCGCAATGCTGCCCATTCGGAAGAACCCGACAGCGATCGACCAGCGCTTCGTCGAATACCTTTTGGCACTCACCGATGGCGTCACCGGTCGGATCATCGACTTACTCCGGCGGGCAGCAGTTGATGCTTTGGCGCACAAATCCAAATCGGTTGGTCTAGATCAATTGCTTGTGGCCGGCGCCAATCTTCCGGCGATAATCAACCAGCGAGCCGATTTTCCGATTTAGGACATCATTAAATGTCAAAATGACACTAACTGGTGACATTCACACTAGTCGACGAACTTCGGTCGACCGTGGACACTCCGGCCCGATTTTTTCAGTTGCGGCATGCCCCTCTAAACCACATTATTAGCCAGGTAGGAAATCGCTGCGGCGCGTTCTATGGGTTCAGGCGACGCGAGCCTCGAGCACGGTGTAGACCGAGGGCGTGGAGACTACGTTCGTCAGTTTCAATCCGGCACTCGCAAACAGCGCGCCGTACTCCTGGGCGGTACGTTCCTTACCGGCGTGCATCACCAGCATGTCAAGATCGAGCAATGGCGCGGCAGATGGCGGTCCGTCATCGATGATCAGCATCTCGACTACGATGACGCGACCGTCGTGGCTCATCGCCTTGCGCACATTGCGGAGAAGCTTCACGCATTCCTCGTCGCTCCAGTCATGAAGGACGTGCCTCAGTAGATAAACATCACCCCCAGCCGGTACGCCCTCGAAAAAGCTTCCGGCAACGCACTCGACGCGCTCGGCCACGCCAGCGGCCTTAAGGGTGAGTCCGGCACCGGTTATCACGTCAGCCAGATCAAAGAGAACGCCGCTCGCTGCCCGCTCCCGTTGGAGCACCGCTGCGACAAAGGCTCCGTGCAACCCACCTACGTCGATCACGTTGCGTGCTCCCGCGAACGAGTAGGAAATTAGCACGCTCTGTATCGCCATCGTAGCCCCGCCGCTGATAGCCTCCGCAAAGTATTGCTGTTCCTGAGAGCTTTTCCTGTCCCACACCGGCACGCTAAGCGCGCTCTTGAAGGAAGACTTGTCCTTGCGCACGCGGTTCTCTAGGTTCCCCCAGGGATGCCAATGGTCTGGCGCCATCTCGGCAATCACCAACGAGCGCATCGACTCGCTAACATCCGAGCGAAGACATTCGCCGACCGGCGTAAGGCTGAATCGCCCGTGAGCGTCGGCACGAAGTACACCGATAGCAGCAACACCGCGAAGGAGCCTATACAGGGCTGATGGACTAGCGCCGACAACATGGGCCAGCTCGGATGCGGAGCATGGACCGTGCGCGAGCTGGTCGGGAATTCCGAGACGCGCCACGGTAGCGACGGCTTGTGCGGCCCACATGCCCGTGACGAATCCTAAGATGACGGCCCTCGGAGGCAGCGGGTTTGGTAGATCGCCCATGATGGATTCCTCCGTGAGCACTGTTCGGGTGGGTTTGAGATTCTTGCAGGCAACATATTTAAGATGCCGGCCGCGCGGATCTTAACGCGACTGTCCGGAGCGGAAGTACGTCGAGGTATTTCCCGAGGAGACATCCTTTCGCCGGAATATCGACAAGCGGGCAGAGCTTGCACTCAGTGTGCAACGAGAGGTTCTTCAGTCCCTGTGCGTTGCTCGCGCCGGGCCAACCGATACGTTGGAGCGCGATATGCATTGCGGCTCAGGTCCGCGCGGTCCGACGTTTGGGCACACCGCGCCGGACCGGGCCTCCGCTGCCATCGGAGTTTTCCTCACCCGGCAGCCAGGGCCGGCCCAAGTGCGTCTCGATATAAAGACGAATCATGCGCCGCAGGACCTGTGAGGGGGTGAGATCCTCCTCGGCACACAGTCGCTCGAACACCGCTTTCTTTTGCGGATTGATCAGGATCGTCAGACGAGCGGTGCGCTCTTCGATAGGCACGGCGGCGGAACTCTTCGTTTACATGCGAATGACATTGTATGATAATAAAACAATAATCCGAGTGGAGTCGTATTGCAAGTACCCCGCATCGCGATCCGTCGGTGGGATTCTCGCGCCAGCTCGGATCGCGGTCGACGGTTTGCCAGAGCGGCCCCTCAAGGCCGACTGTGAGTGAGGCGAATTGAGCCATTTGGTGCCCGATCGGTGATGTCGCTGTCGACCCCTCAATGCCTGAGTCAACTGGCGGCGAGTTGTGTTGGGCTATTGTTCGCGCTGGCGCCGATCGGAATTTTCGCCGCGCGCCGCCCGCTGGGAAGCCGGCTAACCTACGCCGCCTGCATGCTGATCTGTGCAGGACTCGCGGGCGTTGCGCTCATCGCCCTGCTCACGCCGGGTCCGAGGCTCGAGTTCATCGAGATCCCGGTCGGACTGCCACTCGGCCGAACCCTCCTCGGGTTCGATCCGTTGAGCGCCGCATTCGCCGTCATTGTCAACGTGGCGACCGCGATCATCAGTGGCTACGCGATCGGCTACGGTGCACATGCTCGCGAGCCGCTGCGGATTGTGCCGTTCTACCCGGCGTTCATCGCGGGCATGAATCTGGTGCTACTGGCGCAGGATGCGTTTTCATTTCTCGTCGGCTGGGAATTTATGTCGCTCGCGTCCTGGGCGCTCGTGGTCAGCGAACACAATTCGGCGGAGAACCGGCGCGCCGCGCTCGTGTACCTAATCATGGCGACCGGGGGAGCGCTGGCCTTGCTGCTCGCGTTCGGCCTTCTGGCCGGTCCCGAGGGCGGTTATGCGTTCGATCAGGTCCGACGGGTTGCTTCCTCCGGCGTCGGCTCGATCGTTCTGATCCTCGCGCTGGTCGGTGCCGGGTCCAAAGCCGGTCTCGTTCCGCTGCACGCGTGGCTGCCGCTCGCGCACCCTGCGGCGCCGAGCCACGTCT
>ODAK010007175.1_pt1 | contig 11183 bp, 9 predicted proteins | sample 1539591 | NCBI WGS metagenome assembly ODAK01 (sample SAMEA3539303, study PRJEB22396) | soil metagenome | biome: tundra; feature: field; material: soil | place: USA | collected 2010-05 | depth 0.15 m | reverse complement strand
AGCCGTTTGGCGGCCATGAAATCGCCAGGCCGGTTGACCGAATCGGCGGCGATGATCACTCCCTCCTTGAGATAAAAGGCAATGAAGCTTGAGCCCTCCATGTCGCCACGGATCACGAGTTCCTCATAGCCATCGGAAAGACCAACCATTTGCAATTTGAGATCATATTGGTCGGACCAGAACCAGGGCGCGGTTGCAGCTGGAACCAGCCGTCCGGTGATCGACGCGGCCACCGCGCGAGCTTGTTCGAGCGCGTTTGGCACCGATTCGAGGCGGATTTTCCGGCGCAGAAATCCGTGATGCGCGTGCATCGCGCAATCCCCGATCGCATAAATATCCGGGTCGCTGCCGCGGCTTGCCGCATCGACGACAATTCCATCATCGACTTCAAGCCCGGCGCGTTCCGCGAGCTCCGTGTTGGGAACAAGACCGATGCCGATCAACACAAAATCGGCGGGAAACGATTGGCCATTCGCGCAGTGGACGCTCGCCACCCGGCCATCCTCAACCGCAAAACCGCTGACCGTTTCGCCAGTGCGGATATTGACCCCAGCCTCGCGATGAATCCGTTCATAGAACTCCGACAAAGCGGGCGCGGTGACGCGCGCGAGCACGCGCGGCGCGCTTTCGAGCACGGTGACGGCAAGCCCGCGCTTGACCGCGACGGCCGCGACTTCAAGCCCGACATAGCCGCCGCCAACGATCACGAGGCGCTTGCCAATTTGCATGAGCGGCTGCAACGCCTCGACATCGGCGATCGTGCGCAGGTACAAAACATTGCATGAGGCGGCACCTGGCACCGGCAATTTACGGGCGCGGCCGCCGGTCGCGATCACCAGCCTGTCGTAGCCAAACGTCGCGCCATCATTGAGCAAAAGCTTCTTGGCACGCCGGTCGATCTCTTCGACGCGGACCCCGAGCCGCATCTCCACTTGTGCTTTTTCATAGGCGATGGCGGCCTTGTAGATCAGCGCGTCCTTTTCTATTTCGCGCGCGAGAAACGCCTTCGACAAGGGCGGCCGCATATAGGGAAGATAATCTTCCTCGCCAATAAGGACGATGCGGCCCTCGAACCGGTTTTGCCGCAGAAGCGTCGCGGCCTCGCCGCCCGCCTGGCCGCCGCCGATGATGGCAACGGTCGATGCGGCGCCAAGCTCAACTTTATCCATTAGTTAATCGAAGTCCTGTGTGGGAAACGGGAAAGATCCATCATAAGGAAAGCGCCCGTCATTTCAACTCCAGCGCCAGGTTTTGCCCGGCGGAGAAGGTTTTGTTCGCCATCAGCGTTCGGCGTAGTAAGAAATTCTCTTTTTTATGCGTTAGGATCAAAGCAACTTGAGTCGGCATCCTTCACAAATCGCGGGCGTGCACCTGCGGGCTCGAACCGGCGCGGATCTCGCGAGCCTCGCGGAACTTTGGGTCGCAAGCTGGCAAGAAGCGATGCCGGCAATCGATTTTTTGGCGCGAAAGCCGTGGTTTCTTGATCGTCTGCGGACACTTGAAGCGGCCGGCGCCGTCACGATCTGCGCTTTCGACCGTTCCGGCCGACTCCTTGGCTTTGTGAGTTTCGATCCGGCCGCGGCCTATCTCGATCAGCTCGCCGTCGCGCCGGAAGCGAAAGGAAGCGGCACGGCTAGTCTCCTTCTAAACGAGGCGCGCAGGCTTGCGCCGGGCGGCCTCACTCTCGATGTCAATCAGGACAATGCGCGCGCGCTGCGCTTTTACGAGCGGGAGGGATTTGAAAAGATCGCGGCAGGAACAAATCCGCTTTCCGGCCTGAAGACATGGCGGCTCCGCTTTCCGAAAAGCACTTGCGATCCATGACATGGGCGGCCCAGCCTGGGATCGAGGGCATCTCGTTCAAATCTGTTCAAGTTCGATCAGGGTCCCGGCGCAATCCTTGGGGTTCAAGAAAAGGACCGGCTTGCCATGCGCCCCGATTTTCGGGCTCCCGTCCCCTAGGACGCGCGCGCCAGCCCGTTCCAATTGTTCGCGCGCGGCAACAATATCGTCGACCTCGAAGCAGAGATGATGGATCGCGCCGCCCAGATTTTTGCTCAAAAATTTTTCGATCGGGGAATGCTGGCCAAGCGGTTCGATCAGCTCGATCTTGGTGTTTGGAAGCTCGACGAACACCACGCTCACGCCATGCTCCGGCAAGGCCATGGGCGCGCTCACCTTGGCGCCAAGCACATCGCGATAGATTGCGCTCGCGCCCACGGCATCCCTGACCGCGATGGCGACGTGGTTCAACCGCCCGATCACGCGTATCGCTCCTGCTCACACCTCGACAACCAGGACATGCACCACCGGCCGCTTGCCCCATGCGGCGGCGACCGCGTTGCGCACCGCTTTTTCAACCGCGGTGGAGACAATATCCGCGTCGCGCCGCTTTGGGCGAGACAATTGATCGAAGGTTTGAAACAGCGCGTCATCGACGATTTTGTCGATCGCGGCGCCGTCCCGGACGCGCGCCGGCACTCCTGCCGTCATCACATCGGGAACCCCCGCGAGATCGCCTTTCGCGGTGACCGCCATGGCAATGGTCACGATCCCGGAAACCGCGAGTTTCTGGCGCGTTTTCAAGGCTTCGTCCCCGGCCGGAACCAGACTATTGCCATCCTTGTAGAGGCGGCCGCATGGCGCCTCCCCGGCGATCCCGGGGGTTCCTGGCGCGAGCACCACAATATCCCCGTTGCGCGCCGTAATGACGTGCCGCACGCCTTGCAATTTGGCGAAAGCCGCGTGTTCGTCGAGATGGATGTCCTCGCCATGCGCTGGGATCGCGATTTCGGGTTTGATCCAGCCGTAAAGCTGCGCCACCTCGCCGCGGCGCGGGTGTCCCGAGGCGTGAACAAGCGCGGTGCGGTCCGTGATGACTTCGACGCCCGACCGGATAAGATTGTTGATGATGCGCCCAACCTCCCGTTCATTTCCGGGAATCGTTCGCGAGGAAAAGATCACCTGGTCGCCAGGGTTGAGCGTGATCACGGGATGATTGCCCTCGGACATGCGGGCGATCGCGGCGCGGCATTCGCCTTGGCTTCCGGTTGCCAAAAGGACCACCTTGTCGCGCGGGATGTGTGGAAAGGCGTCCTGGGACAAAAAATCCGCAATTCCGTCGAGGTAACCGCATTCGCGGGCAACGGCGGTCACCCGCTCCATCGCGCGCCCGGCCATCACGACCGAGCGGCCGGCTGCCACTGCTGCCTCGGCGACGGCGCGAATACGCGCGACATTGGAGGCGAAAGTGGTCACGGCGACGCGCCCGGATGCCTTGCCAATGATCTCGCGCAAGCTCTTGGCGACGTCGGCTTCCGAGGGACTCGTGCCTTCGCGCAAAATATTGGTCGAATCGGAGACGAGCGCCAGAACGCCCGCGGCCCCGATCGCGGCGAGACGTTTTGCGTCGGTTGGCTTGCCTATTCCCGGCGCGGCATCGATTTTCCAATCTCCGGAATGAAGGACCGTGCCGAGACTTGTGCGGATGGCGAGCGCGCAACTTTCCGGGATCGAATGCGCCATGGCGATAAATTCGACCTCGAAAGGCCCGATCGCAACCGCCGCTCCTTGCGCGACAATGGTGATTGGAACGTCCGGCGCGCCGGGCTCGGCGAGGCGCTTGGCTTCAAGAAGGGAAGCGGCGAAGCGCGTCGCGTAGAGCTGGCACGAAAGCCGCGGCCAAAGATCCGCGATCGCGCCGATATGATCCTCATGCGCGTGAGTGATGACGAGACCAGCCAAATCACCCCGCATCTTTTCGATGAAGCTAATATCCGGAACCATGAGATCTATTCCCGGAAGATCGGGACCCGCGAAGGCCACGCCGCAATCGACCATCAGCCATTTGATGTGCCCTTTGCGGCCGAAACCATAAAGGGCGAGGTTCATGCCGATTTCGCCAAGGCCGCCGAGCGGCACGAAGACGAGCTCGTCACTTCCATCGTTCATTTACAAAAACCTTTCCTAGACATGCACGGTCAACGGCACGGCGGAGCATGCGGCACCCGCTCCGCGAAGGAAACATGCAACACGGCACAAGATTTGGCCGCTTTCCCGCGCCGGCAAACTTTTATCTCACCGTAGCGGCGGCTTTGTTGGTTGAAGAGCCAAAAAAAACATCGCCAGCCTCGATCGCCACCCGGCCGGCCTCTTGTTCGAGAATAAGCCGCCCGCTTGCATCGATCGTCTGAAATACGCCCTCGATGGTTTGCGAGGGCCGCGCCACCCTGATCCAAGTGCCAAGACCGGCGGCAAGCGAGAGCCATTCGGCGCGGATCGCTTCGAAACCAGAACCTCCCGCCCAAACATCGAGCCAATGCGCCATGGCCGCCGATAGCCGTTCGAACACTCTTTCCGGCGCGATTGGCTCGCCCGCGATCGCCGCGAGGCCGGTTGCCGGGTAAGGCGTATCGCCGGGATGTAAAGCACAGTTCACACCAATGCCGGCAACGCAAGCCAGGCGGCCATCCTGCCGCGTGGTGCTCTCCAGTAGAATGCCGCCGAGTTTGGCGCCAGCGTGGAGAACGTCGTTCGGCCATTTGAGCGCAAGACGCCGGTCGCCCGGAAGGATTTCGCGCAGCGCATGGATCGCCGCGACGCCAGCGGCAAAGCCTAGCTCCGCCGCCCGGCGCGGGGGCGATGGATCAATCAGTAGCAGGCTTGCGTGGAGATTGCCACGCGGCGACGACCAGTTCCGGCCATTGCGGCCCCGGCCCATGGTCTGCACGGAGGCGACAACCCAAAGACGTCCCGCGTCGCCGGACCGGGCGTGCGCCAAGGCTTCGTCGTTGGTCGAAGCAAGCTGGTCGTGCTGGACCAGCCGGTATGCTTTATCTTGGGCCGCTCCAGAAAGACAAAACAGGGGAAAACCACCATGGGCTGAAAATTCAAAACAAAGACCGCGCCGCCGCGTTGGTGGCCTCGATGAAGCCACCCGGATACGCGAACAAAAACAAGACAAGAATACCAGTCACCGCGAGCACGGCGCGCGGGGCTGGCGCGGGCCTGTCGAAAGCGGGGGCGGGCTCGTCGAAATACATGACCTTGACGATCCGCAGATAATAGAATGCCGCGACCGCGCTCGACAGAACGCCTATCACGGCAAGCCAGTAGAGCCCCGCCTGGATCGCCGCGTTGAACACATACCACTTAGCGAAGAAGCCAGCGAGCGGAGGTATCCCCGCCAAGGAAAACATCATCATCGCGAGAAAAAACGCCATCAAAGCATCGGTTTTGGCGAGACCCGCAAGATCCGCGATATTTTCGACACCTTCGCCGTTGACACGCATCGCGAGGATCCCGGCGAAGGTGCCAAGCGTCATGACGAGATAGATCGCCATATAGGCGAGGACGCCGCTGACTCCTGTTTCGCCGCCCGCCGCGAGACCCACGAGCGCGAAGCCGATGTGGCCGATCGCGGAATAAGCCATGAGGCGCTTGATGTTGGTCTGGCCGATCGCGGCAAAGGCGCCGAGCACCATCGACAAGAGAGATATGAAAATCACGATTTGCCGCCATTGCGAGGCAATGCCAGGAAAAGCGGTCAGGATCACCCTAAGCGTAATGGCGACCGCGGCCATTTTCACGGCCGTGGCAAAAAATGCGGTGACCGGCGTTGGCGCGCCTTCATAGACATCCGGCGTCCACATGTGGAATGGCACGGCCGACATTTTGAAAGAGAGGCCGGCCATGACGAACACGAGGCCGAAGACCGCGCCGAGAGAAGCCTTGCCGTTGATGGTTGCGGCAATGCCCGCGAAGGAAACCGTGCCCGCGAAACCATAGAGGAGGGAAGCGCCATAAAGCAGCATGCCGGACGACAGCGCGCCAAGGACGAAATATTTGAGGCCGGCCTCGGAGGCCCGGATATTGTCGCGGTGGAAGGCGGCGAGGACATAAAGGGCAAGCGACATCAATTCGAGCCCGAGATAAAGCGCGATGAGACCCGCCGCCGAAATCAACATCAGCATTCCGAGGGTCGACAAAAGAATCAGAATTGGAAATTCGAATTTGTCGATTTTTTCGCGGGCAAGAAAATCCTGGCTCATGAGCAAGGTGACGAGCGAACCCGCGAGGGTCAGCACCTTCATGAAACGCCCGAACCCGTCGTCGATGAAGGCGCCGTCGAAAACAACCGCCGTGGTCTTGCCGCCGAGAAGAATGACCACGATCGCGGCGCCGAGAAGTCCGGCGGCGAACTCGGTCACCAGGCCCCCCGATTCCTTGCCACGGAGCGCCCCAAGCAGCACGAGGACGAGAATGCCCGCCGCCAAAATGAACTCTGGCAGGGAATGCGCGAGGGAAGCTGACAAATGCGACATTCTTGAAGCCTTCAGTGAAGTGCCAGCGCGGCCGGTTTGGTAGTGGCAAGGGCCGTGTCGTAATTTTTGATGAGGGCGTTTATCGAGACCGCCGAGGCATCCAAGACCGGGGCCGGGTAAACGCCATAAAGAATCGTCAGGGCAACAAGCGGCGCGAACACGGCCGCTTCGCGCCACGAGAGATCGAGGATCGACGCAAGACCAGGTTTGTCGAGAACGCCGAATATGATGCGGCGATAAAGATAGAGCGCGTAAGCGGCCGACAGAATGACGCCGGTGGTGGCCAGGAACGCCACCCAGCTGTTGATCCTGAAGGCGCCAATGAGCGTGAGGAACTCGCCGATGAAGCCGGAGGTGCCAGGCAAGCCGACATTGGCGAGCGTGAAGATCATGAAAACCGCCGAATATAAGGGCATGCGGGCAACGAGACCGCCATAGGCCGAGATGTCGCGGGTATGCATGCGATCGTAAACGACGCCGACACAAAGAAAAAGGGCGCTGGCAACGAGGCCATGCGAGATCATGAGAAAGACGGCGCCCTGCACGCCTTGCGTGGTCATGCTGAAGAGGCCCATCGTCACGAAGCCCATATGCGCCACCGAGGAATAGGCGATGAGCTTCTTCATGTCCTCCTGCACCAAGGCAACGAGCGAGGTATAAATGATTGCGATGATCGACAGCGCAAAAACGAGCGGCGCGAAATAGGCCGAAGCCTCCGGGAACATCGGCAGAGAGAAACGGATGAACCCGTAGCCGCCCATTTTGAGCAGAATGCCGGCAAGGATGACGGAGCCCGCCGTCGGGGCTTCGACATGTGCATCGGGGAGCCACGTGTGGACCGGCCACATCGGCAATTTGACCGCGAGCGAGGCGAAGAACGCGAGCCACAGCCATTTCTGCATCGATGAGGGGAAATGTGTGTGTAGCAAGGTGACGATGTCGGTTGTCCCAGCCACCCCATACATCGCCATGATTGCAAGCAGCATCAACAGCGACCCTGCCAGCGTATAAAGAAAGAATTTGAAACTCGCGTAGACCCGCCGCTTGCCACCCCAAATTCCGATGATCAGAAACATCGGGATAAGCTGGCCCTCGAAAAAAAGATAGAAGAGCACGAGATCGAGGGCGCAGAAAACGCCGGCCATCAGGGTTTCGAGGACGAGAAAAGCGATCAGATATTCCTTGACGAGATTTTGAACGGATTTCCATGAGGCAAGGATACAGATCGGCATCAAGAACGTGGTCAAAAGGACGAAGGGAAACGATATTCCATCGACGCCCATTTTGTAGACGAGGCCATTGCCGAACCAGCCCTTTTCCTCGACGAATTGAAAAGCGGAAGTGGACGGATCGAACCGCGCATAGGCATAAAGCGACAGCAGAAAGACGATTATCGTCGTGCCAAGCGCGGCGCGGCGGGCGTTTTCCAGCGTGGCTTCGTCATTGCCGCGCAGGGCAAGGATAAAGCCCGCGCCAACAAGCGGCAAAAAGACGATGCAGGACAAAATGCCAAAGCCAAACATCAGCGGACCCCCGAGGCCACATACCATGTTGTGACGGCGGCGAGGCCGACGAGCATGGCGAAGGCGTAATGGTAGATGTAGCCGCTCTGCAGCTTGACGACGCGGCCGGTCACATCGACGACGCGGGCAGCCACGCCATCGGGGCCAAGCCGGTCGATGATGGCCCCGTCGCCGCCCTTCCAGAACAAACGGCCGAGCCAAAAGGCCGGGCGCACGAAAATCACATCATAGAGTTCGTCGAAATACCATTTGTTGAGGAGAAATTCATAGAGAGGACGGGCGCCTTGCGCCAAGCGCGCGGGAATCGAGGGTGCGATAAGATAAAATAGAGCCGCGACAAAAAATCCGAAGACCATCAGCAGCGTTGGGAGCTGCTTGGCGAACCCTGGAACGTCTTCCCTAGCCTCCAGAATGTGATTGTTTGGCCCGAGAAACAGGGCGCCTTTCCAGAATTCGCCAAATCCCTCGCCGATGAAATCATGCGCGAAGACGAGGCCCGCGAACAAGGAGCCGAGGGCCAGAACGCCCAAGGGGATGAGCATCGAAAGGGGGGATTCATGCGGATCGACCGCATGTCCCTCGTGACCATGCGCCCCGTCGTCATGCGCGGCGTGATCGTCGGCCCCATGCACGGCGGCGGCCCAGCGCGGCGCGCCAAAAAACGTCAAAAAGACCAGCCGCCACGAATAGAAGGAGGTGAGCCCGGCGGCAACCGTCGTCAGCAGAAAGCCATAGAAAGCGCCGGTGCGGTCCGATGCAAAGGCCGCCTCGATGATCGCGTCCTTGGAAAAATAACCGGCGGTGAAAGGAAATCCCGTGAGCGCCAAGGTGCCGATCGTCATCATGGCGAAGGTGAAGGGAATTTTCCTCCATAGCCCGCCCATGTTGCGCATGTCTTGCTCGTGGTGCATGGCCAGGATCACCGATCCGGCGCCCAGAAATAAAAGCGCCTTGAAGAAGGCGTGCGTGAACAGATGGAAGATGCCGAGCGAGTAGCCGCCGACGCCGAGGCCAACGAACATGTAGCCGAGCTGCGAGCAGGTCGAATAGGCGATGACTCTTTTGATGTCGTTCTGGACAAGGCCAATCGTCGCGGCGAAGAACGCCGTCGTCGCCCCGATGATGGTGACGAAGGTCAGCGCCGCGGGAGCCTGTTCGAACAGCGGCGAGAGCCGCGCGACCATGAAAACGCCCGCGGTCACCATGGTTGCCGCATGGATAAGAGCCGACACGGGGGTCGGACCCTCCATGGCATCGGGAAGCCAGGTGTGCAGAAGGAACTGTGCCGATTTGCCCATCGCGCCCATGAAGAGGAGCAGGCAGGTGATCGTCATCGCGTCCATGTCGAAGCCAAAGACATGGATTGTCGTATGCGCGAGACCCGGCGCCGCCGCGAAAATCTGGTCGAAGCTCACCGACTGGGTCAGCACGAACACGAGGAAAATGCCAAGCGCGAAGCCAAAATCGCCGACGCGATTGACGACGAAGGCCTTGATCGCGGCGGCGTTGGCGGAAGGCTTCTCATACCAGAAGCCAATCAGAAGATAGGACGCGAGGCCGACCCCTTCCCAGCCGAAATACATTTGAACGAGATTGTCGGCCGTCACCAGCGTGAGCATGGCGAAGGTAAAGAGCGAGAGATAGGCAAAGAAGCGCGGCCGGCCGGGATCGTCGCGCATATAGCCGATCGAATAAAGATGCACGAGCGACGACACCGTGGTGACGACGACGAGCATCACGGCGGTCAGCGTATCGATTCTCAGCGACCAATCGGCCTGCAACGCGCCCGAAGTGAACCAATTGCCGAGAACCGAAACGCTCGCGGGAGCGGTTCCGAGCGCGACTTGGAAAAAGACGATCCAGGACAAGGCGCCCGAGACAAACAAGAGGCTCGTGGTGACGATTTCGGAAGGGCGGTCGCCGATTCGCCAGCCGAAAGGCCCGGCGATCAGAAATCCCAAAAGCGGCAGGAAGACTATGGCTGCATACATGGCAAGTTTCAGCCCTTCATCATGTTGATGTCTTCGATCGCGATTGATCCACGGTTGCGGTAATAGCAAACGAGGATGGCGAGCCCGATCGCCGCCTCGGCGGCCGCCACGGTCAGGATAAAGAGCGCGAAAACCTGGCCGGTGAGATCGCCGAGAAAGGCCGAAAAGGCAACCAGATTGATATTGACCGAAAGCAAGATCAGCTCGACCGACATCAAGACGATGATGATATTCTTGCGGTTCAGGACAATGCCCGCCACCCCGAGCGTGAACAGGATCGCGGCAACAATCAAAAATTGAGAAAGCGAGATCGTCAGCATGGATTTCTTTCCGGCGCCACGTGCGCGCGCAAGCTCAAGAGGTCCGGGTTCAAATTCCTTGCCTCGAGGCGACCTTGCGGACCTCGACGGCCTCGGCCGGTGTCCGCGCGTTCTGCATCGCGATGTTTTGCCGCTTCACCCCAACCTTATGGCGCAAGGTCAAGACAATGGCTCCGATCATCGCGGTCAGCAGAATGAAGCCAGCCGCCTGAAACAAAAAGATATACTGGGTGTAGAGCACTCGCCCAAGCGCCATGGTATTCGTCATGCCGGGCGCCATCGGCGTCGCGACATTGGCGATTGACACGGGTCCGATGGTCCAGGCGCCAACGACCAGGGCGACCTCGATCAGAACCACGAGGCCAAGCGTTCCGCCGACCGGCAAATACTGCAAAAATCCCTGTTTCAATTCGGCGAAATCGACATCGAGCATCATGACGACGAAAAGGAACAAGACCGCGACCGCGCCGACATAGACGACGACCAGGATCATCGCCAGAAATTCCGCGCCGAGCAAGATAAACAGACCCGCGGCGTTGAAAAACGTGAGGATCAGGAACAGCACCGAGTGAACCGGATTGCGTGAGGAAATCACCATGAAGGCGGCGCCAGTCATGACCGCCGAGAACAGATAAAAGAAAAACGCAGCGCTATTCATCGATGACCCTCGTTTGTCCCATTCCCCGGCGGTTGAAACGGCGTTACCTGTTTTGATCGAACGGTGAAACGGCTAACGGTATGGCGCATCGAGCGCGAGATTGCGAGCGATCTCGCGCTCCCAGCGATCGCCGTTTTCCAGAAGCCGGGTTTTGTCGTAGTAGAGTTCCTCGCGGGTCTCGACGGCAAATTCCGCGTTTGGCCCCTCGACAATGGCATCGACCGGGCAGGCCTCCTGACAGAAGCCGCAGTAGATGCATTTGACCATATCGATGTCGTAGCGCGTGGTGCGGCGGGTGCCATCGTTGCGGCGAGGCCCGGCTTCGATCGTGATTGCCTGGGCCGGGCAGATCGCCTCGCAGAGCTTGC
>ODAK010007174.1_pt1 | contig 11183 bp, 6 predicted proteins | sample 1539591 | NCBI WGS metagenome assembly ODAK01 (sample SAMEA3539303, study PRJEB22396) | soil metagenome | biome: tundra; feature: field; material: soil | place: USA | collected 2010-05 | depth 0.15 m | reverse complement strand
TGCGACTCCGAATGTATGGGCCAGGAGGGACTCCCGTCGACGCGGGCCAGAAGTCGACTTGTGGGAAGTTTCACCACATAGGTAACGACAAATGCCCCAGGGTCTACGAATGCTATTGGGCGCATTTCGCGGCGGAAATCCACTTGAGCGAATAGTCGGCTACGCGTGGAAGTGTGACGGACCCGCGCTTTCGGTGCGCCAGATCCGCGCGTAGGGCGTTATACCGCCAAGTGGCGTGTTTCCGAATCGTGTGATCCGGCAGAACCGAGAGGTTACAGCGCTTCGTGGTCTAACTCTGCGGATAACGTGCCGACGATAGAAGGTCCCGTGCATGCGGCTGGTTGGTGACTAGAATTGCCAGGACTGTGTGAAATCAAGATGCAGATAATCCTTCTTCGGTAAGCCGGCCTTAAGACCTTGAGTCTTATTTTAGCGACTGTTGACGCTTGCTCTTTGAATCGACCAAGTGGCGGAAACGCTGACCGATCCTCGGCTTCCTCCGCCGATGTCGCGCACTAATTCCTCCAGTTCGCCAGAGCCACCTGCTCCACCCGTCCCCTTGCCGCGCGTTATTACGCCAGAGTAATTAAAGGCGCTGAGATCGGCAATTCTATCCGGCGTCACCAGCAGGATGATCGTATCCAATCCGAATGGCGGCGCTACCTCTAAAGTAACAAGGTTGATCTTATTGGGGTAGTGATGATCGGGTGAAAGGAGCGGTAAAGGTGCGCCGCCGCCGAGCTCCGCCGAGGGATAAAGTAAGACACCGGCACCGTCGCACTGCAGGCCAAATAAGTAGACATACTGCGGAGTCACCGGTTGCGACCGCAACTTCGCCGGATCGGCAACCAGGTTGATGTCGTATTTCGTTCCGGCAGCCAGTGGAGTGTTACTCAGCGGCAGATCACCGTTCGCTTGCATAGTCACCAGCCGAGAAGGCCAGTAGCTGTTGTTGTTACGCGCTTCGGCCACCAGCCAGGAGCGGCTTCGCCCCAGCTTTAGCGCGGCGGTTTCGATTGCATTCGCTGCGGCGGCAATGCTTTCGTGTTCTGCTCCGACCAGCACCCAATCCGTGCGGAGTGGGAGTTCGGAGTCGGTGCTGCAGGAAAACGTCTTGCCTTCCGCATTCTGACTTTGCACCATGGTGGCCGGGTCGAGCGCCCCGAATACGCGGGCCAGTACCAGCGCATATTCCGCATTGCCGCCCTGTTCGCGACTTAAACGTCCAGTCAGGATGTACTGCGACGCAGCCAGAGAATTGCTGAGATCAAGCACGCCCGTAGAGATTCCCAACTGCTGTTTCAACGCGTCGATCAAGGATTGGCTTGGGGGGATACTCACATAGACCTTGGCGCCATTCTGCACGCCTTTCGATATGGCTCCCGTAGTCAGCGTGGCGCCCAGGTTGATTGAGCTTCCTTGCGGAGTGGTCATGACCCAGCCGGCAGTAGTCCAATACACCAGGTTTGAGGGCAGTTCGAGTATCGGATCGTTGACTAACGTCCATTTGCCGCTACTTTGCAGCTTGCTGACTTGCCCTTGGATACTGCCCGGTTCGTCTGGGCTGGCAATGCCCGGCACGAAGACGCTGAGCTTGGCTTCGAATGGAACTGCCAACCGAGTAATCTCAAACAGGTCGCCGGGGTGAATGTTCTCTAGTGTTCCGGAGGTAATCTTCGCGCGCGAGGAAGCGGGGCCCGTAATTTCGACAACTTCCAAGTGCGTTCTAGTGCCAGATTTGCTTTCGAATTCCGAGCCCGGGCCGAAACCCATGGCCGAACCGGCATTAAGGGTGACCTGTCCCGACGGCGTCAACGCGCGAACCGTGGCGCGAATACCGGTGACCGTGAAATCTCCGAACAAGGGGCGATTGACCGGGCCCTCTACCGTGACCTGCTGCGTCCAACCATCTGCCTTCAGCAACCCGTCGGTTGCGTTCACCAGATCAAGGGCAGTCCATGCAGGGGTGGAACTGCGCAAAACACGAATGAAGGCATTGGTAAAGACACCATGAGCTGTGCTCCCATTCTCTTCCGAGACTTCGTCCGCACTTTGGGTGGAAAGGGCAGCAGAGACGATGACGGCTCCCCGTCGAGCGGGAGGCTCGGTTTGGTGCGCGGGGGGCGTGCCATAGTCTCCGCCGTCGGACGCATCCCGGTCGTCAAAGGGCAGCCAGCGTGCTACACCGACCTTCGCCCCGCGCGCCATAGTGCCGCTATGGCAGCTATCGAAAATCGCAATGACGTGGATTCCCTTGTCGATGGCCTGATTGAACTTTCTGGCCAGCTCTTTGTCCCGGATGTCGAAAGCACCCTTGTAAGCGTCCGCGGGCACGATGGTTTCGTCCAAATGATCGGCCTTCGAGGACTTTGAGTTATACCGTTGGGAGCCGTGCCCAGCAAAGTAAAACAGGACCGTGTCGCCCGCGTTGGGTTCCGCGATGATGTACTTATCTATTGCCGCCAGAATTGCCGCACGCGTGGCGTTCTGACCAGTCAACTGATTAATTTGGCTGAATCCGAACTGCGGTAACACGGCGGCCATGTTCTCGACATCGTTCTCCGGGCCGTCCAGGTTGTACCAGACAACCATTCCGGAGAAACGGCTGTCCACAGGGTGCGCCTGCGTGTCGCCCGTAGTAACTAAACGGGTAGATGGTTCCGTATTCCCGGAGGCGTCCTTGGTCTCGGGACTGTACGTATTGATTCCAATCAAGAGCGCTCGTTTCACCTGCGCGGGCGCGACCTGCGAAACCGGCAACAAGGCAATCCATAGGAAAGCAAAACGCAAGACACGCGAGTGGTTCATGCCCATTAGCCTCAAGCAAGGACAATTGCCGGACATGCGGCTGACTCCCCTCGGACGAGCCACAGCAATAGAACTGGGATCAGCTCCATTGGTGGCCACGATCTACCCCGAGTTTCCTTCTTGCGCTCGAAAATCATCGTTCACCTGTTCTCGCTTTCCGGAGGGTATTGTCGCCAGTACCTTGAAGAGTAGAGTTTGTAGGCTCAAAGCAGCTGCAGCCTTATTTCAGCCTCCTGGTGGAGGAGTCTAGCCCGCAGCCTTACTGAAAATTTCCAGCCAGAACAAAGGGGGCCCAATAATACGGATGAGAATATCCAGCTTCCTGCGGTGGAGAGGTTGATCTCTGCATGATTGAAAAGCCGCGATCGCTTCCACCATTCGGGGACAGGGCGGGCCCGCGCAGCAATGCCAACTGCGCTTGGCGCAATGCTTCCGCCTTGCCGTCGGCGGGATGTCTCAGCCATCGGGCATAGAAGTCACCCATGAGCCAGCTTGTGCTGTTGTCGTTCACGTCCCATAACGTGGCGAGCACCGCTTGTGCATCCTTCCGCTGGGCGATCATTCCCAGGCTGTCCACCTCCTGGCCATCTTGCGCGGCATCGCCCTTCGCCGTGCTGCAGGCCGACAGGGTCAGAAGTTGCGTCCCATGAAAGCTAATGTTGGAGTCCTCAATTTTGGAGAGAGTCAGAGCATATCCTTCTGCCGTTCCGGTGCTTTCTCCGCCCAGCATCAGGTAAGGCTCGTCAACGCCACCCGTCTCCATCACAAAATGGCTGGCAATATGAACCACCGGGAAGCTGTTGCCGGGGCCAAGCTCTGTCTTCAACACCGAAAGCGTGAACTGTTCATTGGACAGTAGTCTTCCCGCCATTGGGCCATGCGACTCGGGCATGGCAGGGTCGTGCACCACGGCATTCAATTCCGGGATCACGCCGGGCAGCGCCGGCAAACCGCCATAACTCTTAGACAAGCCCATCGCCAGCACGTGCAATCCGGCAGAGTCGGTACCGGAAGTCGTCATATGGCCGTAGCTCTCGGGAGTAAAGAGGACGTTGTTGAAGCGCTCGAGCAGGTAGCGATGGCCGTCGTAGAGCGCCGCCATCGGCACGTAGCGCATCACGCCGTCCAGCGACCACAACAGTGTCGGGACGCGACCCCCTTATGCCGGGGACTTCTCTAAAGTGTTCAATTCGGCGGCGAATGGAGCCACGACCATGGCATACAACTCCGCCAGATGCGCCTTGGGATCGGCCCCGGGCGTGCGCAGATCGTCCCGCACCTGCAACACTTTGCTGCGCAATTCAGCCGGCGTGGCGCTCAGTTCGAATCTCTTGCGTGCCGTTGCCGTCACCACAACCGCGTACACATGCTCCTCCCCTATAAGGAGCCGTATGCCAATCACACGCGGTCCAAGCTCCGCCAGCGTATTCTGCAAGCGGCTCACTTCCGATTTCTCTTTGCTCAAGATGGCATTCGCATCCTGCGTCCCGGCCTTACGCGCCAATTCCGCATAAAATGTCTTCTTGAAGAAGTCTGAAACCTCTCCATTCCCTGTCTCGATTTGCATGTCCAGCGTCCTTAATCGAGCGTCTTCCTCGGGAGTGCGCGTCGCTTTGGCGTGCAATTGGGCATACTCGACGCTCAAGTCCGCCAACGCCATGGACTCTTTCTCTGGCGTCGCCAGTTCGCTCTGCGCCTTTTGCTGAACGGCGCTCAGCTTCAGGGGCTCGACCTTGGCAGCCGGATTGTCCGACGCTCCGCGAACCACTTCGTTTAACTCTTGCTCTTTGAGGAGATCGAGAACCTGTTCGGCTTCGCTGAGCCGGTCGCTTTGCAGCAAAAGCTCTGCCAGGATGCGATAGGTTGCAGACTTAGATTGCGTAAATCCAGCTTGTATCTCTTTATCTAGTGCGGAGATGTTTTTGCGAATCTGCTGGTAGGAGTTCACCGCAGCCATCCCGAAGAAGATCGCTTCCTCAGGTCGATGCTGATTGCGGAAGTCGATCATCAGCGAGGTTTCAATTCCGCCTTCCAGGTCCGGATCGCCCGCCTCTTTTGCCAACGACAAGCCGGCGAGTTTTGACGCTAGCGCCTTCTCCTGCTGCCCCAGACCGGAATACGCTCTGCCCAGACTGCTCAAAGCAAGTGCTTGGCCGCGACGGTCCTCCACCTCGCGCCAAATTGCCAGTGACTGCCAGTCAACTTCCAGCGCCTTGTTCTTGTCTCCCAAGGCGGAATAGGCTCTGCCCATATTGTTCAGGGTCGCCGCTTCGCCGCGGCGGTTCCTCACTTCACGAAAGATAGGCAATGCCTGGCTGTAAAGATCCAGGGCTTTTTGCTGTTGTCCTAGTTCGGCGTAGGCCCTGCCGCTATCGTTGAGTGTCATCGCCTCTCCGGCGCGATTTTCCACCTCACGCCATATCGGCAAAGCCTGATTGAAGCACTCCAGCGCCTTCTGCTTCTGCCCCAGGTCGTTATAAACTTTGCCCATATAGCTCAGTGCGTCCGCCTCGCCCGGGCGGTTGCCAATTTCGCGCCATGCCACCAGTGCTTGATTGTGAAATTCCAGCGCTTTCTGCTTTTGGCCAAGATCGGCATAGACCTTGCCCATATTATTGAGAGTCAGACCCTCACCGCCAAGATTGAGAGGCCGCTTTTCGCCCCCAACCCCTGCGGCTTCACGCCAGATTGGCAAAGCCCGGTTGAAATAATCGAGCGCCTCCACCCCCCTGCCCATATCGGCATAGTCTCGGCCAATATTGTCCAGAGTGCTTGCCTCACCAGTGCGATTGCCGACCTGACGCCAGATAGGCAACGCCTGATTGAGGAATTCGAGAGACTTCTGTTTGTCTCCCAGAAGGGAATAAACCCTGCCCATATTATTCAGCGCGAGCGCCTCGCCGGAGGGATTACCCAACTCCCGCCAAACGGGCAGTGTCTGATTGAATAATTCAAGCGCCTTCTGCTCCTGCCCTAAATCGGTATAGACTCTGCCCGCGTAGTTCAGAATCAGCGCTTCGCCGCCGCGGTTCCCGAAACGCTGCGCGATCGATAATGCCTGGTTGCAGTCCTCCAACGCCTTTTGCGCCTTTCCCGCTTGCCGATACAAGTCGCAAAGGGCAATCAGTTCCAACGCTTCATTACTCACGCCCCTCGTCGCACGTGCCTCCGCCAGTTTCCCCTCGTGCTGGGCTATCCGATCCTGCAGCGTCGAACTCTGCGCGTTGGCTGGTGCCGCCCCCAGTAGGCCCAGGCCAAGGCATGCCAAAACCCTTATGTTCCGAGTCAGATTCATATTGTCCCCTCGGCAGCACTGAGTTTACGCCTCCAGGGGAAGGCCGATCAGTGACAAGTCTTATTTGCTTTCCTCCGTTTCGTGTTTGTCTTTTCTTTCTAGCGTTGGTTTTGCAGAGCGACGCCCAGGCGTCAACACGCATCCCCGGCGGCATCAGCGGACGATTGGGCTTCTGCTGTATTTTCTCGGGTACAGGTCGAAGAGACGTCAATCGCCGCGACGCAGCATTGGTCTCACCGGCTCTTCTTCCGCCTTGCCGGCGCGCAGTTTTCCTAGTTCGTACGTGAGCCGCCCGTTTTCGCGGACGAGTTCGCGGTGTTCCCGGGCATAGTCAATGGACTTGAAAATGATAAGCCCGATGAAACTGGGCGCAAACGAGAGAAAAGCGCCGCCCCAGTGGAAAGCGAACCAGTTGACCACCAGTCCATAGATGGGGCCGGTGAGAATAGTGACCAGCAGACCCCATCTCTGGGGTATGAAGTAAAACGCCACCAAAAGCACGACGCCCTCAAGATATCCGAGCGCCGAGTTCCAAGCGGGACCGTGGGTGAGTTCGCCACCGGAGAGCCGCGACTGGACTGTATTCGCCAGGATGTCCACGCCGAAAAGATACCCGACCGGCGTTGGATAAGAGTCGCGTGCCGCCTGATACGCGCCTCCTAGCAAAACCATCTTTCCCGCGAGCGGATTGCTCCGCTTCCAATCCGGCGAATCGGCCAATTTGAGTAATGCGCCCGCCGAAAGATGGCCGAACGCGGCGGCGCCTCCACGATAATTGATTAATTGCGGCTCAGCCGCATCTTTGGACGGCGACTGCCGGGTATTTTTCCGGCACGCGCCCGGGCCGCGCGCGTAAACCTCTGCAAGATTAAAGGGTAACGAGGGGAAAAATTCACCCGTCTGGTCCCGGAGGTACGATTGATATTCGCGCACCAGGCCGTCCTCATCGGGGAAATAGGCGGTGACGCCAGAGCAGACACCCGGCACTCCCCCCATCACCTTCGCGAGATCCAAGCCACCGGTCGCTTCGGGAGTCTCAATCGCGGCTTGGGCCCACACGATGGGCGTGTTCTTGCGCAACAACTCTTCCCGGTTCAATCGATCTGTTTTCCACGCGGACGTATCGAAATCCACCCCCACAGCCTTGGGACCACTAGTGATTACAGCCTTGATGATGCTGACGAGCACCTCCTGCTTCAGAGGGCTGGCGCCGGCAAAAAGCCCAGGATTGCGATAATCGTCTTCCGTTACCCAAATGACGAAAACGTTTGGCGATACGGAAACGTTCCTGGAGGCCAAGAGAGCGTCCAAATTAGCGTTTACCATGCGCTCGTAAAACGAGGTCTGTTGGAGGCCGAGGTGAATACCTTCGCAAACTGCCATCCAGAAGAGACCATGAGCGACATAGCGCCAGAACTTTGGTCTGCGTGCAGGCTGCGGCATGCCGGAATCAGTCCTCGAGTTGGAACAGCAAAGCGGTCAAGATATTGTGGATGGCGGCAGGACGCGTGCCCTGCGACCGCGAGTCGAGAAATTCTCGCCCTTGCTCGAATGCGGCGCTCTTTCGCGCGTAATCGCCAGGTTCGGCAACCAGTACCGTCTCTGCGCCCATGCGGTCGCCTTCAGCTGTGAGCACCACAAGCTCATATACTCCCGGCTCCAATCCGGAGACATCAGCAACCGTGCGTCGCGGAGCGTCCCACAATAGCGGCCCTGTCACGAGCGCGTTTTGCCGGCCTGCTTTTATCACTAGCGGCTTTAGCTGAAACTGGTAGGCACCAGGATCCAGCAGCGTAACTGCGGCTTTCAGGTCCAGCACGTTTTCGTTCAACGGCAAAACCCCCGGACGAAGCCGAAGCGCATTCACGTCGCGGCTGATGGCATTCACAGGCATGGACTGGCGGCGAGCAGCCAGGTTCTTAAGAGCCAAAAGTATCTGCTCCGGCCAGGATACCGCTTCCGGAATTATGTCCTTAACGTGATAGACGCAAGGATCTTTCGACTGGCAGGGGTAGGTTTCCAATCCGCCGTTCAGATAGGCGATGGTTATGCTCACCGCTCCGGTTCCTGCGCTGCGGAGGACTTCACCGGGAAAGACCGCGCTCCCAAGTTTCAATTCACTCCCATTTTCTGCGGTCCATTTGCCCAACGTATTGACCAAGTAACCGGCTGCCGGTACTTGGGCTCTGCCAGGCGCGGACCAAGCCAGACACACTAAGAAACCGCCAACATAAGGTAAGATGGCCTTCATAGAAGCCTCCTCACTGTTGTGGCGCTTGACTAGCAAGGGGGACCAATCTCTAACTACACCGAAGCTAAGGGCCTGTCAGTGATAGCTGTTGCTCGGCACTGTGATAACGGTGGCAGTCACTTTGACGCATAGTCGGCTACGCGTGGAAGTGTGACGGACCCGCGCTTTCGGTGCGCCACATCCGCGCGTAGGGCGTTTTACGTCCAAGTGGCGGTGCCAATGCGGTTGCCGGATGCTGGCCGACTCCCAAGGAACATCACCCGTTCTGTAGGGGGATGAGTTGAAACCCGAGTTGAGCGGCCTGTCTGCGGAGCCGAAATTGGGCCCGCCTTAGAACCTCTTCATCGCAGCACTTGAATTTTTCGCATTCGGAATGCCGAAGAACAACGCAGTTGCATCCTGTAGCGAGAATTAAGCAGGCCGCCATTCTTCATCTCGGCCGTACACCCACGCCGCTTCGACCACCTGGTCGCGAACGGTCATTCCCGCGCGCGCCGATCGCCCCCGCCCCGGAGCCGCCCGCGCTAACGCGATCGATCGGCCACCCACGTTTATCGTTACTGATAAGTTAATAGGAAAATGCGTGGGGGCCGGGAGCGTGGGGCGGCGGTTACCAAAGAAGAAAAAATAGTGCGGTGGAATCCCTCCGAGGGGTATATAGTGAGGCGGCATGCTTGCGCTGCCCGCAAATAGTGACTAATAACTCCACCGAGTCTGCTACTCTGCTTCCCGATGGGGCCGTGGGCCGTCGAATCGAGAATGGCTAACCAGACGGAGGATTCATCATGCCACTGACGTATTACAACATCCAGAGCCAAGTGACGAACAAGGGTGGTATTCCCCTTGTCATCGACATTCAAGGGGCCAGTAACAAGCCCGTCAAAGCCGGTACACTGCTCGACGCCTACACGCCGACCGGCAACGAAAATCAGTGGTGGACGCTCGTGCTCGATCCGCCGTCGGGCTATCACTTCATCCAGAGCCAACTGAACGATACCGATGGTAAGCACCTGGTCATTGACATTCAGGGGGCCAGTAACGAACCCGGTGCGTTGCTCGATGCCTACGCGAAGAAGTCGAAAGACTACGATAACCAGCTCTGGAAGTTCGTGGAAGGACCGCCGGGCTGGTATTTCATCCAGAGCAAACTGACCGATCCGAAGGGTAACCCGCTTGTCATCGACATTCAGGGGGCTAGTAACAAGCCCGGTGCGTTGCTCGACGCCTACAGGGAGAAGTCTAAAAACAACGCGAACCAGCTGTGGCAGCTCGCTGGTTGAGAATGGCGTGAGGGGGGCACCCAGTACTGGGGGGCTACTCGCCGCACGCCAGTATGCCCCCGCATTTAGAGAAATGTGTTTCAACATATTTTCTATTAACTCATCAGTAAACGTGTCCGGATTTTCCCGCTCCAATAGCTATCCCCCTGGCGATTTGACCCCCAATTCTTGCGCCTGACAGACTTAGCGGCGCTTACCTCGTGAAGACCGGGGAAAGTCCATCTGAGCGCAGTGGCACTCGACACGACCTGAAAGAGGAGCCGGCGCCACAGTCTGTTAAACCAAGCACCGCCGATATCACGGGACAAGAGGCTGAGCCAAAATAGGGAGGCAGCGCGACGATCTGTTCTGGACTATGTTTGTTCCGGGCTATCTTCCAGTTCCTCTCGTACAAGATTTTCTCTAATTTCACCTGGTACAAAATTCGCCGGTCGCGTCAAGGTCAAGCAGCAAGACAGCTCCCAACTCCTGTCCAGCCCCCAATCACTCCCAGATAACGATCGGGGTTCGACGCTGCTCAGCCCTTCGCTTTCGGTTCTTCGAGGCGGAGGAAGTGAAGGTGGCCGCCGGCGTCGCCGGCGACGATGGTTCTGAGGGCCTCGGAAAATGCAGGCGCTGCGCCAGTGCGGCTCCGTCTTTGCGCGCGCGTAGGAGATGAAGATGCGCAATGGTTCAGACGGTGGCATGGGCGACAGGCCATTATCGACCCAGAAGCTGGCTCTGCCAACAAACTGTTTACGATTTCGGCCTCGGACCGTGCGTGAGAGCTCAGCTCGACTTTTGGGGTCCCATTCCAAAGATTCCACTTCTCTGTCCTGTGAGGCTCCGCTCAAAGTCAGGACCCAAGACAGTCTCGCCTCCGATCCAGATCCCAATTGTTCCCAACCGTTGCGCGGACGGTGATCCGCCCGACATCGGCTCGCGCGTCGCAGACTTCCTACAGCCAGACTTCCGGGGGTTTGGGCTGCCCACTTCTACGGAACTGCCGTTATACGTCCAGGTGGCGGTGCCAATGCGGTTGCCGGATGCTGGCCGACTAGTCGGGACCTATCCAGCTCGTCGCGATATGCGCCGCGCCGACGCAGAATGATGCAGGGCGGTCTAATCAACCTCCGCCGGGATCCGTCGCCTTCGCAAAGTGCCTGGGACCGCATAAATTGTAGACGTCCTTCGGCTGGGCGGGTTAGGCTTTACAGCGAGCCTCACAGGGTTGGCCGAGATATTCTGGTCGGCCTACTACTAGTTAGGCGGCACCGAGACGGTGGAGAGGCGGAATGACAATCGGCACCATCGACGAATCACAACGCAAAGCAGCGACAGTTGTGGGATTCTCTTATCTGTTTGCGCTGCCGCCGGCGATCTTCGCCGAGTTCTATGTACGCACCCAACTCATCGCCTTCGACAATGCCGCGCAAACGGCGCGGAACATCATGGCGCACGAACGGCTCTTTCGTCTGGGCACCGCCAGTAATCTCACTGTCTTCGCGCTTGATGTCGTCCTGATCATTGCTCTTTACGTGGTCCTCATGCCAGTCAATCGAAGCCTCGC
>ODAK010007172.1_pt1 | contig 11185 bp, 10 predicted proteins | sample 1539591 | NCBI WGS metagenome assembly ODAK01 (sample SAMEA3539303, study PRJEB22396) | soil metagenome | biome: tundra; feature: field; material: soil | place: USA | collected 2010-05 | depth 0.15 m | reverse complement strand
AGGTCGCCAGCGAGGCCCTGAAGGACAAGCTCGTCCGGCGGCTCGGGTGGGCGTCGCGACGCGTCGAGGTGGCCGCCGGTCGCCACACCGTGGTGCTCCCGCCTTCAGCGGTGGCCGACCTCATGATCTACGTTGCCGGCTCCGCAGGGGGCCAGGACGCCGAGGACGGGCGAACGGTCTTCTCAAGGCGCGGAGGCGGGACTCGCATCGGCGAGCAGCTCTCGCCGCTCGCGTTCGAGCTGCGCAGCGACCCCGCTGAGCCCGGGCTCGAGTGCGCCCCGTTCCTCACGGTGACCGCCTCGAGCGCCGAGGCGTCGGTCTTCGACAACGGGCTTGCGAGGGGCCGCACGTCGTGGCTCCGCGACGGCCGACTCGAGCACCTGCAATACCACCGTGCGGGAGCCGTGCATCGCGGCGCGCAGGTAGCGGCACCCGGCGACAACCTGGTCCTCGAGCTCGCCGGCGCACAGGGGAGCACCGCCGACCTCGTCGCGCGGACCGAGCACGGCCTGCTCGTGACGGCCCTCTGGTACATCCGCGTGGTCGACCCGGCCACCCTCTTGCTCACGGGGCTCACGCGCGACGGCGTCTATCTCATCGAGGACGGCGAGGTGACCGGGACCGTCACCAATTTCCGGTTCAACGAGAGCCCGGTGGACCTCCTCGCGCGCACGAAGGACGTGGGCGCGACCGTGCGGACGCTCGGACGGGAGTTCGGCGAGTACGTGAATCGAACGGCGATGCCCGCGCTGCGCGTCGACGACTTCAACATGAGCTCGGTCAGCCCAGCGAGCTGACGTCAGAAGCAGGGCGAGACATCGCCCGCCTTGTCCCGCCCGGACTGGTGCCGCGCGTTCACTCGCTCACGAAGAGCGGCTCAGTCGAGCTCAGCGAGGATCACGCCGATGATCTTCGTGGTCTCGTGGGCAGTCATGGGCTCGCCGCCCTCGGCCGCAGCGACCTCGGATGAGAAGTCTTCAACCGAGTGGATGCCGCCGACCAGAACATGTCGCAACGCCTCACCGCTCGCCTTCGGATCGTCGATCCCTTGCATCGCCAAGGTGACGGAATGGTCCTCGGACGTCGCCACCTCGTGCACCAGATGCATCGCTTCTCGTCGACCGCTTGCGGTCGAGACGACTGGCGCGCGATCAGGGTTCTGCTGGGAGTCCCACTCTGCGAGCGCCTCGTCGTAACCCCCTTCGCCCGGGTGGAGTACCCGAGTGCCGGGCACGGCGTCGGCCTGTCCCACCGCAGGGGCATCGGTGGCCGCAACGGGCTCGGCGTCACCGTCGGTCGGGTGGTCCCGCACGTGCTTCGTCGGAACCACCAGCGTGCCGTCGTCATTTCGAATGATCTCCACGACGAGTGCCTCCCTTGTCTTGCAGCGCGATCGGACGCTCGCTGCTGCTCTATGTCTAATGACTCCCTGACCGGTCGCTGCGCGTCGGACGCTGGCGCCCCCACGTCGATCGGACGCAATCTGACAGCCGATAGGACCTCTCATCAGGGCCGTTCTGAGCAGACGGCGCAGCCCGCACCCGCGACCTCGACGCTGGCAACTCGACTGAGGACGGCGCGCTCCTTGTGCCGCCCAGTCCCGCGCCGAGCCCGCGGCGACTCAGGTGCGGTGCGGTGTCGTGGAGCGTACAGATCGGCGGGCCGCGGACCCGCGTGCAGGGCCGCGCGCGTTCGGTCAGCCGCCGTTCGTAGTTGCGACGTAGGTGCGGCACGGCTCGCCGCGGTTCGTGCCGCATGCGGGCTGTGCGTCGGTCGGGGAGATGCCGGCCACGGTCGGCAGCACCAGCGCGGATGCCCCGAGGGTGACGGTGTCGGTCCGGCCAACGAGATACGTGCTGCCGAACGCCCATGACGGCCGGTCGCCGCCAGGAGCCTCGATCGTCACCCGCAGCCGCGACCCCGCCCTGAACGTGTACGCGATGGGGTCGATGGGGACTCGGATCTCCACGGCCGCGCCGTTCGGCGTCAGATTGTGCCTCGTCGACGCGCTGAACGTGTAGACGGGGTCGAACACGCTCGACGCTGCCTTGTTCAGCGTCGACGCGTAGCTGGCCCTTAGGAACCCCGACGTCACGTAGAGCTCCTCGCCGTTCGGCCGGACCTCTGAGATCGTGACCTGGAGGTCGGTGTCCACGGCGGTCGAGCTGAGCCACACGTTCAGGCTCGCGTCACCCACGACGGTCATGTTGGACGCCAATGGCGCGGTGATGAAGCCGACCGCCGAGGTGCCGGTGACCGGTTCCCAGTCGTAGTTCGGCTGGGCGGCCCACGCGTTGAAGCCGGGTGCCGCTCCGGTCGTCGCTGGCCGCAGCGACGGGTCAGGGCTGAAGCTCACCGAGCTCGCGCTGGGCTTGCCGAGGCGGAGGCTGCCCCCTGCACCGAGGAAGTAGCTCCGCGACTTCGCCGCCGCCGACGGGAACTGCGAGAAGCCCACGGAGTAGGCGGCCTGCGGGCGACCTGCCCCTGCCTTGGAGTTCCCGTTGTCGAAGTTGACGGTGACACGGGGCTCGCCTGACGCGAACGCCGCGAGCGCGACGGCGTAGCTCTTCGCCTTGGTCTCAGGGACCGGCGGCATCGTCACCGTGCCGCCGATGGAGCTGGCGATGCCCCCGATGATCAGCTTGGGGAGCGTGCCCGGCACCTTCGGGACGGCCTTGGCAACGTAGAGGTCGTTGAACGCGATCCATCTGTTGAGCACGTCAGGGTCCAGCGAGTCGCCGTGCGTGCCGTTCTGCATCGTGGCGTACACGTGCTTGTCCTTCGCGACCGCACCGACGAGCGCGGGCCATTGCGGGCCGGTCTGCTCGTCTTGGAGTGCACCGACCATGAACACGGGGATCGAGATCTTCGGGGCCCACTTGACAGGAGATCGAAGGTCGTACAGCGACGCGGTCCGGCTCGGATTCCCCGCCAGGATCGCGGTGACGTTCTGTGCCTGACCGTGGAAGTGCTGGTTGGCGAGGCATGTCTTGTCGCCGGCCTGGATCTCGGCCCATGCCCACGGCTGGCCTTCGGTCGGAGATGCGGGCATCGCGTCATGGACTCGGTCCGCGATCCACGACGCGGCGAATCCGGTGTTGGCGATCCCACCTGGCGAGCCCGTCGAGTAGAGGTCGTCGGTCGGGCTGAGCGGGGCGATCGAGGCCAGGCCCGGCGGCCGCAGACCGGCCACGGCGAACTGGCTGATGCCCGAGTACGAGATGCCGACCAGGCCGACCTTGTGATACTTCGCCCAGGGCTGGGCGGCCACCTCTTGGACCGCGTCGTAGCCATCGGTTGGCTCGGAGGGGCCGAAGAGGTCGAACGCCCCGCCCGAGCAGCCCGTGCCACGCATCTGCAAGGAGACCACCGCGAAGCCGAGCGTCAGGGCGAGTACCGACCCGACGACGGTCGCGGTGTCGGGCAGCAGCGCAGGGTTCCCCTTGTAGGTGCCGAGCTCCTGGTCGAGGAGGGAGCCTGGCGCCGCGGTGCCGTAGCCCGAGTACTCGATGAGCGTTGGGAACGGCCCTTGCTTCAGAGAGGTCTTGCCAGCCGGGAGCCGGACGGTCGCCGCGAGCGTGATCCCGTCACGCATGGGGAGGTAGTTGAGCCCCACGTGGAGCTTGACCGAGCCATAGAAGCTCTGGGGCTTCGGCTGGGTCTGGGACATCACGGTGAACGACGACGTCGACGAGGTCACGCCCTTGTACTTGAGGGAGAAGTGGTAGCTCTTGCCAGGGGTCACGTCATGAAGCACGAATGCACCGAGCGAATCCGTCGTGCCGCTCCCAACGGCGTGGTGCACCGAGTTGATGAGGGTCGCGGCGGTCCCGGAGGGAGCGGTGAGGTACGCCGCATTCACCGATCCGAATGCCCTCGTCGTCATCGCCGCGCCCGCGCTCGGGCTGAACGGAGCGCCTACGACGGTCAGCGTCGCGATCGCAAGCGCCGACGAGCTGACGAGCGCGAAGAGCCTGCGCGTGCTTCCACGTCGATCTGCGAGTGTTGTTGTCACAAGAATCCCTGCTTTCCGCCGATGTCGCCTAGGTCCGCACGCTAGCAACGTCGCCACGACGGTCTCCATCGCCGCCTCAGCGTCCGTCGGCCGGTGCAAGACTCAAGGGTCGTAGGAAGCGGCGCGCCAGTCCACACGGAGGCATCGGGCCACGTGAGGCTGGTCGCCGATGCCTCAACTCGGCAACTTCATCTCAAGGGATCGTCGTAGTTGTCGTCAACGGAGGATGGGTGCTGCCAACGGTTGTGCTGGTGAACGATTGTCCGGGTGGAACGCCGCCCAGGATGGTCCAAAGCGGCACACTCGGGAAGGTGCCCGAGCGCCCCGGCACCAATGGAAGCACGGCGACGGCGCCACAGGCATAGATCTCGTGAAGTGTCGACCAGTCATTCACGTTGTGCCAGACGGTGCTTCGAGATAGGCCGACCTGGAGTTTCGGGGCGACTCTGCACACCGTCCCAGGTGAGCCAGCGTTCCCCACTTGGATGTCTTCCCCCTCGATGAAAAACGACGCAACGCCGGTGTGCGCGACGAGGATTGCTCTTGGGAATGCGCCGTGGTAGCGCAGCCGTCCCACACCGCATCCCCATCTTGTGCATCCGCCCTTGCCGTATCCGATGGGTATCCAGATCGCGCGTCCGTCTGACGCTAGGAACCGAACCGACGGGAAGCCGGCGATCGAGCAGTCGTGGTTGCTGGCATTCCGCAACGTGAACAGGTTGTTCCAGTGACCAGTTCCGGCGAGTGTCCCCTCGTAGGACACAAGGAGCGCAGAAGTCGGGCAACGCGGAGCGTTCCTAACGACAATCGGTGTCGGGATCGTTCTCTTGGTGTTAGCCGGGGCGCCCTTGCGACTTGCGCCGACGCTGAACGCGATTGCCGCGACGACAAACGCGGTGAGCACTGCGATGACGATGAGCCCGACGGCCAGCCGGTGACGACGTCCACGACGACGGGCCTCCTTGATCAGGACCTCAACTGGGTCGGACGTGGGGGCAGGGGCCGACTCCCTTGTTGGCGCGATGGTCATGTCGGCTCCCCTAGCGTGTCTATTCTGGTACTATATGGATAGTACCATGCCAATGCGACGGGTGAACAAGGACGACTCGGTTGCGATCTACGACGTGGTGGCCGCTGAGATTCGGCGGGCGATCGCAGACGGTGAGGCGGGACCCGGAGAGCGGATGCCCCGTGCGGTCGACCTCGCCGCGACCCTTGGCGTCAACAAGAACACGGTGATCCGTGCCCTCCACATCCTGCGCGAAGAAGGACTCCTGGACTTCACTCGCGGTCGGGGCGTCCGAGTGGTTGGCTCCGCTCAGAAGAGCTCCGTGCTGACGCGCATCGATGAACTGCTCGAGTTCGCCAGAAGCCAGGGATATCAGCGCGACGAAGTCGTCGCCCTCATCCAGGTGCGGGATTGAGTCGCACCGAACATTGCCCGAAACGAGCCAACGGACACTTGCAGCAATGATTCGGACGGGTCGATAATCCGACTGTGCGCATTTTCGTCGCCATGATGTTCGCCTGCGCCGCGATGCTTGGGCTGTCGCGAGAGGGCACGGCTGCGACGCAGTCTGAGGGTCCCACGCCCGACGTGCTTGTGGCAAGCCACGGCCTGCAGGTGATTGCAGAGACGGGCCGCAGCTGCACCAAGGTCTATCTCTCGACGGACTTTCGTCACTTTCATGCGATCACGCCTGTCGTGCCGACGAGGCGTAACTATGCGGCCGGAGCGTGACGAGAGCATCAGACAGTGGGGTTCTCGGAGCGAAGAGGCTGCTCATCCGAAGAGGTTACGCAGAGCGCCGGGGTCACGGCAGTGGTGATCAGCGGGCTCGGGAATCGCCCAGCACATAGTGCTCAGGATCGCTGTTCTTCTAGATTGACCCAAAATTGCAGCGAGGACCCGTCGGGGAGTTCCAGAGTGCTGGCTTCACGTAGCCCCTCCGCGGATGCGGCGGCACGTTCCGAAACACAACTCAGCACCGGCGGGAAGACCTCATTGGTATCGCATGTCAAGATGGCGATCTCTCCTCCACTGCCCCGGTCAGCTTCGAACTGTTGTTCGTATCCAGCAACCTCATCTTGTGGGAGGACGGGATTGAGCAGCACCGCGTCGAGAAGTGCGCCGTGGAGCGCATATGAGTAGAGAGTCAGGGTGTTGACATTGAGTAGCCGTGCGTTGAATCCCAGCGTGACAGGCATTGCCGCGAGGGCACGCTGCTGTAGGCGCCAGATTGTGTTGGCTGTCTGGTAGTTCGTGTTGACCCATGCCTTTCTATTGACTTGGCTATGCGGCATGTCTGCGGTTACGAATTCATCGTAGGTACTCCTGCTGTCATATACAGTCGTTTCGCCCCAACCCGGAACATCGACAGAGAGCATTGGAGGATCGTTCACCTCGCCGCCGTAAATGGTCTTCATGGCATAAGTTGGAACTGCCGCTATCACGACCAGTGCGACAACAAGCACTCGACCCCGTCGAGCGTGAACCAACTGAAATAGTGCAGCAACGGCCACGGCGCACATCGATGGCACAAGCGGGGCAATGAATGCGGATCCTTGATTGCGCGAAGAAAACAGCGCACCGAGTGCGACCGCAACTGCCACAATTGGACACAGCCATTCCGACCTCAATACACCTTCTACAGAGAGGTGACCAGTCCGGTACCGCTGCAACGTCTTCGCGCCAAGTGCGAACGCGCCCAATAGCAGGACGGCAGCGAGCGGTATGCCGATGGATGCGTTCACATTCAGATATCCGAACTGAGACCATGAGGCCAAAGAGAAGATAGAACGAGGAGGCCCGTACATCGAACTCTGTGCTCCGTAGCCAGCGCTGGTCAGGTACTGCCAAGCACTGGCGCCGTCATACCACCACCAGGGGCCAGCAATGATGAGACCTGTCGCCACACCTACGCCGAATCCGCAAAGCGCCCGCTTGCGATTCGTCGCCTCCGCTGCCTGAAGAACGGCAACTACTAGAAAACCAGCGACGAATGCCACCGTCATCGATCGGCTAATCGTCATTGCCCCAAGAGAGGCGCCCCACGCGGCAGACCACCACAGCTTGGTATGTCCGAACGAACGCATCTGACACCACACGGCCGTCGTGAACATCGCAGCAGCGGGCAGGGCGAACGAATACGACCGCGAGTAATCAATCACGACTGGTGCGCCAGCCACGGCGACTGCGGCAACGATCCCCGCAGCAGTCCTAGCCACTCTCTTGGTGATCCCGTATGCAGCCAACACACAGATCCCCAAGGCAAGGTCCTGGGATATAAAGCTTCCCAAGATTGTGGCGCGGCCGAGGACTATCGAGGCCAGGCTGCTAACGAAAGGCACGAGCGGTGGCTAGAACTGCTCGTGAGAAACGACAAACCAAAGGCCATGAAGACCCCCAAGGTGCCAGGCCTGAAAGTTGGTCAGAGCAATCGAGAGATAGCCAGCTTCATCAATGTCAAAGCCAGTGCCCGACCTCCTGGCCGACAGCCACCACACGTTGACTGCTACGAGAGCAACCGCGAAAGCGACGAGTACTACTGCAGCCCGTGACCAGTCCCTTGGCCGGCGATGTTTCGCCACTCGCCGACCTTACGAGCCATGCGGGTGCGCACCCCTACTCTTCAGGGGGGATCAGTTGCCAAAGACGGTGATCTCATCGTGTGGGCTGCTCAGCAATGATCACTTCATGGACGAACAAGGCGACCCGACCGAAACGCAGGCGCGGAACCGTCGCCTGTGAGTGCCGACAACCTCATCCGCCGACGTCACGCCGCCATTTCGTACTCATGGATGAGGCCACCGAGCCGGTCCGATCTACGAAGCTGCGTCGGTCCAGGAGTTGGGATCGACGCCAGAGGTTGGGAAGCCGACAAGGGCGACGCCTGCTCGAGGGAGCGGTGCGGACGATGGCCGTTGTAGTGATCGACGAACTCTGAGAGCACGGCCTCGAGCTGGCGCCGGTTGAAGACCAGCATCCGATCGAGACACTCCCGACGGATCGTGCCGACGAATCGTTCGGCGAAGGCGTTCGCCCGAGGAGCCCGGACCGGCGCGCGGATGACTCGGACGCCCTCGGATCGAAACACCTCATCGAAGCTGGCAGTGAACTTGGCGTCGCGGTCCCGGATCAGGAACCTGACGGCCACTGCCCGTTCGACGAGTTCCGAGGACAAGTTTCGAGCCTGCTGGGTGACCCATTTGCAAATCGGGTTGTCGGTGACGCCTGTCACATAGACCCTCCTCGTGTCGAGCTCGATGAAGTACAGCACGTAGAGCCGTCGCAGAAGGACCGTGTCGACGTGGAAGAAGTCACAGGCCAACAGGGACGTGGCCTGGGCTCTCAGGAACTCCGACCAACTCGGGCCAGCCCGCAGTGGAGCGGGGTCGATGCCATGACGACGCAGGATCTCCCACACGCTCGAAGGCGCGAGTCGCACACCCATCGTGGCGAGCTCGCCGTGGATCCGGCGACCACCTCGTGGCGAAGCATCACGATCTCGATCGCAAGGTCGTGGCGCTCCGTTCGGCGTAACCGAAGGAACTGGAGCAATCGGACGAACGCCAGGTAGAGGAAGGACAGAGCCATGGCGCAGTCTCATCGCCAGATCGACAGCTGCGAACGCCCAGTTCAGCGGGCTTGGATGGAGTTCTCGGCACCCACAGGCTCGCGGCCCGCGCCGTTTCTACGCAACGGCCAGATCCGGCCATTTGGGCGGGTGGCTCGGTTCGGGCTCCTCGGGGGTGCTCCGGGTGCTTGCAATTGGCTTATGGGCAGTAAGCGACGCCGCCTCCTCCCGCCCCGGAAGTGCCGGTCTGGGGCAGGGCACACTTGCAAGCACCAAGGAATACGAGTCCTCTGGACCCCGCTGGAATCCGAAGAGCCGCTTTGCTGTCGGGCCAAGCGGACCGCGCCAAGGTGACCCAGGGCATCGCGCTTTACGAGCTCATGTCACACACTCGGACGCGCCGCCTCAGGCGCTGCCTCTCAGAGGCCGACGCACTGGCCCCTGGCGCCACCGGTGAATGTGTTCTTGTGACCGTCGTTGATCGCGGCCGGCGTGTTTGTAGCGCATGTCGTCAATCCGCGAACCGTGTTCCCCTCAACCTCGGTGGCATGGTTCTCGTTGGGAGCCCCTCTATTGGGCCCGACGTTCTTGCTGACGGTCAGGCCGCCCACGATGAAGCTCCCACCCACCTCCACGCCGCCTTTGTTCCCGTTCAGGGTCACGGCGCCGTCAATGTGGTTCGACCCACACGGCTTTGCCAGCAGGCCAGGGTCGCCGCCGTTGCCGATCATGACGAATCCGATGCTCCTCGAGGCCTTGATGGCGCCTCCCTTGGTTGAGCTTGCGCAGAACGTGAAGGCCTTCGCCCCAACCAAGGTGATCGCGCCGTTGATGACCGAGCCACCGGTGACCGACAGCGCGGCGCCGGGAGCGACGTTGACCGCGCCGGTCTGCATGAGCTTCACCAAGCAAAAGGTGTAGGGCGCGGGGACGTTGATCACCGCATGGAAGCGTCCAGTGATGGTGGTGTCGCAGTGGGTGGTGGCCGCCTGGTCCGACGTGCGGGAGAGACGGCTGCCAGTCGCAGAAGCGAACGGCATAGTTGCCATCAGCAGAGCGGCGACCGCGAGCGTGCTCGTGGCCGCGACACCGACCTTCTTGGTGATGCCAGGCCGAACATCGTTCATCTTGCCTCCATCTGCCCGACCGGGTGCTTTCGGCCGCCGACCTCGCGACCCATGGAGCCCAGCAGCAACAGCACCAGTCCCACGACGAGCACCACGATGCCGATCGTCCAGAGAATCGGTATGTGAGCGATGAAGCCGATCAGGAGGAGTATCAATCCGAGAATAATCACTTGCGCCTGCCCAAGGTATGAACCAGGCGCTCAGCGCCTCGCGATCCCTCACTGTCGAAGGTAATTGCACGGTACCACAGGGTCTCGCGACTTCCCGGTCGTCGCGTGCGAAGTCGCGTGGGCTCTCTCCCATTGCGGTCGATCGACAACGCGGCGGTTCTAAAACAATCTGGTTGTTCAAGCTCGAGCCGAGAGCCGCGAGAGAAGTCGAGATTCGTGAGATCGCACTGGAGTTCGATGGGCTCTCGCCCGTGCGGTTTGCGACGTCCAGTCTGGGCGGCGAGTGGCGCACCTGTCGACCAGTGTTCGAGGTCATCCGACAGGTCCGCTAGGTCGTTCTCGCCGAGAGGTGCCGTTCAGAGCCTGATGACCTGCACGCCCTCGATTGTCTCGTAGCGGGGGTCCTGGGTGGGTCTAGGAATCTCTTCGACGACGGACTTTGGCTGCGATCAGCGCGTCGACATCAAACTTCGCAGCGCTAGCCACAATCGAGCAGTAATGATCGAAGGACTGGGGGTGGCGTGATGCGGCCAGCATCGTCCTGAGATCAGCGACCGCATGCTTGGTTACATACCCACGATCCCCGGACCAGATCCTGACGAATGACATCGCGCTGCGGTGCTCTTACTCCACTGCAAATGGCAGCGCGGAACGTTGGGCGCCGCGCTCAACCCGAGGCTTTGGCGCCATTCGTAACGCATCGAAGATTATCTAATAACTCCCGGCACCCTGGAGTGGACCACGGGACTCGAACTGCGGGACAGGCCCGGACGTTTCGAGCGCCGCTATCACCTATCCCGCCGTTTCTTGGAGCGGACGACGGTGTTCTATCTCAGGACATAGGAAAGGCATGTCTCGGGAGATAGGAAAGGCGCCCGTGAGGCTCGGGCATGTCCCGTGCCCGCTTGGTCATCACCGCTGTCATCGTCGAGGGAAGGACCCAGGCAGAGGTCGCCCGCACCTACGGCGTCTCTGAGGGCTGGGTCTCCAAGCTCCTCGCCCGCTATCGCGCAGAGGGCGAGGCGGCGTTCGATCCAAGGTCTCGACGACCAAGGGACTCGCCTTCGGCCACGCCGCGTGACGTCGTCGAGTACGTCGTCGAGCTGCGCCGTGACCTGAGCAACCGCGGGCTTGACGCGGGTGCCACGACGATCGCGTGGCACCTCGCGCAGTTCCAGAAGCTCGAGGTCGCAATCTCGACGATCAACCGGATCCTCGCTCGCCAAGGGCTCGTCACCGCCCAGCCGAAGAAGCGCCCGCGCTCGTCCTACGTGCGCTTCGAGGCCGACATGCCCA
>ODAK010007171.1_pt1 | contig 11185 bp, 8 predicted proteins | sample 1539591 | NCBI WGS metagenome assembly ODAK01 (sample SAMEA3539303, study PRJEB22396) | soil metagenome | biome: tundra; feature: field; material: soil | place: USA | collected 2010-05 | depth 0.15 m | reverse complement strand
CGCTGATCAGGTCGGTGCTGGCGCGGGCACTGCTGGCGGGGGGCGACCTCGCGACCGACCTGGAACCGCGCCGGCTGCTGGTCATCGACTGGGCACCGAACCCCGGTGAGGGCGACAAGGTCCTCTACATCTTTGACTGCGGCCATCTCGGCGGCAACGAGGCCCAGATCAGCCTCGGTGACGGGGAACTCGACCGATGGGAGAGGGTACCAGTAAGCCGGGTCGGCGACTACCTCATCCCGCGCCTGACCCGGCGGGTTACCCGCGCGCACGAGGCCCTTGGCACCGGCATCCCGCTGTACCTCGAGCACGGCGATCCAGTCGCGGCTGTCGCTCAGGCTCAGTAGCTGACGCCTTCCCTGGTCGTTGGTGGGGCGTCAGGCCGGACGTTCCCGGTGCCGGCGCGTCACTGAACCGCGGCGGGCCATGCTGTCGGCCCCGGGTCGGCCCTGGACGTCGGGCTGCGGACGGTGGTTCCGGCGGGCGCGATCACAGACAGGTCCAGCTTCCACCTGATGCCGTTGCGGTGCTGTTAGGCATCGCTCGCCATGAGCACGCGGCGTCACTTCTTTTGAACACGGCCGAGACCATAATCTTCTGCTGGGCGGCGACAGCTTCGTGAACACGGCGCCTGTCAGGATCTGCCCAGTGACGGCCCGCATGCTTTGACGACGGCTGTCACGCAGGGTGAACTTCCGCTCGACGCCGGCACCGGGCGCTTGCGCCGATCGACTAGGTGCGCCTCGTCGCGCGCCGGGCAAGAACTCCGCCACCGGCAATGTCGCCTAGCTACCGGAACTCAGCTGTCGCCCGGGTACCGGGATTTGACATTCGCCGCTCTGGCGGACCTGGACCTCGTTGACGACATCAGCAATCCCCGCACCATAAATCAAGATCAACGAGGCGCTTTAGGTGCTACTCCTGGCCAGCGACCTATCCCGGTTAGTGATCAGGTCTAGATGATTGATTCCAAGGGTCATGGTCAGTGGTCATAAGCCAGGAGTGATCGTTTGACGGGCTGGCCAGCCTGGTCGTTGTGCCAGATGGCGGCGGTTAGCGCGAGGATGCGCTGCAGGACGCGAATCAGGACTCCGGCGGGTGTTCTGCCGCCGTGTCGTTCGAGGTCAATCTGGTCCTTGTAAGTGTCGAAGATCGACTCGACGGTCTGGCGCAGTGGCTTGAAGAACCGCGAGCCGCCTCGTTCGGCCTCGCCCTTGCGGGCCGGGCGCAGCAGCGTCAGGCCCGCGTCGGCGAGGGCGGCCTCGAAGTCGGCGCCGAAGTAGTTTTTGTCGCCGATCAGGATCTGGCCCGCGCGGCCGCTGGTCAGCTCCGGGTCAGCATCCAGGATGCCCAGCAGCACCTGGCGCTCGTCGGCCTTGGCGCCGGTCAGCGCGAAGCCGACCGGCAGCCCGTGCAGGGTGGCGAGCATGTGCAGGCGCAGCCCCCAGAAGTACCGCGAGTGGCTGGCGCAGTAGCCGTACTCGGCCCATCCGGCCAGGTCTGAGCGGCGGGCGGTCTCCCTCGACCGGCCGCACTCCACCGGGGTTGAGTCCACCACCCAGACATCATCGGTCCACAGCGTGGTGTCGCGGGCCAGCGCGCTGATCAGGCAGCCGATCGAGCCGGCCGTCCGGCGCAGCCGCTTGTTGTAGCCGGGCTGCTGGGGCAGGTAGGGGAACAGGTGACGCAGATGCTCGCGGGCCTGCCGCAGCCAGCGGGCCTCGGAGGTGAACCCCAGCAGGGCATGCATCACCGCCAGCGTGACCTGCTCAGCATCGCTCAGCGAAGGGCCGATGCCCACATCCGGCCGCCATGGCGCCAGCTGCGGCGAGTCCTTCAGCAGGTCGTCGGTCTTCACGTACAGTGCGGTAGCGAGGGGTGTCCAGGTCGGCGTCCATGCGGGCCTCCGGGTTCGACGTTGGGTTGCAACGCCGATCTTGGACACCCTTCATCGTGAATAGAACGCGACACGCCGGGTCAGACCCTTGGAATCGATCATCTAGGATAATAGCGTGTCCACGTCTGATTCCCCACCGCAGCCTGTGCCCACGCGCACGCCGGTCGTCTGGGGTAACGTCCCCCAGCGGAACAAGAATTTCACTGGCCGTGACCATATCCTCGAGTCGCTTAGGGCAGGGCTGGCCAGTTCGGTAACCGTTGTCGTTCCGCACGCCTTGCAGGGAATGGGCGGCGTCGGGAAGACGCAGGTCGCAATCGAGTACGCGCACCGGTATCGGTCCGAGTACGACCTCGTCTGGTGGATTCCCGCAGACCAGCCGGCCCTGGTCCGGTCATCACTCGCCGCACTGGCCCCCCAACTCGGCTTGGAGTCCGCCACCGCCTCCGGCGTCGGCGTCGAAGGTGCGGCGGCAGCGGTGCTTGATGCGCTCCGGCAGGGAAAGCCGTACAGCCGGTGGTTGCTGATCTTCGACAATGCCGATCAGCCCGAGGATCTCAACGACTCCCTCCCGCGCGGGCCTGGCGATGTCCTCGTGACATCGCGGAACCACCGCTGGGAGTCGGTAGTTGAAATCGTCTCGGTGGATGTCTTCGCCCGGGCGGAGAGCATCGAGTTCCTTGGCAAGCGTGTCCGCGGCGGGCTGACCACGGCCGAAGCCGACGCGCTTGCCAGCGAACTCGGCGACCTGCCCCTAGCGCTGGAGCAGGCCGGCGCGCTGCAGGCGGAGACCGGCATGCCGGTGACGGAGTACCTACACTTGTTGAAAGAACATGTGGTCGGCATCATGGCCGAGGGTAAATCGCCAGACTACCCGCTCTCCATGACTGCGGCCTGGAAGCTGTCGGTATCGACGTTGGAGCAGCGCCAGCCGGAGGCGATAGCCTTGCTGAGCTGCTGCGCGTTCTTCGGGCCAGAGCCGATCCCACGCGACCTGTTCCCGCACGGTGCGACTGCAGTGACTTCGCCGCTCGGCGAGTTGCTCGCGGACCCAATCCGGCTAGCCCGGGCCATTCGCGAGCTCGGACGTTTCGCCTTGGTACGGATCGAAGGGCGCACGATCGTCATGCACCGGCTGATCCAGGCACTGCTCCGGGACGACCTGCCCCCGGACCAGCAGGCAGTCTTCCGGGAGGCGGCTCATCTCATCCTCGCCGCGGGCGCGCCGAAGGACCCGAACGACGGCCGCCTGTGGCCGCGGTTTGCGGAGCTGGTCGGGCACCTGGCGGCGCCATGGATGCAGATCGAGCAATCCGTGAATCAGCCGGTACGCGAGTTCGCCATCAACATGGTGCGCTATCTCTACAATTCAGGTGACCTGCATGCTGCCCGGGAATTCGCCGAGCAGTATGTAAAGCAGTGGAGTTCGAATAGCGATGCATCGGACCGGGTGTTGCTTCGCATGCAACGCCACTTGGGCAACACGCTTCGTGCTCTCGGCCTGTACCCGGCTGCGAAGGCCCGGGACGCGGAAACGCTGGCTCTGTCCCGCGACGCTTTCGGCGAACGGGATTCATTGACTCTCTCTTGCACGAATTCTTTCAGTGCCGACCTGCGGGCCGGTGGGGACTTCGCCGGTGCGCTTGAGCTGGACGTCAGTTCGCTAGCGCTGCACAAGGAGGTGCTCGGTCTGCTGCATCCGCGCACCCTGCGTGCGGCGAACAACCTCGCCGTCGACTATGGGCTGAACAGCCGCTACCCGGAGGCGCGGGACCTGCATCGTGAGACCTACCGCCTGCGCAGCGAGGTGCCGACCGAGGTCTCGGCGCCGGAGCTGCTGTCGTCGTGGGCCGGTCTGTCGCGCGCGCTACGCTTGTCCGGCAGCTATCAGGAGGCGCGCGATGTGGGCCAGGACGCCTACGATTTCGGGTCCACCGAGCTTGGCGCCGAGCATCCGCGGACCCTTGAGACCGCGATCGACTTGTCGATCGCGTTGCGGCTTATCGCGGTCTCCTTCGAGGACGCCGCACAGCTGGCCCAGACCGCATTCGAGCAGTCCACGAGGAGCTTCGGCGCGTCTTCGCCGCTGACGCTGGCGGCCACCCTTAGCCTTGCGAATATCCTGCGGATCCGCGGCCAGGTTGCGCAGGCGCTCACGATGGCCCTGGAATTGGTGGAGCGGTACCGGGATATCTATGGCCCTGATCACCCATACTGCAATGGCTGCGAGGGTAATGTCGCCATGTTGTACCGCGTGAACGGCGACTCCATGAGCGCCCGGAGCTGGAACGAGCAGGCACTTGCCGGACTGGACACAAGGCTTGGCCGGGACCATGACTACACCCTTACGGTCGCGGTGAACCTCGCGAGTGACCTCGCTGCCCTGGGCGACTACGCCGCGGCGCGAGAACTCGGCGAAGATACGCTGTCGCGGCTGCGCCGCTTGCTTGGTGAGGATCACCCGCTGACTCTTGGCTGTACCGCCAACCTGGTCGCGGACCTGCGCTCTGTCGGCGCGTCGGTCGAGGCGGAACAGCTGTTCACCGACACGATCAACCGCTACCGGCAGGTGCTTGGCGACGACCATCCCGACATGGTGGCCGCAGGAGAGGGCCGACGGTTGGACTTCGACTTCGACTCGCCCCAGATCTGAGCGCGGCGCCTATCCCTCGATGGGGTGGGGTGAACGCCAGCGAGACATGTGCCGCTCACTTTTTTCGGCCGCCAGCCGCCGCGCGAGTTCCGGCACCGGTTCGTGCTGCCAAGCCCGCAACGTCGCTGCCATGCCGCGGACGAACTTCGCGCCGTCCTCGGTGAGCCGCCCGCTGGACAGCAACACCCGGCTCGCAAGCGCAGCACCCTCCCGCCACCTGGCGAACTCGCTGTCGGCGAGGAGCCGCGTTGCCGTGTCTGCACCGCGGGTGACTTCGCGTTGGCGTCGCCAGAATCCGGTCACTCCGAGGTAGGCGTAGGCCCCCTGCAGCAGGCCGCTGGCCGGCCGTGGATCATCCCGCCATGGTGCGTAGAAGACAGACCCGTTATCCGGCCGGGTGAGTGGCACCAGGTCCAGCAGCGCGGACAGCTTCATGTGCTGCACCTCGTGTGTGAGCGTAACGGCGAGATCGCATGGGTCCAGCGGCTGGGACAGGGCGATCGCGCCGAACGTCTCGGGTGAGCTGGAACTGACCTGCCCGTGCGGTGGCGTGGCAAGCGGCACGGCCACCTTGATCACCGCCGCCACGTCCGCAGCGACGACCGGGTGGCACCGGTCGAGCAGCGCCCAGGCCTCCCTGAAGGCCGACCTCCAGGAGCCGAGGTCAGGCGCTGCTGCCAGTCGTGGAGCGGAGGGCATGCGAAAGGGATCCACATCATCAACCACCAGCTCGAACGGATCTGTGAGTACTGGGCTAAGCGGCCGCCATCCTGGTGCGTGATCGTGATAATTCGCTGGAATCACGACACGCACGTCAGCCGCAACCACCTCGACGCGGCTGGCCGCGATTCGCACCGTTGCCACTCCCGCCTGCGGTGCCGCACCCGTGTTGAGCGAAGCCGCTCCGAGCGAGGGCAGCATGACGAGCCCGTCGTCGCGTACCAGAACGTCGATCTCGGCCGCCAGGTCGGCCCGGATCGCCGCTGCAGCCGCCACTGCGGCGAGGCCGTCTGGCGTCGCGCCCGGCCGCCGCGGGCCGCCGCGCAGCGCGAGCACAGTGCGGTGCGCCCATGCCCCCACAGCGGGGTGCCGGATGACAGCGGTGACGGCCGCGGCGTCCTTGCGCTGCGCGCGTGCGAGCAGGTCGTATCCGGGGCGGGTCCCGGCTGCGGTTATCACACCGCGCAGCAGGAGCGCGTGCTTGCTGTGCTGCGCTCTGGTGAGAACCTCGATCGCCGCCTGTCCGCCGCCGCCGGCCGCTAGCGCGTCGAACTCCGCCGTTGGCAGCTGGTGATAGTCAAGGCTCATCCAGTCCCCCGCCTTGCCAGCCGTAGGGTGATGTCGGCCTCCACAGTTTGGCGTATGCGATCGATGAGGCGCATCAGATCAGGGCAGTACACAGAGGGATTGGCGAATCCTGTGCTTGCCCGGTATCGGTGGGCGTAGAGACCGCCGCCACACACGAGCCGGATGCGACATTCCTGGCAGGTGGTACACAGGGCGCGGAGACCGAGCTGTCGTGCCGATATCTCCGGCAGCTGCAAAGCGGCGTCGAAAGAGTCTTGCATGACGTGCAGTCCGGTCCGCGCCGCACCGTGAAATGCTGCCTTGAGCGTATCGGTCTGTTCGATTGCGCCGTCTGTCTCTATGACGACGACGCTCGCCGGTGCCAGCCCCACGCTTTCAACGCTGGAGGTACCTCCCAGGAGCGAGCGGATGATCTCGGCGAAGAGCCGGATGTGCGTCTGCGGCTCACGATACCAATGGTCGAATATGGCGATCAGCCAATCCGCATATGGCGCTTCGGCCCGGTCGGGTGTGCGCCCAGGGGGGGGAGCGTCCCACGTGCCGTGCGGGAGCAGGAAGTCGATCCTGGGTGGGCCGAAGTCGAGGAGCGCCTGGTAGGTCGCGAGCGGGTCGTTCCGTATGTCGATCACGCACAGCAGGCCCCGGAACAAGTGCCGGTATCGCTCGGAAGCCAGCAGCTCGAGGCCCGCCGTGACTGCCGCATGACTGCCACGTCCGCTGGCGAACCGGCGGTGGCGGCCCTGCGCATCGGCGTCGCCGTCGAGGCTGATGCCGATGCCCACGCCGAGTCGGCTGAAGAGCGCCAGGAACCCCTCATCGAGGCGGACGCCGTTGGTCTGCACGGAGGTGTCCACCACCACACCTGCGTCGAGGGCATCCCGCACCGTGGATACCAACTCAGCGATGAATTCTGGGCCGGCCAGCAACGGCTCGCCGCCGTGCAGGATCAGTCCGAGCTGACCCAGACCGTGCCGCCGGGCATGCTCGCCGATCCGGATGGCAGTACGCCTAGCGATGGTCGGCGACATCCGCCTAGGCTGGGCCCGCCATGACTGATCGGCCATCGCGTACATGTAGCAGTAGTCGCAGGCCAGGTCGCACCGGCTGTGAATCTTCAGGACGAATTCCCGGAACGGAGATGGCCGGCAGTTCTCAAGGCCTCCCGCGTCGGGCATCGCCAACTCAAGCGATCGCTCTGCTGGCATACCCGAAATTGAACCACGCCATGGCAGCATACTATCTGGCAGCGTCTTCTATGTCCTCGCCGCGCGGACATACTGGAGGTGCACATGACCGGACGCCGGACTGCCACCGTCTTGGTGCTGGCGTGCGTGTTCTCGGTGGCTGTGACCGCGGTTCTCGGCGATACCGGGGTAAAGGACTGGCGAGTCCAGGCGGGTGCGGCAGCAGGGGCGGCGGTCGCCACGTTCTTCGGCAGCCTCTTGCAGGGCCGTCTGACAAGAACGCTGAACAGGCGTGAGGACTTCAGCGTGGAGCTCGCCAAGAGTATATTCATGCCTGGCCGCAAACCTCCGTTGGTCCGGGATATCACCGACCCGGTGGCCGTCGGCGTCCACGCTGCGCCGACCCGCGGAACCAGTGGGCGGGTACCGCCTTATGTGCCGCGCGACGTCGATCCGCGGCTTCGCCAGGCGCTATCCAGTAGCGCCTTCGTACTGCTGGTCGGGGACGCCGCGGTCGGCAAGACGCGCGCTGCTTACGAGGCAATGCGCGCGGTGCTTCCCGGCCACGTGTTCATTTGGCCGTCGGGCTCGCCGGACTCAGCCACGGCCGTCGCGGCGGCACGTGCCGAGCGCAACTGTGTCCTGTGGCTAGATAGCTTGCAGCGCTACCTCGGCTCCGGCGGCCTTAGCAGCAAGGACATCGCTGAGGTGCTTGCTGGGGCGGGCCATCATCGTGTCGTGCTAGCCACCTTGCGGGCAGCGGAGGAGAGCCGCTTTGGCGTGTTCGCAATGAGCCCATCCGGTGGGCAGCTAATGGGCTACGGCCAAGCTGTGCTCGATCAGGTGAACCACCGCCTTGCAGTCCCGCGCCTGTTCAGCCCGGGCGAACAGGCCCGTGCCAGCCAGATGACTGGCCAGGACTCTCGCCTGGCGGAAGCGCTCGGCCACGCCGATCGCTACGGTATAGCTGAGTACCTGTCCAGCGGGCCGCAGCTGGCCATCGAATGGGAGGACGCGTGGGCACTCGGTACTCATCCGCGCGCGGCCGCGCTGATCGCCGCCGCCATCGACTGCAGGCGGGCGGGATTTGCCGCCCCGCTGCCCCGGTCACTGCTCGAGCAGCTTCAGTCGTTCTACCTGGATCGGCGCGGCGGGATGCAGCTTCGCCCCGAAGAGCTCGACGCCGCATGGGAGTGGGCGACCACGGTCAGTGACGCGGGCAGTTCGCCACTGTGGCCCGCCGGGCCTGGGCTCTATCAAGTGTTTGATTACCTCGTTGATGAGCGCCAGCGCGAAGCGGGCGAGCCGGTACCCGAGTACACCGCTCGCACCGCGCTGGTCAGCGCTGGGCCCGCCGACGCTGGAGTCATCGGCGCCACGGCCTGGTATCAGGGTAGGCCTGAGCTGGCCGAGGCCGCGTTCCGCCAGGCATATACCGCGCTCTTGCGGACGTCGGGCCCGGATGATCCGGCGACGCTGGCCGCCCGCAGCGATCTCGCCGTTACCTCGCAGGCCATGGGCAGGCTGCCGGACGCCATGGCAGAGGCCGAGCAACGCGCCATCCTCGCCGCTCGCATCGCGGCGCTCGGTCCTGAACACGATGACACCCTGGCCAGCCGGAACAATCTGGCCGTCGTCTTGCACGCCCGGCACAGGCTGCTCGAGGCAGAGGCCGAGTACAGCGTCGTGCTCGAGATCCGCACTCGCATGTTCGGCAGCGAGCACCCGAGCACGCTGATCAGCCGCAACAACCATGCTGTCCTCCTCGCAGCCCTAGGAAAGCTTAACGAGGCTGAAGCCGAACACCGCGCCGTGTTCGACATCCGCGCCCGCGTGCTCGGCCCTGACCACTCGCACACGCGGATCAGCCGCGATAATCTCGGCGCGGTGATGAGGAAGCGGTCAGCCGGGTGAGATGCTAGGTCCGCGGTCACCGGTAGCGAGGCGCCAGGCCAGCTCCTGCACGGCGGCGGAAAGCTCGGTTTGGATGATGCCGTCGGCGGGCATGCGCAGCACGGCGGCATGTAGCTCGTTGATCGCGGCAAGCAGGTCTCCGCGCGCAGCGAGCGTACGGCCAGTGGCAGCGAGCAGGAGCGCTACTGAGCCATGCTCCCTGGCCGCTTCGAACAGGCTGGCCGCATTCCTGTAATGCGCGACGGCCTGATCGAGGTCGCCCTTCTCGTAGGCGAGGTTCCCGAGGAGCGAGTCCGCCTGCGCGTGCAGCCGGAGAGCGGTTTGCGGCGCCGCCTCGCGTGCCTTCGCGGCGTATCGTTCAGCCAGGTCGAGCTCGCCGGCGATGAGCGCGCGTTCGGCGGCCAGCAGGTACTCGCCGGCATCCTCGGCCGGTGTCATGTCGTCTCGCGCGTGCCTGAGCGGTTCGACGATGCGATCGCTGATCAACTGGTACAGCCGGGAACTGACAGGTTGTCCGGCCAGCGAGCGCAGCAAGTACCGGTCCTCCAACCCCCGGGCGACTGTCGGCGGGAGGCCGGCGCCCTCGGCCACCCCTTCGCCCGCGGCTTCCAGGAAACCGATATCGGTGATGAACGTTCGGATAAGCCAGAGCCGCAGCCAGGCCGCTGGGATGTCGTGGATGTCCGCGACTGCGGCGATCGTCTCGCCGCAGTATATGGACAGCGCCGCATCCACGTCGCCGCGCCGGCGCAGATCACGCTGCCTGATCGCACCGGAGCGCGGCCGCAGCGACTCCCAGAGTCCGGCGCACGCGACCTGCAGGAGAGCTGGCTCGATCCGGTCGGCTACGACGCGCCGGCGGCTTCCTTCGGCGGTGACCATACGGCTCGTCCGTACTGCCTCAACTAGGTCGCGAGCCGCAGTCGGCTCGAACAATCCTGGTCCCTCGACTGCCCGGCATGCTTGCTCGGGTTCGAGGGCGTTGAGGCGGAATTGCGCTCCTCGTCCTATCGCCTCGGTGAACTGGGGCAGCGCTTCGTCGCGGACGGATATCAGTAGGCGTAGCGATGGCTCCTGCAGCGCGTCCTGGAGCTCACGTAGGAAGCGCCACCGCTGTTGCTGGCGTGACTGCGGGCCCGCGAACAGATCGTCCGCCTGGTCGATCGCAGCTAGCAGCAGGACTGCCGGGTCGCGGAACTCGGTGCGCCTGGCGACGAATTCATCCACGGTAAGCCGGCGCAGCTGGGAGACGGTGCCAGGGGTAGACCAGGATCGCAGCAGGGCAAGCGTATAGGGGGTGTGCTCCCCAGGTGCGGCAACAGGATAGCTTGAGCCCTTGGAGAACCCGCCCACCGGGAGCAGATCGACGTTATTGCCCTCAATAAGCGGCAGTACCCCGGCTGCCAGGAGCGAGGTTTTGCCGATTCCCGCCGGCCCGTACATAAATGTCAGTTGGTTCCGCTGCCAAACTTCACGAAGTTCGGCAGCCTCGGCAGCGCGACCGAAAAACCTGCCGCTATCTGTGCGTTGGAAGGGACGGGCTCCCGGATAGTCAAGACCTGTGCTCACTTCTCTGTCCGAATACTCCTTGAACGAGCTGATCAGATCTGAGAATTAAACCCGTGATACCCGTTACCATTCTGGCCGGACGCCAGGATGCGGTCTAGCGCCTGCCTGAGATCGGCCGCACTGACCTGAGCCGACAACTCTTCGAAGGTGAGTCCACTGACGTCGATCAGCCCGCCATTGCACCCGTTGTTCTCCACGGCGTCGCCAATACTGCTCCCGCCCATGTCGTGATCGCTCATGGTGCTCCTTGCTCGCGACTGGGGGGCGCGATACGCGTCGCGGCGACCCGCTGTGACCTGCTTATCGTCAACTACCGGGCGTCCTGCGTGACAGCTGAGCGTCGCGGCAGACCATCCCAGGCAAGCATGGTATACCAGCATCCACGGCGGGCCTTAGCTGACGCGTGTTTAGGCTTCGGGCCGCCATGTTCCGAAGGCTTTCCAGTAGTCCTGGTGCACGATGATGCCGCGGCGGATCCGGTCATCGCCGATCGGGTAGGTCGTGGCCGCCGGGTCCTGCTCGACGTCGCCGGGCAGCAGATCGGCGACCTCTGTCAGATCGGACTCAGCCATCGGGCGGAGCTGACCGTCACGTCGGTGTAGGCTGGCGCCGTCCTGGCTCGGCTGGCTGCTTCACGCTCCAACTCAATCAGCCGCTCAG
>ODAK010007170.1_pt1 | contig 11185 bp, 10 predicted proteins | sample 1539591 | NCBI WGS metagenome assembly ODAK01 (sample SAMEA3539303, study PRJEB22396) | soil metagenome | biome: tundra; feature: field; material: soil | place: USA | collected 2010-05 | depth 0.15 m | reverse complement strand
GCCATGTACAGCTTCGGTTTTTCGAGCACACGGGCGGCCGTCTCCCACGAAGCCTCCAAGCTCGATAACGAAACGCCGGGACCGGCGCACGGATGCTTCAGCCACGAAGGCGCCGATGCCGAATATGAAGGCCACTACAGCAAGCAAGTGCTCGATTGCATCAGCCAGCTTGCTCCGCCCTTGCGGCTGGCGACGATGACATTTCTTACGGCACGGAATGCCCTGCGCAAAAAAACCGCGGAATCCATCGCGCAACTGGCTGGGGGAGAATTCTTTCACTTTCACAATGCCAAGGATCTGAAAGCAGGTCTGATCACACTTTCAAACGACCTGCCGAACTACTATGTGCTGAGCTTCCGGCCCTCGTCCCTTACGCCAGGCCTGCATGCGTTGCATGTGTCGGCCAAGGACCTCCCACAGTTGGTGTTGAAGGCGCGACGCGAGTATTGGATCGACGACGATTCTGCGCACTGAGTGCCCGGCCGAATACTACATTCCAACTATTGACCTCGCTCTGCGCCGACCTATAATCGGCGCACTTGTCTTTGGGGTTCGAGTGCCGATCGCGTGAACGGAAAAACAGGTCTGTGAAAAAGGCAATGATCGCAACCGTCTGCGTACTCGCCGCGCTGTGGGTGACGTGTTGCGTAGCGCTGTACGGCGTGATGCGGCAAACGCCGGAGCAATTTGGCCGGGTGATGGCCAAGATTCCGGGGCCTGTCCCTTTTCTGATCCTTCCTTTCGAGACGCTCTGGATGCGCGCCCGGGCAGGCACGTTGCAGGTGGGCAGTCCAGCGCCCGATTTCGCGCTGATGAAGCTCGACAAGACCGCACCGGTGCAACTGTCCGCTCTCACGGCGCAGCAAAAACCAGTCGTGCTGGTGTTTGGAAGCTACACCTGACCTCCCTTCCGGCGGGAGGTTCCTGCCCTCAACAAGCTTTACCAGCAGTACGGAAACCAGGTTTCATTCCTGGTGGTCTACATCACCGAAGCGCACCCGAGCGACGTCTGGCAGATGGAAAGCAACGTTAAGGACAAGGTCGTGTTCGCCAGTCCTCGGAGTGAAGAGGAACGCGGTTTCGTGGCTGGAGCGTGCGTGCGCAAGCTGGGAATTGAGATTCCGGCGGTGCTCGACGAATTTGGCAACTCGACCGAGAGCGCGTACACCGCCTGGCCGGATCGCCTTTACGTGATTGATGCTGCGGGCCGTGTCGCCTATAAGAGCCGGCCAGGACCGTTCGGCTTCAGCGCGGAGCAACTGAAAGCCGCGATACAAGAGGTCGTTCCCGCACACTGAGAGCGGGCAAGAAATACGACCACTGGGGCTGAAGCCCGCCGAGCTTCGCGGGCCTTACGCGGCGCTAAGGCGCCGCTCTTCCACGGCCGAGGCGGCCGTCCCTACATGGGCATCGCGAGCTTCACAAACCAAAGGGCCGCGAATGGATCGCGGCCCTTTCCTTCAACTGCGAAGGATCTTATTGCTCGCCGACAGAAACGTTGGTCCCCCACATCGCATTGGTTCCCCACATGGCATTCGTGCCCCACATCGCGTTAGTGCCCCACATCGCATTGCTTCCCCAAAGGGCGTTGCTGGCCGCACTCGCACTGCCTCCCGATACAGAAGCCTCCGAACTGCCGGCGGCAAATTGAGAGTTTCCCCACACGGTCGCGTAGGACCAGGTAGCAGAAGTGTTCCAGACGGAGGACGGGTTGGAGTTCAGATTGACGTAGTTAGTACTCCCGTTAAATGTGGCCACCGGAGACATTGCGGTCCCCCTTGCCACGTCGACGTTAGTGAGAGCGGCTTCCACATCGACGTAGCCGGAACCTACGGTGAACACGTCGTATTGATCGGTGTAGGTGATGCCGGTGGTCGGGTCCGTCGCGCTGCTGAACGCCGGTAGAGACTTCCACGCCGTTTTCATCAGCCGGGCTTTCACCTGATCAGGACTGAGGCTCGGGCTCTGCTGCAGCAGGTCGGCGACGACTCCGCTCACCACGCCGGCGGCCATGCTGGTGCCGCTCAACGTGAAGTAACTGGAAGACGAAGCCGTGCTGCCGCCGTTTACATAAAAGCTGTACGGAACCTGATTGCCGGGATATTGACTATAGAGCGTCGAACCCGGAGCTTCGAGCGAAACCAGCAAGTTGCCTGGCGCAACAAGGTCAGGCTTGGCGATCGCATCAATCGCGGTCGGCCCCTTGGAACTGTAGCTGGCGATCAAGTCGTCGACGCGGGTGGGCGTTCCCATCGTCTTCATCGCCCCCACGGTAATCACGTAAGGATCGTTTGCAGGCGAATTAATGGTGCCGTAGCCGTTGGTAGCCTGATAGCGGCCGTTGTTGCCCGCCGCCACGACCACCACAATGCCACTTTGCCAGGCTTTCTCGACCGCCTTGCAGAGCGGATCCAGTTTGTACGTCTCATACACAGCGCGTCCGAGCGAAAGATTAATCACGCGAATGTTGTAGCGCGATTTCAAAGAAATCGCCTGGTTGATGGCGGCGATGACCACGCTGTCGGTGGAAGCCCCGTTCGCATCCAGGACCCGCAGGTTGACAATGTTCGCACCCGGCGCAATCCCCTTGAAGGTCTTGTTGTAGAGCGGGCCCGTGGAACTGAGGCCATCTCCAGCGATCAGCCCGGCGATGTGAGTGCCGTGTCCGTATTGGTCACCGGGGTTTGAGTTTCCCGGCACAAAGGACTGCTGGTAGACAACTCGCGAGAACGGAAGAATACCTTGATACAGATCCACGTGATTGCTCACACCGCTATCGATGAGAGCCACACCAATGCCGGCACCAGTATAGTTCGATTGCCATGCGAACTGGGCGTTCACCGCGGCAGCGGCATTGTTGAGTGAGGGGGTCAACGGCCGGTCCGTGCTGATGTAAACGACGTTCGACTGATTCGACAGAGTCTGAATACCGTTGCCGTCAAGCACTGCAACCACGCCGTTGATCAGGGGCAACTGTCCCAGGATCGTGCCGCCGAGTTTCAAAACGTCATTGACCAGGCAGTCCACCAGGCCCAGCAGCCCGCTGCAGTTGACCTGCGTTCCGGGCGCATACTGCACGATTACTTGGACCTTCTGCGTCGAGGTATTGCCCCGCAACTCAGGCGATATCTTGGAGTCGTCGGCATGCGCCAGCGGCAGCGCGACGATCAAAAGTAGAAGCACTAGCTTTTTCATATCCCCCCACTAAAAAGGCGCCCACGGCGCGTAACCATGCCCCAAGTGACCTGTATATGTGCAGGTGGGTGCCCAAACCTGACCGGAATAGCCCTTATTTATGAATGACTTGCGGGTAGTTGTAGCGAAACTCAACGGGCACTTTGTCTCACGCCGCGGGCAGGGGACAAGTTGTCTCGCCTGAAATGGGTCTGGCGCCATCGCCGCATTGGCGTGCTAGAGGGTATGTGATTGATTTATTTAGAGAAAACCATGGTAATCAGACGAAGTCGTTTTGGGCGGACAGGCACCCGCAGATCGTTGAAAATTTAAGCACTTATCATGTCCTGGGGACGTTCCATTGGCGCGCGTGTGTTCATCACCGGCGTGGCTACGGCGGGAGCCATATGCTTTGCGCTGGCATTTGCGCACTGGCAATCGAACGATCCGGTCAAGTTCGTTTGTTATCTGATAGCGGCTCTGCTGGCGTCATCGCTCAAGGTCACGCTGCCCGGCATTGAAGGAACGCTCTCCGTCAACTTCCTGTTCACCCTGCTAGGAATTCTTGAACTGGGCTGGCCCGAAACGCTGCTGATTGTCCTGGCCAGCACAGTCGGCCAAGCTTATTTGCGCCGAAAACACCAGGTGAAGTTGGTGCAGTTCGTCTTCAACTGGTCGCAACTGACGGTCTCGAGCACAGTGGCCTACGGCGCCTACGCGTTGGTGGTGACGCGGGTTCTGCACGCGCCTGGACCGCTTGCGCTTTTGGTAGCAGCGATCATCCACTTCGGTTGCAACACAGCGGCCATGTCGACCATCATCGGACTGACCGAAGATAAGCCCATCACGAAGGTTTGGAATGACAGTTATCTGTGGTCGTTCCCGTATTACATGGTCGGAGCTGCTTTGGCGGGGTTGGTCCATTTCCTGAACGGGCACATCGGATGGCAGTCGTCGCTGCTGATCCTGCCGCCGATTTACCTGATGTACCGATCGTATCGTCTTTATCTCGGAAAGCTTGAGACCGAGAAGAAGCACGCCGAGCAAGTCTCGAATCTGCACCTGCGAACGATCGAAGCGCTCGCGCTGGCCATCGAAGCCAAGGACGAAACCACCGGCGAACACTTGCAGCGTGTACGGGTGTATGCCATGGCGCTGGCGAAAGAACTGGGCTTGAGCGAGGACGAGACTGAGGCGCTGAAAGCGGCGTCGGTGCTGCACGACATCGGGAAGTTGGCGGTGCCGGAGCACATCATTTCGAAACCGGGGAAACTCACTCCCGAAGAATTCGAGAAGATGAAAATCCATCCCATTGTTGGGGCGGAGATTCTCGAGCAGGTGCACTTTCCGTATCCGGTGGTGCCGATTGTGCGCGCGCATCACGAAAAATGGGACGGCAGCGGATATCCCAATGGATTGGCGGGCGAGGAAATTCCGATTGGCGCCCGTATTCTCGCGGCGGTAGATTGCCTTGATGCTCTGGCTTCAGACCGGCAGTATCGCAAGGCACTCCCGTTGAACGAGGCGATGGCCAAGGTAGTTGCTGATTCAGGCAAGAGCTTTGACCCGAAGGTGGTGGCGATTCTGCGGCGGCGCTACATCGAACTGGAGAAGATGGCGAATGAGGAACCGCTGCAAGCTCCCCCGAAATTGTCGACGGATATTAAGGTGGAGCGCGGCTTGGCGCCTGCGGCTGGTTTCGCGGAGTCCGGCGAACCTGTGATTCCAACGTCAGAACAAGTCGCGGATCTCAGCACGCGGATTTTGGCGGCTCGGCAGCAACGTCAGGAGATTGTCGAACTCAACCGGAAGTCGGGCGCCTCTTTGCGGACCGGCGACATTCTCTCTCTGCTCGCAGTGCGGCTGAAACACCTGGTGCCGCATGAGTCCATGGCCGTGTATGTGCTGAAGAGCGGACTGCTCGCGCCGGAGTTCGTGAGCGGGGACAACTTCCGGCTGTTCTCTTCCCTGCGAATTCCTGAAGGCGAAGGGCTCTCGGGATGGGTTGCGCAGAACCATAAGCCGATCTTGAATGGCAATCCGTCGGTCGAACCGGGGTATCTGAACGATCCCACGAAGTACAGCACGCTGCGTTCGGCGCTGGCGGTGCCTCTCGAGGGAACCTCTGGGATGGCAGCCGTGCTGGCTCTTTATCGAGCAGGGCAGGATGCATTCACCGCAGATGACCTTCGCGTGGTTGAGGCGATCGGATCGGGGTTGGCTGTGGTGCTCGAGAACGCTGACAAGCCCAAGGCATCGGCAATCGGTGCAGGATCGATAAATACGTAACATTGGACTGTCATCCTGAGCGAAGCGAAGGATCTATGAAATCCTCGACCGCTTCGACGCCGCCAGAGGCTGCATAGGTCCTTCGCTTCGCTCAGGATGACAGAGTTGATTTGGCAGCATGGTCCGCGACGATTTTCTTGGATCAGTTCACTCCATCTCAAAGCTCACATACTGCAGGCCGCCATCGCGCTCGACTTGCAGCACGACCGGATCTCCGGCTTTCAACGCTCCCACCGCCGTGCGGAGTGTGTCCATGGAATCGATGGGCGTGGTGTTGAGTTGGTGAATAATGTCGCCGGCCTGCAGGCCGGTGTCGGGCATGATCAGGTCGGCAGCGCGTTCCACGACGACGACTCCCGACGGAATTCGTAGCGAGCCCAGGCGAGGGCGCAGCTCCGGCGTGAGGTCGATCGCCAGAACACCCAGGCGGGGAATCAGACTGTTTTCCGGATTGAGTGCGTCGAGGAGTTCGTCCATGTGATCGCGGCTCTCGATCGCCGGGACGTAAAGGGTTTTCCTTTCGGTTCCCCGCAGAATCTCCAGCTTTACGACCTGATCGATGCGGTGCAGGTACAAGGCCGCCGAAAGAGACGGCAGCGTTTCGATACGACGGTCATCCGCGCTGAGAATAATGTCCTGAATCTTCAGGCCAGCCGCGGCCGCTGGGCCATCCGGAGTCACGTCGTCCACGAGAACGCCCCAGTGCTGCGGAAGGTGCAGGCCCTCGGCCAAGGTCGGCGTGATCTCCTGTGCGCCCGCGCCAATTTCGACCTTATGCACGTGTCCGTATTTGCGCAGGCTGTGATAGACGAAATCCACCACGCGCGCGGGAATCGCGAAGCCTAAACCTTCACTGCCTCCGCCTTGCGAAAGAATAAACGTGTTGATGCCGAGAACCGCGCCGTTCATATCGACCAGCGGGCCGCCGCTGTTGCCGGGATTGATGGGAGCGTCGGTCTGCAGGTAAGTGATGGGCTTGGTGGCATCGGGTTGGCGGGCCAGCGCGCTGACCACGCCCATGGTGACCGAATTCTGCAAGCCTTCGGGACTGCCGATGGCGAACACGAGTTGTCCGACGTGCGCCCGTTGGCTGAGCAGCGCAAGCGTCGGCAAATCGGTTTCGTCAATTTTGAGGAGCGCGAGATCGGTATCCTTATGCTGGCCGACGAGTCGCGCTTCCAGAATACGGCGCTTCCCGATCGGCACCTGACCGGCGGAGTCGCCCATGGGCAGCGGCAAGGCGACGCGAATGCGCTGTGCTCCCTCCACCACGTGGGCGTTGGTCATGATGTAGCCGCTCGGGTCAACGATCACTCCTGAGCCCACCGCCTTCTGGCGGACGATGAACGCCGTCTGGGATCGATCCTCCTCGCGCAGCGGACCGTATCCCGTGACCAGAATCTGCACCACCGCGGGAGAGACTCTGGCCGCCAAGCTTTCCAGGGCGCTGTTCAGCTTTTCCAGAGTATCGCTGCTCTCGACCGTGCGCGTTTCAGCGGCGCTGGCCTTGGGCTTGCCCGCGTTCTTGTCGGGGGTGGGCGCTTTCTGGGCCGCTGTGGGCGCTGTCGATTGCGGGGCGGATTGTGCAAGGACCAGTTGCGATACGCCAGAGAGCACAAACAGCATGCAAACAATCACGACAGGCACAGGTGACGTCTCAGCGTACCCGCGACCAGCATTTCTTCGGGGATGTATGGATGACACGGGAAAACCTCCTCGAACAACTCGAGTCTGACATTCTGACAGAACTCCACCATCTCTGAGAACCGCTGCCCGGATCATACGCGTCGGTTTGCTACTATTGGGCTGCCCGTTGCAGAAGACTGATCATGGACTCGCATGCTTTCATTGCAGAAGTTTATCGGCGCATGGCGCTGCGTCATGCGTCGGAAAAGCCGCGTCCAACATGGAGTGAGACCGAAACGAACCTGATGGTCAGGGAGGCAACCCATCAATACGCCCCTTATTTGCCCCAGGACAAAGCTGCTCGCATCCTCGACATCGGATTCGGCAGCGGATGGTTTCTCGCGGCGTGCCTGAAGTTGGGCTATCGCGATCTGTCGGGCGCAGACTTCGGCATTGCCAATAAAGACTACGTTCGCGATTGGGCTCCCGACCGCATCACCTTGCATGAGATCCGGGACAACATTGGAGAGTTCCTGAGCGACAAGAGAGAGCAGTACGATTTCATCCACATGTCGCACGTCGTCGAGCATGTGCCCAAACACTCGCTGCTTTGGCTGGTGGATGCTCTTTATCAGGCTCTGAGACGCGGCGGAACCTTGTTCCTGCGTACACCGAATATGGAGGGGCCCTGCGCGAATTCCAGCTTGTACGTGACCCTCGCCCACGAGTACGGATTCGCCAGATCCAATCTCGTGTCGTTGCTCGACATTTGCGGCTTCGATGATGTTCGGCTTCTCAACTTCCTCCCCCACGCGCCCACGCTCAAACAGCGCCTGGGCGATCTTTTGCGATGGCCGATCCTACAGCAGAGTAAAGTACGACATCGATTATTTGGCGTGAATCAAGGCGGCCAATTCGGGACGGAACTAATCGCGACCGCGAGGCGCGGCGACTGGCCACCCTTTTTCGACCGCCGCTACCAGTAGAATTCGCCGCTTAGGCATCCTAGAATGCCCGCTCACTCGAGGTTTTTACCTCCAGAACCGTGGTCTTCCGCCAGGGGGGAACCTAGTTGCTACCGTTAACTAATGGGTTATCAGGCTTTTACACGGGTGCCTTTCGTGATATAACCCGTGCTGAGCATAAAAGTGGGCCTGCGCCCGCCAGGAGCTTAGTTTGACGACCTTGGCCTCATTCGCAGACGAGCAACAAACAACAGGCCAGTCTAGAGGAGGTACCGTGGGCGAAGAAGCACGGACCGGAAAACGGTTCCCGCTGGAATTGCCGATCAAGATACACAAGGGCGAGACCGGCGGAGACTCCGAAGGCGTAACCGGGAATCTCAGCGCGGCCGGAGTGTACATTCGCGCCGATTCCTCGATGGAAATTGGTTCGCCCGTGGAATTTGAAATCACGCTGCCCCCGGAGATGACGGGCGGTCAGGAGAATGTGACCATCCAGTGCAAGGGGCGAGTGGTGCGCGCCGACGAGACGGGAAGCGGTGGAGAAGGCCGCGGCGTGGCCTGCGTGATCGACTCATACGAGTTCGTCAGGAACTCATAATCGCTTTGCAGCGGACTTTTTTGGAGCGTTGACAACATGCTCAAACTGATTCTGGCCGATAACCAGGCGATCTTCCGGGCCGGCATTGCCAAAGTGTTGGCGGTGGAAGATGAGATGCGCATTGTGGCCCAGGCCCAGACCCCTGAACAGATGTTCATGGCACTGGACAAGTTTCGTGCCGCGGTGCTGGTGGTGGCTGCGGGATTCCATGGCGACTTTGCCGCTATTGTGGCGGGCGCGACCAAAGCCAAGACTCGCGTGATTGTTCTAGCCGACACCGGCGAGAGCGCGCAGCGGCACATGTCGAATGGCGCGCATGGAGTGGTCTATCGCAATGTGACCAGCGCGGCGCTCGTCGACTGCGTGCGGAAAGTGGCGCGTGGGGAAACCTGGGTGCAGGACGTCGCCGTGCCTAGCGAGCTCACCGAAAACGATATGGTCGGATTGCGCGTGCGCGACCGGCTGACCGCAAAGGAGCTCCGTATCGTGGCGCTGATCGTTCAAGGCTACAAGAATAAAGAGATCGCCACGCAGCTCGGCACAACCGAGCAGGTGATCAAGAACTACCTGCGTAACGTGTATGACAAGATCGGAGTGTCAGACCGGCTGGAGCTGGCGCTGTTTACCATCCACCACCGCATTCTGAATGAGGCTGCGGCGGCGACGACCACCGGAGCGGTTCCGCAACCGCCGGCGGGAGTGGCTCAGTAAGCTTTCTGGAATCTGCAACGAAGGCCGCCTGCGAGGGCGGCCTTTGTGTTTGTAGCGCCGCCGTCTCGGCGGCTGTCGTGGCGGCGTCCCGCCGCCACCCCTTGCGGCGACTCAAAATCTGCCGGCCTTTTCCTCCGCACCGCGCGCGGGCGGGACGCCGGCGCTACTCGATTCCGACGGTACCATCGAGACTCACTCTCCAGTGCTCGATCCCGCGTGTCTGGGGCCGAACGTGGTGCCGAAGAAGTCGCCTTTGTTCCACGATGGGGCGCCGTCGTGCTGTGCGACCTGGTAGCCGACCAGGAAGTTCAGCACCGCACCTTTTGCTGCCGCATCGAAGTCAATCGGCTGCTCCATGTTATCGAGGGTTGCAGCAGGCTGTCGGCGAGGAAACGAATGTGCGCGCGGATCTCGCTCGCGCTTATCGTCTTCGTGGCGACCGCGACGGCCGCACGATCCGAGGAATCTTGAGCGAAAACAGTGAGAGATAGAACTGCGGAAAAACAGGCAAGGCAGAGCAGCGACTTGCGATCAAGCTTCATTTATGGTCGGCCCCCAGGATGATCGTGCAACCAGCTTAGACGCATGGAGGCGCTTTCGGTTACGAAAAATTGCGTAGCCAGATTTGCGATAGGAACACAGCTTCCCTTGAAGCCACACAACCCGAATCATTCCTTGATCGAGTTGCATCTACGATGTATGGAATACCGACAGCTTGGACGTTCTGGTTTAAAAGTGCCTGCGTTGAGTTATGGTACGGGCACGTTTGGCGGTGGCAACGAGTTCTTTAAGGCATGGGGCGCGAGCGATGTTGCGGAGGCTACCCGCCTGGTCGATATCTGCCTCGACGCGGGTGTGAATCTATTCGACACGGCGGATATTTATTCAGACGGACTGTCTGAGACGATTCTCGGCAAGGCGGTGGCCGGGCGGCGTGACAAAGTCCTGATCTCTACGAAGGCGACCTTCCGCTTGGGACCGGGCCCGAACGATCTGGGATCGTCGCGACATCATCTGATCCAGGCTGGCGAAGCCAGCCTGCGGCGGCTGGGAACCGATTACATCGACATCTATCACATGCACGGCTTTGACGCGCTGACGCCGCAGGAAGAAGTACTGAGCACGCTCGACCATCTGGTGACGAGCGGGAAGGTGCGATACATCGCCTGCTCGAACTTCTCCGGCTGGCACCTGATGAAGGCGCTCGACGTTTCCGACCGCTATGGTCGGGCGCGCTACGTCGGCCACCAAGTCTATTACTCACTGCTCAACCGGGAGTACGAGTGGGAACTGATGCCGCTGGGCGCCGATCAGGGCGTGGGCGCGCTGATCTGGAGTCCGCTGGGGTGGGGACGGCTCACCGGAAAGATCCGGCGTGGGCAGCCCTTGCCGAAGGAGAGCCGTCTGCACAAGACAGGTGACATGGGGCCGCAGGTTTCCGACGATCATCTCTACAACGTTGTCGACGCGCTGGATGAAGTTGCCAAGGAGTGCGGAAAGAGTGTGCCGCAGGTTGCATTGAACTGGCTGTTGCAGCGGCCCACTGTTTCGACGGTCATCTTCGGCGCACGCAATGAAGAGCAGTTGCGGCAGAACCTAGGGGCGGCGGGATGGAATCTGACGTCGGCGCAAGTCGCGAAGCTCGACCGCGCCAGCGACGTCACTCCAACTTATCCGTACTGGCATCAGCGACAGTTCTTGGAGCGGAATCCGCTGCCGGTTGCTCCAACCGCGAAGTAAAAAGGCTATAGCGCCGGATCTTACTCCCGCAGTGGCGGCGAGACGCCCCTTCGGCAAGCTCAGGGCAGGCTGCCACGACAGC
>ODAK010007168.1_pt1 | contig 11189 bp, 12 predicted proteins | sample 1539591 | NCBI WGS metagenome assembly ODAK01 (sample SAMEA3539303, study PRJEB22396) | soil metagenome | biome: tundra; feature: field; material: soil | place: USA | collected 2010-05 | depth 0.15 m | reverse complement strand
ACGAGATTGGTCAGTGACTGGAGTTCAGACGTGTGCTCTTCCGATCTGTAGACGCAGGCGAGCCGGAAGCGGGACGCAGGGAAGGAGCGGGCCGGGAGATTCATCTCACCCTCCAAATTGCTTAGGAACCCAGTAACCGAGCCAGTTGCCGCAGTGGACATTCCATCGACAATCGGCCGCCGCGCCATAGAAAGCAGGCGCGTGTTGTATTGCAGGCTCTTGAACGGTTGAGGCATAGCCGCCGCCTGCGGGGAGGACGGCACAGATGATCAGCAGCAGCACTGGCCCACGTTGCTTGCTCATGGCGGACCTTCCTTGCTTGCTGATCGAGAGCTAAACGAAGTTGGAGTCGCTGGGAGGCTCGACAACTGGGGACGGTGAGCCGGCGACGGGCCGATCATTCCTGTCGTAGCTTTGCCCGCTCAAGAATGCACGCGATAATCCAGAACGATTATCGAAGCGTACACTTGGGTTAGGATAAGTCTAGGACGAAGCTACGTCAGGTCAAGACAAAAACGGGAATTTCTTCCCATTTTCGTCCACAGATTCCCGAATTGAAACCGAACGTCATGGCGCTGATAGCGGCGAATCTCGGGATTCCCCCCGGATCACGGACAAACGGGAAGTAGGGTGAAGTCGCGCGACATTAACCGGGCCTGAGTTTCCTCGGACCACCACCGCCGTTTGACACTGCGGACTCGACCTGTCAACCGTGTGCTTCCTCTGACGTTTACGGAGTACTTTGGTCATGCGGAAACCCGCATGAATCAAAGCCGCCAAGGGCATCATAAGCTTAGTTCCTCACATTCAAATCGGAAATGTGGGTTAAGAATGTGGGGATTCTTTAGGCTGTTACTGTGAATGTTGTTTTAGGAGTGTTTGGAACTCTTTTTGATGTAACAAGGTCGCTTTCTCAATTGCGGGGAAAACATCATACGGCCACGGCTCCCCAACATCCAGAGGGTCGGTTTCGGTGTTCCCCGTGGCTCTGATAGCCCGATACACAGCCACATGCCGGACATACTTCAGCAGGATTTCGATCAGTTGCGGGTCTAGGTCCGCTAGGTGAATATTCGATTTGATGATTTGGCAGGCTGCTTCATGGTTCGGAAGAATGAAGTCCTTTTCTATCTGCGCCGCGAGCGCTGCCTTGATAGGATTTTGTGATTTTCGCTCGAGAATACGTTCCCACACCACATTGTCCATCTGAAGGTGAAGATAGACCGGCCAGTAGAGGTGGGAGAGTCGCGCCTCGAGCAACTCGATTTGTTTCTGGTCACGAACCTTCTTAAGTTCGTTTTGCAGAGATTGACGACTTTTGAATGCTTCAAGGTAACGGTTGAGCCAGAACCCGGCAACCGCGATTAGCAAGCCGATCAGAGCCTTATCGATTATCGTGAGGAGAAGTTGCTGTCTAAATGTCATCTCATTAGGAATTAAGGTCACCACATCGAGGAGGATCGCACTGGGTGCCCATCTCCAGCATTCCTGTCAGATGCAACGTGCAATCGCTACCAGCCTCCAGCGGCAGGAGTTATTGATTTGTTAGTTTGTTCAAGCTAATCGGTCACCGCCCGATAAGCTAGTCCTTTTCCTTGGTTTCCCTGACAATCCGCGCAGCCGCCTCGTGTACGTCCTCGCGCTTCGGCTTGAGGCAATATTTCTTGCCGGACTTGTAAACCTGTGAAGTCGCGTTGGCCAATTCGGCATCGATCAATATTTCGTTGATGGATGCGCTACCGCCAAGTTCATCGTGTCGGAGTGCGGCCAACTCAGTTGCCGTCAAGCATTTTCCTGATTCTCGTAATATGCGAATGAGTGAATCTTTGAGCGATTCGTTTTGGTCTGCCATGCCTAGAGTTTCCCACAGGCCGGACCGGTTTACCATACCCCGTGGATTTCAAACTGCACCACTACCCGCCCCGCAAACTGCAATCAAAGGGGCAGCGGAAAAACCGCTGAACAGGCGTCGGCGAGGCACGCTTCCCCGGAGATCCGCGCCCTGAGAGTCCCCAGGCCATGTACCATGTGCCGTCATCCAGTCGTTCCATTCTCCGACACTCCGTCTCAACATTTCGACATATCAGGGTTCGCCAATGGCGCGTGACCTCGCTTATTTCAATGGGGCGATTGGGCAGACTTGGACAAAGCCCTCCGAGCGCACTGTGGCGATGCTGGCGGGGCATCCACCGTATTCAGTCGCCAGATCTCGACCGCATATCCTTGAACATTTCTGCGTACCGGCTACAATACGCGCGTAGAGGCGGCCTTTGCGCTACGGCTATGACCACGACCACTTTTGTCTAAGCTGTCGAGCTTGGTGGGGCTGTAAGGACAGTCACTGCCATCTTCCAACCGAGGAGTATTGCCCTGATCACGGTGGCGGCTGGGATACTGAGGCGGTCGAGCATGTCCATGAATGTTCAGAGTGCGAGGACCACGACGCAGAGGCCGTGAGCTGCTTTGATTGGATACACATTGACAAGAACTGTTCGATGTCTCGTAAATGGCTGTGCCCAAAGCACCGCCGAATTGAACTGTCGTAAGCCTATGCATCGATGAAGCCCAGAACTCATTGACCGACGGTTTTATGGTTCAATGGTCAGCCATTTGTGTGGTGTCAGGCGCGAGCCGGATTGAAATCGTCGTCGGGATACGGAAGCCGTGCATTCACTGCAAGCAAGAACTTTAGAAACTGGTCGATGTCGCCGATCAATTCTTCTTGAGAACCAATCTCTGCATGTGTGAAGTGGTGAATAGCATTGCCGCGCTGTTGAACGCGGCGAAGGAACAGCTTGGGTTGTGGATCGATCTTCTTCAGATACAGCGCTATGAGTTTGTCAAAGCTGATGGCTCCGGGTGGTAGGATTGTGCCATTTTTCGTCTTCACGGCGTCGGCATCATGGCTGTAGGTTTTCCACCAGACGGCGAAAAACAGCTTGAGAATGCCCTCGCACAGGCTTCGGAGTGTAACGTAACCGAGGATCAACCTGGCTTCCGCCTCCTGAGCGGGAAACGGGTCAAGATAGTCAGGCAATGTGTGGGTAAATGACACCTGTCTGTCCAGCCTGGCAGCGGCAAGCAGGTCAGCCGCGCTTGCCGGAGCCCAGCCGTGCGCCTGCCGCCAAAACCGTTCCATAGCCGCGGTCGTCGCAATGATGCGTCTGATTGTCGTTTTTCGCATTATTGATTCATGTTGCCTTCGGTTTGCGCGGGGGTTTTATGCTATTGGCTGTGCGTCCTTTGCGACCTGATCGCGCGGGCTTTACCTTTCGCGGTTTCCGGCCTGTTGGGCCATTAACGATGATGGGCATCCACGTCGTCGCTCCGATGCGTTTCATGTCGCTACGAACATGGCTTCGGGACATGAATGGCTGCGCTTGGTATAGGACGGCGTAGAAGCGGGTCCAATCCTTGGAGCCCTTGTATCCCGCGCTGTCTTCAGCGATACCGCTGAATGCGACGGCGACCTGATCCTTATTGTGAACGATCTTGAATTCGATTGCCGCGCCGACGCTGGCGATGCCGCAATCCGGTTTGAAGTTCTTGAGGGCTCCCCCTATTTGCGGTTTCGACGTGAAGTCGGGAAACGCTGCGCGCAAATAGTCGTGCATGATTTTCTGGAGTTCCTTCTCGTTCTTAGGCCGCTGCTTTCTGCCATGCACAAGCCTTGGCGTATCCCACAGCATGTCCTCCAATCTGTTGAGCGTCCACGCCTCTTCGCTCGATGTTTCACCGGCGGCGGATATCCGCAGGCCCTGGACCATGCGTTGAAGAAACGTCAGCGCGGGGCTTTCGGAGCTCTCGAATTGGGAATTGTCGATTGTTTTTCTTAGAGCGTGCTTCTGAGGGATGAATTCACTCCATGATTTGACGAGCGATGCGCGGGCCTCAGGCATTTCAGCCGCTTCGAGCACGACCATCAGCAAGTCATGAAGCTCCTCCAAATGGCTTTCCAATGCGAAGAGTGGCTCCTCATAGCTTCCATCCTCGTCGAACCGGAAGTTGAACGTCTCAGCCTCGACCTGTCTCAAAGCGGATTTCGCGGCGCTCAATATCCTGTCAAGCTCACCGAGGGCGTGCTGCACGACGACGATATTCAAAGTCTTGTCTCCCGTGGAGCATGATAACTGCTCTAGCCGAACCGTCGCCGGGTCGCAGCTAACTCGCGCAGCCACTCTCGCAAACGCGAATCGTCGACCCTTCGCCGCCGATACCGGCAGCCTGCATGAAGATACAGATTTGTAACAGCCGCACGCGCTACGATGGCCCTGACTTTGTCTGTTTCGCCAGTTCTTCAAGGACGATTTCTTTGTACGTGTCGATCTGCTGACAAACAACTGTATCGAGGTCTCTCTTGAAGAGCCATCGTGCCAGGTGGTTCATGAACAATGGGAATGCTTCGTCGGAAAGTGCAACAGGACTTAAAGTATCTCCGCTAAGAAAGTTGCGAAGCGCCTTGCGCGATATTGGCTGGATCAGTTCAAACCGTATCACCCCAGGCTCTGCACAGCCATTCGCATCAGAGGGCAGGTAGAACAGATTTGGATACGCGAAGGCCAAGCACTTCACTTTGAACTCGTCGCTGTGCTTAGGCTTGAAGCGAAAGACGGGAGCACACAAGAACAGGTTTTCGTCCTTCAATGGATTCAGCCAGCGGGACTTGATAGCTCCCACAACGACCAATGGTCGTTCCTTACCAATGTAGATGTAATAGTTTTCGTCGAACGTCAGTTGGGCTTCTGGAATTGGGAAGTGGCTCTGGTCGCCTTTGGCAAATCTCTTGATCTCGTATCGGCTGCGACTTGGATCAGCCGCGTTGTAGCTGAGCACTTTGACAATCAACGGGTCATTAGGGGGATAGACCGTATGAGCCCAAATGAGCTGCCCAGGGGCGGGGTCCGTTTGTGGCGCGCAAAGTTCTATAAACTTGTAGAAACTGGGACAGAGCAGATCTGCAAGTTCCTCTTTCATTCAGACGAGCCCAATTCATCGAAGTCGATCGTACATTCCCCCGGAGGCAGGGTCTTAGCGCGGCCCGTGTCCCAAAGTCGAAGATTTTCGAACAGCTCATCAGAAGCAACTGAAGCCTGTCGCATTTTCTCGTATTCCCCTGCTCGTTCCGCGATCTTCGCCCGCATCTGCTGAAGACGCTTCTTGTCGATCTCAAGTCTGAGTGGCTTCGCTGCCCGCAACGGCTTCACGACAGTGAAGTCCAAGTAGTCGCCCCGGTTTGCTGCCTGCATCGGTTCGGTTTCAAAATAAACATAATCGAGCACTCGATTGAGGTCAGCATCCCCCCATTGGTGAACAACATCCGACACGACAGCGGCAACCACTGAATCCACCTTCTTTCGCTGTTCCCCGGCGAGTTCACGTATGAAGTGTTTTGCGACCCTGCCGCCTGTTAAGGCGACAGCTTCAATATTCGGATCACCAAGAGACGTGCGAAGCGATGGCGGGTACGGGCCGAAGTGGTAGAACTTCCAGTCGAGGTCCGTGAGCCTCTTCTGCGTACGCCGGTAGAACTCAACCTCGGCCAAGTAAAGCAGTTTGACCAAGCGCGTCATTTGGGGCGGGAACATTCGTTCTGTCTCGACCCGTTCAAGGATGAGATCAACTAGCTCGGTCGATTCCATATTCCCTTTACAAAGCCAGTTGCAAGCGACCAGCCAAAGTTCGGGGTGTGCCTCTTTCCCGGCCCTGTTCCAATGTAGAATTTACTGGAAAGGCACACACATCCTTTGCAGAACGGCACGGAAGCGCTTTTTTCATCGCCTTCCTCCGGCGGTTATCCGCGTCGTCCAATTCGGACAATCAGGGCACGTTGCGAAGAATCCCTTTTGTCTTACTGTGCCACTCCTTCTCAGTGGCCCATACTCAACTATCAGGGTTTCCCTTCCGCATCGAGAACATCTCATACGCTTATTCGGGTTTCCTGCGACTGGTTGGAAAACAATCTTTCTGCTTTGCACCGTCATTGGGGAACTCCTCGCGGTTTTTGTCTTCGCAAGAGTATGATACCGCACGCTTGCAGATCACTCGGCCTAACCAACTCGCCACCCGGGGGCCAGGTTCTAGAGGCGTATGGGTATACGCCCAGGCCGCCGGCCTATAAGAACCGGCTGCTCTTGCCTCTGCCGCTCTTCTCTTTCCATGCGGAAACGGTAGATGTTCAGGCGCGAGTTTCGGAGCTTGCATCCTGGCCACGCTGCGCCAACACGATTCGTTGTCATGTCTTCTTGTCCTCGTTTTCCCATTGCATAGTGACGATCGTCTTGATCCCTCGCACCGTGAACTCAAGTCGGTGCGGAAGAATATCGCCGACGTTCTCCGGCCAAAACCCATGAAGACAGAAGAACGACTGCTCATCGATAGACCGGCCCTCAAACTGGCGTAGTAGGTCCCTGTGCTGCCGAAGCGCGATCTGGTCTTCGACACTCTGCAATCGCTTTCTCAAGATGCTCACGCTGGCTCCTCCTTGGAAAACCTCCTTAATTTGGGTGGGTAACCCTCAACGACGCCAATAATTTCGCCGGAATTGTAGTCGTATACAGGGCCCGGTGGGGGCAACCGATGAATCTCGGTGCCATCCTTCAGCACGAATCTCACGGCCCCATCCGGCTCAACTATCTTCGTTGCCGGCCAGCGGTCGGACGGGAAACTGGCATCCATCGCCTTGATATAAAGCGCCGAGCGTCAACGTCTCCACACCGGATCGAGATGTTCGGGCAGGTATATTGACGATAGATGTCAGGGGCCAGGCCGGTGAAGCGTCTGCCGTGAACCGGGCACAACACTGCGCGCGCTGCCTCTATCTCCGCTGGTAATCGCAGCGCAGGTGGTTCATCTGGGGGAAAGCAAACGCATTCCGCCTCAATGGAGACTTTGCGCTCCGCTTGTTCCAGCTTCTTCAGCCTGGTCTTCAAGTTCTTCAAGTTCATTTCTCTGCTCCAGTCGTTCGAGCTGCTGCTCAAGGTCCGCGACCTCAAACGCTCTCAACAGCGCCATTCCCAGATAGCCAATCGTGCTGCCCAGCTTCGGGTCCATCCTCTCCGCACGAATGTCGGCCATAGTCTCGGCCAGCATCCGTTTCACATCCCCGGCCGATTCTGGGACAGCCACAGGTTGCAGCGGCGCATCGTAGGTGTGCCGATTGCGTCTTCCTCCTTTTCGGCCAAGCTCTGCTGCTCTCTTAGGGTCAGAATGAAAGAAGCAGAGCCCGTTCTTGTGTGGCCTGGCCTTGCAGCGCCCACCGCTTGACGTTGTGGCTTTACACTGCGCCAGAGTTGCCTTTGACCGCTTAAGTGGCATGGGTAATACCTCCTAACAAATTGGGCCGCTCGGGGCCAAGTTTCAGCCTGAGTTTTGCATCCGCACGTTCCGTCGGTTGGTACCCTCGGTTCCGGCAAGGGGCCCTACTTCCCTGGTGTGTTCGTGAGGCGAACTCCAGCTTCCGCACGTCACATTTACGTCACAAAAAACACAGCAGTTAAGCCGTGTTTTTCACTGTATGTGTGTGATTTCAAAAGGGGAGATTGGCGCCGAGCGCATCGTTCGCAACGATGGGGTCGTCGGCAACCTTCTGAATTTTGACTGAGTACGCGAGCGAGCTCCAACATCCGCGCTTCCTCGGTAAAGCCCCCACGATTCACAGTCCCACAGTCCACTCACAGTCCATTAACGGCTGCAATGGGCTTCAATCGGCATCTTTGGTGCTACCCGCCTTCGCCAATTAGGTTGATACTGCACACTCTACCGCATTCGAATCCCTGTCTCTCCGCCAGACAGTCTCAACTGCAGAGAAACTCTGCTGCATTCCTCTGAAAGTAGGCGGAAATGCCCGCAATTCTGCGTCTTTCACGCTGAAACCGGACTCGGAGAAAGTGTCCTGCTTGAGCTAATAGGCACGCTGTGCGGCGCTTTTCTCCGGAGGGCCGACGGGCGGTCCGGTTTGATGATTCCGATCGGGCGAATGCAATGCGATCACAAACCGATTGTTCGGCGAATGCGAATTTGACCAGTGGTGGGTGATCACGAACGGTTCTGAAATCCCCCTCCGGACACGGTGGAAATTCTCTGCGGGCCCGATGTTCCACTCAGAACTGCTTTGGTTTCCCAGAAATGCGTTTGTCGGTACGAATCTGGCCACATCTCCCACAACAGGACTTCTAGGGCCTGTTGGCCTTCGTGAGAGCGGTCGATGTGATTTGACTCTGGGCAGTCGCTTTCGCGGCCCCTCTTGTCGTTCGCTGGCGTTAGCGCTTCACGACGCCGACTCCATGACCCCATAGTAGAACGTGTTCAGGTGCAGGTGTGCGCTCAATGCTGAGCCATGAAGTAGAGGTCCTCGTGGCCACTGGGACGGGCGTAAACAATGACCGAAAGATCGTCTGAAATCGCCGACGCATTACCTGCAAAGTCTTCGCGAACCGCGAACGGGAACACTAACACTGGCTGCGGCTGCCCACTGACTTCACCGTTTCGCCAGGGCTGGCGATACACCCCAGTTTGGCCGTGACTTGTGCTTTCGAAGAGGAACGACTTGCCGTCACGACCATAGAGCGCGAAATAGCTGGCCAGCCCCGGCTTCAGCGCCGTGCATTTCTTCTCGGTCAACGAATACTGATAAAGGCCAGGATTAGCTCCCAGCAGGATCGGGCCTGCCACATAGTTGCCGTCCGGCGAAACATCCAGCGTGGCGGTGCAGCCTTCAAACAAAGGCTGAGGTTTGGCAGCCGGGTCATTCAGGTCGAGTTTCCAAACGACGGCCTTCTGCACGTCGGGGCCATGATAGCTGGTGAAGTATACGGACGTAGAGCCGCGAAGCGCTGCAGCGAAATCGGCGCTGCCGGGCAGCGCCGGCAACTGGCGCAGGTGTGTGCCATCACTGTTGACGGAGTAAATGCGGCTGTTCTCACCATCCGCTTCGGAGAAGACGAACTGCGAATCGTCCGCCGACCAGGCCAGGGTCTCGAGGTCGGAGGGTGAGCTCTGAATTCTTCGCGGGTTGCTGCCATCGATGTCCGCAATCCAGAGCACGCGTTCGCCTTCCGGGGTTGTAAGGTAGGCAAATTGCCGGCCGTTGTGGGAGATGAGTGGCTGCGTGGCGCGTTCTCCAACGACGTCGGAAGCCTGCTTGGTTGCCGTGTGATAGGCGGTCAGAACACCGGAGCCTCGGCCATTCACAAAGTACACCCCCTTGCCATCGGGCGCGGCAACGGGACTCCGATCAGGACCAGGACCGAAGGTGAGCTGCTTCATTGCGCCGTCGGCCAGCGAGTACTCCCAAAGATTTGTAATACCCTTCACGACCCGGCTGACATAGAGCGTTTTACCCGGCTGCGCCCAGGATACCCGCCCGAAGTCGTCGGTTATGTCACCGAGCTTCACCAGCTTGCGCTCCGCAATATCCATCTTGCTGACCAGCAGTGTGCGGCCTCGCGCCCCCAGGACCAGCAGGCTCTTTCCGTCGGGAAAAACCAGCACCTGGTACAACGACCCGTGAAGGTTCGATCCCTGATCGGAATATGTGGTCAAGATCTCGGGCGCCGCTCCACTGCTGTCAGTACGGACGATTTGCCCGCTGAAGGTCGCGACGAACAGGGAACGGCCATCGATGGAGGGAACGACCGCAATGCCGTTGGCGATGTGGCGGGGAGAGCCGCCGAGCGTGGGAATGGACCAGATCTCGTAGTCGCCGATGCTTGGGCCAAAGAGAATCTCGTTGCCATCGGCAGAGAACGACAGCGGTGTCTTGTTGCCCTCGTCCTTCGTAAGCTGGAGCGGCTGGCCACCCGAGGTGAGCATGACAAACAGTTGGTCATAGCCGTCTACCGGCGAAGTGAACGCGATGGTGCGGCCGTCAGGCGAGAGAATCGGACTTTGTATGGTTCGGTTCCAATCGCTGATCTTGGTAATCTTGGCCGGCGCGGAATCCGATGACTGGCGCGGCCAGAATCGGTATAAGCCGACTGCGAGTGCCACGAGCACGAGTGCAGCGATGCCGTAATGTAAGAGGCTGCGGCGCGGCGCTGCCGGTGCTGCTACCGCGGGCGCGCTGGGATGTGTGGTCCCCGACCCTGGGCTCGCTGGGACGTCAGTGGCTACCATCACCGACGTATGTCTGCCGCTGCTGCTGTCGCGTGCCAAACGCTTGAGGTCCGCGCGCAGCTCGGCGGCGGATTGGTACCGCAAGTCGCGGTCCTTCTCCAGAGATTTGTTGATGATGCGCTCCAGCTCCGGAGACACTGCGGGATTGAGACGGACGGGAGCGACAGGCGCAGCGTTCAAGATCGCAGTGAAAATGACGCCGGAGGTTTCACCCCGGAAAGGCAGCGCGCCAGTGGTCATTTCATACAGCACAGTGCCGAGCGAGAATAGATCGGTGCGGGCGTCCAGGTCCTTGCCGCGCACCTGCTCGGGAGACATATAGGCGACGGTACCGAGCGTGGCACCCGGGCTGGTGAGGTGCTGCTCATCAACCATGCCGGTGACCGTGTTCGTACCACCTGCGGCGCTGCCCACCTTCGCGGACGGGAATTCCAGCACCTTGGCGAGGCCGAAGTCGAGGACCTTGGCATGCCCGCGATCGGTGACGAAGATGTTGGCGGGCTTGATGTCGCGATGAACAATGCCCTTGGCGTGCGCGGCGTCCAACGCATCGGCGATCTCGACTCCCAGCGAGAGGATGGTCTCCAGCTCCATCGGTCGATCCAAAATCAGGTGCTTGAGCGTCGCACCTTCCAGATATTCCATCGCGATGAAAGCCTGCCCGTTCTCTTCGCCAATGTCGTAGATGGTGCAGATGTTGGGATGGTTCAGCGCCGACGCGGCTTGTGCTTCCCGCTGGAATCGCGCGAGCGCCTGCGCATCGCCGGCGACCTGCTGGGGGAGGAATTTGAGCGCAACGAAACGATGCAGGCGGTTGTCCTCGGCCTTGTAGACAACACCCATGCCGCCGCCGCCGAGTTTTTCCACAATGCCGTAATGCGAGATTGTCTGGCCGATCACGTAACGGGAATGTTACGTACCCGAGCCACCCAAGTCAACGAAGAGAACACCCGTAGCCGTAGCCGTACCCGGTCGGCAGTTCCGTATGGTCCGGAAACCGCCTTGTGGGATTTCTCCCGAGAAGTCGGCTTCGGTCCGGTCAACTTCCGGTTTGCTGTTATCCAAGCACAATCCGC
>ODAK010007167.1_pt1 | contig 11190 bp, 10 predicted proteins | sample 1539591 | NCBI WGS metagenome assembly ODAK01 (sample SAMEA3539303, study PRJEB22396) | soil metagenome | biome: tundra; feature: field; material: soil | place: USA | collected 2010-05 | depth 0.15 m | reverse complement strand
GGCTTGACCCTGCGTCACGAAGGTTCAATCCGCAAATTCGAAGAGCGCAGGGCGTCCCACACAGCGACGGCGTAACTGAAGCGGCAATCGATCATTCCGCAGTAAATCCGCGTGTGCTCCTGTGATGGATGGAGCGAGTCTTTGCCTATGCGGGGAATGGCGTCGCAGGGGTTACTCATTCGTACTGGGTTCCCCTCCCACACCCCTCTGTAGATTCAGTAGCTTAGCTAGCGAAACCGCGCAAAATATTCCAGCCGAAGAAGTTATAGGCAAAATATTCAAAAATAAAGGGTTAGAGGTTATTTCGTCGCAGCCGCGGGATTTACCCCGTTGTCAGGGTCGTTACAAGAAGAGAAAGAGCGGTGGATGATTCATGATGGTGTCCCACGCGAATGCATTAAAGTCCTGCGCTGTCACGAAGTCTGTCCTACCGGGGTGTGTCCGACACCCACAAAAGTTCATGAAAGAGACTGTGTATTCAATAGAAGCTGCGGTCCCGCGGGCGCTCTTTCTGATTGACGATGGCCGGCACGCATGTGCTTCAATGGCACGCATGATGCTGCGTGTGGGGATGTTGCTAGCGGTCCTGGTTGGGGCGGGAGGGCAGGAGTTGCCTGCCACTGTAGCCGGCCAACTTGATGGACGGGAAAAGCAGTTAGAGAGCTTGTACGCCGACTATTGGCGCACAGAGTACAAGATTGCTTTAGGCGACCATGCTCTTTCGTCGAGGCCCATCCAGGAGCAGATCCGGACGGTGGTGTCGGATGAAAGGTTCCTCTCCAATCTCAGGAATGCGAAGATTTCCGATTCGCTGTTGAAGACGCGGCAGAACCTGTATCTCAACGAGGCCGTTTACACCAAGATCACGAACGATCCGGCGCTGACCGCGGTGGTGGAGCAGATCACTCAGAACGAGAACGGCTTCCGCTTCAAAGTGGGTGACCGCCAACTTTCACGAGCCGAAGTGACGGACTTACTGGAGCACAATCCGGACCGACAGTTGCGGGAGGAAGCCTGGCGCGCAACGAGCCAGATCACGGGCGTGAATGGCGCCCGAATTCAAAAGGCGATTCAGCTTCGTAACCAGCTTGCGGTGAAGAACTCGGACGAAATATTTTCCATCTTTCTGTTGCATCGGAAGGGGCTCGAAGTAGAGCAGGTGTTCGATTGGTTCGATCAGATTAAGGAACAGACGGAGCCGGAGTACCAGCGATTGCTGAAACGGATGCGCAATGAACTGGGCGTTGCCAAGATCGAGCCGTGGGACCTCGATTTCTTTTTCTCGAAGGCGACCAACGACTTTGAAGCGCAGAAGTTTCCGACCGACGACGGGTGGAAGAAAACGAAGGAGCTTGCGGCAAGCCTGGGATACGACCTTGATCCGGTGGAAATGCATGTTGCCGACCTGGGCTTTGGAGGGGCGGCGTATCCAATTCTGTATGGAAAAGAGGTAAAGATCCTGGCGAACCGATACTCGGGGATCTTTTTCTATGATCGCTTATGGCACGCGACCGGGCATGCATTGCATTACCAGATGGTGAATGAGCCATCGTTTCTTTTGCGCGCCAACTACGCGGAACCGATGGATGAAGGGATGGCGCAAGTGATGGCGCTGTTGTTGTACCGTTCCGAGGTGAACGCGAAACTGTTTACGCTGACACCGGAGCAGGCGAGCGTAGTAGATGCGGCGTACCGGTTGAAGCTGCTGTACACGGTGCGGAACACGATCGCGGATTCGCTTTCCGAGTTTGAGTCGTATTCCGATCCGGAGAAGGATCCGGCGTCGGTCTATAACCGCATTCACGCGGAGTATCTGGGAGTGGATATGCACGATGCCCCGGTGTGGGGGTTCAATCCGATGTATGGTTCCGATCCGATCTATCTGCAAAGTTTTGTTGTAGGCGAGATGGTGGCGCGCCAGATCGAACACAAGGTAGATGAGAAGTTTGGGCGGAATTGGGGAAAACCCGCTGGGGACTATTTAAGAACGAACTTTTATTCGCGTGGAGCTGAACAGAGTGTTGACGGCTTTATGCGCGGCGGAACTGGCGAAGCGCTGACGCCGCGGTACTTAGTGCAGTTCCTGGAAAGTTCGAAGAATTGAACAGAGAGCTTTATCGATTTGTGCGAAATCCATTGACCGTGTTCGAGGCTAAGCGAGTTTTGCGTCCGGCGGAGGGATTGAGGCCGTGATCCACGAGACGCCGATCATGGCAAGCGCGACGAAGCCGCTGGTCCATTCGTCGGGGTTATGCGGCGATGCGGCGATTCGCGGCAAATGCGTAGTGACGACGAAGACCAGGAACATGGTGCCGAGCAGGATCGACGCGAGACGGAATTGAACGCCGCTGGCGATGGCGAGGGCAGCCGCGAAGAAGGCACCACCCACAAATTCAGCCCAGAAGAAATGAGCGGGAATCCAAGCGGGGACCAACGTCGCGACGAAATGGGCATAGCGAAAATGCGCGATGCCGAAATCGATGAGCGCCAACACCAGCAAAAGGCGTGGGATCAACACGGAGAGGTGCGGATACGCTTGACCGCGACGAACCGGCGGAGTGCTGGCTAACAGCAATGCGGCGGCACACATCGAGAGCAGTTCGCAGGCGCCGATCCACTGGTTGGGATCGTCGGGGTGGGCGAGGATGGGCGATATATGAAACATCGCGATGTTGGCGAGCAGGAGGGCCGCCAGGAAAGCGCCAGCATGTCGCGTGGAGCGATCGAAAAGGATAGCGGCGCTGAAGAGCACGAGGAGGCCTCCGATCAGACCGACGATGAAGGGGCTCGCCGGCGTCCACGGTGGGGAGGGGCGTGGTCCAAGGGAAAAGGCATACAGCAGGTGCTGGATTCCGAAGCAGGCGATCGCGAAGGCGAAAAGCGTGCGAGCGAGTTTCGCTAAAGATGTCATGAGCAGATCGCAATACTATGCCGGGAACAGTTGCCCGGCGCAATGGGATTGTTCCCACGCCATGAAAGATTCTGGGAACGGTTGACGTGAAAGTTCTGCGGCTGCGAAACTCATTTCGATGGCTTACAAGGGCAAAATTGAATTTGCGCACGAACGCAGGATTCGCGAGCGCAACACCACGGTTTATCGCATTTGCCACCTGCCGATATGGATCTGGGTATTTTTCCTGGCCCCCGGACCGCTGACGTTCAGCCTCTTCGCGCATGGCTTCAACCGGCTGAATGGGCTGTGGCTGGGAGTTGTGCTTGTCTGCGTTTGCGTGGCCGGATATTTTGCGCAGCTGCCTGGCTGCGAACATGGTCCTTACATTATCCGGTTCGACGAGGATAAACGGAATCCGCTGTACCGGAAGATTTGCTACACCTTTGCCTGGAATGCGGCGATCAACTTCGCGCTGCTGAACCTGGTAGGAACGATCATCGCCGTGGCGACCGGCGTTTGGTATATGAAACAGATCTACCAGTACGCCTATTTTCCGATCCTACTCATCGTGCTGGTGCTCGGCTCTCTGGGCCTGCTCCCCCGAGTGGGACGGTCCACAAAGCGAGAAGGGATCGAGCGACGCTACTTCTACGGGACCGTGTGGTCGGTGACGATTGCACAGACCGCGGTCTTAATTTTGTGGAAGACCCTGCCGAGGACTCCGACGACCAACGTGGTGAAATTGGTCGTGTATCTGGCGGTCCTTGCATTCATGGGAGTCCTGGCCGTGCGCGGCGTTTTGCCGCGCACCCGTCCGATTCTGCCGGGGGAGACGATCGCGGAGTGAGGCACCCCTCACCGACGCAAAGTTGCATTTCGAATTCGTCGCCAAAAATCTTCGTGCCTACGCTCCACCTAGGGAATCACCAGCTTGGTGAAAGGCGAGACATAAGCCATCAGAGTCACCAGGATCCCGACCAACGCTGCCAGCGCAATCGAGTGGAAGAAGACGTAGCGGAGGATTTGGCCTTCGTGGCCGTACCATTCTGTCGCAGTACTGGCAACGACGATGGACTGCGCGTCGATCATCTTGCCCATTACGCCGCCGGCGCTGTTCGCCGAACACATCAGCGTGGGTGAGAGGTGCAACTGTTGCGCTGAGATTTTCTGCAGGCTTCCGAAGAGAACGTTGGACGCAGTGTCGGAGCCGGTGAGCGCGACGCCGAGCCAGCCGAGCATGGTTCCGAAGAACGGGTACATCACGCCGGTGCGGGCGAAGGCGAGGCCCATGGTGGCGTCGAGTCCGCCATAGCGGGTGAGGAAGCCGATGGCCATCATGGCGCTGATGGTGAGGAGCGAGTAGCGGACCTTCATTAGCGTGGCGCCGTAATTCTTGAGCAGGCTGGGTAGGCCGAGACCCATGATGATGCCGGCGACAATCGACGCGACAAAGATGCCGCTTCCGGTGGCGGAGAGCCAGCTCAACACGAACACCGCAGCTTCTTTGGTGGGCGCAGCAACGACCGGAGGCACTCGGAGTACGAGGTTATGCAGGCCGTGTACCGGGAACTTCGGCGCGGAGAGGCCGTCGAGGAATTTCTTGGCTTGTGGTGTGCCCCATGTGAAAACACAGACGCTGAGGATGATCCACGGCACCCAGGCGCGAAAGACTTGGCCCCCCGTATAGCGATTTGGGTCGTGGCCAACGTTGTCACCTTCGCCAGGGAATCTCCATACGCGTTTTGGCTTCCAGAACTTCATGAAGGCGACAAGCGCGCCCATGGAGATCACGGAGGCAACAATGTCCACCAACCATGGACCGTGATAGTTCGAGACAAGATATTGCGGGACGGCAAAGAAGATTCCCGCGACGGCGATGGCGGGCCAGATTTCCAGCATGGCGCTCCAGCCGACGAAAGCTACGATCAACCAGAAGGGAACGATGAAAGAGAAGAAGGGCAGAATGCGTCCGACCTGGGCACCGAGGATCATCTCGCTGATGCCGGTAACGCCTTTCAACCCGAGGATAGGCGTGCCGAGAGCGCCGAAGGCAACCGGCGCGGTGTTCGCGATGAGAGACATCGCCGAGGCTTCGAGAGGGCGGAAGCCGAGACCGATGAGGATGGTCGCAGTGACCGCGACGGGAGTTCCGAAGCCGGAGGCGCCTTCGAAGAACGCCCCAAAGCAAAACGCGATGAGCAGCAGTTGGAGGCGGCGATCCTGGGTGATGTTCATCAGGCTGTGCTGCATGATCTCGAAACGCCCGGTAACGACGGTGAGGTTGTAGAGAAAAATGACGTTGATGATAATCCAGCCGATGGGGAGCAAGCCGTATCCAGCGCCGTAAACCATAGTGGCCGCGGCCATGCGTCCGGGCATGTGGAAGGCAAAGATGGCGGTGATCATGGCGGCTGCGAGTCCGAGGACGGCGGCCCAATGGGCATGAACTCTGTTCGAGGCGAGCGCGCCGAGCAAAACGATGACAGGAATCGAGGCGACAATGGTGGAGATGAGCCAGTGGCCGAGCGGGTCATAGCCCTGCGCCCACGGTGCGCCGACGGCGGGCATGCGCAGGATAACGGTGGCTGCGACCGCTAAAAGGACGACGACAAGAAGAGGAATCCAAGGCGCGGGCGGTTTCGGTTTGTCGGCGGGAGTTTCGAAGGGAACAGGGTTCCTCGTTGACATGGCGACTAGTCCTTATCGGCGTAGATGTGCGATTGAACCTGCCGATCCAAGTGGGACGCGAGGATACAACAACGAGGAGAGTTCTGGCGAGCAACAGAATTGTGAACATCCGTTGCCCGCCAGGAGACTAGGCAGCCTTGGTGGTTTTTTGTGCGGACTTGGAAGCGAGGATCTCGAGCTTTTCGATCTGGGGTGGCTTGGCGAAAAGGTCAGCGTGGGCATTCAGCGCGTCGACGACTTTGCCGGTAGCGTGCGCCTGACGACCCTGCTCGTCGGAAAAGGTGTCGTAGATGCCGAAGGTGGTTGGACCGATGCGGAAGCCGTACCAAACATTGGTGCCCGGTTCCTGTTCAACGATGGCTTGAGCCGAGCGAAGAAGGTTTTCGACTTCCTTCTCTTTGCCGGGCTTGGCTTCGAGACGTGCAAGTAACGCCAGTTTGTCCATGTGAGTTCTCCTTATAGAAGTGCGGTGGGTGCGTACACGTAACGGATGCCAGCCGTCAGCGCGAGACTCTGTCCTGCTCTGGATTTCCAAAAGATTCGTGTCAGCCCTGACACGGTCGTGTTCCGTAGCCACGATGTAAATCCTCCAAGAGCGATGTAACTCATTTCATTTCAGCTAATTCCGGATTGGTGACTGCAGTGCATTTCTCTCTGGCGTAAGCGTTGGAAACCAGACCAGAGGAAATCGATATGCGGCGGCTCATCGGCAACCTGAACGGCAAAGCGAAGTGGATGGGAACAGTGGTTCTTCTTCTGACGGTGAGCGCGGTGGCGCAGACGACGGAACCAGAGGTTGTGAAGCCGACGCGGTTGATCCTGGTGAGCATTCCTGATCGCAGATTGGCGCTGATGGAAGACGGCAAGGTCCTGAAGATCTTTTCCGTGGCAGTTGGGAAGGAATCGACGCCAAGTCCTGAGGGAACTTTCACCGTGAAGAGCCGGCTGGCGAACCCGACTTACTACCACAAGGGCACTGTGGTTGCGCCGGGGCCGACGAATCCGCTGGGCACGCGCTGGGTGGGATTGAGCGAAAAGGGATATGGGATCCATGGAACGAATGCACCGAAGTCGATCGGCAAGGCCGCATCGCACGGCTGCATTCGAATGGGCCAGAAGGACCTGGAAGAACTCTTCACGATGGTGAAGCTGGGCGACGCGGTGGAAATTCGTGGCGAGCGCGATGAACAGATCGCCGAAGTGTTCGGTGGAGTGCCCGACGCGACGGTCGTGGCGACGGCGCAGAGTTCCGCGGCGGCGGCAGGTCAAGCGGGTGGGTTGTAACTGAGAGGAGTGGAGGTAAGCCATGCAAAGCGCAATCGAATTCTTGACGGTGGTGGGTGGGTTGGTGTTTTCGGTGTCGTGCGCGCTGCTGGTGGAAGAGCTGATCTTTGGCGGACTGTTCAGGCTTTTCTTCCAAGGAAGAGCAGTGCCGGTGCGGGTCGAGAGTAGTCAGGCGAAAGCTAAGAAGCAACTCTAAGGAGGTTGCCATGCTGGTGTTCAAGTATTTGCTGATGACGTTGGGAATTGGGCTGATCGCGGCGGCTGCAGCGATCGTTGCGTACGATCTGTTTCTCAAATTGCAGTTTCGACGTTCTATCGCGGCCGGTGTTCCGGTAGCAGAACCGGAGCCGGTGCGCTGGCGAATGACGGTGGTGTTCGTTGCGCTGGCATGGGCTCCAATGCTGATCGCCGCGAGTATTGCCGTGGTCCCTAGCGGAGCCGCGGGGGTGCGAGTGAGCGAAACCCGCGGCACGCTGTCCGGCACCCTCTATCCAGGCGTGCATTTTGTAACCCCGGTTCTGGAGCACGTGGAGACGTTCGACACGCGCGACAAACTGTTCACGACTGGAGTCGAAGACTCGAAACTCGCCGGTGCGCATGGAAAAGGGGCGTTAACCGTCCAGGCTAAAGAAGGATTGTCGCTCGGGCTGGCGATCACGGTGCGGTATCGCATCGATCCGAAGCGGTTGGATTACATCCAGTCGCACTTGCCGCAACCGATTGAGAGCGAGCTGGTGCCGCCGGTCGTGGCGAGCGCCTGGCGGGAGATCGTACCGAATTACAACGTCCGCGAGGTTTTCAGCACAAAGCGCGAAGAGGTTCGACAGCGTGCGGCGGGAATCATTACGCAGAAGCTTGGGAAAGATGGCGTCATCGTGGAAGAGGTGATGCTGCGCGATATCCAGTTGCCGCCCGAGTATGCCAAAGGCTTGGAAGATCTGTTGCTGAAAGAGCAGCAGAACGATCAACTCTCAGTACAGACGGAGATGCAGCAGAAGCAGGTGCGCATTTCAGAACTCGAGGCAGAGGCTGACAAGGCACGATCGGTGAAACAGGCCGAGGGGGCAGCCCAGGTGAAGGTGATTGCCGCGAAGAGCGAGTCAGACGCGATGCAGTACACGCTGCCGCTGAAGGAAAAGCAGATTCAGCAATCGAAGCTAGAGGCAGAGGCGCGGAAGGAGTCGACGATCAAGAACGCCGAAGCAGCCGCGGAAGCTAAGGTGATTGACAGTAAGGCCGAGTTGCAGCGGCGCAACATGTTGTCGGAGGCGGAAGCGAACCGGATTCGGGTGACGGCGGTGGCCGATGCGGAGCGGATGAAGAGTGAGGCAGCCGTGTTGAAACAGAATCCGCTGCTGATTAACAAGATCGTGGCGGAGAAGCTGTCGGACAAGATCCAGGTAATGATGGTGCCATCCGACGGAAAGTTCTTCTTCGCCAACGATGTGATGAAGAGCTTCGGAGCGCCGGGAAGGGCTGAGACTGAAGCGGAAGATCCGCCGGCGCAAGGTGGACAGCACTGAGGGATTCGCCAACTGGTGTGGCGAGTAAAAGGCCGGGTGATCGAGGATCCGCCGCCCTCGATCACCCGGTTTTCACGAGTATGGATTTATGGAGCCAGCGATGGGAACGTCAGAATATAATTCGCCGCAGAGAATGATCTACAAACGGCTTTGCTTCGGGCTCCTGGTGCTGGCTTTGTGCGCTGCGTTCTCCTATGCCGCTGCGCCGGAGACGACTTGGGCGGGGCCGTCCGCGAGACTTGCGAAGGAGATCGCGAATATCTCCGGGCCGGGCACGGCAACACTCGCTATCCGCAACCAATCGGCAATCGCAAATGAGGAACTTCCGGCGATCAGGCGCGGGATCGAGGCGCAACTGCGGGTGGATGGAATCCAGATTCGCAGCGCGGACAATGCCGCAACCTCGATATCGGTCACGCTTTCGGAGAATCTTCAGGGTTGGCTCTGGATCGCCGAAGTTAAGCAGGGCAGCGACACCAAGGTTGCGATGGTTCCAGTGCCGCGAAACGGCAATGCGACGATAGCGCAAGCTGGGCCCAATATGACCTTGAAGAAGACGCTTGTGTATTCGCAGGCAAGTGCGATTCTCGATTTCGCTACGATTCACGCGGGCAACGACACCCACCTCGTAGTGCTCGATGCTGACAATGTCTCGCTCTATCGGTCGACAGGAACGAAATACGAACTGGAGCAAGCATTTCCGGTCGTTCATTCGCGGCCCTTTCCGCGAGATTTGCGGGGCAAACTCGCGATTCCACGCGATCATCTCTTCGACGCCTACCTTCCCGGATTACTTTGCAGCAGCAGCGTATCGATGCCTATCAACGTTACGTGCCGCGAGAGTGATGATCCCTGGCCGATGGGTTCACAAAAAGCGTTGTTTAACTCTGCCCGGAATTTCTTCACGGGGGCGCTGCTGCCGGGAATCGGAAAGCCTGTGGCGCCGTTCTTCACTGCCGCTGAGCTGCCGCGCAGTAACTACACGCTATGGATTCTCGCCTCGACCGATGGCGCGGTCCGTGAGAGCGACGGGGTAAATGAGCGTCGTGTAACGGCGTCGGTCAGCGGCGACTGGGGTAGCGACCTGGCGGCAGTTCACGATGCCTGTGGATTGGGAACGCAACTCCTGGTAAGCGCGTCAAGCAATGGTAACGATTCGCTGCGAGCCTACGAGGTACCGGACCGTGAACCGGTGCTGGTAAGTGCGCCCTTGAATTTTGATAGCGAGATCACTGCGCTGTGGACATCATCGGACGGTACGGACGCGAACCTTGTGGTGCATAACACGACAGGAGGACGATATGAGGCGTACAGCGTCTCTATTGCTTGCGGCCAGTAGCGTCGTCCTGTTGTTGGCAAGCGCGGGCGCGCGTACGCGTCCGCGACAGGGAGGCACGCTTCGAGTGGAGATGCGCGCCGACGCTTCGCAGTGGATGAATAGCGCGCTGCGAACCCTGGTCTTCGACTCGCTCACCCAACTCGACAGCGCCGGTTCTGTGCAGCCCGCACTGGCCGTGCGTTGGGAGTCGCAGAGTGATGATCGGCGATGGCAACTTTGGCTTCGCCCGGGCGTACGCTTTCAGGACGGCACACCGTTGTCAGCAGCGACGGTCGTGCAATCCCTGACGGCGGAGGATTGTAGCGGCTGTCCGTGGCGAGAGGTGCACGCGGCGGGCGATGCGGTGGTGTTCGAATCCGAGACGGCGGTGCCGAATCTTCCGGCAATTCTTGCCAATTCGCGTTATGCCATTGTGCGCAAAGATGAGAGCGGAAATCTGGTAGGCACGGGGCCGTTTCGATTCGGATCGGTGTCGAATGGTGCGGTGACGCTGAATGCCGTTGATGACAGCTGGCGGTCGAGGCCGTTTGTGAATGCGATCGAGATGCGCGGTGGACGATCGCTGCGCGATCAATGGATGGACGTGAGTGCTGGACGCGCGGATGTGGTGGAGGTGCCGGCGGATCAACTTCGGCGGGCGCAGCAGGATCACATGCATCTGCTGGTTTCCCGCGACTCGGATTTGATCGCGCTGGTGGTGGACGACAAATCTCCCGCGACACAGGATGCAAGGGTGCGCGAAGTGCTTTCGATGAGCCTCGATCGAGCGTCGTTGTTCAATGTTGTGTTTCAGAAGGAGGGAGAAGTCTCAGCGAGCCTGCTCCCGAATTGGCTGAGCGGTTATGGCTTCCTGATGAACACGGCACCGCCGCACGCGAATGCGGTGCCGACGGCTGTGAGTCGTGGAGAGATCACGTTGTCGGTTGAGGGCAGCGATCCAGTGTTGCAGTTGATTGCCGAGCGACTAGCGCTGAATGCCCGCGATGCGGGCCTGAACGTGCGGGCAGTAGCTGGAACTTCCAAGAGTGCCTTGCGGTTGACACGGATTCACCTCGAAGAAACCAATCCCGCGGCGGCGTTTGCTGATATAACCGCTCAACTTGGGATGGGAGAACGCGTGCCGGCGAATGATGTGGCCGCCGTGTTTCATCAGGAGCAGGATGTACTCGCCAAGCACACGGTAATTCCTTTGCTCTATCTGCCGCGAGCCGTGGCTTTCAGCCCGCGAGTTCACGATTTCGTGCTGCATTCGGACGGCATGATTCGGGTTGCGGATTTCTGGCTGGAGGATGGCAAGTGAACTTGCGCCAGCGCCTGCTGTTGATGTTTTCGCTGACGGTGATTGTCGCCGTCGCGGCGGTGGCGTACACGGTGTCGTTGCGCACACGTGAGGCGTTCGCGCAGGCCGATCAAGAACGAACCAATGCGCTGGTGGCACAGTTCCATCGGGAGTTCGACCGGCA
>ODAK010007166.1_pt1 | contig 11190 bp, 9 predicted proteins | sample 1539591 | NCBI WGS metagenome assembly ODAK01 (sample SAMEA3539303, study PRJEB22396) | soil metagenome | biome: tundra; feature: field; material: soil | place: USA | collected 2010-05 | depth 0.15 m | reverse complement strand
GAGCCCGTTTGCCCATAGCAGTCGGGGAAGCCAGCGGTTCGGTGAACCGCTGGCCCCGTTTCTGCTGCACTGAGCCCAGCACCTGCCAGTACCTGCGGAAATGCCCCGTGAGCTGGATGTTCGCGGCCTTGCTGGCCTACTTGCTGGTGTCCCGTTACGGGTCATGATGTGTCACTGTGCGCCCCTGCATAGCAGTGGTTACGGACGCATAGCGGACGGGATCGGGCCGGAACCAGCGGTCCGTCGAACCGCTTGATCCCTCGATTTCGTGGTCAGACCGCCCCCAGTGACGGCCGCAGCCAGGCTGGGGATGCCAATCGACCTGGCGCCGATCACGGGCCTCTAAGTGGAGCCTGACCGCTTCGTACACGGCACGCCCGGCACCGCCGCGCTTCATAGAGACCGCGACCAACGTGGTTGCTGGACGGCCAGTCGCGCACAAGGATGATCTTGCCGAGGGCTATCGTCTAGCCGTGGCAACTAGCGAACTGTCCGGTCTCGACTCGTTGCCCCTGCCGGAGTCCTTGCAGGAGGCCGTAGAGCATGGCGAGGTTTTCACCCGCCGCTGGGTGGTCGAGGCCGTGCCGCCGTTCCTCTTCCGCCGCCGGACCGGCACCATCACCGGGTAGCGGCATGTCAGCGTGCCGGGCAGCGGGCCCGCTCAGGAAGCACCGCCGCCGCCAGTGCCCCCTGGTGGCTCGTGGCTGCAGTAACCACCGTGCCCGCGCCAGCCGGAAGACTGCCTCCGCCACGCCCCCCGGGGGGCTTACGCCCGACCCGTGCGGTAAGCCATTACACCCCCGAAGCCCGATACGAAATGTTACCGAATGCTTGCATAAGGTTTCTTCCTGGAATGTCCGCTATTAGCCTGGAACCGGGCTGGCGGCAGAGGGGACGGTCAGGGGCGGATGAGCGGATCAGCGTGGGAGACGCTGCATCGCCTGGCAAGGAGCCTGAACTCCTTCAAGGACTGCAGCTGGCCGCTGATGTGCCTCCGCAACCCCACCGCCGGGGAGTGAGCATGGCCACCGACCAGCCTTCCGGCAGCGACGACCCCGGCCAGCATCCGGACCGGCACGCCGAGCAGGGCCGCCAGCACAGCCCGGATCACGGGAACCGGCCCGGCCAGGACCACGCTCAGGCTGGAACACGCAGCCGGTCCGAGTACGCCGCCACCGTGCGGGGCGCTGGCTGGGGTGACCAGAGCGCCACCCAGCCCCGGGAGTCAAGCGAGGGCACCAGCCGGGCGAGCGACACGCCTGCCCGGTCAGTGTCCGCGCAGGACAGCACCGGCAACCGGCCAAGGAGCGGAAGCCAGCATGCAGAGACTGGCGAGGCACCCCGGGCCGCAGATACTCCCAGCCAGGACACCGACCGCCGCGCGTCCCGGCCTGAGCACGCTACTGAGCCACGCGAGCAGCAACCACCAGCCGGAACACGTGAGCACGCACCGCACAGGGACCGGTCGCCGGGTGATTCCCCGGGGGCCGGGGGGTTACCCGGCCAATCCCCAGCGCAGCCACGCCAACCTGCCGCGGGCAGCGACAGCACCAGGGAAGGGGACGCTCACCGGCCCTTGGAACCCGGCTCAGATAAGCCGGAGAAAGGGACCGGAACTGACAGCCCTGCCCGTCACGAAGCTGCGCCGGATGCGGGCAGTCACGCAAAGGACAGCACCTCGGCTGAACCTGCTGATACACCCAGCCGCGGTGCCTATGCGGACAGCCTCCGGGCGCAAGACCCCTGGCGGACAGGCGACAGCGGCACCGTAACCTCCGAAACACATCAGCGTGGGGCAGCGAGCGCACCTGAACACAGCGACCAGGCAGGAGATCGCTCCAATACGACCCGCATGGCAGACCCGGGACCCAGCTGGGCGGAAGTCTCGGGTGGCGGCCACACCGACGCAGCAGCCGAGACCGAGCAGTCTCACGGGGAGGGAGCTGATAGCCCTGATGATCAGGCATCCGGCCAGCACCTGCCCACCTCAGACCAGCCCGCGAAGCCTGACCAAACCCAGGCGGACTCGCCGCGCACCCCCAGTCCCAGCGAAGCCGGGACAACCACCTGGGAGCGTCAGCAAGAAGGCACATCGGACGTCGGCAGCTCTGGAGACCTGGCTGGCCAAACGGATGGTGCCATCAGGGACGGCGAGACCAGGCTGAGCGCGGAGCGTCCTGCGGAGACGACCGAGGCCGACCAGTCAACCGACGGCACCAGCGCTACCGATTGGCCGCCACCGCAGGCAGACCGGGACCGCTGGCACGCCATGTACCAGGAGTTCCTCCAGGACGCCACAGCTGGCCGCGACCAAGGCGTGAACGTCGTGGGCGACAAGCCGGATAGATCGCCAGGTGACACCAGCGATCTGCCACCTACCGGGGAGCAGCTTGTCAACATGGAAAAGGAGGGGGCATCCCGCTTCGACAAGTTCCGCAATGAGCTAAACAAGGACTTTGGTGACATCAGCGATGTCGTGAAACAAAAAGCCGAGACTGCACAGCAACTCTTGGAACGGCCCCCGCCTATCGGCCATCCTGAAGTCGCGGTCCCGGCGGGACCTCAGATACGACCAGAAACACCGGCACATGCGATACCGGACGTGGGGACCGTGGCCGACATCGGCCTGGTCCTGGGCGTGGTGGGAATCCAGACAGGCCGCTGGATTCGGCATAAACTTGCTGAACGACAAGGGAGATGATGATGGCGGTTACCGACGACCAGCTGGCGACCCTGCGTGCCCAACTGGCGGGCAACCTAGACGAACACAAGCGGCTGTTTGCCCATCTCGACCCTGTCGCCGCCCGCACTGGATACCGCTCGCTGGTGTCTGCCGCGTTCTGCCAGGCGGTCGAACGGCGCTTCGCCCCTGACAGCAGCGCCGCCAACGTGATCGAGTTCGTCGGCGATGTACGGTCTCGTTCTGAGAGCGCAGCCGATGAGATAGATCCGCGTACCGCAGAGCGCCTCATCCTAGCCGTGTACACGGACGAGTCGATCGGCGACATGGACCCCGGGACCAATTTCGGAACCCAAATTCTTCTTCTGGCTGCGCTAATCGCCGACGAACAGTTCGACAGTACGGGACTCGATGAGTTCCTGGCCCAGGCACGAAAGCTCGCCGATCAATGGCTGGCCTGACAGGCCGCTGCCGCGCGTAGAAACACAGTCATGCCGGTTACCGATCACCAGATGGTGCTCCTGATGGCCTATCTCGCTGGTGAGGAAGAGGTGGCCCAGCGGGTTCAGACGGAGCTTGCCGCATCCGGGACAGCCGAGGGCTTCGCTGAGCTTGTCTACGCCGCGTTCGTTATCGCGGCCCGGCGGAGGTTCTCCCCCGCCTGGACGCGCTCCGGCGTGATCCGGTTCGTCGCCGAGGTACGGGCATTGCTCAGCGAACAACCGGGTGTCCTTGACCCGCTCGCCGCTGAGCACCAGCTCCGCAGTGCCCTGGGCGAGAAGATGACCAGCTACCCGGCCGCAGAGGATAGGGCTCGCGCCCAGGTGATCCTCCTTGATGCCCTCGTTCAGAGTGCGGACCTGGACGATGCCGGAGTGCACGAGCTGCTGGACGAGGCACGCCAGCTGGCCAGCCAGATGCTGGCCGGGCCTCCGTCAGCTGATTCGCCATGATGCCAAGATCCGTGCTGCGATCGGTCAGCGACTGGTTGAGGAGCTGGTCCGCAGGGCGGTGGCGTATCCGGAGCGGCTGCGGCTGCTGGCGGGGTTGCCGTGCTCATGCGGGTTGCCTGGCGGGCGGGGTGGCGAGGTAGGCAAGGGGCCAGGGGCAGTCGGTGAAGTGGTCCAGGCTGGTGGCCAGCCGCTGGTCCCAGTCCGGGTCGGTGCGGCAGGCGCCGATGGCTTCCTCCAGGGCGGAGGGGGAGCGGGTGCCGAAGGCGATGGTTTGCAGTCCGGTGGGGTCGCGGGCAGCCTGGTCGTGCCAGGCCCGGACGGTCTGGAGCTGGGCTGCGCAGCTCTGGCCGGGGATCGGCCGGCCGTGCGCGGATTCCCATGCTGGTGTGCGGGGGTGGCGGGCGGCGGCGGGGTCTGCTTGCAGGGCGAGGGTAAGTTCTTCCAGGACCGGCGCCCACTGGCTGCGCGAGCAATACCAGGACCGCCAGCGCAGCCTCAAGGACATCGCCGCCGAGACCGGCATCCCGGCCGGGACCCTCGCCGCGGCTGCCCGCGAGGCCGGCATCCCCGTCCGGCACGGCGTCAACGGCCGCGCCCACCCCCTGGCCAGCCTCGGCGGACCCGGCGCATTCCCGCCGGCCGTCTGGGACGCCTTCACCCGCCCGGGCGCCGAGCAGCGCATCCGCAGGCTCCTCGCCCTCCCCGGCCAGCCCGGCCTCCGCCACGCAGCCCGCCAGCTCGGCATCAGGCACGCCATCCTCGCCAGCCAGATCCGCCAGCTCGAAGACGCCACCGGCACCACGCTCCTGCGCACCGAACCGGACGGGACCATCACCCTGACCGCCGACGGCGAGCAATTCGCCCGTGACGTCGCCCCGGTACTCGGCATGCTGGCACAGTGAGCGACACGCACAGCATGTGACCAACTGACAGAGCTGGCGGCACTACCTGGCCGTTCTTAAGCCAGCCGGCCAATCGGAGACGACTGCCGCCGGAAATCCGCGCCCTGGCCCGCCGCAGCTCATTGAACCGTATGGGCCCGTCCTGCCGCGCAAGGAGGCCAAGGCATACAGTGCCCAAGCGGCGTCGGCAGCCTGGGCAGTACTCTTGCGGCGTGCCGAAGGTGATCTACAACACCGCGACCTCCTTTACCGGTTTCATCGCCGACCCGGCGGACTCGCTGTCATGGCTGTTTGAGGTGCCGCACGATGGCGCTCCGGATCACGGCGAGTTCATGCGGGACGTCGGCGTGCTGGTCTCCGGCTCCACGACCTACGAATGGGTCCTCCGCGAGGAGAACCTGTTCCACGAGCCAGCTAAGTGGAAGGTCTTCTACGGGGACCGGCCCATGTTCGTGTTCACCACCAGGTCCCTTCCCTGCCCGGAGGGCGCAGACGTCCGCTTTGCATCAGGCAAGGTCACGGACCACTTCCCGGCGATCTCAACGGCAGCCGGAGAGCGGGCGATCTGGGTAGTCGGCGGCGGCGACCTAGCCGGACAGTTCCACGATGCCGGGCTACTGGACGAGATCAGGCTGACCGTGGCTCCTGTCGCCCTGGACGGCGGGGCTCCGCTGCTGCCCCGCACGATCCGCGCGCAGCATCTCGCGCTGACCGGAGCGCGGCAGGCCGGGGCGTTCGCCGAGCTGACCTACGCCGTCAGGCGCTGACCATCTCCACTTCAGCGGCCAGCCCTCACCGGCAACGGAACTCGCGGCGCTAGCGACCGGCCGCAATCACGCCCACAGACGAGTGATTCCAGCCGAGGTGCCAGGCTCGATCATGGCCAACTATCCCTGGTCCCTACAAGGTCTGCAGAGGCCGATCTACCTGGCGCACCGGCGAAGCCAGATTCGCCAACTAGCCGGACCTTCGCCATTTAGATACGGCCCCTACACGGATTGTAGGGATCGCGCGTACATGGCCACTCGCGGGGCTACGCGGCCACTGCTTGGCCAGTCTTCAGCTAGTTGGCCATTCCGCGCGGGGTTGGCGCGGGGGCGGCGTTCCCGTGCCGCAACGGTTGTGACCGGGACCGTTAGTTGGCGGAATTGGAACGGTAGTTGGCGGACGAGGGCAGGGATTCGTCAAAGTCGCGGGTGGTGTTCAGCCTGGTGAGAGGCATGTGAGGTCGAGTAGCTGAAGTGCGCGGCGGGGGTCCTGGGCGCAGCGGCGGGTTTCCTCGGTGTATCTGGTTACTCCGTGTATGCGGAAGAGGGTGATGACGAGGTTGGCGAGGGCGGACCAGACCTGGGGGGCGTTTCCGGTGCGGATGAGTGATTTGTCCTCTTTCCAGATCACGTCGCGTAGCCAGTGGGTGTGCTCGATGCGCCAGTGGCCGCGGACGTGGGCGAGCAGGTCCTGCGGCGTGGTGTCGTCCGCGGCCAGGCTGGTGATGTACAGGACGGCCTCGCAGCGGGTGTGCCACTGGCCTTTCTTCTTGTACGTGGTGTAGCGCTCGATGAGGATGGCCTGGGCTGCGTCCGCGAAGCCGGTGCCGGCGGGGGCGGGGAGGACCTGGATGGTGCGGGTCTCGATGCGGCCGCGGCTGATCTCGCTGGTGGCGGCGGTGACCGGTGCTGTTTCCCAGGGCAGGGCGTTGAGCTGCGCGTTCAGGCCAGGCTGGTTGCCGAGAACGGGCCACAGGAAATGCGCGTTCTTGGCTTTGCGGAGGAAGAAGGCGTTGCCCCTGGTCGTCTGCATCGCGTCCGCCGTGACCAGGACCCCGTCCAGGGGCAGTGGCTCCAGCAGCGGCCGGAAGTGGGTGACCTCGTTGGCCTTGCCGGACTTGGCGACCTTGTCCTGGGCGATGACCAGGCCGGGGACGTGGGTGACCGCGGCGAGCAGGTGCACTTTCTTGTTCCCGCCGGCCTTGGCGAGCTTGCGTTCCTTGCCGTCCACGGCGGCCGCGGGCCGGGCGGGCACGTGCCCGGGATCGCCGGTCACGGCCGGGTCCAGCCAGGGATGGGCCGGGTGCGCGCGGAACCAGCCGTCCGCTCTTTCCTCGCGGAAGCTTCCCGCGGCCGGCGGCTTCCGCTTCCTTTTCTTCTGCTTGCGCTCCTTCTCGCGCTGTTCCCCCGCGCGGTGCGCGGCGCAGGCGGCCGGGATCTCCGGGCTGAGCGCGGCAGCGGCCACACTCGCGGACAGGGCAGCCTCGAGCTCGCCGGCGTCCAGGAATCCCGGGAGCCTGTCCAGCGTGGAAGGGGACGGCGGGACGCGCAGCCCGGTCCGCGGGCTGACCCGGCAGCCGTGCCCGGCCAGCACGTCCTGGTCCCAGCCCGCCGCGGCCTGCGCGACCGCCAGCGGCCCGCAGTGCGCGGATGCCGCGCCCGCGACCAGCACCGATATCAGCGACGACAGCGAATGCCGCTTCCCCCGCCGGCCCCGCGGGTCGGTCAGGAGGCGGTCCAGCGCCTCCCGCAGCGGCACAGGACCGGGCGCCGCGCCAGCCGGGAAGTGGCGGCGGATGCAGTCGGCAAGCCATGATGAAGCCACGGGCGCGGTCCTGCCGGTGACGGTTTGATGGTTAGCACCCGAATCATCACCACGGGCCGCGCCCTCTCATCAAGCACATCCGCACCGCGTTTCCCGCGTGTCGCGTGCAGCCATGCGCCGCCCGAACCAGCTACGGAAAGTAGCCTCCACAGCGGCAGCCAGGCCCCCGGAACCCTGTCAGCAGAGTCGCTCACACCGTCTAACGTTCACGCACCGTAACACCGACTTTGACGAATCCCTGCGGACGAGGGTCCGCTAGCCACGACGCCCTCGTGTGCCGGGCGATCTTGGTTGTCGCCTGGCCAACCAATCTGCCACTTCGGTTCGATGCGGCGCGGTGGCGGTGGTCGTTGCCACCAGTTGTCGATGTCGCTTGCGAGGCGGTCGCCGTGCTCGATGAGGAGCTTGCGCAGTTCGATGTAGTGAACGAACCTTCCGGGGCGGGCGAGCTTGTGCCACGTGTTCGCGCGCTTCCTGGTCCAGTCCCTGCGGACCGGCTCGGGCTGGTCGGCCTCGATTGGGCGGGGTGCGAACCGTGGCTCGCCCTGGGTGACGTGGGCCCAGACGAAGGCGGATGCCTCCTGCCGCTTGCGGTCGTCGAGGACTGGCTGGACTGGCCCCGGGACTGGGGGCAGGCGGCTGGTGAGCTCTTGCCGGGCTTCCGGGCTGAGGCACCATCCCTGCATGGCATGGCGGCGGTTGCGGTAGTTGACGAGGCCGGGCGTGTCGTCGAGCTGGGCGGCGAGGCCGGCCAGGGCTGTGGTGAAGTCCGTTGTCCCATGGTCGCGGAGCCAGTGGGCCATGTCGGGGGCGAGTGAGTACTGGGACCGCTCTATGCGGATGCCGAGGTAGCCGGCGGCGTCGCCCAGGGACCCGCCGGAGGCCCACTGGACGAGCATGACGGCCCCGGCGCGGCGCATCGACGCCTGGACCCGGTAGCCGAGCTGAGCGAGGTGCTGGTCATACCAGCGCTGTTCCAGGAGTGCGGGGATGTGCTCGGGGCGGTAGGCGCTGGTCCTGGGCGGCGCTTTGGGGCTGTGCGGGCCTGAGGTCCGCCGGTAGGCCCGCGTGGCCGGCTCGGCGGCCTCGGTCAGTGCTGCAGAGCATGAAGAGCGGTGCCGGTCGAGGACCCGCGCCCAGGAGGACTTGCTGAGCCTGCCCCGCTCGCTGGCCTGGAGGTGCCGGGCCACGGTTCCTGCCAGGTCGGGGCTGTCCAGGATCGCGGTGGCCGCGGTCAGCAGGCCGGCGGTGGCGATGACTCCGCCGGGCTGCTTGTCCAGCGCCCGGCGGGAAAGGGCGCCGAGGCCGCGGACGTGCTCGCTGACCGCGGTCACCAGGCCGGGGTCCATGAGGTCCTGGCCGAGGGGCCAGGACATGCAGAGGAGGGCGGTGATCATGCGCAGGTCGGTGAAGGCGCGGGCTGCGTCCTCGGCGGGATGCTGCTGGCTCAGCCGGGTGAGCAGGGCTTGCTGGGCGTTCAGGGTGCCTGCGCCGGGGCGCAGGAGGTCATCCTCGCCGGCCTGGTCCAGGCGGGTGCCGCAGGAAGCGCGGGTCCGGCCCGCTCTGTCGGTCTGCAAGGGCATGCGGCACTGGGCAGGGTGCAGGGGGCCGGCGCCCGGGCGGTCGATGAGCTGCGTGGCGGCCGGGCTGGCGGGATGCGGACGCGGGCAGCCTTCACGCAGGAAACGGTGATGCTGGGGGCAGGCGAAGGCGACCGGCAGCTGCCAGGTCATTTTCCACGGTCCGCCGTACTGCTGCTGAATGGGGGTGCCGTCCCCCGCGAGGCAGTCGGGGCAGTAGCGGGGGCTGGTTGCGAGCAGCCAGCCGTCGAGGATGACAGGCGGGCCCGGCCCGGCCCGGGAGCGTGCGACGGGCGGGTAGCGGTCTGCCCAGGAGGTGAGCGTCAGGGAGCTGGCGGCGCTGGCGGACAGCCGTGTGGCCTGGGCGAAGCGCTGGACGTCAAGGGTTAGCAGGAGACGGCGGCTGACGGTCGCTGAGTTGTCGCCGGCGCACCCGGTCAGGCGTGCGAGCTCAATGGGGCTGACGCGGAGCCGGCAGGAGAGCCGCAGGAGGTATCCGGCCAGGGACTCGCCGGTGAGGGGCTGCAGGCTCCGGGCCAGCGGCCGTGGCCTGCGGCTGCCGTCCATCAGCCAGCCGACCTGCTGCCGTGGTCATCGAACACGGTATTCCGGGGCCTGCGCTTCTTCTTCGGCTGCGGCGGGATGACGTCCCCGGGAATGTCGGGGACCTCGCCGGCGGCGGGGTCGAGGCCGGGCAGGTCGGACGGGCGCAGCGCCAGGGTGTCGAGCAAATCGGTGGTGATCTTCTCGGCGTCGGCCTCGATGGGGTGGCGGCAGGCTTCCTGGATGAGTTTCCTGAGCAGGCCGACGATGCCGCCGGTGCGGCGGAACAGGTACTCGGGCATGCCGCCGCCGCTGAGCATGCCGTCGTGGCCGTGCAGGAGCCGGAGCTGCCGCTCGACGCCGACGAGGTGGGCGGTCCAGGCGGCGATGCCGTCCGCGGTGCCGTAGGTGAACCGGTCGAGGTCGACGAGGTCGAAGCGCAGGTCGGTCTGGCCGGGGGCGTCGTCGTTGCGGCTCTTGCCGCGGTCCTTCACCGGTGGGAACAGCCACTGGCCGGTCCGGGGGTCCCTGCGGCCGTCGCGCAGCAGCCCGGACTTGGGGATCCCGACCCCGATCAGGATGAGGGTGACGGGCAGGCTCATCAGCTCGCGGATGAGGTCCAGGACGTCCTGGTCGGCCTCGCGGTGCATCTTCAGCCGGGTGATGTCGTCGATCGCGAGCGCCTTGGTGCCGTGGTCGAAGACCGCGCTCTTGACGGTGTGGACCAGGTCCTCCAGCCGCATGCCTTTGTGAGGCTCGCCGTAGAAGTCCAGGATCCGCTGGCAGGCCGAGATCGGGGTGGCCTTCACCGGGGTCCGGACGTATGCGACGGGCACGTGGTGGTCCAGCGTCCCCGGGACCGCGCCGGGAACCTGGTCGTGGAGGGCGAGCCACTCGTCCTCGAAGCAGGCCAGGGCCTCGCAGACAGTCTCGGTCTTGCCCTGGCAGCCGCCCCCGTTGACCATCAGGCCCGGCCGGGTTTCCGGGCCGCGGCAGAAGGCGTTGACCTCGACCAGGGACCGCATCTTCCTGGAGACCCAGGCGCTCATCGGGGTCTCCAGGATCACCAGGTTGGAGTGAGTGGCCACCCGGTGCAGGTCGTGCAGGCGCCGCTGCCTCGGCGTCATCCGCGCGTGCTCGGCGGCGCTGACCACCGGGGCGGGCACGAAGTCCCTGCGCGTCAGCCGCCACCGTGTCCAGCCTTCCCAGGTTTCCCGGTCGGGCACCGGCCCTGGCAGGAACGACGCGGGGGTGCCCGCCAGGTGCCCGGCTTCGGGGGCGCTCGCGGCCACTACTCGTCATCCTCGGGGATCGCCAGCATGCTGGTGGCGCGCAGCCTGTCGCCGAGCGACCCGGGCGGGGCGGGCCGCCGCGGGACGGCCTGCTCGCGCCGGCGGCGGCGCTCGGCGTCGAGTGCGTCGCTGGCCTGTGCTGCCTGCTCCGGCCAGCGGAGGGGGACGACTTCCCCCTCGCTGCCTCCCGCCCGCCTGGCCGCGACCGGCACGGGACCGTGCCGGTCGCTGGCTGCCTGGTCGCCCTGGGCGGTCTCGCGGGCGCGGCCCTTCTTCTCCTTCTTGCCCAGCTGGCTGGTCCATTGCCCGGAGGGAACCAGCCCGCCGAGCAGCTTCAGGAGCACCGGCAGCAGGTCGGCATCGGACTGGGGGGACAGGCCGCTGGCGCGGGCCTCGCGCAGCAGCTCTTCTGCGGTCTTGTCGGAGAAGGCCGGGACCTCGCCCTCGGGCGGCAGGCCGTTCCACCGCAGGACGTGCCAGTCGGCCGGATCGGCGGGGTCCTGGAAGAACACCGCCCGCCGGTCACGGCGGTCGCTGCGGATCACCCACTTGTCCTTGTGCTGCCCGCCCCGGCCCGACGGCTTCCCCTCGTACGGCTCCAGCGCCGGGTCTGACCTGCCGTACCATAGCCCGCCGATCTTCACCCCG
>ODAK010007165.1_pt1 | contig 11191 bp, 11 predicted proteins | sample 1539591 | NCBI WGS metagenome assembly ODAK01 (sample SAMEA3539303, study PRJEB22396) | soil metagenome | biome: tundra; feature: field; material: soil | place: USA | collected 2010-05 | depth 0.15 m | reverse complement strand
CTCTTCCGATCTCCCATGATCACCTTCGAATGTGAGTGTTTATGGGTCCCCCGCATTCCACCGCTAAAGCGTCTCCAGCGGGGGATGACGGTTTGAGGGGAGGGCCGCGCCGGGCCCCTTACCGGTGCACCGCCCGGGCGAAGTCGACCACCTGGCCGGCCAGCATCTCGACCTGGCGGGCGGCGCCTTGGTCGCAGAAGCCGCCGGTCTCGTCGAACAGCTTGCCGGCGGAGGGGTTCAGGGTCAGGCCCAGCGGCGTCGGCCAGCCGCGCAGGGCGTGGACGATGGTGCGCAGCGCCGAGAGCGCCGTGCCGCCCGCCTGCCAGCCGTCGGCGACGACGATGCAACCCACCGCGCGGCCTTCCAGATAGGGGCGGGTGTCCTGGCGCAGGCCTTCCAGGCCGTCGATGGCGTTCTTGATCAGGCCCGAGACCGAGCCGTGATAGCCGGGGGTGGAGATGAGCACGCCGTCGGCGTCGCGCACCGCGTCCAGCATCACCTGCAACTCGGGCGAGCCCGTGCTGGTCGACGGGTCATAGATCGGCAGTTTGGAGAGGAAGACGCCGCTGAGCAGGCGGGTGCGCGCACCGGCCCGCTCAGCGGCTTCCAGGGCCTTGATCAGCACCCGTTCGCTGGTCGACTCCGGCCGCGTGGTGCCGCCGATGCCGACCAGGAGGGGTGAGTACGCGTCTTCAGGCAGTGGCTTCGGCCTTTTCGGCGCCCATCCGCTTGTCGCGTTGTTCCTTCAGCGACTTCAGGTCGTCGGCGAAACGCTCCGCCGCCGCCGCCCGCTGATTGGGGATGTGGTAGGCGGGGAAGAGTTCGTTCGACGGCCGGTAGTCGGCCAGGACCTGCTTGGCGACCGTGACCTTGTGCACCTCGGTCGGGCCGTCGGCGATGCCCATGACCAGGGCGCTGGTCACCATGCCCATGAAGGGCATTTCGTTGGAGACGCCGATGGCGCCGTGCAGGTGGGCGGCCTTGATGGCGATATCCTGATAGACCTTCGGCATGGCCACCTTCACCGCGGCGATGTCTTTCCGCACCTTGGTGTAGTCCTGGTATTTGTCGATCGCCCAGGCGGTGCGCAGCACGAGCAGCCGGAACTGTTCGTACTGGATCCATGAGTCGGCGATCTGCTCCTGCACCATCTGGTAGTCGGCCAGCCGGCCCTCGCGGGTCGAGCGGGAGACGGCGCGCTGGCACATCAGGTCGAGCGCCCGCTTGCAGGCGCCGACGGTGCGCATGGCGTGGTGGACGCGGCCGCCGGAAAGCCTGGTCTGCGCGATCTTGAAGGCGCCGCCGCGGTCGCCGAGCAGGGCGCCATACGGCACCCGCACGTCGGTGTAGCGCATATAGCCGTGGCCGCCCGGGCCGCCGACGGGACCGGCGCCGACATGGATGCCGCGCACGATCTCGACGCCCGGCGTCGCGGTCGGGACGATGAAGATGGAGGTGCGCTCGTAGGGGTTCTTGTGGTCCGGATCAGTGATCGCATAGACGATCAGGATGGTTGAGCCGTAGGCGCCGGACGAGAACCACTTCTCGCCATTGATCACCCACTCGTTGCCCTCCAGCACCGCGCGGGTCTTGAAGGTGAGGGGGTCGGAGCCGCCGGTAGGCTCGCTCATCGAGAAGGCCGAACGGATGTCGCCGTTCAGCAGGGGCTTCAGCCACTGTTCCTTCTGCTCTTCGGTGCCGTAGTGGGCGATGATCTCGGCATTGCCGGTGTCGGGCGCCTGGCAGCCGAAGATCGAGGGGGCGAGGCCGTTGCGGCCCAGCTTTTCGTTCATCAAGGCGAGCTTCACCTGGCCATAGCCCTGGCCGCCCAGTTCGGGGCCGAGGTGGCAGGCCCACAGGCCCTCGGCCTTGACCCGGTCCTGCAGCGGTTTGATGAAGCGTTCGCGGCCCTCGGTCGAGAAGGCCGCCATGCCGAGATGCGAGAGCGGCTCGATCTCGTTCTCCATCAGGTCTTCGATCCAATCGAGTTTCTTTTGAAATTCCGGATCCGTTTCAAAATCCCAAGCCATATTGCAAATTCCTCCGTTGGCCCTTCGCTGGAGCCGATCTTGCGAATAAAGACGTCGCCCCAAAAAGACCTCGCGCGTCTCGCGAGACCAGGGGCGTGGCGCATTATCCCGCCCGCATTGACGCTAGGCAATCCCTTCGAACATTTGTTCGGAAATAGACTCTACGAGCCGGTATGCACGCCGGGTCAGGCCACCGCGGCGGCCGCATCGCCTTGCGCTTCGTGCGAACCGGCGATGCGGTTGATCTCGGCCAGCAACCTCGCCGGCGACAGGGGCTTGGAGACCGCGCCGGTCATGCCCGCCTCGCGATAGCCTTCCTGCTGGTGTGTGAAGACGTTGGCGGTCATGGCGACGATCGGGATTTCACCGGCCGGCGCGGGCAGCCGGCGGATCGCCCGCGTCGCGGTAACGCCATCCATCACCGGCATCTGCACGTCCATGAGGATCAGGTCGAACGGTGCGCGGCTGGCGACCTCGACGCCCTCGGCGCCGTCATTGGCGGTCTCGACGCTGGCGCCAAGGCTATCCAGCATGCGCGAGGCGATCAGGCGATTGGTCGGATTGTCCTCGACGATCAGGATCCGCATGCCGTTCAGCCAGCCATCCGCCGGCGCTTCCAGCTCGGGCGCGATGTCGGGCTGGGCCAAGGGCGCGGCGATCTCGAACCAGAAGGTCGAGCCGATGCCCTCCTGGCTGCGCAGGCCGACCTGGCCGTCCATCAGCTCGGCCAGCCGCCGGGTGATGGCGAGGCCGAGGCCCGAACCGCCAAAGCGCCTGGTGGTCGAGCTGTCGGCCTGGTGAAAGCGCTGGAACAGCGAGATCTGCGCCTCTTGCGCGATACCGATGCCGGTATCCTCGATTTCGACGCGCAGCCGCTTTTGCGGGCCGCCGCCGGTCGCCGTCAGCCGGACCTCGACCCCCCCGTCGAGGGTGAATTTGACCGCATTGCCGATCAGGTTGAACAGCATCTGGCGCAGCCGCACCGGATCGACCGACACCCAGCCGACGCCGGGCGCGATCATGGTGCGCAGCCACAGACCCCGCTCTTCGGCCTGGGGCCGCAACAGGTTGGCGACGCCTTCCAGGGCGGCCTCGGGATTCAGCGCCTCCGGCGCCAGCTCCAGCCGGCCGGCCTCGACCTTGGAGAAGTCGATCACGTCGTTCAGCAGGGTGGCCAGCATCGACCCGCAGGCCAGCGCCTCGTCGAGCAGCTGGCGGCCGTCGCTGGAAAGCGCCTCACCCTTGAGCAGGTGCAAGACGCCCAGAACGCCGTTCATCGGCGTGCGGATCTCGTGGCTCATATTGGCCAGGAATTCGGCCTTGGCCTCGGCCGCCGCCTGGGCGGCCTGCTGTTCACGCAGCGCCGCGTCGCGGGCGTCGGCGAGTTCGGTCACATCCTGGGTGACGCCGATCATCTGCCAGGGGCCGGAGGCGGTGGGGCGGATGCCGCGCCAGGCGACCCGGCAGCGCGCCCAGCGCCCGTCAGCAAGCTGATGCCGGTATTCGGCCCCGCCCGGTTCGCCGCTGGCCACCGCCCGGCGAAAGGCCTTGCTCACGCGGGCGGAGTCATCGGGGTGGATGATGGCGGCGACGGCGTTGGCCGGCTCCACCAGGGGGCTGTCGCTGGCCCCGAACGGCCGCGAGAGGTCCGCGTCCATATCGTAGAGCCGCCGTTGCGGATCGAAACGCCACAGCGTCAGGCCGATTGCGTCGCGGAGCAGTTCGCCCGAGCGTTTGGCATCTTCGCTTTCCGCCTGTTGGGCGCGCGCCTCGGTGATGTCCTGCAAGACCACCAGGCCGGTCCCGTCGGCGGCGCGCTTGGTGCGGACGCAAACCCACAGCCAGTCGCCCGACTTGGTCAGAAGGCGATGGTCGAGCTTGTATTCACCGCCAGGATTGAGCGCGCCGGCGGCGCTCTGCACCATTGGCCAGTCATCGGGATGGATGAAGTCGCTGGGGGAGCGGCCCTGGGTTTCCGCCGCCGTCCAGCCGGTCAATCGGGTCCAGGCCGGATTGGTGCGCGAGATCAGGCCGGTTTCGACCACCAGGAAGACGTCGACGCTGTTGTCGAACACCCAGGCGGCGGCTTCCAGATCGCCCAAATGTCCGGGCTCGCCGGTGTGGCTAGCGCCCATGCTGCGTACCCCCGACTACGGTCAAGGTTATGCGGCGCCACGGTAAACTTTCCGTTGCAACCCCTCTTCGGCCAAGCGGTTGGCCAGGGTCGCGCCATGGCCGCTAGACGCGCAAGGAAAGAGGGCGACGCCGACGGCGCCGCCCTCTCCATGATCAAACGCTGGTCAGCCGACTAGAAGTCGACGCCGGTTTCCGCCATGACGCGCACTTGCGAACCGTGATTGCCCAGTTGGCCGAACATGTCCCCATCAATCGAGTCGCCTGACCCGATCGAGACGTAGGAGGCTTCCGCTCGGGCGAAGAAGACGCCCTTCTGATAGGTCGGCGTCACCGTGATCGACCAGGCGTTGCTGCCCGGGCCGAACAACAGGTTCTGGCCACCGCTCGAGGAGATGTATTCGAGGCGCCCCGCGACGCTGAACTCAGGCGTGAAATTGTATTTGGTCAGGATCGCGCCGGCCCAGGCCGAGGCCGAAGCGGTCAGCGGCACGCCCATCGGCCCGATGACGCGCGGGACGCTCTGGTACTGGATATAGGGCGAGATCGTCCAGGGCCCTGAGGTGTGGGAATAGAGCAGGTTGTAGATCTGGCCATTGTTCTGCGCCAGCGGGGTCACGAAGGTGCTGACGTGGTTGCGGCCGACATTGCCCTCACCGGCGAAGGCCAGGGTGTCGGAGTTCTTGAAGGTGTAGGTGATCAGGCCGGAAACGGCCGTGTAGACATTGGAATAGTAGCCGTCCGTATAGGCGACGGAGATGGCGATCGGGCCGCTGGAGAAGTTGCCCTGTACGCCCTTGCTGACCGCCGGCTCCTGGCCCCAGAGCAGGCCGCGCTCGATATTCATGTTTTGGAAGTCGAAGGTGTACTCGCCGCCGATCAGTGTCGGCAGGGCGCCGGCCTCGATGCTGAACATCGAATTGGGGACGATCTTGACGAAACCCTGCGGCACGTAGCCGAACGTATTCGGCGTTATCGAGGTCGACCTGAAGTAGGTCGCGCCGAGCGCGGGCAGCGAATAGGCGCCGGCCTGGACGTAGAACTGGAAGACGCCATCCGACTTGTTGATGATCACCTGCGCGTTGCTGACGTCGAAAAAGCCCTGGTTCCGGTCAGCGCCGCCAAAGAAGGTCGGGCTGGGCGATTGGTATCCACCAAGGACGCTGAACACGCCATCGACCGTGATCTTGCCGAGCGGGCCGGCGTCGAACACCGCGGGGTTCGGGTTGGCCGCCATTGGCGCGGTGATGGCCGGGTTGGCCATGGGGCTTGCCGCTGGAGCCGCCGGCGCGGCTGCGGCCGCGGGGGCTGGCGCGGGCGCGGCGGTCTGAGCCGCGGCGGCTCCGGCCCAACCAAGCCCGAGCGTCGCGGCGCTCGCGCACATGATCAGCTTCAGTTTGTTCATTGATAATCCCCTTGTAAATTCGCCGCCCGGCTGTTCCTTGAGCGGCGCTCGACGGCGAGCTTTTCCCATTCGTCGAATCCTATGGTCTGACAGTTTTCCGCGCGGCAAAGTTAAGCCTCGGCCGTGAGGGCATTGGACTCGCCTCTGGACGTTTCTTGTGCAGCGCAGCAGACCGGATGCGCCTTTCTTAGGCGCCGGCTTATCCCGCCGAACGGCATAAATTCTCCATGGCGAAGTTGGCGCCGGCGCATAAAAGCCGCGGCCGATTCGGCTGTCTCGGTGCGGTGTGCGGCCGTCAGTTTTTCGTCCAGCGCCGCGCGTCCGGCCTCGAATGTCGAACGTCCCCAGCGGGCTTGTCGCCTTAGCGGGCCACCAGCGGCGCGAAGTTCAGGTGGCTGCCGGCGTCGACCAGCAGGGTCTCGCCGGTGATGTGGCGCGCGGCCGGAGAGGCCAGGAAGACGGCGGCGACGGCGATGTCCTCGGCGGTCGAAGCGACCTTCAGCGGGGTCGAGGCGGCCGCGCGGTCGCGCACCGCCGCTTGCCCCGCCGCGCCGACGCCCTTGCCGAACCAGGGGGTGTCGATGAAGCCGGGACAGATGGCGTTGACGCGGATCCTGGGCGCCAGCGCACGGGCCAGACTGAGCGTCATGGTGTTGAGCGCGCCCTTGGACGCCGCATAGGGGATGGAAGAGCCGATACCGGCCACGCCGGCGATGGAGGAGGTGTTGACCACGGCGCTGGCCTGTTCGGTCGCCTCGAGCAGGGACCGCGCCGCGCGCACCATCTGGAAGCCGCCGACCACATTGATGCGATAGATGCGCAGGAAGTCTTCGTCGGTGACCAGGTCCATGTCGCCATGGGCGGCGAACTTGGTGGTTCCGGCATTGTTGAACAGGGCGTCGATGCGCCCGAAACCTTGCGCCTTGGCGGCGATGGCGCGGCAGGCGGCGTCGTCGCCGACATCGCCCTGGACCGGAAGCGCCTCGGCGCCATGGGCGCGAACCAGGTCGCAGGTTTCTTCGGCCTCCTTGGCGGACGAGGCGTAATCGACCACAACCGCCTTGGCGCCGCGGCTGGCGGTCTCCACCGCAATGGCGCGGCCAAGGCCCGTCGAAGCGCCCGTCACCACGATGATCGCCCCGTCGAAGTCCTTGCTCATCTCACGCCTCCCTGGGTTTGCGGGGACCATAGTGGGCCATCGCGGACTTGTCGCGGGGGCGGCGATCGTGCGTTAGGCTGGCGCCATGAACGATGAACACCTGACGCAGTTGGGCCGCTCGGCGGCGCTGCCGGCCAGCCCGGACGAGGCGGTCCTGGAGCGGGTGGCCAATCCGCATCCCGACAGCCTCTATCTCGCCCGCTTCGCCGCGCCGGAGTTCACCTCGCTCTGCCCGGTGACCGGCCAGCCGGACTTCGCCCATCTGGTCATCGACTATGCGCCGGCCGAATGGCTGATCGAATCCAAGTCGCTGAAGCTTTTCCTGGGGTCGTTCCGCAACCACGGCGCCTTCCACGAGGACTGCACCATCGGCATCGGCAAGCGGATCGTGGCCACCGCGGCGCCGCGCTGGCTGCGCATCGGCGGCTACTGGTACCCGCGCGGCGGCATCCCCATCGACGTCTTCTGGCAGACCGGCCCGGCCCCCGATGGCCTATGGCTCCCCGACCAGGGCGTGGCGCCGTACCGGGGGCGGGGATGAGCGGTTTATAAATAGCCTCAGCGCTGCTTCCACCGTGTGGTCAGGGCGTGCACGTCGGGCCGCACCCGTTCCAGCGGCGCCTCGGCGGGGGTGCCGATGTGGATATAGCCGGCGATCTGTTCGCCGATGCCCAGGCCGAGTAATGCTGTGGCCTCCGGGGCATAGGCGTACCAGTCGGTGATCCAGTTGGCGCCGTAGCCGGCGGCCTCGGCGGCGATCAGCAGGGTCATGCAGACGGCGGCGGCCGATAGGCGCTGTTCCCATTCGGGGATGGTCGCCTCGATATGGCGCGAGACCACGGCCACGGTCAGCGGCGGGACCTTGATCTTGAAGAGCGCGCCCCTGGCCTTTTCCGGGTTTGGCTGGCGGGTGGCGATCACCTCAAGGGCCGCGGTGAACTCGGCCTTGGCCTCGCCCTCAAGGATGACAAAGCGCCAGGGAAAGAGCTTGCCGTGGTCGGGCACGCGGGCGGCGAGGCGGAGCAGCTCGGCCAGTTCGGCGCCGTCGGGCGCGGGCGCCCGCAGCGTGCCGGCGGAGGTGGAGCGGCGCCGCGCCAGGAAATCCAGCACCTCGCGCCGACCCTCGCCGATGGGAAGCGGTTCGCCGAAAAGCGGTTGGGCGGGCAGAGCGATGTTCAAGCTAAGGCCTCTTGAAATTGGGCGTGCGGGGCTCATCTGGTTTATAAGGCCGAAAAGGCCCGCGACCGATCCCGCATTTTTGGGCCGTGTTAAACAGGCTGTGCGAAGATCGATGGATTAGGGGAGAGCCTGCCAATGCCGCAACGTCTGAAGGTGGTGACCCCGCAGTCGACCCCGCCCGTGTGGGCGGCGCTGCGCAATGAGGCGGCCCATGCCGCCCAGACCGAGCCGGGTCTGGCCTCGCTGCTGCACGCCACCATTCTGAAGCACGAAGACCTGGCCTCGGCGCTCTCCTATCAGCTGGCGCGCAAGCTCGGCGACCAGGAACTCCGCGCCATGAGTGTGCGCGAGCATGCCGAGGAGGCCTTCGCGTCCGATCCCAACCTGATGGGCGTGATCGAGGCCGACCTGCAGGCGGTGTTCGAGCGCGACCCGGCCTGCAAGGGCTATATGCAGCCCTTCCTTTTCTTCAAGGGTTTCCAGGCCTTGCAGACCCATCGCATCGCCCACTGGCTGTATCACCAAGGCCGTGAGACCCTGGCCTTCTACTTGCAAAGCCGCATGTCGGAAGTCTTCCAGGTCGACATCAACCCGGCCACCCGCGTCGGCTCCGGCGTCTTCATCGACCACGGCACCGGCATCGTCATCGGCGAGACCGCGATCATCGGCGACGACGTCTCCATGCTGCAGGGCGTCACCCTGGGCGGCACGGGCGCCGAGCGTGGCGACCGGCACCCGAAGATCGGCAAGGGCGTGCTCCTGGGCGCGGGGGCCACGGTGATCGGCAACATCACCATCGGCGACTATGCCAAGATCGCCTCGGGCGCCGTGGTGTTGAAGCCCGTCCCGGCCGGCTGCACCGCCGTCGGCGTGCCGGCGCGGCTGGTCAACTGCCCGACAGGCTGCGAGCCGGCGCGTTCGATGGACCACACCCTGGCCGAGGACGCCTACGACTATTCGATCTGAGCTTGCCCCGGCCGGGAATGCCGCTAGGTTCGCCGCCCAGCCCAACAAGGAACGCGCCCCCGTGGACGAAAAAGACCTGAAGCGCGTCGAGGCGCATCTGAAGCGCACCTTCGGCAACCCGCACGTGGCCGTGATCGCGCGCAAGCAGAAGGATTCCGCCGAGGTCGAACTGAAGGGCGAATTCATCGGCGTCGTCTATGAAGACGAGGACGAAGCCGGCTCCTTCCTGTTCGAAATGGCCATCCTCGCCGAGGATCTGGACGTCTAGGGTTCCTCAGAGCACCGCCAGCATCTCGCCGACCAGGGGGTGACGGACGATGTCGCCGTCGCTGAGGCGGACCACCGAGATGGCCGGGACGGCCTCCAGCCGCACGGCGACGTCCCCGAGGCCGGAAACGCCGGGCAAGAGGTCCGACTGCTGCGGGTCGCCGGTGATCACCATGGTCGAGTTCCAGCCCAGCCGGGTGAGCAGCATCTTCAGCTGCACATAGGTGCAGTTCTGCGCCTCATCGATGACCACGAAGGCGTTGTTCAGCGTGCGCCCGCGCATATAGCCGACCGGTGCGATCTCGATGGCGCCTTCGGCCATCAGCGCCCGCACCCGCTTCATCGACAACCGATCCGAGAGCGCGTCGTAGAGCGGCCTCAAATAGGGGGCGAGCTTGTCCTCCATGTCGCCGGGCAGGAAGCCGATGGATTCGCCGGCCTCGATGGCGGGCCTTGAGAGGACGATGCGCCCGACCTTGCCGGCCTCAAGCGCCTCCACCGCCTTGGCGATGGCCAGATAGGTCTTGCCAGTGCCGGCGGGGCCCAGCGCCAGCACCAGGTTGCGCGCGTCGATGGCCTCCATCAGCGCCGCCTGGCCCGGCGACTTGGCCTTGATGGTCTTCAGGTAGCCCTGTTCGCGGTCGTCGTTATGGGCCGGCCCTAGCGGCGACCAGCCGCCACGATCGATCGGCAGCCGGCGAATCTTCCCGTCGTCATAGTCCACATCGGTGAACGCGCCTTCGCGCACCATCCGCTTGCACGCACGTTTGGTCATGGAAGCCTCCGTCGGGATAAGAAAAAAGGGCGTGTCCGCAATGGACCGCCCTTGGGGTGAATGGGAGGAGAGTGGAGAAGAGACTGCGGCGCCGGGCGGCTCGGTCTTCGACCTTTGACGGGGCGGTCCCAGGGACCGCCGACCAACCGTACGCGACACCGCTTTCTCCACTTGAAGGAGACCGAGGGCAGGTTTCATCCCCTCGAATCGCCCGACTAAGGATGATGGTAACAGCCTTTCAAATTCGTTAAGCAAGACAAACGTTGTAATAAAGGATGTGGGCGGATGAATGTTTACAACTTGGGCGCCGTCTCCCCAACGCTCCCCTTGGAGGACGAATACTGGATAGCGCCAAATGCCATCGTGCTAGGCAATGTCATCCTGAAGAAGAATGCAAGCATCTGGTTCGGGGCGGTGCTACGCGGGGACAATGACGCCATCACGGTTGGCGAGAATAGCAACGTCCAGGACAATTCCGTTCTTCACACCGACAACGGCTCGCCCCTGACCATTGGCGCCAACGTCACCGTCGGCCACATGGTGATGATGCATGGCTGCACCATCGGCGACGGAAGCCTGGTCGGCATCGGCTCGATCATCCTCAATGGCGCGCGCATCGGTCGCAACTGCCTGATCGGCGCCAACAGCCTGATCACCGAGGGCAAGGAGATTCCCGACAACACCATGGTCATAGGCACGCCCGGCAAGGTGGTGCGCGAACTGGCCCCCGAACAGGCCAGCCGCCTCTCCATGGGCGCATTGGGCTATGTGCAGAACTGGAAGCGATTCAAGAGCGGCCTCGTCGCCGCGCAATGAAGCCGAAAACGGAGGACGACCATGGCCTATGAATTCGTGAAGGTGGACCGCGACGGCCCGATCACCACGGTGACGCTGAACCGGCCGGAGGTGATGAACGCGCTGCACTCGCCGTCTCACTTCGAGCTGGAACAGGTATTCAACGACTTCGCCGCCGATCCGGAGCAATGGGTGGCCATCGTCACCGGGGCCGGCGAGCGGGCCTTTTCCGCCGGCAACGACCTGAAGGCCCAGGCGGCCGGCCTGCGTATGGCCAATCCGCCGACCGGCTTTGCCGGCATCACCACCCGTTACGACCTGACCAAGCCGCTGATCGCGGCGGTCAACGGCGTGGCCATGGGCGGTGGCTTCGAGATCGCCCTGGCCTGCGACCTGATCATCGCCTCGGAAAGCGCCGTCTTCGCCCTGCCGGAACCGCGGGTGGGCCTGGCCGCCCTGGCCGGCGGCCTGCACCGGCTGCC
>ODAK010007164.1_pt1 | contig 11191 bp, 10 predicted proteins | sample 1539591 | NCBI WGS metagenome assembly ODAK01 (sample SAMEA3539303, study PRJEB22396) | soil metagenome | biome: tundra; feature: field; material: soil | place: USA | collected 2010-05 | depth 0.15 m | reverse complement strand
TCGAGTCACGACGAGAAGCGCACGGTGTCGCGCTACTCACAAGATGGTCCCGCCGAGGGCGTGCTGGGCGACGTCACGCCGACCGGGCATGGGCGTGCTCGGGCCGCGTACTTGCTGGCATTGGCACTACCGGGTTCAGCGTGTATTTATCAAGGCGAAGAACTAGGTCTTTGGGAAGTCATAGACATTCACGAGGACAGGCTGCAAGATCCTATTTACTTCCGCACCGGCAAGCAAGAACTTGGACGAGACGGTTGTCGCGTACCACTGCCGTGGGAGAAGGAAGGTCCGTCGCTCGGCTTCAGTGCGCGACATGAAACCTGGTTGCCTCAGCCGCAAAGTTGGGCCGACGTCAGTGTGGCTACGCAGCTCAATGACGCATCGTCAACGTTGCACTTCTTTAGGGCAGTTCTGGCGTTGCGCGCAACCATCTTCAACGATGACGAGTGGGACATCACTTGGGAACCCAGCCCAACGGGCGTTCTCGTCTTACGACGTGGACCAGACTTTCGCTGCGTCGTGAATTTCTCAGGCGAACCCTTCTGCATTAGCGATGACGAAGAAGCGCTGGCGTCGAGCTCTCCGTTGACGGACGAACGCATTATCGGTGTCAACAATGGAGCATGGTTGCGCGCGAGACGGTAAGCAGCAAGAAACGCCCTAGAGGTTTCGGGGGTACGAAATAATGAAAAGGAGTGCGCTGAGGGTTGATATCGGTCTATGTGTCAAATTGACACCTGTACGAATGTCAGCACCTAATTCACTCAATGCGTGGTCAATCCGGTCGACAACGGCGACCCTGTTTCAAGAGCATCGATTGACCATGGGTTCGCTCGAGATGACACTCACGACTGCAGCACCCGCGCTCTGAAGGGAATCACTGGATCCCACAATTGGGACTGCCCCGAATGAGTTGAATCCTTGATTTGAAGATCTCGCCCACTTAGTGCTCGTGGACTGCCCGCGACCGAGAAGAATACTGATTTGGTCACTAGAACAACCGGTTGATCAGTGCTTTTGCACCTTCCAGTTAGTAAGGCCTTCCACCCTTTCAAGGTGGCGGCACGGGTCCGAATCCCGTTGGAGGCACGAAAATTATTCGCCTGAAAACCACTTATATACAAAGGTTTTTGGGGTGTCCGCGGGTGACCAATAGTGACCGAGTGTGGCCACCATTTACGTCTTTTACATGCACGAGCGCTACCTCAACGTAGTCACAATCCCTTATCAACGGTGTGACACAAACACTGCAAATCCGGCTTAGATTGGATATGCAAGGGCGGATTGGATTCACAATCATGGCAAAGAATGTCCGCATAATTTGCAGGGACGGTCAAGCGCTTACATTGCCCGAGTTTGTCGGAATGTGGCGTACGAGAACTACCCGGCTGTTCAAGGGATTTCGATCAGCAGTGGTCGTTGTGGCCGTGGTGACCATGAGTTTCGTTGCGCTTCCGGCACTTACGTCGAATGCTTCAACGGACCACGATGGAAGCAACTTAGGTTTCGCGCACTGCCAGACGACGACGACGTACCGGACAACAACAACAACGACAACGACAACGGTGCCGTCGACCACAACGACGAAGCCGTCGACCACGTCGAGTACGTCCTCAACGACAACGACCGTGCCGTCGACCACAACGAGTACGTCCACAACGACAACGACCGTGCCGTCGACCACGACGAGTACGTCCTCAACGACAACGACCGTGCCGTCGACCACGTCGAGTACGTCCTCAACGACAACGACCGTGCCGTCGACCACAACGACGAAGCCCGGTAGTTCCACGACAACGACACTGCCGCCACCTCCGAATGGGTCATCGACGACCACCTCGACGGTGCCTGCTACGTCCACTACAACAAGCACTACGGCAAGCACGACGACAACGTTGATGCCGTCAGTTACCAACACAACAGTTAACGCTGCTCCTCCAACAGCTCCGTCGATTTCCCCGGCCACCGTACCGTCGGGTGCTCCGGGAGCCGGTGCCGGTGGTTCGGCAGTGTCAACGGACAGTGGTGTAATCCTGACAGCAGCGGCCTTGGTGCTGTTCGCTGGACTGGCTGGCTTAGTTCTTGCACTTCGCCGTCGCCGCCGCGCCTAGCGACCTTGAGTAATCCGCTCATTATGAGCGAATAGTTAGGCGTGAATTGACAAGATGGTCCTCACTTCCAAAGTGAGGACCATCTTGCATCCCATCAGTTCAAATAGTCAGCTGCGTAACGACGTCTTAACGATTTCCAGGTAGTCGTCCGCTCGCTGGTTCTAGTCCCCTTTGGGAGTTAGAAATAGCGAAGATTCCCAGTGTCTTTCAGTGCTCATCACTCCCTTTGGTGAACTTTGCCAGAGCATCGATCCAACGCAACCACTCAATTCCAGGAGTTTGAACTACAACCGCTGTGGGTTGCTTCGTGGCATTCGCCGAAACTCATCAATTTATCTGGAGTCTTTCGGACGGAGATTCGTCAAATCATAGAAAATGGAAGGAGTTGTCTCAAAATAAGAACAATATCTATCGACGCCCCTTTTTTTGAGAGCGAGCCGACGATACGCTGACTTCGATAGCGACCCAAGTATGAATCCATTCACGCGGCTGAAGGAGAAACCTCATGAAGAAATATCTGCGTTCATTGCCTGCAGTCGCATTGTCCTTGGGGCTCATCTTCGCGATTGGCAGTGCGGCGTCGGCCCACGGTCATGGTCAAAACGGTGGCAATAACAATGGCGTCGGCTACGGCTACGGCTACGGCTACGGCCACGGCGGCGGCGACAACGGCCATGGTCACGGCAAGGGTCACGGCCACGGCCACGGCCACGGCGACGGCCATGGTCACGGCAAGGGTCACGGCAACGGAAACGGAAACGGTCACGGCAAAGGTAACGACCATGGACACTCGGCGTCGTCGCGACCGGCACAACGAGTTGCAACTTTCACGGCCGGTTGACGATCAACTCAGGCGCGAAAGTGACGATCACTCGCGACATCATGCCGAAGCATGGGCGGGCGTGTACGAGTACGGATGATTGTTGAGCACTTCCGTCAAGCCTTCCGAAGTCACTTCCTAAGACAATCAATGCTCACAACCCAATCCAGCAGTTGGTCCCAACCCAAAGTGCTTTGTGGTGCCAATGAATTCTGTCGGGACATCGCGAACAACTGAGCCAGTGCAGTTCAGTGAGCGTCGCCGCCGGCCGTTTCGTCAACAAGCCCTTCAGCGCTCAAGCGTTGAGTAATGGCCAGCGAAGCGCTGCCGCTAACCGGGAGGTGCGAACTCCGGCGCGACCTCCATCTGTGACCGCGACGTAACGCTCAGCCGAATCTCTGTCACTGTCTGATAGTCGGGGTCGTTCAGAAAACTCCAGACTGCGTCGGTGTCGGCGAAACGCATCACGACCGTGCTGTTCGGCGGATCAAACTCTGCGGGCACCGCATCGGAGCCTGCGATCAGGGCCTGGGCGCCGTGCTTTTGAAGGAGCGGCAACACCTGAGGCAGGTATTCGTTCCGGTACCGGTCAACATCCTCAATCTCTTGCATTAAAACGAAATATGCAGCCACTAGTCTCCTCGCATTTCGCATGGGCACCAGCCTCCGAGTTTCGCTCGGACTTCACGCCTTTCAAACAACTCAAACTGCATGGTGAGAGCAATCGAAGTGATTACTCAATCGAATCGATGTGAGGTGCAGCCTCGGTTCTTATCCTCGCTGCGGGAACAGCAAAGTGCGGCCCCGTAGTCGCGATTACGCCTGGATGGGTCTTCAAAGGAACTCTGCGAGCCCTACGAGCCAGCGAAGCCACTCGCTTTCAGGAGTTTGAACTACAACCCTTGTGGGGTGCTTCGCGAATACCTTCGACTACGCCATGCTCGCCTTTACGTGAATCCAACGCGGATACGCCATGTGGACCAATGGTTGGAGAGCCGGACATTCGTAACTATGGAGAGCGCGGATCGAGACGCGGATGAACAGTCCCTACGTCGCAACGCCCGCGAACTGGCTGTTGTAGAGGTCGAAGTAGAGCCCGCGTTTTGCCATGAGAACCTCGTGACTACCCTGCTCGACAATTCTTCCCTGATTCATCGCGACAATGACGTTGGCGTCGCGAATCGTCGATAGGCGATGAGCAATGACAAAGCTCGTTCGTCCCTTTCGAAGCCTCGCCATAGCCTCTTGGATCAAGACTTCGGTGCGCGTGTCGACGTTACTCGTCGCCTCGTCCAGAATGAGGATGTTCCGGTTCGAGAGGAAGGCTCGCGCGATGGTGAGCAACTGCTTTTGTCCCGAAGACAGATTCGTCGCGTCCTGGTCGATTTGGGTGGCGTATCCGTCCGAAAGCGTGCGAACGAAACCGTCGACGTGCGCGGCCTTCGCGGCCTCGAGAACCTCATCGTCGCTCGCCTCGGGCCGACCGTAACGGATGTTGTCACTGATCGAGCCGGCGAACATCCATGTGTCCTGGAGGACCATGGCGTAGGCGCTTCGAACTTCGTCTCGAGTGAGCTGCGCGTAGTCGACTCCTCCGAGCAGGATGCGGCCCGCGTCGATCTCGTAGAAGCGCACGAGCAGATTTACGATCGTGGTTTTGCCGGCGCCAGTTGGTCCGACGATGGCGACGGTGTCGCCCGCGGCCACTTCGAGACTGAAGTCCTCGATGAGCGGCTTGTCGGCGTCATAACGGAAACACACGTTGTCCAATGTGACGTGACCATCCGCACCGGCTTGGGAGACAGCTGGCGAATCGCGATACTCATCAAGGGACTCCTCGTCGGCGTCGAGGAACTCGAAGACCCGTTCCGCAGACGCGACGCCGGACTGAAGCATGTTCATCTGGGACGCGATCTGGGTGATCGGCATAGTGAACTGGCGCGAATACTGAATAAAGGCCGTGACAGCGCCCAGGGACAACAGACCCGAGGCGACCCTGTAGCCCCCGAAAACCGCAATGACCACGTAGTTGATATTCGCGATGAACTGCATCGAGGGCTGGATGATCCCTGACAAGAACTGTGCGCGAAAGCTCGCCTCGTAGAGCTGCGTGTTCTGTCCCCGGAATTCAGCGACCGTCGCCTCGCTACGCCCGAAGACTTGAACGAGTTCGTGTCCGGTGTGAGTCTCTTCGACCAGTCCATTGAGCGTTCCGGTTCTTTCCCATTGTCGCCCAAACTGGACTTGCGAGCGTTTGGCGATGAGGTAGGTCACTACGAGGGCGAGCGGAATGGTGACGACGCTGACCGCAGCGAGGAGCGGGGAGATCCAGAACATCATGCCCATCACGCCGGCGATGGTGAGGATCGAGGTGATCAGCTGGCTGAGTCCCTGCTGGATAGTCGTCGTGAGGTTGTCGATGTCGTTGGTCACGCGGCTCAGCACGTCGCCGTGCGAGTGGCTGTCGAAATAACGAAGCGGGAGACGACTAAGTTTCGCCTCGACGTCGCGGCGAAGGTTCGACATCACTCGTTGGGTGAGCCCGGCCATAGTGAAACCCTGGAGGTAGTTGAACACTGCGCCCGCGAGATACACGAGCGCGCATAGACCGAGCACACGGCCGAGCTCGTCGATATTCACTCCGACTCCAGGCGTGAGATGCATCCCGCTGACCATCGCGGCGATCTGACTCTCACCGTGCTCACGAAGCTGGTGAATTGCCTGGGCCTTGGTGGTACCGGGCGCCAGACGCCTGCCGATGATGCCGTCGAAGAGCACGTTGGTCGCGCTGCCAAGAATCTGGGGGCCGGAAACCATGAAGCCAACGGAGGTGACGCCGAGCGCCAGCGCGAGCGCAAGTTTGAATCGTTCAGGATGAAGTCGAGCGAGGAGTCGGCGCGTCGTGCCGCGCAAATCCTTGCTACGCCCGAGCGGATGAGTCCCGCCTCGCATCGCGCCCATCGGGCCCATGCTCACGTTGCGGCCTCCTCACCCAATTGCGAGACCACTATTTCGCGATACGGTGCGCAGCTCTGCACCAACTCGTGGTGCGTGCCCGAGCCCACGATCCGACCATCGTCGAGCACGATGATGCGCTCGGCGTGCATGACGGTGCTCACGCGCTGCGCGACGATGACCACCGACGCGTTAGTCGTGCCCTCCTTGAGGGCCGTGCGTAAACGCGCGTCCGTCGCCGCGTCGAGCGCGGAGAAACAGTCGTCAAAGAGATAGACGTTCGGTCGCTTGACCAGCGCGCGCGCAATCGACAGACGCTGGCGCTGGCCTCCCGACACGTTCGTACCGCCCTGGTCCACGGGCGCCTCGAGGGCGCCTGGCATGGCGGCGACGAAGTCTTTCGCCTGCGCTATTTCGAGAGCACGCCAGAGATCCTCGTCACTCGCGTCGGGCCGTCCAAATCGCAGGTTGCTGGCGACCGTGCCACTGAACAGGTACGCCGCTTGGGGCACGATGCCCAGAGACGCCCAAAGCGTCTCTTGGTCCTGGTCACGCACATCCACACCATTCACGAGCACGCGTCCGCTCGACGCATCGAAGAACCTCGGTATCAGATTCAGCAGCGTGGTCTTACCACTACCGGTGCCGCCGATAATCGCGCTCGTTTCTCCCGGCTCGAACGTGAACGAGAGCTCCTCGACGACCGGTCGCTCACTGCCCGGGTACTCGAAGGACACGCCGTCAAAGGACACAGCGCCCGATTGAATCAAAGGGCGAACGGGGTGGGGTGGGTTACTCACTTCCGGCACCGTCAACAGCACCTCCTGGACCCGCTCCGCACTGGCCGCGGCGCGCGGCAAGAGGATTGCCACCATGACCGCCATCATCACGGAGAGCAGGATCTGCAAGATGTAGGTGAGGAATGCCGTGAGGTTGCCAATCGGCATTGATCCCTCACTCACGAGACGTCCGCCGAACCAGAGAACGGCCACCGATGAGAGGTTGAGAATCATCATCATGGTCGGCAACATCAACGCGAAGACCCGATTCACCCGCAGCGCGGTATTGGTCAGGTCCTCGTTCGCGACCGCGAAGCGATCGGCCTCGGAGCGAGTTCGAACGAAGGCGCGCACGACGCGCACGCCAGTTATCTGTTCGCGCAACACCTCGTTGATCCGGTCGATTTTTCTCTGCATGGATCGGAATTGGGGGATTACCTTCACCATCACGATCCCGATGAAGACCGCCATCACCGGTACCGCGACCAACAAGAGCGTGGAGAGTTGAGCGCCCTCGTGGATCGCGAGGATGATGCCGCCCACGCACATGATCGGCGCGATCACCATCATCGTGAGAGCCATCTGAAGGAACAGTTGTATTTGTTGGATGTCGTTGGTGTTTCGAGTAATGAGCGACGCCGTCCCAAACCGATTCATGTCCCGAGCGGAGAACAACTGCACACGCGTGAAGAGAGCCTCGCGAATTTGCGCACCCGCGCCCATGGCGACGCGCGAGGCGTAGTAAATCGCAATCACGGCACAGACGCCCACGAGTACCGTTATGCCGATCATGTCGAAACCGGTGAACAATATGTAGTGCAGATTTCCCTTGATGACGCCGTTATTGATTATGTCGGCGTTCAGGTTTGGAAGGTAGAGGTTCCCCACCGTCTGAGCGACGAGTAGGACGACCAGAATGGTGATCGATCGACGGTAGGGTCGAAGGTAGGTACGAAGTAACCGAGTCAGCACAGAAACAAGTTCGTCTCTTGGCGCGACACAACTGGAGGAATGTGTCCTGACCGCCGTCGCCGCGTCGACACCACCGGTCCACAGCACTCTGTTTGGATCAATTCGACGTGCTGGCATTGTCCAGTGATAATCGCGGGCACGACGTAGGGGCGAGCTGATCGGTTCGACTCAACGAGTCTCGACATTGGAATCGGCATTTTCATAGAAGGTGACATCCCTCGACGAAGTGACTCGCCGCGATCACTCTTCTCCGGCGCGTCGAACCGTGAGCTCTCGATCAACCGAACGCAGACGAGCGGCCATTGCCGCCAATAGCTTCATTGCTATGAAAGGAGATGTTTCAACTAAGCGAACAAACTCTCTCCGTTCGAACACCGTGACGGTCATGTCAGTATCGGCGATCACCGTAGCGCTCCGGCGATCGCCGTCAAGGAGAGACATCTCGCCGAAAAGGTCACCGGGGCCGAGGTTCGCCACGTCCACTTGATCGCCGACAGTGCAGTGCGCGTTTCCCGACACAATGAGAAACGCCTCCTCACCGATCGCGCCCTCTTTGGTCAGCACCTGATTGGCAGCAATTTCTAGCGTGACGCCGAGCGCCGCCACCGACTCCAACTCCTTACGAGAGAGTTCGGCAAAAAGAGGTCGTTGAGCCAGCATCTCGATTCCTTGTGGCGGAATGCGCACGGTTCCTCCTCACTTGGACTACGTCACAACTTGCTTCGAGCGTAGTTCGCGAGTGGTGAATCGCGGGCGCCCGACTCTCGATGGCTCTATCATGAGTCGCTCGAGCTCAATGAAGCCAAGAGCCCGGACGCGCCAACAAACGCTGAAGGGATTCCGCTCTCGGGCGGTGGAGCGGAGGTCAGTACGTGTCGACGACGATGCCACAGATCGAGACCATCGTCATGTTGATGCTGGAGAACAGGTCGCTCGACACAACGCTGGGCTGGCTCTACGAAGACTCCAAGCCCGTCCACGTATATCCGCGCGACTCCGACCCTCTGTTCCAGGGCATACCAACAGACGCCGGTAACCGACGGCGGGAAAGGACCTATCACCCCACCCATGGGTCGCCGATCCCCTCGCAGCGATCGCGGTTGCCGCGCTGGGGTCCGAAAGAGGACATGGAGCATGTCCAGATCCAGATGTACGCCGACGGAGACGGCATCATCCACGATCGGAACTGGGGCCCACCTCCGATGACCGGGTTCGCTTGGGACTACCCCGTCGAAATACCAGACCACGTCGGTGACGTGATGGGGGCGTACACCGCAGATGATCTTCCCGTGCACTACAGGCTGGCTCGGGACTATGCGGTGTCTGACCGATGGTTCTCGTCGGTCCCGTCCGAGACCGACCCCAATCGAGCCGTCTCGGCTGCGTCGGGGGCCCTCCAAAGAATCTCGACGGTATCGACCAGATCGGGCAAACCCTTCAAATGCAACGGGCCGTACGAGGCGAATCCATGCTTGCTACGTCGACCCACCATCAACCGCACCACGTCAGACGCGAGGATCTGACCGCCTTCGCACGTCGCGCAGAGTCGGGAGGCCTCGACCACCGCAGCGCCGAAGTAATCGCCCTCCTCCTTACTCACTTCACCGGCGCTCAATCCCACACGCAGACCGACCGGATGGTCCCCGTCGAGGTTCCGGCGCTCGACACCTTGTTGCATGGCCACCGCACACGACAGCGCCGCCGACGTGGAGGCGAACACGACCATGAGTCCGTCGCCCAGACTCTTCACCTCGGTGCCGCCTTCGTCGGCCACCGCCTGACGGAGAATGGCGAAGTGGCTGCGTCGCACTTCGTCGGCGATGTCCGGTGCCAGACGCGAGGCCAACCTCGTCGAGTCCACCATGTCGCTGAAGAGGACCACAACGTTGTCGGTCGTCATGGTCGCCCAACAACTTGGAGCGGACCGAGGAACCTGAATTCCATTCCCCGCCCCCTTCGCCCGGGACCAGAGTACGGCGAAAGTCCTACTCAGCGCCAGTGGGTTGTGGACGGGTCTGCGCTGTAACAACTTGTGGACAGTCTGATCGCGTGAACAATGAAAATGCTGTTACCGGTCTAGGTCTCATCTGACTTGTGAAAATTCACTTCACAGAACGATGGTGATCATGTCCAGCGCACCCGCCCGAGCTCCGAGGCGGCGTCGCCCACGCTGCACGTGATTGGCGAATCACTCATTCGACGTCTCATTTTTGAATTTGAAAGTCCAATCAATCGAAGACGCAGGTGCGTGATCCGAACACGATGACGCGCCGTTCCAAGTGCAGCCGGATCGCTGACGCGAGCACCGAACTCTCTATATCCGCGCCGCGCCGCGTCATGTCGGCGACGTCATCGCGGTGCGAGATATGTACGACGTCCTGAGCAATGATGGGTCCCGCGTCCAGATCAGCGGTGACGTAGTGTGCCGTCGCACCGATGATCTTCACTCCTCGCTCGTGAGCTCGAGCGTACGGATTGGACCCAATGAATGCCGGCAAGAACGAGTGATGGATGTTGATGATGCGGTGCTCGTAGCGACTCACCAACCAGGCGGGCAGAACACGCATGTAACGGGCCAACACAATCAGGTCCGGACTCAGACGGTCGAGCACTTCACCGAGTTGGCGTTGTTGGGCCGCGCGGTCCGCTCCTATCGGGAGATGGGTGAATGGCACTCCGTAACGCTCCGCCAATCCACGGGCCACCGTCCTATCACTCACGAGAGCAACAATGTCGCAATCGAGCTGTCCGATTGCGCTGCGCGCTACGAGGTCACTCGGGCAATGCAAAGTCGACGAACACAAAACCACCACTCGCGAGCGTCGTCTCGTACTCGGGGTCATGGTGTAGTCCGCCGCGAGCGATGATCGAAGTTCGTCGAGTCGCCGAGCGGGTTCTGCACCGTTCACTCCCGCGGCGACTTCGATGCGACACCCAAAAGTCACCCTCGACGACGTCGGTGTGTTGGTCCAACTCAACGATATTGCCGCCCGCTGCCTGGATGCTGGCGGCCAACTGGGCGACGATCCCCGCCCGGTCCGGACACCGCACGGTGAGCATGAGGCCGTGCGACCAATCGACGAGCGTCACGGCGTGACCATCCGCCGAGGGATCCATCGTCGTCATGGCCCCATAGGGTACCGGTCTGTCAGCGACCCGCAGTCATGTGGCGCAATTCAAACTCTGCTCACCACGAGTCGGGTCACGATGGCCGCCATGCGCCCAACCACCTTCCTAGATCCCCGCGTTAGCAACGAGGTGATCTACGGCGCGTCGAGGACCAGGTCCTGACGGACGATCTCACCGGACGCGACGGTCACGGTGGTCGGACCGGCTTTCGTCCCGCCCGTGAACACACCAGTAATCGTGTAGACACCGGCGGGCACGTTGTCGTACAACAACTGTCCGGCGCTGAGCGCCATGTTATTGACGAAGACGGTTCCGACCGAGTTCGTGATCGTGATCGTCCCGCTGGTTGATTTGCCCACGAGGTCTTTGCAGTTCGGCGCCGAGCGCTCAATGTACGCCCCGCCTTCGATGAAGAGTCCAGTGAT